>Ga0307415_100001806_pt1 | contig 10483 bp, 15 predicted proteins | sample DK1Cmetagenome_FD_204524 | JGI IMG/M metagenome (GOLD analysis project Ga0307415, IMG submission 204524) | Maize rhizosphere microbial communities from greenhouse at UC Davis, California, United States - DK15-C-2 | ecosystem: Host-associated > Plants > Roots > Rhizosphere > Soil | place: USA...
TGCCGTCGCCCAGCATTGCATTTGCTTGGCTCATCGTAATGGCAGACTTGACGGCCTCAAGAAAAGCCTCTTGCACCTTCTCAGCCGATGCATTTACCTTCCTGCAAAAATAGTCTTCTCCCTTAAATGGCGCCCTCACCATCAAAAGGGTGTTTAGCAGGGTCTAATATATCCACGTTTAAATGGAACAGACGACAAACTTAACTAAGATTTGGCTCCCCCAAAAGATACCAAGAAGGAGAGCGAACCGGATAACACCAGCAAGGGCCTTTTCAACATGATGATGAATAATGCGAGCAAGAGCAATGAAGATGCTAAGATAGTTGACTCCGAAACCCTTGTCTCGCAGACTCAGGACAGGCTGTGGAGGGCCCTCAAGCGCCGTTTCCAATACGACGCATCGTTCAAGCCGGGCCAAGAATTCCTTCTCAGTCATGTTAGTACCAAGATTCCGCTTGTGATAACCTACGCCGATCTGGTGGGGTCAACTAATATGAGCATGACTTTGCCAGCTGATAAGCTGACAACGATAATCAGGGCTTTCACATATGAAATTTCGCAGGTTATTTACAACCACAAAGGCTACGTACTCAAATATGTGGGAGATGCCGTCATTTCGTTCTTTCCAGCAAGCTATAACAAGCTGCTTGCATGCGATAGAGCGGTACAATGCGCCAGATCGATGCTTGCGGTGGTAAGGAACGGTATTAACCCTATTCTCAACCAATATGACTATCCAGAGCTGAACGTCAAGATAGGGATGGACGAGGGCGAAAATGTTATTGTGCAGTACGGCCATGACCGAAGCTCCCAGATCGACATTCTGGGATATTGTATGAACATAGCTGCCAAGATAACCTCGCTTACAGGGCCCAACATGATCTCAATTGGACAAGATGTGTATAAGATGCTACATCCTTCGATCAAGTCTAAATTTAATGAGGTCAAGTTCAGCTCGGATGAATGGAGATACACCGACAGGCACACCGGCCAGCTTTACAAGATGTATTCGATGAGCGATGTCCGCAGCTGAAGGTGGACTGACTATACTTAACATCTCTGTCAAGAAAGGGAAATTTAACGGTACGACTTTTGCCTTCTGCGTCGTGCGCTAGGCCCGCCAAATTTCTTGGATTCTGTCTGCCTGCTGTCTCCAGATAGCAGGTGTCTGTCATATTCTGCTATTTTTTTCCTTATCTCTTCGCGCATGCTCTTTGTGAGAGGATGCTCCTTTGGATCCTTGCCACCCTTCTCCTGCCCTGTGAGGGCACGTGAAATTGCAACGGCACTTGCAAACGACTGTCCCATGAAGCCACCACCATGGACTTGGACGTCGACGTCAATCCTGTTGCGCAATTCACCTATAAGCGTAAGCGGTGTAAGGAGGAGCTCTCTTGCGATTTCAGGAGTCACCAGCTCTGCCGGCCTGTTGTTCATCCTTACCTTGCCGGTTCCCTTAACTATTGTAGCGACGGCCTTACTTGTCTTGCGTTGCCCCGGATACAACTCTATCTTGTTTATCATTCTCCCTTCCATCCTATCTGCTTGGCAACTTCCGCTATAGAAATATAGTAGGACTCCGGCTTGGTAATCTTTGAGTCGTCAAACGACTCCATCTTGGCCTCTTTCATACGATCAGGAACTCCCATATACACCCTCAAGAGCTTGAATGCCCCTATCCCGTCTGGCTTACGCTTTGGCACCATTCCCCTTACCATCTTAGATATTATGGTGTCAGGCCTCCTTGGGTGAAAGGGGCCGTGAATGGGGTTTGTCACAGAATTGATTTCCAAATGTTCTTTGTATGAGTCAATTGTCTTGTAGCGGTTACCTGATAGCATTGCCTTCTCGGCGTTGACGATCGCAACTTTGTTACCTTGCAATAACAGTTTTGAAACATGTGAGCACATCCTACCAGCAATGCAGTTGGTTGCATCAACTATTACTAGAGACTCTTGCTGCTTCTGTACCGTTTTTTGCTCAACCAATTATTCTCACTCCTTTGCCATCGGGGTGCTTATTGATCAAATCATCAAACGTCACCACCTTGCCGCCAGACTCTATGATTTTCTTTGCAGCGGTTTCTGATATTGAAAAAGCGCAAACCGTCAGCTTGTGGCCAAGACTACCAGTTCCTAGAACCTTACCGGGGACGACTACCACTTCATTTGCTTTGGTTATCTGTGCAAGCCTCCTGACATTTATCTCACGCCGGTTAGCCCTGGGGCCTGCAAGCTCCTCTTGGAGAGCCCGCCATATCGGTGCTTTGTTCCTCTTAAAGGCATTGCGAAGAGTCCAAATTGTGTTATCAATCACTGTCTGGGCAAACATGTGTAATACAAACGGGTACTCGAAATTCCCCAAATAAATGTAATGGCTATGAGGACATACAGCTACCATTTGACCGCTCGAACGTGTACTATAAGAAGCTTGTATGGATCGAGGACCAATAGATCATTTAGAATCGATATTGCTTCACTTCCAAGTCCTCTTTAAGGGTCGTACCTTGACAATGACAAGAGCCTTATGTCTAAGCCTGATATCTAGGCGTTTTTTGGAACCTTCAGCGACGATACTAACTGTTTGAAGCTCTTGACCTTTGCAAAGAGCCGCTCTCCGGCAGCCAGCAGTATCTCTTCGGCCGTCAAGGCGCCATTTGATTCTACGATCAGTATTGTCTCATCCTCATTCTTGCCATCTTTTACTACTGCAGCGGACGTTGGCTGCCACTTCGCATGGTCTTTGCCAACGCCAAGCCTTGCATACGCTTCAAATTTTAATTTTTGGTTGGGGGCCAGAACGACGATCGGAATGTCTTTACTGACGGGTTTAACCATCTCATCTTCTGACACAAGCTCGCCTGAGGTTACGGCCACAGTCTTTTCATTTGCCTCTGCGTCAAGGACCAAGAGGACCCGGCACTTGCTGCATCCAAGCGTACTTTTGCAGTCGCACTCTTGAGGCATTACGAACCTCCCAGGATCAGTGCGGAGCGGTATTAGCCCAAGCCTATGTGCAACTGCTTCGTCGTGCATAACGGATGAATTTTCAAGAACCACAACGTCATCTATTGCCAGCGTGGAGACTTCACTTATAGCCAGCCTTCTGAGGGAATTCACATATTGTCTTGGAATATTGCTAAATCTGACAACAACCCTCTCATTTGATTTTTCAACAATTTCAGCAGATGCAGAAGCCAATACTTCTCAGAGCTATCCAAAACAACCTTAAAAATCTACCGAAACTTGCAAGAATTCTGAGTCCTGACAGGCATATATATTCCGGAAATGGATAATCTTACTAAATGACAGACAAATTCACAGTCGCTCGCCTCGTTTTGGACGGCGACAAGTTTGAGTTGCTGGTCAAGCCGGACCCAGCCCTCGAGTACAAGATGGGCAAGCGATCCGATATTTCGGGCGCGCTTGTGTCAGATGAGATTTATTCTGACGCCAACAAAGGCTCAAGGGCATCAAGCGAGAAGATGATGAAGCACTTTAAGACCACCGATTCAGCGGATGTGGCCAAGCAGATCCTCGCAAGAGGGGAGCTTAATCTCACTACGGACCAGCGTAGGAAGATGGTTGAGGAGAAGAAGAGGCAGATAGTGCAGTTCATAAATAGGAGTTTTGTTGACCCCAAGACCCACTTGCCCCACCCTGTAGTGAGGATAGAGGCTGCCATGGAAGAAGTAAGGGTGCCGATAGATCCATTCAAAAAGGTGGAGGATCAAGCCAAGACACTAGTTGATGCGCTCCGCAAGATACTACCCTTAAGGTCGGAGACTGCTAAGCTGACAGTAACTGTCCCGCCACAATTTGCAGCCCAGTCATACAGCGTACTAAAGTCTACGGGGGAACTTAGATCCGAGGAATGGCTTGCAGATGGATCGCTCAAGGCTGTGCTTGATATGAATGCTAGTATCAGGGGGCAATTTCTTGACCGGCTTGGCGCAGTAACAAAGGGATCTGCCCAGGTAAGGGAAGACTAAACTTATGACCTACACTTAAAAATATAAGTGCGATATAACCTACCAGCAAAGGAGAAAAAAGAAAATAATGAAAAATGACTATATGCTTTCAGAAGGCTTTTTACCCTCAGTGGTGAGCTTTTGAGCCATGCATGAGGTGAAGAGAAGATACGTTGTCCCCGGAGACAAGATTGCCGAGGGAAACTTTAGGCCACTCATGAACGTTATCAAATCAGGCAATACTCTCATTGCTACGAGGATTGGTATTGCGGAGACCGGACGGGATGGCGTCAAAGTTATACCACTATCCGGCGTTTATATTCCACGCGTAAATGACCTTGTGATCGGCAAGATCATTGACCACTCGTCCCTCTCGTGGGAGGTAGACATCAACTCTTGCTTTTCTGCTCATCTGCCTGCCCAAGATGTATTTGGAAGAGATTTTTCTCCCGCAAGGGATGACATGACCAAGCATTTTGCAATAGGCGACATGATAACCGCAAGGATTATCGCATTTGACCGGACGCGGGACCCGATGCTTACTGTTCAGGATCGAGACCTTGGTAAGATCCCAAGGGGAGAACTGCTCAGAATATCTGCAACACGAGTTCCACGCCTGATAGGCAAGCGTGGCTCTATGATCCAGACCATAGAGCAGGCGACCGAGACTCGGGTGCTCATAGGTCAGAATGGAATTGTAGTCGTGACAGGCAGGTCTCCTGAGGGAGTAAACTTGGCAGTCAGAGCAATAGTGATGGTAGAAGAGGAAGCACACACAGCAAACTTGACGCAGCGTATTAAAGGGCTTTTGAATGTACCAGATACACAACCGCCGCAAGAGAGGGGCCCGCTTGTTGCAGGTGCTACTAAACCAGCAGAAATTGAATCTACCATTGATGAGGTGGAAGAAGAACTGGAGGTCGAAGGTGAAAAATGACTCAAATAAGAAACTTGATAGATGAAAATGGCAAAAGGATAGACGGAAGAGGCGCTGACGAGTTACGCACTGTCAAGATAACTGTGGGTGCGGTGAAAAATGCTGACGGTTCCGCCTTCATTGAATTTGGTAAGAATAAGATACTAGCTGCAGTATATGGCCCTCGAGAAGTGCACCCAAAGCACATGGCGCTTCCCGACAGATGCGTGCTTCGCTGCCGTTATCACATGGTCCCCTTCTCCACGGACACACGCAAGAACCCTGCCCCTTCAAGAAGGGAAATCGAGATCTCTAAGGTAATGCGCGAGTCACTAGAACCGGCGCTTATGCTCCAGGACTATCCTAGAGCAGCAATCGACGTTTTTGTGGAGGTACTTCAATCCGATGGTGGCTCACGCTGCGCAGGCATCACGGCTGCTTCAGTTGCATTGGCAGATGCCGGCATCAGCATGCACGATCTGGTAGCTTCGTGCGCTGCAGGGAAAGTCGATAACAGGATCGTGCTAGATATTAACGATGAAGAGGATAAGGAAGGTCAGGCAGATATGCCGGTTGCATACATGCCTAGGCTAGAACAAGTAACGCTATTGCAGCTAGACGGCAGACTTGCGCCTGAGCAGTTTGATGAATGCCTTGAAAAGGCAATTGGCGGCTGCAAGATGGTCTATGAAATCCAAAAGCAGGCATTGATGCAAAGGTACTTTGGCAATGAAACTGAACTAAGGGAGGAAGTACAATGAGCTCATCTAAGAGATCAACTATAATCGTTGAGCACCTTCGCAAACAGCAGATGTGGGATGCCTTATCAAGGGGAAAGCGACTTGATGGCAGGGACTTCAGCGAAACCAGACCTCTCGTAATTGAGACAGATGTTATTAAGAAGGCAAATGGCTCTGCAAGAGTGAAGCTTGGTGACACTGAAGTAATTGCAGGCGTCAAGGTAGATACAGGCGAGCCTTTTGAAGGTCTTGAGAACAAGGGTGCGTTAATCGTTTCGGCAGAAGTGCTGCCGACGGCATCGCCATACATTGAGCCGGGTCCACCAGACGAGGAGGTAGTTGAGCTGGCAAGGGTGGTCGACAGAGGCGTCAGAGAATCTGAGATGATTGATCTTGAAAAGCTTGTGCTCGTGCCTGGCAAAATAGTATATACAATATTTGTGGATTGCAGTGTGCTCAATGCTGACGGCAACCTATTTGATGCAACATCATATGCCACTGTTGCAGCATTACTTACCTCGAAGCTGCCAGTATTTGAAATGCAGGATGAAAAAGTAGTAGATAGTGGCAACACACAACCAATGCCTGTGACGAGCGTGCCAGTTTCAATTACCGCCGCAAGAATTGGTGATTATGTATTGATAGATCCGAGTGCAGAAGAAGAAGCCTGTATGGACTCCAGAATAACCATAACCACTACAGAAGAAGGCTTTTGTGCAACTCAGAAAGGCTACACGGGCTCATTTACCCCGGATCAGATCAAGAAAGCAGCAGAAGCAGCAACGATTAAAGGAAAGGACGTACGGGCAAAATTGAAGGGGTTGGAAGTAAACAATGGCTAAGAGGAAGAAAGGCTCGACAGCCCTCAGCGGATTGGGAGTCAAGTTTGGAGCCACCGTAAGAAAACGTTATGGAAAGGTCCATCGCACGCTTCACAAGAAGCGGAGGTGTCCGTCGTGTGGGTCGATTAGGTTCGGCCGCCTGGCAGCAGGGATATGGTACTGCCCTAAGTGCAACTGCAAGATCGCGTCAGGGGCTTATGACATTGAACTTGAAAAGCTACAAAGCTAGAATAAAGGTAACCACGACTTCCAAGCGTGTAGCAGCTGGCATTTGCCACGCGCTTGCTCCGGACCTCCCGCTCATGCCATCAACTGGCTGCAGAGCAGAAATCTCTCTAAAAAACTCGGAAGTTATTTTCAAAATTGAGACTAGAGATATTGCATCTTTGCGTGCAAGTATAAATTCTTACTTGAGGTTGGCAGATGCATCTTATAAGTGCCTAACGCTATGATTTTATATGCTGCTGATCTAATTAGTTCCGCAGCTTATGAGTGAACAGGAACTTCCACCATGGGTAAGAGAACAGGTGTCCCGATTACAGCAGCTCCAACAGAACCTGCAAGCAATCATGATGCAAAAACAACAGCTGGAGGTTGAAATGGCAGAGACGGATAGGGCGCTTCAGGAATTGAAAAAGGCGAGCCCCGATGATGCAATCTACAAGAACGCGGGTTCTGTACTGATCAAGGCCAAGAAGGAAGATGTCCTCAAGGAGCTGGAGGAAAAGAAAGAACTGTCAAATACGCGTATTATGGTTCTTGGCAAGCAGGAGGCAAGAGTGAAAGAAAATCTAAAGGAAGTTGAAAACAAGATAAACGAAATGATCCGCGGTATGCAGGCTGGGGGCTCTTCATCGGCTGGATCAACAGGCAGTGCTGGCACAAGACCTATGGGGTAGTAGTACCGATTATAACTGCACCTCGCAAAATAGAATCCTCAACAGCCTATTTTCTTATATGACTGAGCACTTACACGAGGATTCATTTTAGAAATAGCCAGAAGCTGGAGACGTATAGCGAATAATCAATGCAGACACCTTTTTACATATTGTTGCAATCGTTATGTATACATTATGAAATATAGTTATAGAGGGCGTAAAACAGAGAATGTCATGTGCCTGTTAGAATTGTAGTTGATGAGAGGGAAAGGAACAGCAATATACCTGAGCTACTGAAAAATGCAGGCGCCGTCATTGACTTTACACAATTAAAAGTAGGGGATTATGTTGTTTCATCTGAGACAGCGGTAGAGCGGAAAACTGTGCGTGACTTGATAAGCTCAATCTACGATGGTCGGCTCTTTGTACAGTGCTCAGATCTAGTGAAGTACTATCAAAAACCACTATTGGTGGTGCAAGGCAACATTGCCGACCTTGCTGAATCTTCTGAAGACATGGAAGACATTGATGTCAAGCTGCATGCAGAGCGGATGCCAATTGCTTACGATGCGCTCATAACAATTGCAATGGAGTTCAGAATCCCAACTATTCATACCCCTTCTGCAGAACAGACGGCACAGTTGCTAGTCACATTAGTCAATAGAAGCCTACGAGAAGGCAAGGCCACCGGTCCACTATTGAGAAAAATCAAGAAGGAAAATCCGATTAATATACAGCAGCTTTCCGTGCTTGCGTCTTTACCAGGAGTAGGAGAAAAACTTGCTGCCCGCATGCTCAAGAAATTCCATACTCCGATTAGGGCACTTAATGCGTCTGCAGCAGAGCTTGCCACCATACCAGGCTTCGGTCTTACAAGGGCTGAGCGAGTGCGTAAGGTCCTCAATACATCCAATAATGTCAAACAAGTAATGCAGAGGACCCTCTTTGACGATCAAGAAGAATAAAACCTCAATCCAAAATCTCAAGCATACAAAAGATACCTAAAAGGATGGCGCAGATCGTTCAGATAAGTTTGTATTTTCTCCTTAACCTATTGCCACACAGTCTGCACTCTTTTGCATTGGGTCCAAACGCCTTGCCACATGCACTGCAGTAGGCAATCCATCTTCTTGTATGTGTGATACCTTTGCCGGCCACAGACTTAACAGGGATCTTCAAAGTGGTTGCAACATTTGCAACTGCGTAGTCATTAGTTACCAACACAATTTCCAGCTGCAGCGCAAGGGCAATTATTGAAATGTCTGCGTCTGAAAGTTTTGCATAGTCTCCCGTCCTCCTTGCTGCTGCAACAACTTTTTCAATGCTTTTTCTGTCTGAATTTAGAATTTGCAAGGTATTTGATTCAATCAACGCTTCTATCGCCCCATGCGACCTTTTGATATGCTTTACTTCATCAAAAACGGCCTGTGTAGTGTAGTACCGGTATGTTGATGACAGAAATATTAAGCCGGTGTAAAATGCACCGGCGTCAAGAGCATATCTAAAAGCTGACTCTTGAGAATCCAAGCTTTGCCAACTGCCTCATTCCTTTTTTCTGAAGCCGTAAGAATATGGCGTCATGAGAACAACGCAAAATATTGATGGGCTCATCTGCATGAATTTTGAACGTTTCTTGGCCGTCAAGTATCATGTGAGACTCGTGAGTACTCCGTATAAGGATTTCTTCCGGCGGGATCACTATCTGTGGCATCCTGTTGACAGATGCAATCGGAGTCAGACTCAGGCAGCTCATGCCTTCATGCAAGACTGGGCCACCAACCGAAAATGAATGACCCGTTGAGCCCGTGGGCGTAGAGACTACGATGCCATCCATCCTCTGCTTTATTTCGTCACCCATCAACATAATGGATAATAGAGGAGTTCTTGTGAGGTTCACTCTTGTAATGAGTATGTCATTTAGGACAGGGGGAAAAAGCTTGCCGTTGATAGAAGCCTGGATTCTTATGCGAGAATCATGAAAATACTTGCCTGCAAGTATTGTCTTGACTGATTCCTCTATCGATTGGGTGTCGATTTCAGACAGTATGCCGCGATGACCTCCGCTATTTATGCTAAAGAGTGGCACCTTTCCCGGTATTGTTCGAAACGCTCGCAAGGTAGTGCCATCTCCACCTATTGCAAAGATAAGGTCAAGCTTAATGTCTTTCAATTCATCAGGCCTGATTGGCGTTGCATCATTAATTATAGAGGGAAGGACAGAATTGACGTTAATTTTCCTTCTATTGAGCAGAGCTGCGACCTTTACAGCTGCACTGTCGGCTTCACTACTCCCTAACTTTGTGATTATCGCCACGTTGCGAATGTTCGGTGTCATGTCACCGCACTGCATAGCAGCTGACGAGTTCTTAAATGCCTTTACCTCTAAGAAAAATTATAAGTAGCAGTTGAAAGTAACCATCGTTATGACGATGAGTGGATATGCTTATCCCGAAGTTCTATGTGAGACCGAATGGGTTGCGAACAACCCAAATAACCCAAACATTAAGGTTTTGGAAGTCGACTATGATCCTGAAAGTGCATACAAGGAGGGGCACGTCCCTGGCGCACAGCTTGTATGGTGGAAGCGCGACATTAATGATCCTATCAGGCGCGATATCATTGACAAACAGCAGTTCGAGGACCTTATGAGTAGGGTCGGCGCGACATCTGACACGGAGCTCATTTTGTATGGCGATTTTAATAATTGGTTTGCCGCTTTTGCATTCTGGGTCTTCCAGTACTATGGCCACAAAAAAATTAAGATAATGAATGGTGGCCGAAAAAAATGGGAGCTTGAAAGGCGCGAGTACTCCAAGGATGATCCATTGCCTTCGCCTACAAGATACGTTGCAAAACCACCAGAAGAAGGCATACGGGCCTACATGCCTGATATAAGAAGGGCGATCGAAAAAGCAGAGCAGACGGTGCTTGTAGATGTACGCTCGCCAAAAGAGTTTTCCGGTGAAATCACCGCTCCCCCAGAGTACCCGACGGAGCATGCTCAGCGAGGCGGCCATATACCGGGTGCTAAGAGTATACCTTGGGCCCAAGCGGTCAGGGAAGCAGATGGCACTTTCAAGAGTCGAGAAGAGCTAGAGGCACTCTATGAAGGTAAGGGCGTTACGTCGGATAAGCAT
>Ga0307415_100001807_pt1 | contig 10477 bp, 7 predicted proteins | sample DK1Cmetagenome_FD_204524 | JGI IMG/M metagenome (GOLD analysis project Ga0307415, IMG submission 204524) | Maize rhizosphere microbial communities from greenhouse at UC Davis, California, United States - DK15-C-2 | ecosystem: Host-associated > Plants > Roots > Rhizosphere > Soil | place: USA...
GCAGGGTGGCGGCGCCGGCCGTCCAGGACAGGGGCGCGGCGGCCAACGCCCGGGCGGCGGCGGCCGCAAGCGCGGTCGGTAGCTTCGAATCCACCATAATTCTCGCGACAGCGCACGTTGGTCCGCCTGAAGGCGGACACTAGATGCATGGCCGATTTCTCCGGAAAACAAGGGCTCGTCGTCGGCGTCGCCAACAAGCGCTCGATTGCGTGGGCGATCGCCCAGGTCACGGCGCTGCGCGGCGCCCGGCTCGCCCTCACCTACCAGGGTCGATTCGAAGAGCACGTGCACGAGCTGTCTCAGGGGCTGGAATCGCCTCTGGTCCTGCCGTGTGACGTCAGCTCCGACGCAGACATCGAAGCGGTGTTCGCGCGCGTCGATCGCGACTTCGGCGGACTCGACTTCGTGGTGCACGGCGCGGCGTTCGCGCCTCGCGACGAACTGTCGGCTCCCTTTTCGATGACCACGCGTGATGGCTTCCGAACGGCGCTCGACATCTCGGCCTACTCGCTCATCGCGCTGACGCGCGGCGCGCTGCCGCTGATGGAAAAGCGCGGCGGTGGCAGCATCCTGACGCTCAGCTATCTGGGCAGCGAGCGGGTGTTTCCGAATTACAACGTGATGGGTGTGGCCAAGGCCGCGCTCGAGGCGTCGGTGCGGTATCTGGCGGCGGACGTCGGCCCGAAGAACGTTCGCGTCAACGCGGTGTCAGCCGGACCGATCAAGACGCTGGCAGCGGCCGGCATCTCCGGCTTCTCCAACATTCTGAACATCTACAAAGACCGGGCGCCGCTGCGGCGAAACGTGGACACCGTCGAGGTCGCCGAAGCGGGAGCGTTCCTGCTCAGCGACGCGGGCAAGGGCATCACCGGCGAGGTGCTGCTCGTGGACGCCGGCTTCCACGTGACCGGCATGTAGAGTCCGGCTTCAGCCGGATAGTGTTCAGACCCGCGGGACGACCCACGCCTCGGTCCGGATCGCCTCGGCCGGCACGCCGAGCGCCGCCAGTGTCGAGACCGACTCGTTCACCATCGCCCGCGGCCCGCAGACGAAGCACAGCGTCCGCGCCGGTTCATGGACGACGCTTTCGAAATGCGACCGGCCGATACGTCCGCGGCCGCCCGCCCACCCCGTGTTGTCGTCCCGCGTGACGGTCTGATGCAGTTCCAGGCGTCCACGCGATTCGTGGCCGCGCAGCTCCTTGATGAAGGCGAACTCGTCGCCGTTGCGTGCGCTATAGAGCAGTGAGATCCGGGACGGCGGGTCGCCGCGCAGCACGTGATCGATCATCGCCCGCAGCGGCGCGATGCCCGTACCGCCGGCGACGAAGAGGAGCGGTTGCCGCGGCGCCTCCACCGGAAAGAGAAACGTTCCCAGCGGCCCTTCGAGATCGATTGGACATCCTGGAACGAGATCCGCGAGGTGGGGACCGAGGGTCCCGTCGGCCTCCAGCGCGATGAGCAGCTCCAAGGTTCGCGTCTCGGCCGCCTGCGCCGGCGACGACGCGATGGAATACGGCCTGCGGGGCACTCCGCGCGTTCCGATGAGCACCGCCTGACCGGGCTTGAAGTCGAAGGGCTGCTCCCGCAGGTCGAGCGTCAGAAGACGCGAGCGCGGCGTCACCGGTGCCACGCTCACCAGCGGGACGGATACCGTTGGCACTGAGGCGAAGTGTACTCGCAGGGCCGACCTGAAGCTCGGCCCCTGCGGCCGTTAGGGCCGGCTCGATACCGCGCGGCCGAGGGCCGTCAGGCGACCGACGCGTCGTACTCGGGAACGGGGCTGCCTTCCACACGGGCGGCGGTGAGCTGCCGCTGCACGTCGCGCCTGCGGGCGCTCTTGTCCTGATACATCCGGCGGTCGGCAGCGGCGAGCAGCGATTCGTAGGTCTCGCCATCGTGCGGGAAGACGGCGGCGCCGACGCTGATCGACATCGGCACCTGCGCGCCGGCCGCCGGCTCGAAGACGATCTGTTCGACCCCGCGCTGCAGTTCGCGGCGCTTGTTTTCCGCTTCGTCGCGGCTGCAGCCTGCGAGCACGATGACGAATTCGTCGCCGGCGTACCGGGCACAGACGTCGTAGGGACGCACCAGCGCGCGCAGGACGTTGGACACCTCGCGCAGCGCGCGATCGCCCGCGTGATGGCCGTAGGTGTCGTTGATGTCCTTGAACCCGTTCAGATCGAGCACCAGGATCGAAACCTCGGCGCCGAGCCGGTGCGTCCGCGCCAGCTCGCGGGTCAGATGACGGAACATGAACCGCGTGTTCGGAAGGCCGGTGAGCGGGTCGGTCAGGGATGCCTCGTGGGTCTGGTCGAACACGATCGCGTTGCGGATCACGGCGGACGCCTGTTCGCACACCCGGTCCAGCAGGCGGCGGTGATCGTCGCAATAGAAGGCTTCGGCGGTGTGGTACACGGCAAGCGCCCCGATCACGGCGTTGCCGGAGATGAGCGGGCAGACCAGTGCCGACTCCAGTGTGGTCTGGAGCACTGAACCCGCGGCGTTGAAATCCGCGCTCGGACGTCCGTTGACGAGTGGACGCCGATTGCGGGCGACCCATCCGGTCAATCCCTGACCGTTCTTCAGCATCAGCTGCTGCAGCAGCTCCGCGTCCGTGCCGGACGCGAAGCGGCACTGCAGCATGTCATCGTCCTCGGAATACAGGAACAGCGAGCAGGCGGAGAAGGGCACGACGCGACTGAGCTTCGAGGCGATGTGGCCCATCGTCTCGGTGACCCCCAGCGTCGTTCCCATCGATTGCGCCAGCTCGTACAACGCATAGATCTCGCGGTGGGCGACGGCGATGTCTTCGAACACGGAGGTTCGTGACATCGCCGCGGCACGTGGAGAGCCGGCGATTGGGGCGCCCTCGCTCGACGACATCGGCGGCATCGGACGCGGACGATCCATGATCGCCCCTGCCATCTGCGAGCGGAGTTCGGGCAGGATGCGCAGGAACGCATCAACGAGGGCCGGGTCCAGCGCTTTGCCGGCTTCCTCCTGGATCAGCGCAGCGGCGGCGTCGATCGACAGCGACTTGTGGTAGGGCCGATCGGACGTCAGCGCGTCGAAGTAGTCGACGAGGCACAGGATCCGCGCACCGGCCGGGATCTGTTCCCCTTTCAGACCCATCGGATAGCCGCGGCCGTCCCAGCGTTCGTGATGGTGGAGCACCAGCGGGGCGACCGGATACGGGAACGGCACCGAATTGATGATGTCCGCGCCGATCTGCGGATGCATGCGGACCTTCTGGAACTCGTCGGGCGTCAGCGGCCCCGGCTTGGCCAGGATGTGCTCGGGCACCGCCAGTTTGCCGATGTCGTGCAGCAGCGCGGCCGTCTTGACCGCCTGCTGGTCGACCGCCGACATCTCGAGCGCCCGCGCCAGCGTGCTGGCGTAGAGCTCCACGCGTCCGACGTGGTTATAGGTAGTCTGATCCTTGGCGTCGATCGCGAGCGCCAGCGCTTCGATGGTGGCGAGATGAAGCTCGCTCATCTGCTGCGCGCGCTGGTGCTCCTCCTCGAGCCGTACCGCGAGCGCGCGGTGAGCCCGGTGGGTGCGGTACCAGAAGGTCGCGACCAGCAGCACGCTGGCGATCAGCCAGTATGACAGCTGGGACACGGCCGTGACCTAGCGCGACGTGCCGGGCAGCCAGATGATGGTGATGCGTGTTCTCATGTTCTTCCTCGATGCTCCTGGTCCGCCTGAAGGCGGACACGACGTACTGCCGCTAGCGCGCCAGCGCGGACCAGACCACCTGGTCCTGCAGCGACGTGCTCCAGACGATGTTTGTGCTCCAGACGATGTTGATGCTCCAGACGATGTTGCTGTCGGGATCCGAGGCGCGCGTGCTCCACACGATGTTGGAGTCGCCTCCGGCGCGGGTGCTCCAGACGATGTTGCCGTCGCTGCTGCGGGTGCTCCAGACGATGTTGCCGTCGGCGGAATCGCGGCCCGTGCTCCAGACGATGTTGCCGTCGCCCCACGAGCGCGTGCTCCACACGATGTTGGCGTCCTCGAGCGCGCGGGTGCTCCAGACGATGTTCTCGTCGCCGCGCGCGGTGCCCCAGACGTTGTCGCCCGTGCGGTCGCCCCACCGGACGTTGCGGCAGTTGCGCCCGCCGCAGTCGGTGCCCCACACGACGTTCTCGATGACGGCGGTGCTCCAGACGATGTTGCCGTCCCCGCTGCGGGTGCTCCAGACGATGTTTCCATCGCCGCGGCCGGTGCTCCAGACGATGTTGCCGTCGCCAACGTCGCGGGCGGTGCTCCACACGATGTTGCCGTCGGCGTCGCGGCCGGTGCTCCACACGATGTTCTGATCGGCGCCGGCGGTGCTCCAGACGATGTTGCCGTCCTCCCCGTTGCGGGCGGTGCTCCAGACGATGTTGCCGTCGGCGCGCGTGCTCCAGACGATGTTCGTGCCCCAGACGACCGACGCGCCCGACGGCGTCGTCAGCGCGCCCCACGACACGTCAACGGACCACGCGTTGCTGCCCGGCAGCGGCAGGCCGCCGGTCACCAGGTAGTTACCCCACATGATGTGGCGGCTCCACGGAATGATCTCGCCGGCGATGTCGTCCGACATCGTGCCCAGGCCGTCGCCGGTGCGGAAGAACGCGGCGAGCCGCACGGCGCCTTTCGCGTTCAGCAGGCCCGCGCCCTGCGCCAGCGGCGTTTCGTCGGCCAGTTCCTGCGCCGTGTACTGCAGGATGGCTTTCACCGCGTTGGGCGTCAGTGACGGATTGGCTTCGAGCATCAGCGCCACGGTGCCGGCGACGACCGGTGCCGCCATGCTCGTGCCGCTCAGGCTCAGGTACGGCTTGAACGGCGTATGCACGGTGCCGTCGAGCAGATAGTCCGAGAAGAGCCCGTACAGCGCGCTGTGCGAGGCGCTCAGCGATTCGATGCCGACGCCCGGAGCGATCACGTCGGGCTTGGCGGTGAAGTCGATCCACGTCGGCCCGCGCGAGCTGAACGCGGCGAGTGCGTCGTCGCTCCGGCGTGCGGTCCCGTTGTGGGTGCTGGCGCCGACCGTCAGGACCCACGGCGCGTTGCCGGGCGACGTGATGCCGCCGAACTGCGATTCTCCGTCCGCGTTGCGGCCGAGGTTGCCGGCCGAGGCGACGACGACGATTCCGGCCTGCGTCGCGCGGCGCGCGGCCAGTGTGAGTGGGTCGTCGAAGTACGACTCGGTCGCGGCAGCGGCGACCGACAGGTTGATGACGCGTACGTTGTAGACGGAGCGCACCGAGATCGCGTAGTCGATCGCCGCGATCACGTCGCTGATGTACCCGTTGCCGTTGCCATCGAGGACGCGCAGGCCGATCAGGTCGGCGCCTGGCGCAATGCCCGCACGGCGGCCCCCGGAGTCAGCACCCGAGCCGGCGATGATGCCGGCGACGTGGGTCCCGTGGCCGTAGTCGTCTACAGGCTGGTCCACGCTGCTGCCGGTCGACGGCCGGGAAAAGTCCTTGAAGTGCACGACGCTCGTGTCGGCGTTGCGGCTGCGGTCGGTGTAGAGGTCGTCGTGATACGTCGTGACGCCGGAATCGATCACCGCGACGCCGATGCCGCGGCCGGTGAGACCGAACTCTTCGCGGGCAATGGCCGCGCCGATCGCCGAGCCCGTGCGCTCGAGCGTCGGGAACGCCGGACGATCAGCCCAGACTTTCTTCACCCGTCCGTCCGCGGCCAGGCCGGCGAGCGCGGTGTTTTCGACTTCGCCCGCCTGCAGCTGCTGCCCGACGCGTCGTCCCGTCGTCCCCCGGCCGAACACGCGAACGTCGGGCTCACCGGTGAACTCGACGATGACCCGCGACCAGCCGGCAAGGCGCGTCGACCGATCGCGCAGCACCGCGTCCAGCTTGCCGTCCTGCTGCGCAGCAGCAAGGGCCGGCAGGCCCGCGACGAAAACGACGGCCGCGACAACACGGCCAAGGAAAGAAAGTGCAATTCGGTTTTTCATGAGCGCGAACTGAGCAATGGCAAGAGCTCTGCCGCACCCTGACGACGCGTGTCGATGACAAGTAAATGCTTCTATGGAAACGACTTAAGCCGTGTTCAGAGGGTCTGGGAATTAATGGACGGCATAATGTGTGTGCAGTTCCTGCGCACGAGCCGAAGTCTGAGGTACGCGCAAACTGCTAACTTCGAAGGAGAAATCGTTGCGATGTGCCGTAGCGGCACAGTGGTGAACACTGGAACGTGGTGCGCACTTCTGCGGAGATTGGCACTGGGTGCGTCAACGCAATCGCAGAATTCGCCACGAAGTTTCCCGCTGGGGCTGGAAAGGATTCTGAGTTGTGCAGATTTTCTGCACACGCGCTGAAACGTGCGTCTCCGCGCAGTCCGCGTCAGCGGGACCGATCAGCTATCGTCCTGGTCTGTTTCGAGACAGCTTCGGCTCTGGCCGGAGGTTGTATTCGACAATCTTGCGGTAGAGCGTTCCGCGGCTGATGTCGAGCAGGCGGGCCGCTTCCTTCTTGTTCCAGTCAACCGATTCGAGTACGCGGGCGACGTGGTCGCGCTCGTTCTCCGCCAGCGTCTGCAGGCGGCGGGATTCCGACGTCTGTATGGGCGCCACGACATGTGCGTGGAGGAACTCGATGTCCGTGTCGCGGATGATGCGGCCAGGGGCTGAAAGCGCTGCGCGCGAGACGGTGCTTTCGAGCTCGCGGATATTCCCCGGCCATGGATACGCCTGCAGCCGCGCCAGCGCTTCCGGCGAGAACGATTTGGCGTCGAGCGGCATGCCGTTGGCCGCGCAGTAGCGGGCCACGAACTTGGTCGCCAGGACCGGAATGTCGATCGGGCGTTCGCGCAGCGACGGCAGGCGAATCGAGAACGCGTTGACGCGGTAGTACAGGTCCTCGCGAAACCGGCTGTCGCGGACGAACTGTTCGAGCGGACGGTTGGTGGCCGAAATCAGCCGGAAATCGACGTGCACGGACTTCTGGCCTCCGAGCCGCTCGAAACGCCGGTCCTCCAGGACGCGCAGCAGCTTGGCCTGGGCGACAAGGGACAGATCGCCGATCTCGTCAAGGAACAGCGTCCCGTCGTTGGCCAGTTCCACCCGGCCCGGCTTGCGGTCGTAGGCGCCGGTAAACGCGCCCTTTTCGTAGCCGAAAATCTCCGATTCGAACAGCGTGTCCGGAAGCGCCGCGCAGTTGACGGCCTGGAAGTTCTCGCGCCCGCGGCGGCTCAGCTCGTGGATCATCCGCGCCACGACTTCCTTGCCGGAGCCGGTTGGTCCGAGGATCAGCACGGAAATGTCCGATTTGGCGGCGGTTCGAATCCATTCGAAGACGATCAGCATCTTCTCGTCGCGGCCGATCATTTCGCGGAACCGCTGGACCGACGGCGCCTGGTCCTCCATGCTCACCGTTGCACGGCGTTCCAGGAACGTGTCGAGCAGCCGGCGGCGGTCGTCGTCGACGTTCAGCACGATCGCGTAGCGCGACGGATCAGCCGGCGTCGGTGCGACGACACCGAAGTCGACGAGCTCCTTGACGCAGTTGTCCACGTCGAGCCGCAGGCGGCCGAACGTCGTCATTAAAGATTCGACGTCGAACGAGTCGTCGGGACGCGCGCTCAGAAATCTGAGAATGCCGGCGCGCAGCGGCGATTGCACGAGCGTGCGAAACCGGCCCTCGACATCGGCGGCGCGGTCGTGCCGGATCATGTTGGGTTTCACGGTTGTCACGCTCATGCCGTCGGCGACTTTTGGAAAGACCACGCGTGACTTTTATCGGCGGTTGGCAGGGCCGTCGACAGCCGTCGATGCGCGTGCGGTCGACGGCCCGCCTTCGCTGACGCTACGGCAGGCACGCAACCGAGTGCTAAGCTAGCCAGCGCATGCCGTACCGTGCACCTGGATCTCCTGAAAAGGCTCGCCCGAACTACCTCTCGGGCAAGCCGATCCGCTACTACCGTCCGCGCGGAAGCGCCGACCTGCGTCAGTTGATCGATGACGGATTCCAGGCGTTCAACGCCGCGCGCCTCGGTGAAGCCTGCCGGATCTTCACCGACAAGATGCTGCTGCCGGAAAACGACACGACCATCGCGCTGACGATTGCCGGCGCGATGACGCCGGCAGGGCTTGGTGGATGCGTCGTCGAGCTGATGGAGCGCGGTCTGGTCGATTTCGTCATCAGTACCGGCGCGAACCTGTATCACGATTTGCACTATGCGCTGAATTTCACGCTGCATCGCGGCTCACCGTTCGTCAACGACGTCGAGCTGTACGAGGAAGGGGTGATCCGGATCTACGACGTGCTGTTCCCGTCGAAGGTCCTCCTCGAGACGGACGCCTACATTCGCGACTTCCTCGTCCGCTCGGGTCTCGATGGACCGCTCTCGACGGCCGAGTTCCATTACGCGCTGGGGCGCGATCTGCTCGAGCGGCAGCCGGGATGTCAGGAGTATTCGGTGGTGGCCGCGGCGGCGGCCGTCGGCGTGCCGCTCTACACCTCGTCGCCGGGCGACAGTTCAATTGGAATGAACATCGCCTATCACGAGCTGATGAACGACAGCCGGCTGATGATTGATCCCAACAAGGATGTGAACGAGGTGTGCGCGTTCATCCTGGCGGCGAAGAAGAACGGCTGCGTGATTCTTGGCGGCGGTTCGCCGAAGAACTTTTATCTTCAGGGGCAGCCGACGTTGTGGGAGGTTTACGGGATCCCCAAGGGCGGCAACGACTTCTTCATCCAAATCACCACCGATCAGGTGGTCTGGGGCGGACTGTCCGGCGCGACGCCGGCCGAGGCCGTCAGCTGGGGCAAGGTCAACCCGGGCGTGCTGCCGGATACCGCCGTCGCCTATGTCGACTCGACGATCGGCTTCCCGCTGTTCTGTGAGTACGCCGTCGGGGCGTCAACTGGCCGGCGTCAGCGAAAAGAACTTGTCCACAAACGATCGGAGTTGGTGGCCGCGCTCAAGCGTGAGGCATCCGCGGCCGGGCGTGAGCACCCGCAGCCGGACGAACCGTTGGAGACGATGCCTGATTTGGAAAGACATCGGTAATGCAAAATGCAAGATTCAAAATGCAAACCCAGTTTGGTTGGCGTCCGTGTTTGCATTTTGCATTTTGAATTTTGAATTACGAAGGTATGGGAACTCTTGCCTCCGAACTTGGCCCGGTCGTCGATCGCACGCAGGTGCACCCGCGCATCTACGTTGATGCAAACATGCCGGCCGGCCTCGTCAGTTTCATGCGCCAGTCGCTCGGCTGGGATGTGCTGTTCGTGATCGAGCACGACGATCTCCGCCGCGCCCGCGATGGCGAGCATTACCGCCTTGCCCGGCAGCTTCGACGGACGCTGATCACGCTCGACCGCGATTACCTCGACGATCGCCGCTTCCCCCCGGACGAAAGCGGCGGCGTGATCGTGCTGATGGCGCCGGAGGAACGCGGCTATCTGAACCTGCTCACGCGTCTCGACAGGGAAGTCTTCCACGCCGAACGATCCGAACGATCCGAACGATCCGAACGATCCGAACGATCCGAACGACTCGAGCGATCCGACCGCCTTCCGCTGGAAGGCCGCAAGCTCCACGTGCATGTCGACTGGCAAGGCTCGGCCGGCGTTGCGGGCTGACGAGGCGCACGCGTGTTCGTCGGCCTGGAGATCCGGTCAGATTCCATCCTTGCGATGATGGCGATCGCGAATCTGGTGGCCGCCATTGGCGCTGCGCGCGCCGCGATGCTGCAGGCATGATCGTCCTCAGTGGCGGCGACGTCGTGCTGCCCGGCGCGATTCGCGACCGCGCGTCGATCATCCTCGATGACGGCCGTATCGCGGCGGTCGAGGCGGCGCCGGCCGCGCCTGCCGGTGCGACAATTGTCGACGTCTCCGACTGTTACGTCGTTCCCGGATTCATCGACGTGCACGTGCACGGCATCGCCGGCCATGACACGCTCGACGGCGGCGACGTGGTCGCGCAGATTGCCGGTGAGCTGCCGCGATACGGCGTCACCGCCTTTTGTCCCACCGCGGTGGCGTGCGGCCCGGACGATCTGCAGCTCTTTCTGGAACAGGTGAGCGCGGCTGCGGGCACGCCGCGCGCCAACGCGGCTCGCGTCCTGCCGGCGCACCTGGAGAGTAATTTCATCAACCCTGACTTCCGCGGCGCACAGCCGCTGAAGTGCCTCAGGACGCCGGACGAACATCGCGGCGCCGTGGCGTGGCCATTCACCGGACCACAGATTCTCGATGTCATCGAACGCGAGCGTTCGAGCGTCGGTATCGTCACGCTGGCGCCGGAGCTTCCCGGCGCGATCGATCTGGTGCGGACGCTCACCGGCGCCGGTCATATCGTGTCGCTGGGGCATTCGGGTGCCGACTTCGACACGGCCGTCGCGGCAATCGAGGCCGGCGCGAGACATGCGACGCATCTCTTCAACCGGATGACGCCAATCGCGCACCGCGCTCCAGGTCTCGCGGGCGCGGTCCTCGCGCGTCACGACGTGT
>Ga0307415_100001808_pt1 | contig 10474 bp, 8 predicted proteins | sample DK1Cmetagenome_FD_204524 | JGI IMG/M metagenome (GOLD analysis project Ga0307415, IMG submission 204524) | Maize rhizosphere microbial communities from greenhouse at UC Davis, California, United States - DK15-C-2 | ecosystem: Host-associated > Plants > Roots > Rhizosphere > Soil | place: USA...
AAGCGGTCCATCTACGTTAGCACCTCCGAATAGGGACCTTTCATGACGTTGTTTCGCACGGTCGCAGCGGCGGCCGCCCTCCTTGTTGCCGCTTGCCAGCAGTCCGCGACGAACACGGCTTCGCCTGAGACCGCCGAATCGGCCGAGGCAGCGATTGCGCCGATCCTCGACACGCCGGAGGCGAAGGACCCGGCCAGTTACGCGCGGCCCCTCGAAGCGCGTGTCTACCACGTCGCTCTCGACCTCAATGTCGACTTCGACGCGAAGCGGATCGGCGGAACGGCAACCCTCGACATCGACCGCAAGCCCGATGCGAAGGAGATCGTCCTCGACGACAAGGGCCTCGAGATTGAAAGCATCACCGACGGCGAAAAGCAGCCGCTGCAGTACAAGGTCGGAGCAGCCGACCCGACCATGGGCTCACCACTCGCGGTCGCCCTTCGTCCCGACACGAAGCGGCTGATCGTCAAGTACAAGAGCGCGCCGGATGCGGGCGCTCTCCAGTGGCTCACTCCGGAACAGACCGCCAGCAAGAAGCAGCCCTATCTCTTCAGCCAGGGCCAGGCGATCGAGAATCGCAGCTGGATCCCGACCCAGGACTCACCCGGAATCCGGCAGAGCTGGGAAGCGACGATCCACGTTCCGGCCGGGCTTACCGCGGTCATGAGCGCTCCCAAGTCCGCGGAGCCGATCACCCAGGGCGGCGAGAGCATTTTCAGCTACAAGATGCCGCATAGCGTCGCTCCCTACATGATCGCGATCGGCGTCGGCGACCTCGCCTTCAAGGAGCTCGGCCCGCGCACCGGCGTCTGGACCGAACCCGCGATGCTGGATCGCGCCGCCGCCGAACTCGCCGACACCGAGAAAATGGTCGCCGCGGCCGAGAAACTCTACGGCCCCTATCGCTGGGGGCGCTACGACCTGCTCGTCCTTCCGCCCTCCTTCCCGTACGGCGGGATGGAGAATCCGACCCTTACCTTCCTCACCCCGACCTTCATCGCCGGCGACAAGAGCCTCGTCGGCCTCGTCGCGCACGAGCTTGCGCACAGCTGGAGCGGAAACCTCGTCACCAACGCCAACTGGCAGGACAGCTGGCTCAACGAAGGCGTCACCTCCTATTTCGAGAATCGCATCATGGAGGCGATTTACGGTCCGAAACGCGCCGCGCAGGAGGCCGCGCTCAGCTTCGATGAGATGGAAAAGGCCCTCGCCGAAGAGGGCAACGGCCCGAATACGCAGCTTCACCTCGGGCCGAAAGAAGGTGTTCCCGACGGCGGATCGAGCGGGATCATCTACGACAAGGGCGCTATTTTCCTGCGCACGCTCGAAAAAATTATCGGCCGCGAAAAGTGGGACGCCTACCTGCGCTCCTATTTCGACCGCCATGCCTTCCAGCCGATGACGTCGGCCCGGTTCCTGGCGGACATGCGGGCCAACCTGATCAAGGGCGACAAGGGCCTCGAGCAGAAGCTTCAGCTCGACAATTGGGTCTACAAGCCCGGACTGCCGTCGAATGTCGCCCGCCCCGACCCGGCAGCTTTTGCGGCTGTCGATCAGGCGATGAAATCCTTCACGTCCGGCGGACCTCCTCCTACGGATTTCCAAGGCTGGACGACTGCCGAAAAACTGCGCTTCCTCAATAAGTTACCAAGAAAGATGCCGACTTCTCGTCTCGATGCCCTGAACAAGTCGCTCAAGCTCAACGAGTCCGGAAACAACGAAGTCCTGTTCGCCTGGCTCGACCTGGCCGTCCGCAACCGCTTCGATCCGGCTGTTCCGGCGCTTGAGCGATTCCTGACCACCCAGGGACGACGGAAGTTCGTTCAACCGCTCATAGAGACGCTCGCCGAGGACCGCCAATGGGGCCGCCCGATCGCAGTACGCGTTTACCGGATCGCACGGGCCTCCTACCACCCGATTACTCAGCGCGATTTGGACAAGCTGAATCTCATCGGATGACGTCCGGTTCTTAACCGCGTTTCAACCCTCTTCAGCTACCGCTCGCGAAGACCAGTTTTAGCGAGCGCCGATGTACGAAGCTCCAGACCGATTTAAACGGATGAAGGCCGCTCGCCTGCCCGATGGGGAATCCCTTGGGCTGACGAGCGAGCAAGGCGACACGACCAACTCGCCGCTCAGGGACGTTCAGCTGATTTCCAGGGCGCAGCTGGCGCCCTTTTTCGCGGCTGCGAACATCTGCGCAGCGGTCATGGCTGCCGCTGCCCTCTGGGCCAAGGTGGACTCGGTCTACCTTCTGCCCTGGGTGGGCGTCGTCGCGGTCGCCAATCTGCTCGCCATGCAAATGGCCAAGACCCAGGCGATCACCCATGTCGGCCGTTCCGGCCGGCGGGTCCCCGCCTGGCTGCTCGTCGGTGATGTCTCCCTGCGGGCCACACTCTGGCTCTCGCTCCCGCTCTATCTCTTTACGTCCATTCCGCCCGGCGAGCAGGTCATCCTCGCATCGATCGCTTCGGGCCTGGGGATCGCGGGGCTCGGCCTGGTCGTCACACCGCGCGCCGCAATGGCCTGGATGTGCTCTTTCACGGTCGGAATCGGCGCGGCTTTGTTCCTCGGTCGCGACAGCGTGCCCTTCCAGCACATGCTCTCGATCATCTTCACCTTGGGCGTGTCCATCTCTGGCGTGCTTCACGTCGCCCGCTGGGCTTTCGAACAGCTGAAGACCAACGCCGACGCCAGTGCCCAGAGCGAAAGCGCGAGCCTCCTGCTTCAGGAATATGAGCAGCGCGGCGTGGGCTGGCTTTGGGCCGTGGATGCCGACAATCGCGTATCCTACATCAGCCTTCGAATGACGACTTTGCTCGGCAAGCCGGCAAGCCAGCTGATCGGTCACTCGCTTCCCGCCCTCCTCGGCGGAAATGCCGAGTTGGGCAAGAAGCTGCTCGAGAAGCAGCCATTCAACGCGCTGGACATGGAGCTTCAGACCGCCCGAGGCCCGCGCTGGGTATCCATCGCGGGCGACCCGATCATAGACACGGCGGGACGCTTCGAAGGCTTCCGCGGCGTCGGCAGCGACATCACCGAAATGCGCCAGACGCAGGAGCGCCTGACTCATCTTGCGAACATGGATGTTCTTTCGGGCCTTCCGAACCGCGGCCGAGTCCGCCAGCTTCTCGGCGAAGCACTGCGTACGGCGACTACCTCGAACGTGCCCTGCGCGATCCTTTTCCTCGATCTCGACGGCTTCAAGCCGGTCAACGACACGTTCGGCCACCCGAAGGGCGACGCAGTGCTGCGGGCCGTCGCCAAGCGGCTGGTCGACGAAGTGAGCGCGGACGGCCATGTCGGCCGGATGGGGGGCGACGAATTCGCGATCGTCATCACCGACGGCCAGAGCCGAAAGAAGGTCGAGCAGCTCGCCGACCGGATCATCAAGTCGGTCAAAGAGCCGTACATGATCGACCAGACGGAAATCCGCATTGGCGTGTCGGTCGGCTGCGCCTTCGGTCCCATCGACGGCGCAACCGTCGACGACCTGATCCTCAAGGCCGATCTCGCGCTCTACCAGGCGAAGGATGCCGGCCGCGGCGTCGCCCGCTATTTCTCCTCCGAGCTTCAGTCGGAGCAGGACGACCGTGTCCGCCTCGAAACCGACCTGCGCCAGGCCATTGCGGCGCAGCAGTTCCACCTGGTCTTCCAGCCGCTGATCAACGCCAAGTCGCAAAAGCTGATCGGGTTCGAAGCGCTGATCCGCTGGAATCACCCCCAGCGCGGCTTCGTCCCACCGAACATCTTCATCCCCGTCGCGGAAGAGAACGGCCTGATGCCGCAACTCGGCGCCTGGGTGATCGAGGAAGCGTGCCGGGCGATCGCCACCTGGCCGGATTCGATAACGGTTGCGGTGAACATCAGCCCGAAGCAGATCCTGATCCCTGCGCTTCCGAACGTGGTCAGCGAGGCACTGAACAAGCACAAGATCCCCGGCAACCGGCTCGAGCTGGAAGTCACCGAGGGCGTCTTCCTCGGCGACAGCGGGAAGACCGTCGACGTGCTCGGCCGGCTTCGCGCGCTCGGCGTCGGGATCGCGCTCGACGACTTCGGCACCGGCTACTCCTCGATCGGCTATCTGAACAAGGCGATCTTCCACAAGCTGAAGATCGACGGCAGCTTCGTCCGCGAGGCGGGTTCGCGGCCCGAAAACGTCGCCATCATCAAGTCGATTGTGCAGCTCGCCAAGAGCTTCCGCATGTCGGTGACCGCCGAGGGTGTCGAGACGGCCGAGGATTTCGAGCGCATGCGCGAACTCGGCTGCGACACCATCCAGGGCTATTTGTTCGGCAAGCCGCTTTCCTACGAGCGCGCGAACCAGATGGTGCTTGGCCTCGGCGCAAAGCGCGCTGCCGGCTGATCAATATCGCGCGAGGATGAACTCCCGCGCGCGCTGATATTCGTAAGGCGTCACCCGGCCGTCGCGGTCGCCGTCGGCAATCTCCTTGAAGGCGCGTGCCGCGGGTTGCGCCTCGTCGATCGAGATCGCTCCGTCGCCGTTCTTATCGAAGCGCTGTTTTGCCCATTGATTGAGCACCCAGTCGCGCTCAAACAGCTCGACCGCGCGCGGATTCGCGGGCAGTGACGCGGGCTCCGCCGAAGCGGCCTGCAACGCCGCAATGAGGACCAGGGCGACCATATCGATGTAACGCACCGGCTGGCGAGCGGTGCCGGATTGCGCAACAGTTCGCGCAACACGCGTTATACCCTTGTCTTCGGGGCTGATGGATGCAGTCATTGCGCAACATATCCGAGCTGCTGGTCCTCAGGCGACAGGCGCGCTTGACCGGCTGGCTCGGGCTTGGCTCGCGTCTTGCCATCATGGCGGGCCTGCTCGGTATCCTGATCCTCATTCACTGGCTCGAGCGTGACGGCCTCAAGGACAATTACGACGGCAACGTCAGCTTCCTCGACGTGATCTATTTCACGATGATCAGCGCGACGACGACCGGGTACGGAGACATCGTCCCCGTCGCCGACCGCACCCGCCTGTTCGACGCGATCGTCGTCACTCCGATCCGAGTGCTTTTTTTGCTCATCCTCGCCGGCTCGGCCTATTCGTTCGTGGCCCAGCGTTCCTGGGAAAGATTCGTCATGAAGAGAATCCAACGCAAACTTCGCGATCATATCGTCGTTGCCGGCTTTGGCACCAAGAACAGCCGCGCAGTCCAGGAACTGCTCACCGTTGGCGCGGAAGCGAACGATATCGTCGTGATCGATACCAGCGAGGATCGGCTCGAAAAGGCCAAGGCGCTCGGCTGCACCGTCCTGAAGGCCGACGCGACGCGCGACGAAACTTTGCGCGCGGTTCATATCGAGCGAGCAAAGCTTCTGATCATCTCCGCTGGCCGCGACGACACGTCGATCCTCGTCTGCCTCACCGCGCGGCACCACGCTCCCGACCTTCGCATCAGCATCGCGGTCAACGCCGACGACAATGAGACCCCGGCCAAGCGCGCCGGGGCGGACGTCGTCGTCAATCCGCTCGATTTCGCCGGCCTGCTCCTCGCCACCACGCACGGCGGGCAGCACATCGCGGACTATCTCGCTGACCTCGCCTCGCGGCAGGGGAAGGTGCAGCTGATTGAGCGCGAGGTCACTCCGCAGGAAGTCGGAAAGTCCCTGAAGGAAATCGCGGAAGGCCTTGGCCTTCGGATCATCCGCGACGGAACTCCCTATGGATTCTGGCGGCCCCAGGTCGAGGAGCTGCAGGCGGGCGACATGATGATGGAGATCGTCCCGACTCCCGAGGCCGAAGCCTAGGAAGCGTACCAGCCGTCAAGAAGATACGGCCGCTCCCCGCGCTCAGCTAGGGTTCTCGCCGTAGGAACAGCGGGACTTCTGTCTCGTTAGCGACATTGCAGCGGTGCGGGCGCCGCCACCCGTCCGACCATCGCGCGTTCTGCACGTCGGGAGATTGGAAATGACACGGAGCTGGGCTGCGAGGATTCTCGGGTTGGTCCTGGCTCTGATCGGTCTGGCCTTGCTGATCGGCGGCATCTGGCTCGCGGTTCTCGGCGGCTCGATCTATTACCTGCTCGCGGGCCTCGGACTTCTCGCGTCCGGCTATCTCCTGTTCCGCGGCAATTCGAACGGCGCCTATCTCTATTTGCTCGTCTTCGCCCTGACCCTCGTCTGGGCGTTGTGGGAGGTCGGGCTGAATCCCTGGGCGCTGGTACCCCGCGTCTTCGGCCCGGCGGTCCTAGCAATCCTCGCGCTGCTCATCCTGCCGCTGCTCGATCGCCGCTGGACCTGGATGAAGGCTGGCGGAGCAGTGGCCGGCGTCGTGGTGCTGCTGATTGTCGGCATCCTTGTGTCCCCGGGGTATCTGAAACGGGACTCGGCGGGCCAGCCGCCCATGCTGTCCGCGGCCATGACCGATCCTTCCCTGATGCCGGTCGGTTCCGACTGGCCTGCCTATGGTGGCACCTACAGCGCCCGGCGCTTCTCCCCGCTCGCTCAGATTACGCCCGCCAACGTCGGGAAGCTCGAGCGCGCCTGGACCTATCACACCGGCGACCTTCCGCCGCCCAACCCGACCGACATCCAGGACAATTACGGCGCGGAGACGACACCTCTGAAGGTGGGCGACAGCCTCTACCTGTGCTCGGCCAAGGGCACCATGATCTCCCTCGAGCCAATCACCGGCAAGCAGCGCTGGCGGTTCGACCCCAAGGTTCCCGACAACAACATCCCGTACACGGCCGCCTGCCGCGGAGTCGCTTATTACGCGGTGCCCGGAGCGGCGCCTGATACGGCCTGCGCAGCGCGGGTCATCGAAGGAACGCTCGACGCGAGGATCATCGCGGTCGATGCCCGGACCGGAAGGCCCTGCGCTGACTTCGGAGTCAATGGCCAGGTCGACATCACGCAGGGAATGGGACCGGCCTATCCCGGCCTCGTTTCGATCACCTCGCCACCCACGATCGTCCGTGGCGTCGTGGTTACCGGGCATCAGGTGCTCGACGGGCAGCAGAGGAATGCCCCGTCCGGCGTCATCAAGGGATTCGACGCGGTGACCGGAGAGCTCCGCTGGGCGTGGGACATGATGCATCCCGACTGGAGCAAGGAGCCGCCGCCGGGACAGACCTATGCGCGCGGAACGCCCAACATGTGGACGATCGCCAGCGGCGACGAGCAGCTGGGGCTCGTCTACCTGCCGATGGGCAATTCGGCGGTCGATTACTGGAGCTCGACCAGGCGGCCGCCCGAGAACCGGTTCGCGACCTCGCTGGTCGCGCTGGACGTCGCGACGGGAAAGCCCCGCTGGGATTTCCAGGCGGTCCACAAGGACGTCTGGGATTACGACTTCGGGGCGCAGGCGAACCTGGTCGACTTCCCCGTCGGCGGCGGGACCGTGCCGGCGCTTGTTCTGCCGAGCAAGCAGGGCGACATCTACATCCTCGACCGGCGCACCGGCCGGGCCCTCTTCCCGGTGCAGGAGCGGCGCGTGCCGCAGGGCGGCGTGGAGCCGAACCAGCGGACCGCGACCCAGCCCTTTTCGGCTTATCACACGCTTGCCTTCCCCGAGCTCGAAGAGCGCGACATGTGGGGAATGTCTCCGATCGACCAGATGATCTGTCGAATCCAGTACAGGCAGGCCGACTATCGCGGCATGTACACGCCTCCCCGGGCCGACAGGCGCACAGTCCAGTATCCGGGCTACAACGGCGGGACCGATTGGGGCGGAGTGGCGGTCGACCCGACGCGGGGGATCATCGTCGCCAACTACAACAACATGCCCAACTACGTCCGGCTCGTCCCGCGCGCCGAGGCGGACAAGAAAGGCTGGGCTCCGCGCAGCGCCGCGCGAGGCGGGAGCATGGCGAGCTCGCATGGGGCCGGAGATCCGCAATGGGGCTCGCCCTACGCGGTCTCGGTCAATGCTGGCTGGCGGCTGGGGCTCACCAGCCTGCTCTGCAAGCAGCCGCCCTATGGCGGGCTTCGAGCGATCGACCTGCGCACCGGACGGACCATCTGGGATCGTCCGTTCGGGTCCGCGCGCCGCAACGGCCCTTGGGGAATTCCGTCGGGTCTGCCGTTCGAGATCGGCACTCCCAACAACGGCGGCGCGGTCGTCACTGCGGGCGGCCTGATCTTCATTTCCGCAGCAACCGACGACGTCATGCGCGCCATCGACCTCAAGACCGGCAAGACTTTGTGGATCGACAAGCTTCCGGCGGGCGGCCAGGCCACGCCGATGACCTATGAGGTAAACGGCCGCCAGTATGTCGTGATCATGGCTGGCGGCCATCATTTCATGGAGACACCGATCGGCGATGAGCTGATCGCCTACGCTCTTCCGGGCTCCGTCCGCGGCTGACCCGGCGCGCCGCCCAGGGATGACCACCCAGTCCGGACGAGCGGAGAGCGGCTGGAAGGCGAACATCGTCATCTACGGTGCGCTGGCGGCGAACCTCGGAATCGCCGTCGCCAAGTTCATCGCGGCCGGGATCAGCGGTTCCTCCTCAATGCTGTCGGAAGGCGTCCACTCGCTGGTCGATTCCGGAAACCAGCTTCTCCTCCTCTACGGGCAGCACCGCGCCAGGAAACCGGGGGACGAGCTTCATCCCTTCGGGTACGGACGAGAGCTCTATTTCTGGGCCTTCGTCGTCGCGATCCTGATCTTCGCCGGTGGGGCCGGCGTATCCGTGTTCGAAGGCGTGCAGCACATCAGGCATCCCGAACCGCTGCGCGATCCGACCATCAATTATGTCGTGCTCGCGGTCGCATTGCTCTTCGAAGGCGCTTCCCTGTTCATTGCAATCCGCCAGTTCAACGCCCGGCGCTGCGGTCCATGGTGGGAGTCGATCCGGGCTTCGAAGGACCCTGCCGGTTTCACCGTTCTGTTCGAGGACAGCGCGGCCGTCGCAGGGCTGCTTGTCGCCGGAGCGGGAGTCTGGGCCAGCCACAGATATGCCGATCCGCGGATCGACGGGATGGCCTCGATCGTGATCGGCGCGATCCTCGCGATCGTCGCGGTGCTGCTCGCGCGCGAGGCCAAGGGCCTCCTCATCGGCGAAAGCGCGAATGCCGACCTCGTCAAGCGAATCCACCGCACTCTCGCCGCCCATCCCCATATCACCAGCGTCAATCACGTCCGGACGATCCACTCCGCGCCCGACAGCGTCTTCGTGGCGGTCAGCGCGGACTTCGACGATGCCCTGACGATGGCGGAGGGCGAGCAGCTGATCGAGGACATCGAAAAGGCCCTGAAGGCCGCCGACCCCCAGCTCAGTTCGATTTACATCCGGCCCGAAAAGCGTTCCGACGCCGTCGTGCTGAACCCGCCGGTCCCGGCCGACTAGCTCAGTGCTGCATCTGCAGGTTGGTGAGCTCCGGAGGCGGGGCCATGTTCGCGGTCATGTGCGCCATGATCCAGATCGTCCCGACCATCACGAGGAAGACGATGAGGACTCCGAACGCAAGCGCCAGCACGTTGTTCGTATTGTCCGGCCCGCTGGTGATGTGGAGGAAGAAGACGAGGTGGACGCCCATCTGCGCGATGGCCAACACGACCAGTCCGACTGCGACGCCCGGACCCCACAGAACGGAGGTCGAGGCGACCCAGAAGGAAACGCCGGTGAGGATAAGCGCAAGCGCCAGGCCGATGACGTAGGCGGCAGTCTCGCTCAGAATATTGCTGTGCGGCTGTCCCGGCGCGACGTCCAGCAGGTCGTTTTCGTCCTGGGTCATGGCAGCGTCCCGATCAAATAGACGATGGTGAAGATGGCCACCCAGATGATGTCGAGGGCGTGCCAGAAGATGCTGAGGCACAGCAGCCGCCGGACGATGTGCTCCTTGAACCCCTTGGCCCAGATCTGTGCCATCATCGTCCCGATCCACAGCAGGCCGGCGGTGACGTGCGCTCCGTGGCAGCCGACCAACGTGAAGAAGGATGAAAGGAACGCGCTCCTCTGCGGCGGCGCTCCTTCGGCGATCATGTGCGCGAATTCGTAAAGCTCGATGAACAGGAACACCGCTCCGAGAAGTCCGGTGACGAGGAGCCATATCTGGGTCCAGGCCATGTTTGCGCGCTTGGCCGCGATCATCGCCAGGCCGCAGGTGAAGCTCGAAAACAGCAGCGCCATCGTCTCGATCGCCACCAGCGTCCGGTCGAACAACTGGTTCGTCGTCGGTCCGCCGTCGGTCGCGTTCACCAGTGCCGCGTAGGTAGCGAACAGGGCCGAGAAGAGGACCATGTCCGACAGGATGAACAGCCAGAAGCCGTAGGGAACGACGATGCTTTTCGATTCCGGCCCGCGGTGACCGAGGCCCGTGTCCTCGGACCCCCCGTGGGTCAGGCCGATGGTCGCAGCTTCGGTGGTCATGTGGACTGGCTCAGATTGTGAAGATGTTCCATTCGAATCCGGCGGCGCTCGCGAGCGTTCTTCCTGACCTCGTCGACCGGGATGACATGCTCATGCTCGTCCTGCCACGCGTACCAGACGAACACCGCGAAAGCGCC
>Ga0307415_100001809_pt1 | contig 10469 bp, 12 predicted proteins | sample DK1Cmetagenome_FD_204524 | JGI IMG/M metagenome (GOLD analysis project Ga0307415, IMG submission 204524) | Maize rhizosphere microbial communities from greenhouse at UC Davis, California, United States - DK15-C-2 | ecosystem: Host-associated > Plants > Roots > Rhizosphere > Soil | place: USA...
GAGGTGTCGGCCAGCTTGGCCACGGCGCCGATGTCGCCGGCCACCACCTGGTCGGCCGGCTCCTGGGCCTTGCCGCGGACGGTCAGCAGGTGGCCGACCCGCTCGTCCTTGCGCTTGGTGGCGTTGAGCACGGTGGTGTCGGGGCGGAAGGTGCCCGAGATGACCCGGAACAGGTTCATGCGGCCGACGTAGGGGTCGGCGATGGTCTTGAAGACGTAGGCGGCCAGGGGGCCGTCCGGGTCGGCGCGGCGGCCCTCCACCTCCGGGCGCTCGGTGGGGGAGGGGAAGGCCTGGGTGCAGACCTCCAGCAGCTCGGTCACGCCGATGTTGCGGGTGGCCGCCCCGGCCAGCACCGGGAACAGCCGCCCCGAGGCCACCGCCTGCTCCAGGTCCGGGATCAGGTCGGTGGGGGCGATCTCGTCTCCGCCGAGGTAGCGGTCCATCAGCTCCTCGTCCTCGGCCTCCTGGATCACCGCCTCGATCAGCTGCTCGCGCAGGGTGGCCGCGGCGTCGGTCAGGTCCTCGGGGACGTCGGCCTCGGTGTGCTCGTCGCCGTCGTACACGAAGGCCCGGCCCGACAGCAGCCCGACCAGGCCGCGGAAGTCGTGCTCCTCGCCGATGGGCAGGTACAGCGGGGGGCAGGCCTTGCCGAAGGCGGTCTGGATGCCGTCGAGGCTGCGGGAGAACGAGGCCCGGTCGCGGTCCAGCTTGTTGATGAAGAACGCCCGGGGCAGGCCCAGCTCCTCGGCCATGGTCCAGACGACCTCGGTCTGGGTCTCGACCCCCTCGACGGCCGAGACCACGAACAGGACGGCGTCGGCGGCCGGCAGGGCCGAGCGGACGTCGCCGATGAAGTCGGCGTAGCCGGGGGCGTCCAGCAGGTTGATCTTGAAGCCGCCGTACTCCACGGGGGCGACGGCCAGCGAGACCGAGATCTGCTTGCGGACCTCCTCGGGCTCGAAGTCGGTCACGGTGGTGCCGTCCTCGACCCGGCCGACGCGGTTGGTGGCCCCGGTGGCGTGCGTCACCGCCTCGACCAGCGAGGTCTTGCCGGCGCCACCGTGACCGACGATCAGGATGTTGCGGACATGGTCGGTGGGGTAGCTCTTCACAGGCCGCAGCCTCCCTCGGTGTCGCCGGAGCGGCGATGCTACCACCGCATATTGCCGTAACCGGTCGTCGTTGAGCGGGGTCTGTGAGGAGTGCTAGCCTCCCTGAGTTCAGCCATGGGCGTCCACCCCAAGGGGCGTCCCCGTCACCGACAGGTAGACCCGTGCTCTCGTCCAAGGCCCGCGACACCTTCCGCCACGTGACCGAGCCGGCCGGCCACGCCCTGGCCAAGGCCGGCATCACCGCCAACAGCCTCACCGGCATCGGCCTGGCCGGCAGCCTCGGCGCCGGCGCCCTCATCGCCACCGGCCAGCCCGTGGTCGGCGGGGCGGTCAGCCTCCTGTCCGGCCTGCCCGACATGCTCGACGGCGCCGTGGCCAAGGCCTCGGGCCGGGACTCGCGCCGCGGCGCCTTCCTGGACTCGGTCGTCGACCGGCTCTCGGACGCGGCCGTGCTGGCCGGGCTCATCTGGTTCGCCGTGGTCCGCGACCTGGCCGCCATGGCCATGCTGGCCGCCCTGGTGCTGGGCCTGTCGCTGATCGTCTCCTACATCAAGGCCAGGGCCGAGTCGCTCGGCTTCGCCTGCAACGTCGGCATCGCCGAGCGACCCGAGCGGGTCATCGTCCTCGGCATCGCCCTGCTGCTCGGCCACGCCGAGGCCGGCCTGTGGGTGCTGGTCGCCGGGACCGCCATCACCGTGGTCCAGCGCATCCTGGTCGTCTGGCAGCAGGCCGACGTCGGGCCGGACATCGGCAGGTGATCCCTGGAGCGCCGGTCGGCTATGCCCGGCGCGCATGTTCGCCGCCCCTGACCAGCCTCTGGCATGCGTGATGCGACGCCGGTACCCGACCGGCGCTCCAACAGCCCGTCGGCCTCGCGGCGCTGGCTGGTTGCCTGGAAGCTGGTCCGCAAGCTCCCCGAGCCGCTGGCCTTCGCCCTCGGCCGGGCCGGCGGGCGTCTCTACCATCGGCTGGACCGGCGCCGCCGGGAGGCCCTGGCGGCCAACCTGGGCCAGGTCCTCGGCCCCCGGACGGGCCGGCGGGAGCTGGAGCGGGCGGTGCGGCGCGGCTTCGCCAGCTACGGCCGCTACTGGGTGGAGGCGTTCCGGCTGGAGGACCTGACCCCGGCCGAGATCCGCGGGCGGCTGCGCATCGAGGGCCGTGAGCACATCGACACCGCCCTGGCCGCCGGCCGGGGGGCGATCTTCGCCAGCCCCCATCTGGGCAACTGGGACGCCGGCGGGGCCTGGCTGGCGGCCAGCGGGTATCCGGCCACTGCGGTGGTGGAGCGGCTGCGCCCGGCCGAGCTGTACGAGCGCTTCGCCACCTACCGCCGTGCCCTGGGCCTGGAGCTGCTGCCCCTTGACGACGGGTCGGAGACCGTGCGCGGGGTGATCCGGGCGCTGCGCGCCGGCCGCCTGGCCTGCCTGGTCTGCGACCGCGACCTGACCGGCGGCGGCCTGGAGGTGCGGCTGTTCGGGGCCCGGGCGCAGATGCCGGGCGGGCCGGCCTCGATCGCCCTCAGGACCGGGGCGCCGCTGCTGCCGTGCACCGTCTACCACGACCGCCGGCCCGGCCGCTGGCGGGCCGTGGTCCACCCGCCGCTGGAGCCCGAGCTCTCCGGCGACGCCCGCAAGGACACCCTGGTCCTCACCCAGCGCCTGGCCACCGAGTTCGAGGGCCTGATCGCGGCCGCCCCCGAGCAATGGCACGTGCTCAGCCGATATTTCCGCGGCCCGGAGGGGTCCGGGGTACCCCAGAGGGGTGCGGCGGTGGAGCAGGCATGAACATCGGCTTGGTCTGCCCGTACGAATGGACCGTGCCCGGCGGGGTCGGCAACCAGGTGCGGGCCCTGGCCGGAGAGCTGCGGCGGGCCGGCCACCGGGTCGACGTGCTCGCCCCGGCCGAGCGGCCGGTGGCCGAGCCCGGCTTCGTCGGGCTGGGCGGGTCGGTGGCCGTGCCCTACAACGGCTCGGTGGCCCGCATCGCCTTCGGCCCCCGGGCCCTGGTCCGGGTGCGCCGGGCCGTCGGCCGGGGCGGCTACGACCTACTGCACGTGCACGAGCCGCTGTCCCCGAGCGTCGGCCTGCTGGCCGTGGCCAGCACCCGGACCCCCACCGTGGGGACCTTCCACGCCAACCTGGGCCGCTCGCTGGCCCTGGAGGCGGCCGGCCCGCTGCTGCGGCGGGTCTACGACCGGCTGGACGGCCGGATCGCGGTCAGCGCCTCGGCCCGCGACACCTGGCAGGGCCGCTTCGGCGGGACCATGGCGGTCGTCCCCAACGGGGTCGCGCCCGAGTTCTTCGCCGGCCCCAAGCCGCTGGACGCCCTCGCCGGCGACGACCCCACGGTGCTGTTCGTCGGCCGCCTCGAGCCCCGCAAGGGCCTGGCCTACCTGGTCAGGGCGTTCCTGCGGCTCAAGCCGGCCTTCCCGCGGCTGCGGCTGCTTGTCGTCGGCCGCGACGACAAGCACCAACAGGGCAAGCTCATGGGCATGGTCCCGCCCCGGCTCCGCCCCGACCTGGTGTTCGTCGGGGCCGTGCCCCAGGCCGACCTGCCGTCCTACTACGCCTCGGCCGACGTGTTCTGCGCCCCCTCGCTTGGCGGGGAGTCGTTCGGGATTGTCCTGGCCGAGGCCATGGCCGTCGGCCTGCCGGTGGTCTGCTCCGACATCGGCGGCTACCGCGACGTGGTCCACGACGGCACCGACGGGCTGCTGGTCCCGCCCCGCGACCCCGAGGCCCTGGCCGCCGCCCTGGGGGGCCTGCTCGACAACCCGGTCCGCCTGGCCGCCATCGGCGAGGCGGCCGCCGCCGCCGCCCGCCGGTACGCCTGGGAGACGGTGGCCGGTGAGGTCGAGGCCGTCTACCGGACGGCGCTCGGCGAGTGAGGGGGGTCCGGGGGCCTCAAGGTCAGGCCCCCGGTCGCAGGGCGTTTCGGTACACTGCGCGCCGGAGCGGCGAGTCGAGGGAGGCGGCGTGGACGTGGCGGCGGCCCTGTGGGGCGGGATCATCGGGGCGATCGTGGCGGCGACGGTGTACGCCGGGTTCCTCGGGCTGCGGTGGACCCGCCTGGACCTGCTCCGGTTCGAGGGCGGCCTGGTCCTGCGCGAGCGCACCAATATGGTCTACATCTACGGGGTGACGGTGCAGGTGGTCGCCGGCGCCCTGCTCGCCCTCGGCTACCGGCAGGTCTTCCAGCAGCTCGACTCGGCCACCTTCGTCGGCTGGGGGGCCCTGCTCGGCCTGGTCCAGGGCGTGCTGGCCGTGGTCCTGCTGCCCGTCTTCGGCATGCTCAACCGCAACATCCGGGCCGGCGACGAGCCGCCGCCCGGCCCGCTCGGGCGTGCCTACGGCGGCCTGACGCCCCTGGCCCTGCTGGTCGCCTCGGTGGTCTTCGGCACCTGGGTCGGCATCGTCCTCCTTCCTTGAGCACGCTCACGCTCCTGCGGGAGCAGATCGCCGCCAACCGGCGCGCCTATCAGGTCACCGTGGCCATCGTGGTCGCCACCCTGGCCCTGTTGGGGCTGCTGGTCACCCTGGCCCTGGGCCTGGGGGTGACCGGGCTGGGGGCCGGGCTGGGCCTGGCCGTGCTGGTCGTCGGGTTCGCCCCCGGGCTGGGGGAGCGGGCCGCCCTGCGCGACGCCGGCGCGCAGGAGGCCGACCCGGCCCGCTGGCCCCGCTACGCCAACCTGGTCGAGGGCCTCAGCCGGGCCGCCAGGCTGCCCATGCCCCGGCTGTACGTGGCCGACAGCGACGCCGCCAACGCCTTCTCGGTCGGCCGCGACCCGGAGCGGTCCGCCCTGGTCGTCACCACGGGCCTGCTCGGTGGCCTCAACCGGGTCGAGCTGGAGGGCGTCCTGGCCCACGAGCTCAACCACATCTGGAGCTGGGGGGCGCGGCTGGCCACCCTCGGGGTGGCCCTCGGCCGGGTCCCCGGGCTGCTGCGGCTGCTGGCCCCGCCCCGGCGCGAGTTCGACGCCGACGAGGGCGGCGCCCGCCTCACCCGCTACCCACCCGGCCTGGTCAGCGCCCTCCGGAAGCTGGCCCAGCTGCCGGGCCAGCCGCCCGACCGGCCCGGCCTGCGCCACCTGTGGATCATGGCTCCCGGGGACGCCACTCACCCGCCGGTGGACGAGCGGATCGCCGCCCTCCGAGAGCTGTGAGCGGGCGGCTGAGGCCGACCCGCAGGGGCTCGGACACCCGGGCCACGAGGGGGCCGAGCACGGCCAGGATGAGCACGTAGGTGGTGGCCAGGGGCCCGAGGGTGGGTTCGCGGCCGGCGGCCACGGCCAGGCCGGCGATCACGATCGAGAACTCGCCCCTGGGGATCAGGGCGGTGCCGGCCCGCCAGCGACCCCGGGGGCCGACCCCGATCCGCCGTGCCGCCCACCAGCCGGTGGCGACCTTGGTGGCCGCCGTGACCAGGGCCAGGGCGGCGGCGGCGAGGGCGACCGGGGGGATGGACCGGGGGTTGGTCTGGAGCCCGAAGAACAGGAAGAACACGGCCGCGAACAGGTCCCGCAGCGGGGTCAGCAGGGCCTGGGCGGCCTCGGCGGCCTCGCCGGACAGGGCGATGCCGACCAGGAACGCCCCCACCGCGGCCGACACCTGGAGCTGCTCGGCGGCCCCGGCCACGACCAGGGTCAGGCCGAGGATGACCAGCAGCAGGACCTCGTCGCTGGGACTGAACACCAGCCGGCTCAGAGTCTCGCCGTAGCGGACCGCGACCACCAGCACCAGGGCCACCGTGCCGAGGGCGACCCCGACCGGCAGGGCGCTGGCCAGCAGGTCCTCGCCGACCAGGAGCCCGGTCAGCAGCGGCAGGTAGGCGGCCATGGCCAGGTCCTCGACGACCAGGATGGACAGGACCACCGGGGTCTCGCGGTTACCGATCCGGCCCAGGTCGCCCAGGACCTTGGCCACGATCCCCGACGAGGTCACGTACGTCACCCCGCCAAGGACCAGCGAGGCCAGCACCGACCAGCCGAGCAGCAGCCCCGCGACCACCCCGGGGGCGAAGTTGAGGACCAGGTCGACCAGGCCGGCCGGGGCGGCGGAGCGCAGGCTGCCCACCAGCTCGCTGGCCGAGTACTCCAGCCCGAGCAGCAGCAGCAGCAGGATCACCCCGACCTCGGCCCCGACCTCGATGAACTCCTGGGCGGTGACCAGCGGCAGCAGCCCGCCCTCGCCGAAGGCCAGCCCGGCCAGCAGGTACAGGGGGATGGCGGACAGGCCGAGGCGCCCGGCCAGCCGGCCCAGGATGCCCAGGCCCAGGATCATCCCGCCCAGCTCGAGCAGGACGGCCGCGCCGTGCACGGCCGGTCAGCCCCCCAGCAGCTTGCTGAGCTCCTTGATGCCGTCGGCGGTGCCGACCACGACCAGGGTGTCGCCGGGCTCGAGACCGGCGTCGGGGGTCGGGGCCGGGATGGCCCGGTCGCCGCGCAGGATGGCCACGATCGACACCCCGGTGCGGCTGCGGGCCTGGGTGTCGGCGATGGCCCGGCCGGCGTAGGGACTGCCCGGCCGGATCGGCAGCCAGTCGATGGCCAGGCCCTCGATCCGCTGCAGCCCGGCCAGGTGCTCGACCAGGCGGGCCGCCCCCAGCAGCTCGGCCAGGGCGTCGGCCTCGTCGTCGGTGAGCCGGATGACCTCCTGGCAGGCGTCGGGGTCGCTGCGGTCGTACACCAGCAGGTCGCGCCGGCCGGTACGGTGGGTGACGACCCCGAGCTGCCGGCCGGCCTTGGTGGTGAAGTCGTGACGCAGCCCGACCCCGGGCAGATTCGTCTCCTGGATGTCCATCCTGGCGGTGCTCCCTCTTAGCGATAGCCCTGGCGTTCCAGCTCCATGGCCGCGGTCTCCGGGACCTGGACGGTCCAGCCCCGACCGGCCAGCTCCTCGCGGCTGACGCTCTGACGCAGGACCTCCTGGCCACCGTAGCTGACCACGAACGTCCAGGTCGCCCCCTGGTCGACGACCTCCTGGAAGGCGGTCGTCGCTCGCGGCCCGGCCACCCCGAGGGCCAGCCGCCCGCCGTCGGCCCCGGCCGCGTCGACCTGCAGCGGCAGGGCGGCCCGGTTGTCGATCCGCACCGTCCGGTAGCTGGGCCGCCCGCCCAGGGCGGCCTGGCCCAGCCAGATCGCCCCCAGGACGGTCACCACAATGGCGGCCACGGCCAGGACCAGCACCGGCCGGTCCATCTCGGATCCCGGTGGCCGTACGCGAACGCTCATCTGCAAACCTCCAGCTCGTCCCGCGCCGGCCGCGGCCGGGCGGCGCCGTCATCAACGGGCGGGCTGGAGGGGCGGGGGAGCGCGGGCCCCGGCCGCGGCCGCCCGGCGGCCGCCGGCGCGGCTGGCCAGGCGGCCGGCCACGACCATGGAGGCGGCGGCGACGGCGGCCGCGAGCAGGCCCGGCAACGCCAGGCCGGGCCGCTCGGGGTCGTCACGCTTGCCGAAGGGGGCGAACAGGGACCGGGCCCGCTCGTGGATGAGGCCCTGCCCGAGCCCGACCACCGGGCCGGCCGCCAGCGAGGTCGACACGTCCTCGTCGAACGCCGCCCGGCCGGCGGCGCCGGGACCGAGCAGAGCCAGGCCGAAGACCAGGGTCAGCAGCGCCCTGGAGGCCCGCGGTCGCCGGTTCGCGCGCATGCCCCCGACGGTAGCGTGTTTAGGCCACCTTGACCTTCCCGGATCCTCCATGCCCACCGTTCCGGGGATCGTTACGGCATACCGGGTCCCCGAAATGGTATCCCCCCGATCCCCTGCGCGGCCGCACCGCCCTGGTGCCTGAGCCGGCCCGGCGGCGTTGAAGCGGGCCAGAGGGCTGGTGTAGCCTGGGAACTTCAAATGCGCCCCTGAGCAGGCAAAACAGAGCCGCTCGACGGGGCTCGACGGAGCGGCGAGGAGTTCTCCAGCATGGAGCCGAGCAACCAGGTCACCGGGACCGCGCGGGTCAAGCGCGGGCTCGCCGAGATGCTCAAGGGCGGCGTCATCATGGACGTCGTCACCGCCGACCAGGCGAAGATCGCCGAGGAGGCCGGGGCGGTGGCCGTCATGGCCCTGGAGCGGGTCCCGGCCGACATCCGCGCCCAGGGTGGGGTGGCCCGCATGAGCGACCCCGAGCTGATCCACCAGATCATGGACGCCGTCTCCATCCCGGTGATGGCCAAGGCCCGCATCGGCCATTTCGTCGAGGCCCAGGTGCTCCAGGCCATCGGGGTCGACTACGTGGACGAGTCCGAGGTCCTGTCCCCGGCCGACGAGGCCCACCACGTCGACAAGTGGCAGTTCACCGTCCCCTTCGTGTGCGGGGCGACCAACCTGGGCGAGGCCCTGCGCCGCATCGCCGAGGGCGCGGCCATGATCCGCTCCAAGGGCGAGGCCGGCACCGGCAACGTGATCGAGGCGGTGCGCCACATGCGGGCCATCGCCGGCGGCATCCGCCGGCTGGCCGGGCTGCGCGACGACGAGCTGTTCACCGCCGCCAAGGAGCTGGCCGCCCCCTACGACCTGGTCGCCGAGGTGGCCGCCGAGGGGCGGCTGCCGGTGGTGCTGTTCACCGCCGGCGGCATCGCCACCCCGGCCGACGCGGCCATGATGATGCAGCTGGGCGCCGACGGGGTGTTCGTCGGCTCGGGCATCTTCAAGTCCGGCGACCCGGCGCGGCGGGCCAGGGCGATCGTCGAGGCCACCACCTTCTTCCGCGACCCGGAGATCGTGGCCAAGGTGTCGCGCGGCCTCGGCGAGCCGATGGTCGGCATCGCCGCCGTGCCCGAGGGCGAGCGCCTGGCCGGCCGCGGCTGGTAGGCGATGGCCGACGCCCCCAAGATCGGCGTCCTGGCCTACCAGGGCGACGTCCGCGAGCACCTGGCCGTCCTGGCCGCGGTCGGGGCCGACCCGGTCGAGGTCCGCACCCTGGCCGATCTCGACGCCGTCGACGGCCTCATCGTGCCCGGCGGCGAGTCGACCGTGATCGGCAAGCTGGCCGCCCGCTACGGGCTGCTGGGGCCGCTGCGGGAGCGGGTCGTGGCCGGCCTGCCGGTGCTTGGGACCTGCGCCGGGATGATCTTCCTGGCCCGGGAGGTCGAGGGGCCGCCCCAGGACCTGCTGGGCGTGCTGGACGTGCGGGTGCGGCGCAACGCCTTCGGCCGCCAGGTGGCCTCCTTCGAGGCCGAGGTGGACGTCAAGGGGGTCGACGGCGGCCCGGTCTCGGGCGCGTTCATCCGCGCCCCCTGGGTGGCCGACGCCGGCCCCGAGGTCGAGGTGCTGGCCGAGGTGGACGGCAAGGTGGTGGCGGTGCGCCAGGGCAACCTGCTCGCCACCGCCTTCCATCCCGAGCTGACCGGCGAGGTGCGCCTGCACCGCTGGCTGGTCGACCTGGTTCGCGGCCAGGCCGAGAACCAGGTCGGGGAGAGGGGAGCGTCATGAGCGGGCATTCCAAGTGGTCGACCATCAAGCACCAGAAGGGCGCCAAGGACGCCCGCCGGGGCAAGCTGTTCGCCAAGCTGATCCGGGCCATCGAGATCGCGGCCCGGGAGGGCGGCAGCAGCCCCGAGGGCAATCCGACCCTGGCCGACGCCATCCAGAAGGCCAAGGACAACTCGGTGCCCAACGACACCATCGACCGGGCGGTCAAGCGGGGCGCCGGCGAGCTCGGTGGCCAGCGTCTGGAGCTGGCCACCTACGAGGCGTACGCCCCCGGCGGGGTGGCGGTGATGGTCGAGGCCCTGACCGACAACCGCAACCGCACCGCCGCCGACATCCGCCACGTGGTCACCAAGGGCGGCGGGAGCCTGGCCGACGCGGGCAGCGTCGCCTACCTGTTCAACCGGCGCGGCCAGCTGGTCGTGCTCGGCGACGGGGTCGACGAGGACCGGGTCATGGAGGTCGCCCTGGAGGCCGGGGCCGAGGACGTCGAGGCCGGCGAGGAGGGCTTCACCGTCACCACCGCCCCCGGCGACCTGCGCGCCGTCCGGGCCGCCTTCGACGCCGCCGGCATCCCCTACGCCTCGGCCGAGGTCACCATGGTCCCCAGCATGTCGGTGCCCCTGGAACGCGACCTCGCCGTTCGGGTCCTGCGCCTCCTGGACGCCTTGGAGGACCTCGACGACGTCCAGGACGTCTACGCCAACTTTGACATCTCCGACGAGGTGATGGCCGAGGTCAGCTGACCACCTCGTAGTCCATTTGCCCCGCCCGGGAATTCTGTCGCGATCGACAGGCTGCATCCTGCCCCGGGCGGGGAGGAGCGGGTCCGCTACAGGCGGCCGCGACGGCGGCTGAACAGGAACAGCACCAGCAGCACGATGATGATGATCAACAGCAGGGTACCGAGCCGCATCTCGCCTCCCTTCGGGGTC
>Ga0307415_100001810_pt1 | contig 10465 bp, 8 predicted proteins | sample DK1Cmetagenome_FD_204524 | JGI IMG/M metagenome (GOLD analysis project Ga0307415, IMG submission 204524) | Maize rhizosphere microbial communities from greenhouse at UC Davis, California, United States - DK15-C-2 | ecosystem: Host-associated > Plants > Roots > Rhizosphere > Soil | place: USA...
GTCTCCGGCGGATCAGCCCCGGCCTGGCGTTGCGGCACGCGTTGCTCGTGGCCCGCCGCAACCTGCTCCAGGTCCGCGGCAACCCCCAGCTGGTGATCTTCGTGCTGATCCAGCCGATCCTGTTCGTGTTGCTGTTCGTGTACGTCTTCGGCGGGGCCATCGCCGGCTCCAGCCGCCAGTACGTCCAGTTCGTGATCCCGGGCATCATCGTCCAGACGGTGGTGTTCGTCACTGCCGTGACCGGAATTGGCCTCAACGAGGACCTGGCCAAGGGCATCATCGACCGCTTCCGGTCCCTGCCCATTGCCCGCTCGGCGGTCCTGGCCGGCCGCATCCTGGCTGACGCCGTCCGCCTCACCGCCACCGTCGTGGCGATCCTGGGCGTCGGCATGCTGCTCGGCTTCCGGATCACCACCAGCCCCCTGGCCGCCCTGGCCGGGTTCGTGCTGATCATCGCCTTCGGCATAGCCCTGTCGTGGGTGGCTGCCCTGATCGGACTGTCGGTCCGCAACCCCGAGACTGCCCAGTCGGCCGGGTTCATCTGGATGTTTCCGCTGACCTTCGCCAGCAGCGCGTTCGTGGTCGCCTCGACCATGCCGGGCTGGCTACAGCCCTTCGTCCGGATCAACCCGATCAGCGTCGCCGCCGACGCATTGCGGGGGCTGCTGCTCGCCGGCCCGGTCCTGACGCCGGTCCTCAAGACCGTCGCCTGGATCGTCGCGCTCACGGTGGTGTTTGCGCCCCTGGCCATCCGCCAGTTCCGCCGACTGGCCTAACCCCGCCACAAACCTTCTCAGGCACATGATTCCCCGTGTTACGGAGGGAGCCAATGTCGTCTACTTCCAGGAACTTCGCAGCCATCCTGCTGCTGCTGCTGGTCGCCGTCGAGTTCGGTGGCGGCTCCCTGCTGACCATGCTGACCCGCCGCATCCCCGGCTACCTCGACAACCCGCTGCGGCAAAACATGTTCCGCGCCGGGCACGCCCACCCCGGCGTATGGCTGGTGCTCGGCCTGGTCGGCATGCTCTACGTCGACCAGACACCGCTGTCCGCCGGCCTGAAGACCCTGGTTCGGGTGACGCTGCTGGTGGCGCCGATCCTGGTGTCGCTCGGCTTCTTCTTGTCGGTGGTCTCCCCCAAGGCGGAACGGCCCAACGGGCTCATCAACCTGATCTACCTGGCGGCGCTCTTGCTGGCGGTCGGGGTGGTGACCCTGGGCATCGGCCTGTTCCAGGCGTGATCCCGGCGGGTGCGACGCGGGACGACGGGCATGGGAGCAGCCCCTAGGATGCGGCCGAGGACCGGGTTATCGATGCGAGAGCTTGCCGAGCGCTCGGGAGTCAAGCTGCAGCGGCTGCGGCAGCTGGTCGATCTGGGCATCCTCAGCCCGGACGCCGCTGGGAGGTTCCAACCGGCGGATCTTCAGCGGGTCCGGATCATCCAAGCGCTGGACCAGGCCGGCATCGCCCCAGCGCAGATCGGCCAGCTGATCGCTGCCGGCGCCTACTCGTTGGACTGGGCCCAAGTGCTGTTTCCGGATCCCACACCCCAGGTCGCCACGACCTTCCAGCAGGTCGCCGCCGAGCTGGGGCTACCGTACAGCCTCGTCGCCGGCCTGTATGCGGCCTGGGAACTCGCCCGGCCCGAACCGGAGCAGCCGCTTCGAGCCGACGACGCCGAGCTGTTGCGCCTGGCAGTGCTGGGCCACTCGGCCTTCGGGCACGACGAGACCGTCACCCTTGGCATCGCCAGGCAACTTGGGCAGAGCCTGCGGCGCTTGGCCGAATCCCAGATCCTGCTGTTTCGGACCCAGATCCAGGAGCCGCTGGCCGCCGCGGGTCCCTCCGAGCAGCGGATTCGTGCCGATGCCATCACCGCAGCCGCCACCCCCCCTGCTGCCCGCGCTGGAACGCACCGTGCTGCTGCTATACCGCCGGCACCTGGAGCACTACATCATCGAGTCGATCGTGCTCAACACCGAGACCAGCCTGGAACAGGCGGGGCTTGGGCAACGCCGGCCAGGACGGCCCCCGGCGATCGCGTTCCTCGACCTCACTGGCTACACCACCCTCACCGAGGAGCACGGCGACCGGGCCGCCGCCGACCTGGCCGCTCGGCTGGTCGAGCTTGTCTCCACCGTGGCGCACCAGTACGGTGGCCATCCCGTCAAGCTGCTCGGCGACGGGGTGATGTTCTACTTCCCTGATCCGGCCCAGGCGGTCCTGGCGGGGCTGGAGTTGGTCGAGCGGATCCCCGACCAAGGCCTGCCCCGCGCCCGTATGGGGGTGAACAGCGGCCCAGTCGTGTTCCAGGACGGCGACTACTTCGGCACGACCGTCAACGTGGCGGCCAGGATCACCGACTATGCCCGCCCAGGCGAGGTGCTGGTCAGCGATTCGGTGGCGACTGCGACCACCGGCCCGCATGGGGTGCGCTACCAGCCGATCGGACCGATCGCCCTCAAAGGCGTGATGACCCCGGTCACGCTGCACACCGCCGTTCCAACTCAATTCAAGCTGGCCCGCCATGGCCATTCTCTCGGTGGCGCGTCTCATCCATTCTGAGGTCGCGTCCCGCTGGTGGTGGAAAGCGGCGGGCCTGGCTGTGGGTGGCCATGCTAGGCGGCAGTCGTGACCGGGTGGCCGATCGCCTCCCGCTCGGGCGGGCCGAACAGCTGTGGCGGAGGTCTTGGAGCGGCCTGGAGCGGCTGGGTGTAGGACAGCCCGCGCCAGCCCTTGCTCGCCCGGTCCAGGACTGCCCGACCAGGGTGAGGCAGGAGCGTTCACCAGGAAAGCGGCCGATGACCTTGGTGCGGCGCGAGTCTCGCCGAGGGCGCGTTCCAGCAGGTTGGTGTGGCAGATCCGCTGCCAGGACTCGCGAGGGAACCGTCGGTGGACGGTGAGTTCGTCGAGGGTGGAGATCAGAGAGACGACGGCACATTGCCGGGTTGCTCGCTTTTGGCTCGACGCGAGTTTTGCCAGACCACAAAGAGGACGCAAACGAACAGGGACACGGCGGCGATCCAGTGCGCGTTGTCAATGACCCATTGGGGGTACCTCCAGCGAGCAATGAATACGGCCCACCATAGAGCCACCGCCGCCCCGAATCCCCATACCAAATCCCTCTTCGAGGGCAGCGAACCCCGCTGCACGCCGGCGGGTTTCGTCTCGAGCTCGAAGGTCTGCACCGTCCAGAAGACCATGAAGAACACGAAGACGGCAGCTTCGACCCAGAAGAGCGAGAGGGGGCCGAACCCCCACAGCAGCAACGTGACCGCGGCGACCCACAGCGTCACGCGGGCCCAGTTGTACCGATCGCGGCGTCTGAATGTGGTGAGCTCGCGAGCCGTATCGACAACCGCGTTCAGGGACTGCCTTGTCACCTCATCGGGGCGCCGCCGACCGCCCTTCCCGTCGGCCTGACGTTTCAACGTCCTGTCTTTCAGCGCAATGACGAAGGCGGCGACGAGAACGATGGCGCCCACGAAGAGGAGGGCGAACAGGTTGTTGTCCACGTTTGCTTTGGCGGCGGCCTCCAGTGCTTGGACCGTGGGGCAGTTCAGCTGCCCGGTCGACGCTTTCTGGGTGAGTAGCGGCGTGGCCGCCTCCCGGCAGGCGTCGACCGCCGCCCGGTAATCAGCGTCGCGACCTGTGGGAACGAGCGCGACGATGGCCGCGAAGACGCCGCCGAGGTTGAGGAAGAGGTCCTCGATCGGGGTCGTCCCCTTCAGCGCGATCATGCACGCGCCGAGGCCGATGAGCCCGGCGACGAAGAACGCCTGGGCAGGCGTGTAGTAGTAGGCGCTGACGGACCCAAGGACGTCTCCCTTAACCCACCGCTGGTAGCCCACCGCCGCCGCTAGGCAGACCAGCAGGCCAACCATTGCCAGCCGCAGGTAGCGATAGGACTTCGCAACGATATCGCTGTCTCGCCGCTCGTCGCTTCCGTCGCCGTCGGAGTTCGGCTGCGATGCCATCTCGACCCCGTGCATTTGAGCCGGATTATTCCTACTGCGAGATTTCCGAACTGCCGGCAGCATTGTTACAGACGGCCAGCACGTCTGGAAGATCTGCTGGCTTCCTGGCCAAGAACTGAGACAGAGCCAACTTCACTGAGACGGGACAGCAGCGAGCTTCGCTGCCCCAGACGGGATAGCGGTTGTCCCGTCTCACTGAAGATGGCCCGGCAGCAGGATCACCGCAGCCACGGCCCAAGCGAGGAGCAGGCGGCGCGGTCTATCAGCAGACGGCACCAAGCGGCACGATCACAAACAAGCCAAGGTTGACGATGGTCAGGGTGACGACGACGTACCCCAACGTTGGGATCAAGCGCGAAACGGGCGCCCGACTACGTAGCGTCACCACCGCCGCCAGGACGAGCGCGGCCACGCCGGCCAGGACGCCGGCCAGAGCGACCCACGGGTAGGCGAACAACGGCCCAGTGGGGCAGCCGCTGCTGTCGTACGAGATGTCGACGAGGAATGACGACCACTGGTAGGCGGCCTGCCCGACCAGGGCAAGGACGAACGCGGCCCACAGCGCCCGCCTCTGGCCGCGGCTGGATTCAGGCCTTCGCTGCACCGGCCAAGACGGCGGCTGCCCGGGTGGCGGCCGGTAGCCCGGCTCGCCCCACTTAGGCTCGCTCATGCCCAAGCTACTGGTCGCCGTTGCAGGGTCGGCAGGTCCTCGACGGTCGGTCAGTCGTCGCCGCTGCACCACACTGGCCATGGCCAACACGACTCCCAGAACCAGCGCCAATCCCCCCAGGGCGGTGCCGGTATGGCCAAATTCCCAGGTCTGGGCCAAGCCCTGGTCGCTCACCACATACCGCCCGGCGCCGTTCCAGCTCCAACCCCAGACGCCGATGGCCTGCAACGCATAGCCCAGCCCGAACAGGGCCAGGCCGACCAGGACGACGGTGCGGGCCAGCCGGCCCAGCCGGCCTTGTGGGCGTGGCCACAGCCACAGGGCGGCGGCCACCAGCAGCAGCGCCGGTCCGGCCGCGGACAGGTCCCGCGCGAAGTAGAAGACCTGGTCGTCGAGGGCGACCGAGGTGATGGCCGCCAGCGCGACGATGAACAGGCCGACGGCGGTCAGCGAGGTCCACAGTGGCGACCAGCGCCGCAGCTGTGATGGTGGGGTAGGCGCTTCCATGGCCAGGTTCCTCTAGGAGTGGTCCCGCCCTTCTCGGGGCTGCTGGCAGTTGACAGTCTGGTAGATCACGGCCAGCGTGGCCGACCTACGTCCCGATAGCGTTACGAACTGAGACGGAACACCACCGGATCGCGCAACGACACATCCGGAGCCGCTCGACCTGGGCTGCGAGCTGGTGGGCCAACTTCAGTGAGGGTGTCCGTGATGGTCGTTCATGCGGGGACCCGGTGGAGCCAGCGGCCGAGGCAGACCAGCGCCCCAGCGGCGCGGAAGACATCCCGGAGGCGGTACAGCAGCCCCCGCCAGCGGCGCAGCGCCCAGGCGTTGGCCAGATGGGCGATCGCCTGCTCCACCAGCGCGCGCAGCCCCGCCTGCTCCCGGTTGTAGGCCCGCTGCCCATCAGTGAGCCGGTCGATGGTGCGACGGTCGCCGACCGGGGCAGGCCAGTGCTCGCGCTTCTTGGCCAGGCCGCGGAACCCGCGGTCAAGCAGGCTGGCGACCTCGACCTGGTCCAGCGCGTTGTCGAGCCCCGCCAGCTTGATGAGCTCCTGCTCATGGCAGCTGCCCGGCCAGCCACCGTCACCCACAGCAGGTCGCCGTGGACGGTCGACACCGCAAGGCCCTGGGCGGTGTGGGCGTAGCGCTTGGCGTCGTACAGCACCTTCTGGTTGGTCCACCCCCGTGGCCGCTGCACGCGGGTCCCAAACCCGTCCACCAATACCGCCTCGCCGGAGCGAGCCATCTCGAAAGCCAGCAGCCAAGGTCGGCCAGGGTGGTGATGAAGCTCCCATCGGGCTGGTAGAAGCCCACGGCGGCCAGCTCACCAACCAGCAGGTCCATGCTGTCGCCGACCTCGGTCTTGGAGATACCGACCATGCGGCCGGCGCGCCGGTACGACAGCCCGTCCAGCAGCACCGCGGCCACCGCGTCCAGGCGGATCTCCAGCGGCAGCGGCGGGGTGCCGCCTTTGTCGGGCGGGCGCGGTGGCAGCAGATGGGCGAGACGATCGACCAGCCAGGCCAGCACGGCTGCGGGCAGCGACGAGCGCGGGCAGTATGACAAGGGGACCAGACCTCCTGGCAGGCTTCGAGACCCTGCCTATGGTCTGGTCCCCGTCAACGTCCGGGCACACCGAGCATCACGGACACCCTCAATAGCTGCCAAGTTGGCCGGTGTGCGGCCTGATCATCGGGACCTGAGATCCATCCCTGTAGTGGTTTGACGGTATGGATGGTGTGCTCGAGCATTTCCCAGTAGCGAACGAGAGACACCCCGAGGACAGGGATCGTCAGCGCTCACGGAGAGATGCTAGCCCTTCGCTACGCCGAGGCGACGGGACCTACGAATCCGTCTCAGCGGCTCTGCATCAAAACGCCTAACTTCACCCCTGACGGTTCGCAGCGACCTGCAGAAACGCCACTCCGCACAGCGGTAGGCTGCCACTTACTCGCACGGAGGAAGCCAGGGGTTCAAATCCCCTCACCTCCACCCCCATGATTCGCAGGTCAGAGCGTCGTCGGCTTCGAGTGGGCGGCGCTCACCGCATGCTGGGGCCGCGCTGGGCCGCGAACGCCCATGGGAGGGTGCTGGACGTCGGCTGGAGCGGCTGTCGAAGCTGGTCGACCGTCAGAGCAACCCTTCGCTTGACTGGGTCCACGACCAGCCCTCCTGGCGACTCATCGTTTCTTGCTAGGGGTCCAGCTCCAGTCGCCCGTTGGAGCGCTGGCTGAGCGCCTGGCGCAGCTCCTGGCGGGTGATGAACCCAAACTCGGTGGAGGCCGTGTCGCGCAGCCGGAGTGCACTTGGCCCTGCGGCGCGGAAGCGCTGGGTGACACAGCCCCCGGGGAAGGTATAGGCGCGGGTGGCCGAAAACTCTGTGCTGTTGCGGTCGACGCGGAGATAGCGGCGTGCCCCCTGGTACTCGGAGGTCACCTCGGTCGCGCCGGCCAGGTCGCAGGCGGCGGTGAGCCTGACCACCATCGCGGCCCTGCCGCCGCGGTCGTGGTCAAGGGTGATCACCGAGCGGCCGTTGTTGACGGCCACCTTGGCGACCGTCCAGTCGACCGACACGTACTGTAGGCACGGGATCAGCGAGGCCGACGGCACCGACTGGGCCATCAGCCACAGCGGCTCCAGGTTGCTGCAGCCGACGTCCTTGACCCCCAGGGGGGTCGCGACGGCCACCTCGTTGCTGAAAACGTGCCTGGGGTTCAGGGCGGCCAGGACCAGCAGGGCGAGGATGGCGGCCCACAGCCCGACCCGGCGGGCGCTCCACCGCTGGATCCGGATCGGCCGGGGTGGGCTGGGCAGCAGCCGCACGAACTCGGCGTGCAGGTTCCGGCCCTGGGCGCGCAGCAGGTGGCGCAGCTGGGAGGGCAGGGCCAGCCCGCGGGCGGCGGCGAACCCCTCGGTGATCTCCTCCACCGTGAAGTACTGAAGGGCCCGCCGATAGACCTGCTCGGGGCTGGAGCACAGGGCCAGACAGAGCATCATGTTGGCCAGGTCCACCGCTTGCCGCCAGGGTGAGGGGCGGGCCTCGACGAAGGCCACGTCGATCAGCAGCATGCGGCCGTCACCGACCAGCAGGTTGGCCGGCTTGATGTCGCGATGCGCCAGCCCGGCGTCCCAGAGCTTGCGGATGATGCCCAGGCCGTCGTCGATGACGCCCTGGTCGATCTGCGCCTCGCCCAGCTCGGTGGCGCCGGCGAAGAACTCGGTGACCAGCAGGTATTCGCGTTCGGGGGTGAGCTCGACGAACCCGAACGGGGCTGGGCTGGGGAGCCCGGCGGCGTGCAGCTTGTGCAGGGCGTAGTCCTCTTGTTGGACCAGCCGCCGCACGGTGTTGAACGGCTTTTCGTCCTCCAAGCGGCCGTAGAGGAGCTCGCGGCCGAGCTTGTACCAGCGGTCCGAGCGCAGGTGGCTCTGGGCATACAGCTTGCCGAACAGGATCGTCGGCGGGTCGCCCTTGACCTTGATCCGCAGGGGGGTGGAGCCGGCTGAGCCGGCCAGCCCGAACGGTTTGACCTCCTCCACCACAATGCCGAGCTGGTCGGCCAAGGCCCGCCGGATCGCCTCTCCGCGGGCGCCGCCGACATCCAGATGGGCGCTGCGGCCCCGCCGGTAGGCGACCGGGTAGGCCTCGTTGGGGGTGAAGCGGCGGAACAGCAGCAGCGGGAGGGCCACCCCGATGCCCACCCCGACCAGCACGTCGGTGGGGGCGTCGACGCCCAGCGCGATGCGGGCCAGGGCGACCAGGGTGATCAGCGCGGTCGCCACCCATTTGCCGAGGTTGCGCCAGCGACCCTCGGGCACCAGGGTGTACAGCACCCCGATGAGGATCGCCGTGAGGTAGGCGACCTGCACCGACGGCATCGCCCAGCCACCCCAGCTCGTCTGGAGCTCCACCCCGAACGGGCGCGGCCGCCGGGCGATCATGGCCAGGCCCAACGTGAGGAAGCTTCCGAGCTCGACGACGACCAGCCACACGATCAGGTGCCGCCAGCGCCGCAGGACCAGCAAGACCAGCACCAGCCCATACGACAGCGTCCAGAGCACCCCCCAGGAGGCGATGCTGGCCAGGCCCCGCAGGGGCCCCACCAGTGCCGGCCCGACCAGGCTGGCCAGCCAGCCCACCACCGCGTCATCCACCACGGTGACCGCCATGGCCGGGCCCCGCAGGCCGCGGGCGAAGATCGCCAGGGTCAGCCCGACCAGCAGCACGGCCGCCACCAGCCAGCGGATCCCGCTGGTCTGCAGCCGATACGGCAGCGGCGGGGCCGCCCCGGTGGGCCGCCGCCGCCGCGGCGACCGGACAGCCTCCCGGAGGGTGGGATGGAGCGGTGGGGTGCTGGTCGGCCTCGAGCGATCTGCGGGCACGTCCATGGCCCCTCCCAACCGGAGATATCTGCCTTCCGGCACGACGACCTTGTTTGCTGGGTTCTGGGTTGTCAAGGCACAGAACAGGCCACGCCATCGGTCGGCTGCAGCCAGCCACCGTCATAGCTCACTGAGCAGCAAGCCCCACCTGAGCGTGAGGGCGGTGGCCAGCCCCCTGGTGATCCTCACCGGTGAGCAGCGCCATCGAGGTCAGAACTGTTATCGGCCCAGTGCCGGCGGCGTTCCCCGTGTTCTGGCATGGCGCTGGGACCGTGAGCGCTCCTGAAAGAGGTCCACCACGGCGGCGTCTTGGTCGCGCTGGCCGGCCGAGTAGATGGCGTCCAGCCGGTCGCGGAGGGCGGCATCGGACTCGGGGTACAGGTGGCCGTAGCGGTCCAGGGTGAAGCTCACCGAGGTATGCCCAGCTCGGGCGGCGACTTCCTTGGGGTTGGCCCCGGCCGCGATCCACAGGGCGACGGCCGTGTGGCGAAGGTCATGGATCCGCAGGCCATCGAGCCCGGCGTTCCGGGTCGCGGGCCGCCAGATGCGAGCCCGGAAGGCAATCACCCAGCGCTTTCGGTTGCTCCAGGGACTGCTCGCTCCCCCACAACTGCCGAAGTAGGCCCAGCACGGCGGTAGGAGAGCGCTTAACTGCTCTCAGCTCAGGCGCTCTCCTGCATACCCAGTGCCGCTGGCCTTCCCGCCGCAGCTCAAGTTGACCCGGGGACCAACTCCACCACAGTGACGCCATACCCGGTGGGCCTGGCGGCTCGGGTGGGCATCCTGGGGAACAGGACGCATGGCTTGGCCCTCGACGATGCGCGTACCGGTCAGGGCAGGTGCGCGGCGAGTGCCTCTAGACCAGCGACCGGACCGCCGGTCCCGAGTTGGGTGGACAGCTGGCGGGCGCGGGCCAGGTGCTCGTGGCGTTCGGAGGGGTCGCCGTGCCGGCCGAGCTGGAGGTGGGCGAGCAGCTGGTCGTAGCGCATGCCGAGCCGCTCAGCCGCCGCGAGGCTCCGCCGCCACGCCTTGCGGGCCTGGATGGGCCGGCCCTGGACCCATGCCAGCAGCCCCTGGCACAGCAGGGCGCGGGGCTGCCCGATCGGGAAGACGTGGGCGTAGCGGCGAAGGGAGCGCATGGCCTGCCCGGCGGCCGCCCGCGCGATAGCCTGCTCGCCAGGGCCGCGTTGGCGGCTGGCGTGCCACAGCGCGATCGCGGCCTCGGCAGTGGTGGCGTACAGGTCCAACCAGTAGCACTTGATCGGAGCGACGCCAGCGGATGCCAGCGCTACCTGGACCGCCTCGCGGGCGGCCTGCCAGTCACCCTGCCGTAGGTGCAGCAGCGCCTGCAGGGCCGGCGCTCGCCGGCCCTGCAGCAGCAGCGCGGCCTGGTCGAGGTCGCCGGACCGGGCGGCGGTGGTGGCCTGGGCGATCAG
>Ga0307415_100001812_pt1 | contig 10462 bp, 11 predicted proteins | sample DK1Cmetagenome_FD_204524 | JGI IMG/M metagenome (GOLD analysis project Ga0307415, IMG submission 204524) | Maize rhizosphere microbial communities from greenhouse at UC Davis, California, United States - DK15-C-2 | ecosystem: Host-associated > Plants > Roots > Rhizosphere > Soil | place: USA...
CCTTGACCCGGGCGGTCACCGCGATCCGGAAGGTGGCCACCAGGTTGCCGTTCGGGGTGTGCTTGAGCTCGGGGTCGTCGGTCAGGTTGCCGGTGATGGTGACGTGGGTGTCGGCCATGGCTACTGCCTCCTCGGGCGGTGTTGCTGCTGGGTGGTTGCTTGTGGTGGTGGTCCGGGCAGATGGGTGGCTTCACCTCCCTTGGCTGGTGTCAGTGGAGGGCGGCGGTGAGCAGGGAGCCGGCGATGACCAGGCCCAGGAACAGGGCGGCCAGCAGGCAGCCGCATCCGCGCATGGTTGGCACCTCCTTCCTTCAGGCGTCGTCGGCGCCGTCGTCGCTCCACAGCGGGTCCAGGTGCATGGCCTCGGCCACGGCGTGGCCCAGCTCCAGGACGGTGGGCTCCCAGCTGGTCGCTGGGGCCTCCAGGGGTGGGCGGCCAGCTCGCCAGTCGACCCCGAAGGGGCTGGTGAGCAGGAACCGCAGCTCGTCCTCGTGAGTCCAGGGGCGGCCGTCGATGATCGCGTCCAGCAGGGCGTCGGTGCGGAAGATGGCGACCTCGTCGGCGGTCAGCTGGTTGGGATGGTGGTCTGGGGTCATGGGTGCCTCCTGTGCTTGGTGCCTGCTGGTCGGGCGCTGCTCCTCGCCCGCCCCGGGCGACCGGGTCTCTCCGGGCCGCCTCGACGCCGGAGCGGTCAAGGGACGGCCCGCAGGGCCGAGCGAGCACTCAGGAGCGCGCAGCGACCCTTGACCGTGGAGGCGGCGAGGTGGCAGCCCGTCCAGCAGGCAACCGGCCGGTCCGCGTGCGGGTGCAGGGTTCCCGCGCGCGGCGCCGCAGGCGAGGCCGGTCCGCGCCCCGCGCATGCGGCGATCACCGACCAGGCCAAGCGCCGGGAGGCCGGCCAGCGCAGCCAGCCTCCCGGCGACTCGGTAGCTACCAGCCGCGCCTGGCCGAAGCGTCCCGCGCCCAGGCCTCGGCGTCGCTGCGCACGCGATCCACCTCGTACTCCAAGTCGCGGTCGCGGCGGCGGGCATCGTCGTCCACGGCCTCGATGCGCTCGTGGTGGCGCTGGAAGCGGTACTCCAGGTGCTCGCTAAGGCCGTCCAGCTGCTGGACCAGCTCCTCCAGCTCGGCCATGCGGGTACGGAGCCCTCCAGCTCGTCGTGGTGGTTGGTGGCCATGGCTCCTCCTTGGCTGGTGCTTGCCGGTGGCTCCTCCTCCCAGGGGCCGGGGTCTCCGGCCGGCTCAAGGCTGGCCGCAGGCCATCCCGTAGGGACGCGCAGCGGCCTTGAACCGGCTGGGGTGATCCGATCCTGGGAGGACACCGGCAGGCGAACAGAGGGTGAGGACCGGCAGGTAAAGCGGCGACCCTCCTGCCCACGGTGCGGGCCGTCATCGGCGGCCTCGTCCCGGCAGGGGCGGCACGGGCAGCCAGGGCCGCCGGGCCGGCGAGGGCAGCCGCCCGCTGCGCTCGCGCCGGCGGCCGACCCGCTGGCCGACCTGGCGAGCGGTCCGGCTCGCGAGTGCCACGGCGGCGGCGATCCCGACCGGCGTCGGCTGCTCGACCGGGAGGGGCACGGTGTCGTCGGTCAGTGGCAGGGTAGCCGCCGGCTCGACCGGCTCGGGGACCACAGCCGGCGGTGGCAGCACCCGCAGGTGGATGCTCTGGCCGGCCTGGATGACCCAGGCCTCACCCGGCCGAGCCTGGCGAACCTGCTCGGGGTCGATCTTCGGCCGCTCCCCCATGCGGGCCTTGGCGAAGCCGCGGGGGCCGTAGAAGTCCAGCTCCCAGTTGTGCTCCAGCACCCGCTCCTGCCCGGCCAACGCGAGCAGCCGCTCGGGGTCCGGGCACTGCTGGACCACGATCCCGCCCGCGCAGGAGGCCAGCAGTCGGGGCGCCTGGCGGTGGTCGCCCAGGCCCTCCACGCTCTGGGCGGCGACCACGACCTGGACACCGACGTCGCGGACCGCTCGGCCAGGTTGATGGCCGAGTCGACGCCCGAGGCGAGGGCGCTGAACTCGTCGAGCATGAGGACGGCGTCTTCGCCTTCTCGTGGCTTGCGGCCGGTGGCGTAGTGGCCGTAGTCCTCCAACACCACCCGCATGGCCGCATCCGCCTCGGCCTTGGACAACAAGGTGGGGACGGTGAGGACGGCCAGGTCGACGTCCTCGTAGCTCCAGGTGTCGCGGTCGAAGGCGCCGGCCAGGGCGGCGAAGAAGTCGGCATAGCGGAGCCGCGCTCCGGGGAGGTGGTCGGCGATGGCCTCGATGTCCTTCAACTGGAGGGGGCGGCCCTCCCACAGGGCGGCCAGCTCGTCGACGTCCAGGCGGCGCAGCAGCTCGTCGCTGCCGTCGACGGGGGCATGTCGGGGGCGGTGAGGGCCAGGCGGAGGCCGGCCGAGGCGACGCGCTGGTAGAAGGGTTCGGTGAACTGCTCGACGGCCAGCAGCCGGCTCTGGACTTGGGCGGGGGTGCCGCGCCACATGTCCATGGCGGTCTGCGGCCAGCAGCCGATCCGAGCCTGTGGGTTGCCGAGCCGGTAGGCGGCGATCAGGGCGGGCACGAGAGTGGGGTCGGTGCCCTTGCAGTCGACGAAGCAGACCTTGCGGCCCAAGAGCCCGGCCAGGTAGGCCAGCCGCAGCAGGGTGACGGTCTTGCCGGCGCCGGGGGCGCCGACCACGGCCATGGCCTTGCCGCGCAGCTGGGCCGGCGGGACCACATAGCGGCCCTGGCGCCAACTCGCGAGGTCGCCGTCCAACGCGATCCCTAGCGCCGCGGTGAGCTTGTGCTCGTGCGGCTTGGCCAGGAGGCGGGCGGTGCGGCGGTCGCGGGTGCGCTGGTCGATGCGCTGGCGGCAGCGCACGAAGGGGCTCCACTCCGCGCCGCCGGCCGACCGTTCGGCGCTCCAGACTGACAGCGAGGCGGCCAACAGGCCAACGGGGACGGCTAGCCAGATCTGGGTGGCAGTCAGGTCCCAGAGGAACTGGCCAACCGTCACCTCGGTGCCGGGTGGGCCGAAGCCGAAGTGGAGGGCGACGTACTGCCAGAAGTGCTGGGGCACGAAGCTGTGCCGGCGCAGGGCCTCCTCGGGGCCGGTCACGGCCAGCACCAGGCCGATGGCGGCCAGTGAGGCGAGGGTGAAGCGCCACCAGTGCCAGCGGCGCTGGAGCAGGATCACCGCCTGCCCCAGCAGCCACACGACGATGGACGGGGGGGAGAACCAGACCAGCAGCAGCATGACCAGCAGCAGGCCGTTGGCGGCGGGCTGGCGGGCAGCGCGGGGAATCGGCTGGCCGGGGGTGGCCTGCCAGCCGCCGGCTGGGCTCCTGGGGTCGGTGGGGAACGTCACGATGTACCTCCGGGGCGCATGTAGGTGGTCCCCGCGACCTCGGGCAGCGGGTGGACCTGGATGGGATGGCGGGGCCGGATGCGCTGGAGCTGGCCGGCGAGGTAGCCGGCGACCTCGGGCGGGGCGTAGTAGACGGTCCGGGTCCAGCGGCCATGCCGAGGGCGGGTCCAGACCTCGCGCAGCCGGGCGGCGCCCTTTCTGGTCAGCTCGACCTCGACCGCGATCCGCTTGGGGAGGGGGTCGACGTCCTCGCCGTAGAGGCCCAAGCCACCGAGGGTGTCGGGGTTGTCGGGGAGCTGGATGGCGCCGTCGGGGCCGTCGCTCTTGCCGGTCTCGCGGCGTAGCTCGCGCTCGCTGAGCCAGCGGCCGCCGGCGGGGATGCTTGGCTCCAGGGACAGCCGCACGATGCCGACGGCTTGGACGTGCGGGAGTTGCGGAACGACGAAGGACCAGGCGCGGACGTCTAAGCCGACCAGCCGCAGGGCCTTGGCGGTGGGCGCGACCCACAGGTGGCCCAGGAGGCGGTCGCGGTCGACCAGGCCGCGGTCCTCCCAGCGGTCGAGCACGTCGCGTAGGGTGGTCTCCCCTCGCTGGCCTTCGATGCGTGGGGAGCCGGGCGAGAGCCGGCCCAGGAGGACCCGGAGGACGTCGGAGCGGGCGGCGTACTGCTGGCCGAGCCAGCGCAGGGCGGCGACGTCGCGGTCGGTGATGCCGGCGTCGGTGTCCCAGCGCGGCCGCCGCGACGCCCCGACGCCAGGTCGACCGCCGCCAGGTCCGGTTCTCGGACCGTGGACCTGCGGGCCGGGCCGGGTGCGGCCAGCCCGAAAGAAGCCCTCCTCGGGCACGGTGGGACCTCCGGGTGGATGGGGGACGGCTCCGCCCGCTCCCTAGCAGCGGGACCGCTACTCAGTTGGTCAGCACACCTCAGCCGGGTGGTGGGTGTTGTCGATCCGGTGCATGTGCTTCATCGAGCAGTCGAAGCAACGCAGTCCGGGGGACGACCACCCGCCGTCCGATGACCCTCACTGGCAGGTCACCTCGGCGTGCCGCGTCGTAGGCGCAATCCTTGGAGATGCCCAGCAGGCGCGCCGCCTCGGGGACCGTCCACGTGAGCCGATCGTCGGCGAGCTGCTGGTCGAGGTGACCCTCGGAATCGCCGGCGACTGTCGGTTCGGCGCCTGAGCCGATACCCTGGTCACGCATTCGGGGACCCCCGTTCCTGGTGCCAGGCCCTGGAGTGCTCACGACACTGCCGGGGCCACTTCGCCTAGGCCGCTCCTCGCCTGCCTATGGATTCCGCTTCGATCCTGTGCAAACCGTCGCTGGCCTACGTCACAGAAACCATCTACTCTGGAGCCGAATGTTGTCGAGGCCGCAACAAATGTTGCGGAGCCCGATGGGATCCACAGATGGGCAGCTGGCAGTCGATACTTGGACGGGCAGTACGCGAGCGTCGGCAAGAGCTGGAGCTAACGCTCGATGAGGCCAGCAGGGCGATCGGAATTTCCCGGTCGCATCTCAACCTGATCGAGCTTGGCAAGGCAACTGGCGTCTCAGGCGATGCGGTGGCACGGATCGACGCTGGCCTCGGCTCCCAGGCCGCACTGGTTGCGCTGCTACCGCCCAAGGATGCCGCCGATATCACTAGGAGTGAGCAGATGCGACGGGCGGAGTTCAACAAGGCCGTGATCGCGCTGGCCGCCTCGTTGTTCTTCGACCCTGAGCGGCTAACCGAATCGCAAAAGGTTGACGCTGCGCTTCTTCGAGACCACGAATCACTCACTAGAGATTTTGTGCGCCGCCAGCATCACGCTCGACCGCAGACAATTCTCGGACCGACCCGGGCACATCTAAACCAGCTGCTCAGCCTCGAAACCACCAGCCTGTCACCGGAAATGCGGCAACAACTTGACAGGATTATCGCCGAAACGGCCGCGCTCGCTGGATGGGTAGCCTTCCGTAGCAATGGCGACCTTGTTACCGCACATGCTCAGCTCGCGCTGGGCCGCCAGCATGCTCGCGAGGCCGGCGATGACATGCTCTTGGCGCAGCTGCTCGCCCCGACCAGCTCCCTCCACTCGTCGTTGGACCTTCCTCGTCGTGGCGAGGATCAGCGTTCGCCACTCGCGCTGAGCCTGCTCCAGGCAGCGCAGCGCAAGGCCGGGACAGGGTCCCGTCCGGTCCATGGGTGGATTGCGGTCCGCCTTGCCATGGAACAGGCGTTGCTTGGCGATACCCGCAGGGCTCGCCCACTCCTGGGGCGAGCGGAGGCGACGCTGCCGAGCCAGCCGTCAGACGATTCAGCCGGCCTGTTCGTCATCTGGGACGAGAGCCGCTTCCCGGGATGGGCTGGCAAGACGCTCCTGATCCTGCGAGACCCGGCCGCAACCGGGCTGCTGGAACAGGCGCTCGCCATGACCAGCGCACCGCACCCTCGCCTGGGGCTGCTCGTGGACCTCGCCATGGCCGGATGAATGAGGGCGACAGCGACCACGCCATCACGCTCTTGGTCGAGGGTACGCAGCTCGCCATCGAGCGCGGCATCGAAGGGTTCGCGCGTTGGCGGCTCCAGGAGGGACGAGGCCGACTCTCGCCGGCCCAGCAGCGCGCCTTTGATAGCCGCCTGCACGCCGTTGCCTAGAACCCTGCGTGTCGTCGAGGCCGGTTCCAGCCGAACCCGTACCTTGGCCTGCTACCGGCCCGCCGATGACGCCGAAACCTGGGTTCCGGAGGTGACCGGCGCCGACGCGGACCCGACCGAGTCTGGTAAGGGTCCGCAGGGCGGCTCCTACGTGCGCTGAGAGCCGGGCAGTCACAGGGCAGCAGGAAGCCGCCTTGCCGCAGTGTCCTCGTGGAAGTCTGGGCGATCCTACGGGGCACCGGCGGCCGGAAGCCGGAGTAGGCGCTCCATTAGCTCGGCCGCTTGCCGGTCCTGCGCGACCTGGAAGTGCGCGTAGGTTCCCAGGGTCGTCCGGCCACCGTCGCGGTGCCCGGCCCGGCCCGAGACGGTTCGCACGTCGACGCCCGCTGAGATGAGCTGAGTGACCATGAAGTGCCGCAGGTCGTGCAGGCGGCAGTTGATCTCTAGCCGGCGGGCAAGCTCGGCGAACCGATGGGACACCCCGTCGGGGCGGATGGGCTTGGACCCGTCCGGCGCACGGCTGAAGACGTATGCATCGGGGCCGAGCGCGACTCCGGCGGCCAGCGCGGCTTTGGCTTGCTTGACCCGGTGGGTACGCAGCAGCTCCAGCGTGCCGGGGCCGACCGCGACTCGGCGCTTGGTCCGGGTCTTGGTCACGTCCCTGTCGAGGAGCGGCTGGCCGGGGAGGATGATCACGCTGCCGGCGACCAGGACGTCGCCCTGGTCGAAGTCGACGTCCGACCAGCGCAGGCTGCACAGCTCTCCGCGGCGGGCACCCAGCGCCACGGCCAGGACTAGGAACAGGCCCAGCTCCGGGTCCTCGGCCACAGCCGTCTCGATCAGCCGCTCGGCTTGGCGAACTTCGGGTGGGCGGGTGTCGGGCTGCTCGACGCCGGTGGGGTGGTTAGTCGGACTGGGTTGTGGCTGATCCAGCCCCAGACCATCGCCTGTTTGAAGGCGCCCGACAGCACCGCATGGATGTCGCGGATGGCGCTGGCCGTCATGGGGACACCCTTGACGCAGTCGGTCTGGTGGACGCGCTCCTCCCCGCTGTAGATCAGCCGGAAGACCTCGCCGGGACGCATCGGCGGCTGGCCGTCCCGCATGCGCCGGTAGCAGTGCTGGCACTTGCTGCCGCGCTGCCGCAGCTCGGCGTAGAAGCGGTCGATGGTGGCGGCGTCTACCCGGTTGAGCGGCAGTCGGCCGAGCGCCGGCAGCAACTTCTGGTCGGCGTAGCGCCGGTAGTTGACGAGCGTGTTCGGCGAGATGGGACGAACGGAGGGGCGCCACTGGAACCAGGCTTCCAACAGGTCGGCGACGGTCTTGCGGGCGGCGCCGCCGTGCTGGCCGGGCCGACCTCGCTGATGAGGCGGGCTTCGAGCTGGCGGGCCTCGGCCTTGGTCGCGGCGGTGCCGGTCTTCTGGCGCTTGCGGCCGGTGAGCGGGTCGCGGCCGGCGTAGACGACGACCCACCAGCGGTTGCCGCGCTTTTTGATCACCAGGAGGCTCCTTGATCACCCGCCCCGAGGGGGCAAGGATGATCAGGAGGCAAGCAAAGCAAGTAGCCCCAGGCCGTTGACCTGGGGCGTTGTGCGCGCCGCGAGGGATTCGAACCCCCAACCGCCAGATCCGTAGTCTGGTGCTCTATCCGTTGAGCTAGCGGCGCAAGCGGAGGCAGTGCGATTCGAACGCACGATGGGGGATGAACCCCAAACCCGCTTAGCAGGCGGGCGCCATAGACCAGACTAGGCGATGCCTCCCGATTTCCCAAGCTGGCTGCCTGGGCTGGGGACATTGTAGGCAACCCTGGACGCCGACCCAAGCCGGTGGGATGGGATGATCCGGGGATGGACGCGGGGTCGGGAAGCCTGCCGCCGGGGGCGCCGAGGCGGCGGTTGGGGAATTTCCGGACCCCGGAGCTTGCTTCCAGGGTTCGGGCGGTGCTGGCCGGGGCGGGCATCCCCTCCAGCGGCGAGCCGGACCCGGAGCGGCCGGAGCGGTGGGGGCGGCTGCTGGACCGGTTGGTGCACCTGGCCGGGGTCGGTGGGAACCGGGTGTGGGTGCCCAGGGATCGGGCCAGGGAAGCGGCCAGGGTCCTGGCGGCCGCCCGCCGCCGTGGCGACTGAGCAGCGAGGGAGGCGAGTTGGCGGTGGTGACCACCGTGCTGTCGGTGCTCGCCTTCGTGGTCGGGGCGCTGCTGGTGGCGACGACGGTGCTGTCGGCGATCATGACCCTGGTCGTGCCCAGGGCGCTGCCGGTGACCATCACCCGCTGGGTGTTCGTCGGCATGCGGGCGCTGTTCTGGCTGCGCGGTCGGCGGGCTAGGAGCTTCGAGGACCGCGACCGGGTGCTGGCCCTGTACGGGCCGATCAGCCTGTTCACCCTGGCCGCGACCTGGCTGGTCCTGACCGGGACCGGCTACATCCTGATGTTCTGGTCGCTCGGGGAGCGGCCGCTGCGGAGGGCGCTGGTGCTGAGCGGCTCCTCGATCTACACCCTGGGCTTCGAGGTGCCTCCGAACCTGCCCACCACCGTACTGGCGTTCACCGAGGCCGGGTTCGGCCTGGTGCTGCTGGCCATGGTGATCAGCTACCTGCCCTCGATGTACCAGTCGTTCCAGCGGCGGGAGGCGGCGGTGGCGGCGCTGGACGTGCGGGCCAACACCCCGCCGACCGCGACCGCCATGCTGATCCGGTCGTCGATCATCGGCGGCTGGGAGCGACTGGAGGCGCTGTGGCGGGAATGGGAGAGCTGGTTCGTCGACATCAGCGAGACCCACACCTCCCTGCCCGCGCTGGTGTTCTTCCGCTCCCCGCACTGGCAGCATTCCTGGGTGACGGCGTCGGGAGCGGTGCTGGACGGGGCGTCGCTGCTGGCCTCGACGGTGGACCGGCCGCGCAGTCCCGACGCCGAGCTCTGCATCCGCGCCGGCTACGTCGCCCTGCGGCGGATCGCCGACTTCTTCGACGTCGTCCACAACCCGGACCCGCACTGGCCGGAGGAGCCGATCTCGATCGAGCGCCGGGAGTTCGACCAGGTCTGCCGGGAGCTGGCCGCGGCCGGCGTGCCCCTCAAGCCCGACCTGGAGCAGGCCTGGCGCGACTTCGCGGGCTGGCGGGTCAACTACGACCGGGTCCTGCTGGCCATGGCCGAGCTGACCATGGCCCCGTACGCGCCGTGGTCCTCGGACCGGTCCATGATTGAGCGCAACGGCGCCCGCCACCGGCGGCGGGCCAGGTCGCGGGCGTGAGCGGGCGCGCCCGCCGGTTTGACGGGCCCGGCTGCGGTGCACGTTCCGGTAGCCGCCGAGCGCGAGGGATGGGCATGGATGCGTTGACCCTGGTCAGGCAGGAGCACCGCAAGGTCGAGGGGCTGCTGGAGCGCAGCGAGCGGCTGGAGGAGGACGACGAGGACGAGCGCGCCCTCCTCATCGGCCAGCTCCAGGCCGCCCTCCGCCACCATGTCGACCAGGAAGAGACCATCCTCTACATGTTCTTCCGGGAGCGGGCCCGCCGGGCCGAGGTCAGCCTGGACCCCCTCGACCAGGCCATCGAGCAGCATCGGCTGATCGACCGGCTGAGCCGCGAGCTGAGCGACACGGGGGCCGGCGACACCCGCGAGGCCAAGCTCACGGTGCTGGTCGAGCAGGTCCGCAATCACCTCGACACCGAGGACTCGGTGCTGCTCACCGCCATCGAGGACCTCATCGACGACGACACCCTGATCGAGCTCGGCCGCCGCATGGAGCAGCGCGACCGGGTGATCGAGGCCCGGCGGGAGCTGGCCGCGGTGCTCCCCGGCGACACCCGCGGCCGCCGGCTCGCCGCCGCCCTCGGCGGCCTGATCGCGGTCGGCACCGCCCTCCTGGCCGTCCTGGCCCGCCGCCGCCGTCCCCCACCCGACGCCAAGGCCGCCGGCAGGCGCCGCCGCCGCTGACGCCTACACTACGGCGCGGAGGAGTGGCCGAGCGGCCGAAGGCAGCGACCTTGAAAGTCGCCGGACCCGAGAGGGCCCCGTGGGTTCGAATCCCACCTCCTCCGCTGCCCAGCGAGGTCATTGACCTGCGCCTTCGCTGAGGGGAACGACGGTGGGGCCACCATGGGGCCACACTCGGGTGGCCCGCCGGGCCTCCAGGGCCACGGCGCGGGCCGCCTCCAGGCGACCGGCGAGCTGGTCGAGTTCGTCGGGGAACAGGTGTCCGTAGGTGTCCAGGGTGATCGAGGCGGTGGCGTGGCCGAGCTGGGCCTGAACCGCCTTGACGGTGGCGCCTTCGCGGATCAGCAGCGACGCACACGTGTGGCGCAGGTCATACAGCCGCAGCCGTTCGGGAAGGCCCGCCGCGAGCGCGGCCGGTTTAAAGTACCGCCTAATCCACTTCGACCACCGCATCGGCCCGCCCAGCGGCGCCGGGAACACCAGGTCGTCGGGGCCGTGGGATTGGACGGCGAGGTGGGCGGCCAGCTCGTCGGTGATCGA
>Ga0307415_100001813_pt1 | contig 10462 bp, 11 predicted proteins | sample DK1Cmetagenome_FD_204524 | JGI IMG/M metagenome (GOLD analysis project Ga0307415, IMG submission 204524) | Maize rhizosphere microbial communities from greenhouse at UC Davis, California, United States - DK15-C-2 | ecosystem: Host-associated > Plants > Roots > Rhizosphere > Soil | place: USA...
GTTTATGGCGATAAGAATGATTACGCGCTATGAGACTTGAGCAGGGACGGCGTTGACACGGTAGGGGTCTGCGGTTCAAATCCGCACGCGCCTACCAATAAAATCAATAGGTAAATGTCATGCGGCCGGTTGAGGCCGCTTTTTTGTGACGTAGGTTGTGACATAACTCTGCTTAGATCGGCTTTGAGGGAGCAGTTTTAATGATTGCCGACCATCATTGGTATTTTTGGCTTTACTGGATTGTCGCCCTCGCCTGGACTCTGATTCAGTGTATCTCGGGTTGGGTCTACGGGACATACGAGTTCGAAAAACACAAAGCAGATAACAGTAACAGCGGGGATAATCGTTGGGCTAAAGCATTCCATAGTAACAAGTGGTACACCGTTGTAGCCTACAAACTTCATCACGCTTTGATCTACGGTTCATGCTCTGCAGTCGGATTCGGTCTTGTTTACGCTGACATATGGCTGCTAAACCAAATCAAAGTCTCAGACGCAAGCGCGGGAAGGGCGCAATTGTAATAGCCTTTGCCGTTGTCGGAGTCGCGGGAATCTCAGGAATGTTAGCCAAACTTCTCTACAAAGCAGACAAGTTACCGGGCATGTAAAACAATCGGAACCAAGAAAGAGGTGAGAGTATCGGGGGCCGATACATCCAGGGGAGCAGGTGGCCGAAGAGTTGGGGTTTCCTGTAGCGATGGGTGCCCAAAAGCCGCTTTTAACGATTGAAGATACTCGCCGGTGTGTACATAGATTGTGTTATTATGTACACACAAAATGGAGGCACTGGTAATGAAGCAATCGAATGCGAAGCGGGCACCCAGACATAAACACCTGCTGTTGGATCAAGGAAAAATCGAAAAAGCACAAAAGGCTCTCGGTGCTCGGACCGAAACCGAAGCCATCGAACGCGCTCTTGAAATTGTCATTGGTGAAGCAGAGAAGAATCGTCGCGCTTGGGCAGCCACGGAGAAATTGGTCAAGAACGGCATTCAGATCAAAGATGTGTTTGGCCGTTTGAACGGCAAGTAAGATGGCTGGCATTATTTTTGACACTTCGGTTTATATCTCGGCAATTAGAAGTGGTGATGCCGGTATTTTGGACTTGCGCCGCGCTAGCCGCATGGGAGCAGAGAATTCAGAGCCACTTTGGTTGAGCGCGGTGGTATTGTCTGAATTGCTGATTGGCGCAGTTGACAGGACTGCACGCCGCCGTTTGCTGGAAATGGAAAAAGAGTTTGTTCGAGTGAATCGTTTACTCGTGCCGCAGCAAAGCGACTGGCGCCTCTCGGGCGAGGTCCTGTCACTAATCGGGCAGCAATCCGGATATGAGCAAGTTAGACGGGCACGCATGACAAACGACGCATTGATCGCAATGAGTGTCGCGCGTAATGGTTTTGTGGTGCTAACTAAGAATCCTCAGGACTTCGAGCAGATTGCGAAATTTCGACCATTTAAGTGGGAGCGAGTCTGAATTATACTGCGCTTCCCGGATCCATCAGGCAATTACCCAAACGCACGCTCATAGGAGGTCATCGGCGAAGTGCCTTTTGAAATGAGGATTCTTCACCTGGAATTCTTTTCACGCAGTGAAACTGCCACGTCCATCGATAGGGATCTCTCCATGTCGCTTGTAGCCAATGTGAGGTTGTATTCCAACACAGTCGCCGCCAAGAATCCATCAATGGCAACACCGCCGGATAATATCGACTGATCAACGATTCTGAAATTGGCAGACTTTTGGCAGACTACGCTTCGAATCCAATCACGCTAGGCAGCGTAAGCGTGACTTCTCTGGCCCCTTCGTCAATGTTTATGGCGACAAAAATGATTACGCGCTATGAGATTTGAGCAGGGACGGCGTTGACACGGTAGGGGTCTGGGGTTCAAATCCCCACGCGCCTACCATATTTAATGGCACTTTTTGAATTTCCCGTTCTCGCGGAGTGGTTTTTGTGCCGCCACTTGTGCCGCTATTCTTTCCTTGTACCGTTTTCCTTGATAACGATTCCAAAGCATTGCGCTTCGCCTCAAGTCTGATGTGAGCGTAGCGGTCTATCATCCGCTGTGAAACGTGGCCTGCAATCGACTTTGTGGTTGGATGCTATGTTGGGGTTCGTTGGTAATTGCGTAATCGCGTGATGCCTCAGATCGTGAAAGCGCAGACCTGATAATCCTGCCTCTTTCGTCAGCTTGCGCCAGGCTTTCTTCCAACTTCCAATCGGTGTCGTAGGATCGAATTGCGTCATACGACTTCCTACCACTTCCTTTCCACGAAATTGGCCCACCGGCTTAAAGCTCGCAAAAGCATAATGCGCAGGCTCGATTGGCCCAAACATTTCTGATAGCTTTCTCAGTTGAGTTGCGGCAGGAGGGTTAACCGATCCGAACTTCGAGAATCCCGATCCATGCCAAACGACTTCTTGTTGAACTTGACCATGTAAAAGTGACGGTGGCGCCACGAAGAAGCAAATAAATAAAGCGGTGTTCACTAGTGAACGCATTATTTTCCTCCGGAAGTTCACGGTTAGACCGATGTAGTGGATTGCTAACAAAGAAACGCGTAGCGACTTTCGATAGCTAATGAGCTTTATGAGCAAAATATTTCAATCGGTCTAACTGCCGCGCTTGGCCTGCACAATGAGTAAATTTCGTGAATGAGAGGAGTGGATGAACAGGTAGTAACTGAAGCCTTGCCTCAAAAGTCCGAAATCATTGTTGGATCCGTCAGTAGAGGGAGCGGTAGCGACCTGGCGACCAGGTCGCTACCGATTTAAAGCCGAGCTAAGGCTGGAGCGACTTCATCGATGCGATCATCAGATCTGTTCCAGAAACTGCGCCGAGGCAAATCCCGTCAGACTGTCGGGGTCTACCGTTTTTACCTCCAGGAAGCCCCTGACCGCCTGGTTCGACAGTGCTTGAACAATGTCGCCTTTATTGAGGCTTGCCTTGATATTCGAGCCTGAATCCACGCATGGCTCGCTACGCAGGTTGAGCTTAGTTGCGGTTACCTTGAAAAGCGGACCGTCCGCATCGACAGTAAACGGCAATGTCGTGATCTCATCCTCAACGGAGACAGTCTTCGCGATCTGCAGAAACTCAAAAACTTGCTCGCCGTAAAACTTACCGCCGGGAGGCTTGAATCCTTGCTTTAGCCCCTTCGCCGGATTGAAACCACCAGTGTTGTAGGCGATGGCTACATGGGCCAATTCGAGATCGGTGAGCGTGGGCTTATTCCCCAAACCGATTTTCTGTCTGGCCGCTTGAAGCTCATCCAGCGCCTTCTGCAAGCAGTTATCAAAATTTGCGAAGCGCTTCTGAAGAAAGTGGTCCGGATCGTCCTCAAAAAACTGCAAATCTAACTGGAAGATGCCATAACCATGGCAGAACTTGCTTGGGTTTGAGGCTACGCCGTTAAAACCGGGTATGAACTCGGCCATATCTACGAGTGCCTCGTGCGCAAGCTCAAACATCTCCTGCCCCTGGGCAACGGCGAGCAGCGCAGCCTTGGTCTTTGGGAAGGCTTTGCGCGAGGGCGCATCGATAGTGTCTCCAACACACAGTTCCAGGATCCGGTCGAGACTGAGATCTTTTTTGCGCAAGACGGACCAGATCATACCTGTCTCCTGACAGGCGAGAGCGGTCATCAAATCGAGCGTAAATGGCGTGCCCTCCAGAGCCGCATCGATTTCCTCGTGAAAGGTTTGCTTGAACCAGCGCATATCACATTTATTTGCCATGTTGTCCTCGTTTCAGAGCCAGGCGCGCATTCATTCGCAGCGCCTTCCAGATTTCCCAAGCCACTAGAGATGAGAAAATGTTTGAAAACATTTCGCGGAAGTGAGAGGGCCTGGTGCAGACCGGTTCTCGGCGGTGGCGATACGATTGGTTGCATGGGAATTGGTGCGAACGGAATATCCTTACCGCGAAGCGCCTGTCGTTGGGAGGACAGTAAACACGTCTGGGCCACACCTTGCCTCAAAAAGAAAAGGCAAATAGACTCCCTCCGCCTCGTGCCTCGCAAACAAGACGCATGCAAGCTCATTGGCCGGTGAGCGGGCTTCTTTGACGAGTGCGTGGGCGAGCCGCTCAGGCGCAGCGTTCGGCGGCTTTCTGGGTATTGGAGTGAGTTATTCTGCTAGTGGGTGTGAGCGAAGGCGAGGCAGCGTTTGGACGGGAGAATGGCCTCGACGCACTGATTCAGTTGCTGGCAGACCACTATGCTTACGCTAGAACCAATCCCAAGAGGAATTCCATCATGTGAGGACGCCGCCGAACAAGCGCTTGCAGTGGACTTCATAAGGGGTTAACGCCGGTTTCTGTAAGGTTAGACGTTAGACTCTGCTCATCGCGTCGTACTGCTGGGCGGTCGTTATATAGGCCGAGGCAGATTCATAGGCGCATTCTCGACGGCCCGGCTCTGCATTACTTCAATCTATACGGACCAACTTGAGTTTGACGGCTTGACGCGTCAACCCCGCGATGTCGCGCACGTTGAGTTTGCCCATAATGTTGTTGCGGTGAGTCTTGACCGTGGTTTCGCCAATGCCCAAAAGGGCAGCAATTTCCTTCGATGATTTTCCTTCCGCAATCAGCTGCAAGATTTCACGTTCGCGCTGCGACAGAAGGCGCATCGCAGACCCACCGGTCGCTCGGCCATAGGGTCCAACCTGATTTGCTTCGCCCATGATTTCCTGGCTGAAGTAGACCCTGCCTCTTGACGCAGTACGGATTGCCTGGATGAGGTCTTTGGCAGCACCGCTTTTGATGATATAAGCGACGACGCCTGCGTCGATCATGTCTCGAATGTACGCTTCATCAGTATAGGCGGAAAGCGCAATAACTCGCGTTCGCGGACTTATTTCTCGCAGCTGGCGAGCTGCTTCGATACCGTTAAGCTCCGGCATTGAGACGTCGATGACAGCCACATCAGGACCGACGCTCTCGACCAGCGCCAACAATTGTCTGCCGTTTGCGCATTGTCCGACAACCTCGAAGTTCGGCACTTCTCGAAGCAGCGACGCGATGCTCTCGCGGACTAGTTCGTGGTCATCAGCTAAAACGATCGTCGTGCGCATTCGTGCTACACCATGGTGATGCCCGTTGGGAATCGCCTGTGCGCGCGCCCATGCCATTGGTCTCGGCTACGGGAATACTGAGCGTCAGACTCGTTCCCTGGCCCACTTTCGTAGATATTTCAATCTTTGCCCCAATCAGTTCCGCGCGCTCACGTATTGCGGCAAGCCCGATGCCATGACTCGTCGTGGCGGCGGCGTAATCAATGCCTCGACCGTCATCCTGGACAACAATAGTGGCATTTCCTTCCTGGAGAAAGAGTTTGATCGAAATTCGGCGTGCCTGCGCATGTTTGAATGCATTGGTGCTGGCCTCCTGCACGATACGATACGCGCTGGTTTCCACCATTCGATCGAAACGGGGGAAGTCTGGGGCAACGTCCATCTCAAAAACAACGCGAGATCGGTGTGTCAACATACTCAGCTCCTGCGTGAAACTTCGCAGCGCGGTAACCAATCCGTAGTGCTCCAAAATTGAAGGGTGCAAGGCGCGAGCTGTTTGCCGCAGAGTCTCTTGCGTCAGTTGAATGAGACCTTTCACTTTGGAAAGATCGTCGCTAAGAGATGCATCTTCGGGTAAAGAGCGATTGAGTTTTATGACGAGCTGTTCCAGATAAATGGACGCCGCTGAAAGGTCCTGGCAAGCTTCGTCATGAAGTTGTCTTGCGAGACTTCGTCTTTCATCCTCACGAGCGAATGCGAGTCGTTCTGCCAGATGGCGCCTGGACTTCTCAGCGTGCTTCTGTTCGGTTATGTCCGTGCCGACAACGAGTACTGACGCGACTGCGCCGTCCTGGGTTACGGGAACGTAACGAATTCGATAGCTGCGGAGATTAACATCGGAGGCCTCGAGATCGCAGGTCGTGCCTGACTCGAATACGCTCTCGAGACATTGTTCAGCATGTGCGCCCGACTCCGGCTGAAGGAACGTCGAAAGATGCTTACCGAGTACCTGTTCTCGAGTGAACCCGGGAGCCGTGTGATTGATATAGCCAATCTTGCCGAGCTGATCAACAATCAAGACATGATCCGGAATGTTCTCCAAAAGATTACGTAATCTCTCTTCCGAGTCGCGCAAAGATGCTTCAGCTTTTTTGCGATCGGTAATATCGATCAAGTATCCACGCAATGCTTTTCGTCCATCTTTTCCACGCACGACACTAACAAGGTCTCGCAACCAGACTGATTGCCCATTAGCGGCTATCATTCGATACTCGAATTCAAATTCACTCAGATGTTTAGCGGACTCGTTGCAGAAGTCGATCGCAAACTGGCGGTCTTCCGGATGTAGATGCCGAACCCAGAAGTCTCTTTCGTAGCATTCAGCGGTTTCATAGCCGAGCAGTCTGGTGACCTGCGGACTGATATAAGTAAAGGACCACGTATCGACATCGGCTTCCCAGGCTATGGCGTTTGTTGTTTCAACGAGCCTTTGGAATTGTTCCTTGCTGTCTCGCAACGCCTCTTCGGCCTGCTTGCGCTCGGTTATATCGTTGTGAGCGACTACTGCGCCTCCTTCGCTTCGTTTCAAGGGTGTAACCAGCATTAGAAACCAGCGTTGTTTGGCGGGTGAATGGCAGGGATATTCCAGTCGGAAATATTCTGAAGAACCTTCGCAGACCGCTTTAATGCCGGCAAGCGCTCTCAATGCTACCTGGTCCCCCGTATCCGCCGCTCTTCGACAAACTTCCAGATAGTTGAGACCACTTCCGACGCGGTCTTCACATGTCACACCATTGTCTCGTGCGAAGTCGTTCCAAACTGAATTGACCGAGATGATCTTCCCCTCGCGATCCAGGACAGCGACATGCGTGTCAAGCGAAGATAGAATCGCCCGATTGAGGTTCTCACTCTCGAGCAGCGCCTCCTCCGCCCGTTTTCGCTCAGTCAAATCGAGGATGAAGGCCAGGAACCCACGCACGACTCCACGCTCATCCAGATGCGGTATATAGTTGATTTGCACATACCGCTTGCCGGCGACCTTATAGTCAACCCAAGTGGCGAAGGAAACTTTTTTACCTCTTAACACCTCCTCAATATGCGGGAGAATCTTTTCGTAAGCACCCTGGCCGAGGATCTCATGCAAGTGTTTGCCCTGTACCTCCTCGCGAGAATGACCAAACCATTCCTCATACCTTTTGTTTGTGAACTGGTAGCACTGCTCCGAATCAACATAGGAAATTAGCGCAGGCACCTCATCGACAACCAGACGGAGTTGTTCCTCGTGTAAGCGGAACGCATCCTGGGCGCCGTCACGCACAGTGCGATCAGAGACAAGAGAAATTGAATCAGTTGACATAATTATTCCTAACCATTAACTCATAACGACTGGGTTCAAGAGACAAAACTGACAGTGTGTTGCAATTGCAACCGGAAAGCCTACTCATTCTTTCGGACGATAAGCATCCCCCATTCGTAGGATACCGAAATCGGTTGAGTGTCGCGTAAGGTTTGTTTCCACGATCGATTGTGCAACCCCAATAAAAGGAAACGAATGCCATACACTAACCGACGCATTCTGTTCGTCGACGATCATCAAGACACGCATGCAATGCTCGCGACGCTGCTCGGACGATCCGGCCACGATGTGGTGGCCGTCGATAATCCACTCTCAGCATTGGTCTTCGCGCGCAATCAGGGTTTTGATCTTTTCATTCTCGATAAACTGTTTACAGGCGGTACTGGTCTTGATCTCTGCAGGAGGATTAGAGAATTCGACCCTCTCACACCGATTGTTTTCTTCTCGGGTGATGGCCGGGAAGCGGCTCGTTATGAGTCGATTAATGCTGGCGCCCAGGCTTACGTCACGAAACCTGACATTGACGAATTACTCTCAATTGTGAACTCGTTGTTGAAATCGACCTAAGAGCACGCACTTGCAAAAATGGACACGAGCAAGATGGAGAAACTAACTCTACGCGATTTGGAGCAGATTGAAGAATTAGCGCATAAGTCCGGCACATCTGAAGCTCAGACCGTGTTACGACTATCGGCTGCTTTGCGGAATGCATTGCAGGAGAAAGAGAATGCAGTTGCCCTGGCCCGTGAGTTTAGGCGAAAGACAACTTGATTCCAGAAGCTGCACCTTCCTACGCAAAAAGCTCGCGATCTCGAATCCTGCGAGGGTTTGTGTAGTCCTTTACCCACCATGCTTGCTCGCCCGGTTGTCGAGGCGGCTTCGCAAGCTGGAGCGTTTTCTGCGCAGTATCCGCGTTCGCTTGAGCCAGCCTGAACTCACAATGGTCAAAGATTCGAAGCGCTTCCACCGTATACGAAACCGCGACTCGTCGATCGCGAATGAGCAGCAGGTTTTCCCCATTTGATACGTCGGCTGCCTTGGAAAAATTGTATGAGCCCATGTACACGCGCGCCGTTGGTTTGTCGAAATCAATCACTATGAATTTGTGATGCATGCGCGTCCCGCCACCTCCGGTCGGTTCCGATTTAAACGGTTCGGGCGTGTTCTCTTTTGTAAGCGCAGAAGGACTCACAACTACGACTGAACCATCGGGCTTTAGCAGATCGACGCCTTCTGACTCCGGCTCTTCGGATTCTTCTAACCCCTTTACCTGATGATCAGAAATGCCATAGCAGAAGACCGTGTCGTCCGCCTGCACCTTCTTCACCGCATCCTGAATGGCGCCAGGAGTTTGGTATAGAAACGCGAGCGAAAAGAACAGGCTTGATTCCGTGCTGGCGATGTCGTCAGCGATCGTCTTCAAAACCGCATTTGCCTCCGAGCGCGGCGAAAATCCGACTTTCGCATCGATCCCATCCAATTCCAGGTCGTTCCAGTTCGCTGAACCGGACGTATTGAACGGAGTGGTTTCGTGGTTCCAGTAATGTTCGAACGCGTCCATGAACAACTTAACCGGCTTCTCTCCACGCAAGACGATGGCGTTGTTGTTCTGAACAAAAAATCCGCGCCAGGAATGGTTCGTCGAGCCACACACCGCAGCTTTAACTTTGTCACCGTCAACGACGATTGTCTTGTTGTGTTGAAGCTTGCCCATGTGCTGCCTGATAACGTTTTCCTTACCGGCTGATTCGACCAAACGCGCGGCTGCCCGAGTCTCACCCGACTCCGGTTTGCCGTGTGCGCCGTCATCGTCGATGATGATCTTGAGTCTGTCGCCAAGCTTTTCCAGCCGCGAAACGATTCCGGGTTCGTTCAGATCGTAAAGGACAGCACGGACCTTGGCAGTCTTGTCCTCGAAGGCCTCATCCAGCACCTCCAGGATCGCACTTCGCGCTTCAAAACCCATCCATTTTAAGGCCGCTTCAGCCTTCAAATGTTTGGGAACAAAGTCCAGTCCCTCATCTGCCTTTGGCGGCAGGAGACTCGGAATTGCATCGGCTCCGAAGGTATCGACAAACGCCTGGGACGATACAAATCCGCGTGTGAAGGTAACGTTAAGCTGCTTTGGATAGGTCTCGCGACGTAGTTGGATCGCAGCCAACTGAGGCTCGCCGTAGCTCAGCACATCAGACTCATCCATAAAAACGGGCGTGACTTTATAGACAAAGTCGCCATCAAGCTCCGCATTAAAGGGAAAGTGTACCCAGCGAAACTTCTGGATCGGCGAAAGCCGGGAAGAAAGCGTCGTCGCGTTTATTGCGCCATCAGGCATCGGGAAGGCCAGGCGGTTCCTCACTGATTTGAACCTGTCACTCCCCGGCTCTTTATGCTCGATTGCGAAACCTACGAAGTCCTTCGGAGGCTCGCCGTCTTTCCAATTCATTGCCACCAGCGCCATGCCGTCGCCGCGATGAAGTTTAAGTGTGAATAGCGCCGCCGGGTTCTCGCCACTGACTTGAAACTCACTAGACATTTCGTTTGCCTCCAGGAGTAATCGCTCTTTGTCGGAGCTTGAGCTCTTTTTGCTTGAACTATCTCAACAGGTTTTCAAACCGGGCACCCCAGCTTACTTACCGGGGTGCTCCGTAACTACGCGATAGGCGCTGAGCGGCCTCACTTCGGCTTGGACTTGCGTGTGACGACTACCTTTACTTTTTGGTCCGTAACATCGTCTTTGAGGGTCACAATTGAAGCGGCCTTTGGATCGGGAATCGTCAGGACGGCTTCGGTTGCCGACTTGACGGCAACTTCAAGAGCCTTACCGCCGACTGAGGCGCTGAGATCGTCACTGAACCCGCTACCAGTAATCTTCACAACGAGCATGGCATTGGGTTCGTCCTCGGTTGCGACTTCGTAGGTGATCACTTCAACATCGGCGATGCTCAAACGAGCGGGATTCGCAGTGGCATCGGATTCAATCGTTTCAATCTTCTTCGGGTCCGCATTTTGCGACACCAAGGTTACTTTTATCGTCTCGTCCGAAGGGATCTTAAATTCGACAGTCATGAGTGTCGGGGATCGGAACTGAG
>Ga0307415_100001814_pt1 | contig 10459 bp, 6 predicted proteins | sample DK1Cmetagenome_FD_204524 | JGI IMG/M metagenome (GOLD analysis project Ga0307415, IMG submission 204524) | Maize rhizosphere microbial communities from greenhouse at UC Davis, California, United States - DK15-C-2 | ecosystem: Host-associated > Plants > Roots > Rhizosphere > Soil | place: USA...
GATTAACCCCTCGCCCATTACCTATTGTAGAAGAAACTTTAGCCAGTTAACAATGAGTGAACCAACCGTTATTAAACCCTATCTAAGACTATCGGGGCTGGAACCGCTAACGGTACGCCCGGAGTCGAACTTTGTGAATGTAGGTGAGCGCACGAACGTGACAGGCTCCAAGAAATTTGCCCGCCTTATTCGGGAGAACAAATACGAAGAAGCACTGTCGGTAGCGCGCCAGCAGGTAGAGGGCGGCGCCCAGATCCTGGACGTGAACATGGACGATGCCCTGCTGGACGGCGTGAAAGCCATGACCACCTATTTGAACCTACTGCAAAGCGAGCCGGATATTGCCAAGATCCCCATCATGATCGACTCGTCGAAGTTTGAGATCATTGAAGCAGGATTGAAGTGCGTGCAGGGTAAGTGCATTGTGAATTCCATTTCGTTGAAAGAAGGCGAAGATAAGTTCATTGAGCAAGCACTGATTTGCCAGGCCTATGGGGCCTCGGTAATTGTAATGGCTTTTGACGAACAGGGCCAGGCAGACACCCTGGAGCGCCGTGTGACCATCTGTGATCGGGCCTATAAAATACTCACCGAGGTGGTAGGTTTTGAGCCGCAGGACATCATCTTTGACCCGAACATCTTTGCGGTAGCAACGGGTATAGAAGAACACAACAACTACGCAGTAGACTTTATTGAGGCTACGCGTACCATCAAACAAAAAATGCCGCTGACCAAGATCAGTGGTGGCGTGAGCAATGTGTCGTTCTCCTTCAGGGGCAATGATGCCGTGCGCGAGGCTATTCATGCTGTCTTCCTGTACCACGCCATCAAGGCGGGTATGGACATGGGTATTGTGAACGCCGGACAGTTGCAAGTATATGACCAGATAGAACCCCAACTCCGCGAACTGTGCGAGGATGTAATCCTGAACCGCCGCCCTGACTCTACTGAGCGTTTGGTAACCTTTGCCGAAACAGTGAAGGCCAAAGGCAAGGAAGAAAAGAAAGACGATGCCTGGCGGCACAACAGCGTGGAAGAGCGCCTGAAGCACGCCCTGGTAAATGGTATTACAGACTATATTGACGCCGATACTGAAGAAGCCCGGCAGAAGTATCCTCAGCCACTGGATGTAATCGAGGGGCCACTGATGGCAGGCATGGACGTAGTGGGCGACCTGTTTGGCAGTGGCAAGATGTTCCTGCCGCAGGTGGTAAAAAGCGCCCGGGTAATGAAAAAGTCGGTGGCGGTGCTAACCCCCTATATTGAAGCTGAAAAAGAAGCGCGCGCCAAAGCACATTTGGCTGCAGGCACCAAGAATGAGGAAACTTCTTCTGCCCCCAAAGTGCTGCTGGCTACGGTGAAGGGTGATGTGCACGACATTGGGAAAAATATTGTGGGCGTAGTATTGGGCTGTAACGGCTACGAGGTGATTGACCTGGGGGTGATGGTACCAGCAGATAAAATATTGGAAACCGCACAAAGGGAGCAAGTAAATGTAGTAGGGCTAAGTGGACTGATCACTCCTTCGCTGGACGAGATGGTGCACGTAGCGCGCGAGATGAAGCGCCGCGGCATGCAGCAACCCCTGCTGATTGGTGGCGCCACTACTTCGCGTACACATACGGCCGTGAAAATCGCCCCTGAGTACGACCGGGGTGTGCTGCACGTGCTGGATGCATCGCGCAGTGTGACGGTAGTAAGCTCGCTCCTAAGCAAAGAAACCCGGCAGACGTTGCTGGATCAAACTGTAAAGGAATATGCAGACCTGAGAGACCAATTCCTGAACAAACAAAAGCACAAGGCTTCTATACCATACGAAGAAGCAGTGGTGACCAAAGAGCGACTGGACTGGAAGGCTTACCAACCAGTAGCCCCTGCACAAGAGGGTGTAACCGTTTTAAAGAACTACGACTTGGGGACTATTGCTCCATACATTGATTGGGGCCCCTTCTTTATAGGCTGGGAAATGCCGGGCCGATTCCCGGATGTGTTGAGCGATAAGATCTTTGGCGAAGAGGCCAAGCGCCTTTATAATGATGCACAAAAGCTGGTAGAAAAGATAGTAGCAGAAAAGTGGTTCACCGCTAATGGTGTGGTTGGATTTTGGCCTGCAGTAAGCAACAATAAAGACACCGTAACCCTGCAAACAGAACAGGGAGAAGTGCAGTTAGAATTTCTGCGCCAACAGATGAAGAAAGCAGTGGGACAACCCAGCTTTTCCCTGAGTGACTTTATTAAGCCTAAGGGGAATGGCACCGATTACATGGGCGCCTTCGCCGTGACCATACAAGGGGCTCGGGAACATATTGATCGATTTGCAGCTGAGCATGATGAGTACAACAAGATCTTGGTGCAAATACTGGCTGACCGCTTTGTGGAGGCTTTTGCCGAATGCCTGCATAAAGAAGTACGCGCCAGATTCTGGGGCTATGCTAAGGACGAACAATTGACAAATGAACAATTGATCCGTGAAGAGTATGCGGGCATTCGACCGGCACCCGGCTACCCAGCCTGCCCGGATCATACAGAAAAGCTGAAGTTATTCTCGCTGCTGAATGCTACCGAGAACATAGGGATAGAACTGACGGAAAGCCTGGCAATGAACCCACCTGCCTCCGTATGTGGCTGGTACATTGCGCATCCTAAGAGCCATTACTTTGGCCTGGGGAAAATCCAGCGCGACCAGTTGGAAGATTATGCGGCGCGAAAAGGCATGACTCTGGAAGAAGCCGAACGCTGGTTACGACCAGTATTAGATTAGTAAAGAAAGCCCGGTCTTTGACCGGGCTTTCTTTACTAATCTAATTCAAACTTACAGAACATTCAAGGCCGTAAGTTGTTCTCTAAGCCGCTCAGGCGATTGGAAGTGAATGGATACAATTCCTAACTCTTCGGCTGCCTTGATGTTGCGATGGTTGTCGTCGATAAAGAGGGTTTGTTCCGGTATCAGGCTATAGCGGTCCAACAGCACCTGGTAAAATTTTGGATAAGGCTTGCGCATCTTTTCCTCTCCACTTACTACGCGTCCATCGAACCAATGCAGGAAATCGTAACGTTCCAGGGCTATAGGGAAAAGCTCCGCGCTCCAGTTGGTTAAGGCATAAAGTTTATATTGTCCTTTATCCTTCAGTTCGCGGAAAATCTCTACACTTTGCAGTATCGGCCCGCCCAACATGTCGGTCCACTTACCATAAAAGGCTTCAATGTACTCCTTCCACTCCGGATGTTTGGCGACCAGTTCTTCAGTGGCCTGCTTAATGGGCCGCCCAGCATCCTGCTCCTCGTTCCAGTCGGAGGTACAGATGTTTTGAAAGAAATATTTCTTGCGTTCTTCGTCGTCGAACATGGGATCAAACACATAGGCTGGGTTCCAGTCGATTAGTACATTGCCCAGGTCAAAGATGATGGCTTTTATTTCGTTGCTCATGGTGCGTTTCTATTCGGTTTGGCCCGCAAAAATATCTAAATAAACGCTTGCGAAAGTCCCTGCTCCCTATGTTATGCACGTTAACTAATGCTCAAATAACAATATCATTATGAGCTATTACTACCTGAAAGACAGCAAAAGAAAAGATCATCGCTTTTCCAGCAACCACCACTTTGCTTTTTTACGGGGTCGCACTTTATAATTAGTAGTGATGTATTTGCGGATGTGACCCATGGCCTCTCCTACATCGTCGGTGAGCAAAACGAGTGACATGTCTTCTTCTGATATAGTACCCTTCTCTGCCATGTGGTGCATCACTTCCATAAGGGGCTCATAGAATTCCTTTCCAAAGAGCACCATAGGAAAGTTGTGAATGGTTTTGGTTTGGATAAGCGTGAGGGTTTCGAACATTTCGTCCATGGTACCAAAGCCCCCGGGCATGATGATAAACGCATAAGAATATTTGCTCAATACTACTTTGCGCGTAAAGAAGTATTCGAAGGTTACCCACTTGTGCATGTATTTGTTGGCAGACTGCTCGAAGGGCAGCTGGATGTTGCACCCAACCGACATACCCCCGGCTTCGAAAGCACCCCTGTTGGCTGCTTCCATAATACCAGGACCACCACCGGTCATGGTGGTAAAACCGACCTCGGCAATGCGCTTCCCAAATTCGCGGGCACAATCGTAATAGTGATGATCCTCTTTAAAACGAGCGGAGCCAAACACAGTAATACAGGGACCTACAAACGACAGACAGCGGAAAGCTTTTACCAGTTCCTTAAATACCTTCCAGGCAAAGCGCAGTTCATAGCCCCGGCTTTTGGGTCCTTCAAGATAAACGTGCTCTTTGGGTTTGATGATGGGCTCCACCTTTTGAGGAGCGGGTTTTGTTAGGGGTTCCGTAGCCATGCAAACAATCTCTATAATTAAAGTTAGTACAAACGCTGGTAGAGCAGCGACATATATCGTGCCTAACCAACTGATTTTGTATGCCGCCAAAAGAGGAACTTCTAATTACACAGAATGAAAAGTAGATTAGTAACATTGATCTCACTTATTCCAGACCTCTCTTCTACACCGGCAATAACCGGTCAAAACCGGCCATAAAGACCCACTTAGACCATGGGTACTAGATAGCCCATTGCAGTGCAGGAACTTTGCTTTGGAGAGAGAAAAGTCTCTTTCCAGTAGTTCTTTGACATTGCGGATCTGTGGGTGATGGGGACCTAGCCTATGGATTAGAGAAAGTCCCGGTGCTGAAAAAGAAACCCTTTCTCACGTCTACCGTTTCAAGTCCCACCCAAAAAAGCCCCTGACCAAAAGGCCAAGGGCTTTAAGAAAGTGTGGAATGCTTTACTGCAGGCTCCAGGTAATGTTGCCGTCCTTTTCGTCCTTGAGCTGGATACCAATCTCTTGGAGCTGGTTGCGGATCTTGTCAGAAGTAGCCCAGTCCTTTTTAGCACGAGCTTCCTTGCGGATGTCGATCAGGATTTGAATGGTGCCTTTGAGCTTGTCGCTGCTGCTATCGGCAGCATCGCTCTTCAGACCTAATATATTCTCTACATAGGTCTTGAGCTTGTCTTTCAGTAGCTGCAGGATATCAGCTGAAAGGGCATCTACTGCAATGGATTTATCCTTGAACGAGTTGATAACCGGCACCAATTCAAAGATGTTGGCTAGTACACGAGCGGTATTAAAGTCATCGTTCATGAATTCATCCAGCTCTTTGAGCAGGCTGGTCACCTTTGTGTTTAGCTCGCTGTCGAAACCATTGGAAGAGCCACCTTGTGGATCTGCTTCACGTAACCATTGGTACGCTTCCAACAGGCGCTTCAGGCCCTTTTCGGCCGCCTGCAGGGCTTCGTTAGAGAAGTCAAGCGTGCTGCGGTAGTGCGTCTGTAAAATAAAGAAGCGCACCGTCATAGGCGAGTAGGCTTTCTCCAACAAGGGGTGATCGCCACTGAACAACTCCGTTAGCTTAATAACGTTGTTGTAGCTCTTCCCCATCTTGCGCCCGTTGATGGTAATCATGTTGTTGTGGATCCAATAGCGGGCTGGCTGCACATGGTTGCAAATGGTGCTTTGCGCAATCTCGCTTTCGTGGTGTGGAAACTGCAAATCCATACCACCCCCATGAATATCGAACTGCTTACCCAGGTACTTAGCACTCATAGCCGAGCACTCGATGTGCCAGCCCGGGAAGCCTTCACCCCAGGGAGAGTTCCAGCGCATAATATGTTCCGGTGGTGCGGCTTTCCAAAGCGCAAAGTCGGCCTTGTCTCGCTTCTCATCCTGGCCTTCCAGCGTCCGGGTAGTTTCCAATAGTTCGTCCATAACCCGTCCGCTAAGTTTGCCGTAGTCGTGACCTTCCGCATACTTCTTTACATCGAAGTATACAGAGCCGTTCACTTCATAGGCATAGCCTGCACGGATGATCTCCTGGATCATATCGATCTGCTCCACAATGTGGCCGGTGGCTGTAGGTTCTATGGAAGGAGGTATGGTATTGAACTCATTCATGGCCCAGTGAAAGAGGTTGGTGTATTTCTGCACCAGCTCCATGGGCTCCAGTTTTTCCAGTATAGCTTTCTTTGAGATCTTGTCTTCGGCTTCACGGCCTTCTTCTTCAAAGTGTCCGGCATCGGTAATGTTGCGCACGTAGCGCACTTTATAGCCCAGGTGCACGAGGTAGCGGTACACTACATCAAATGTGATGTAAGGACGTGCATGGCCTAAATGGCTTTCCCCACTTACGGTAGGGCCGCACACATACATGCCTACGTGGCCGGGATGGAGGGATTTAAATTCTTCTTTGTCGCGTATGTAAGAGTTGTAAACTTTTAATCCGTTCATACTAAGGAGTTGAGAAGTGATCGTAATGAATAATGTTGCCAGGAGAAAGGCTTAACAACAACAGCAGGTATAGTAGTGAATTACGATCATACAGGCCAAAGATAATCATTGAAGGCTGTGCCTGTAGCACTAAAAGGTTATTTTTTCAGTTGCAGGTCAGCCACTAAAAGATAATGGTCGGAGTATTCCTTAACGTGCCGATTAAATTGTTGCACGTTAAAATCCTGGGTAGCCAGTATATAATCAATACGCAATGTAGGCGCCAATGCGGAATACGTACGTCCTATACCAAAGCCTTTTTCCAGAAAGGCATCCTGCATGCCGTTGCGAATGGTGAAGTAGGCATAAGAGTTGGGCACGTCGTTGAAATCACCGGTAAACACGTAAGGGTAAGGGGCATTGCCTAACAGGTCACGCACAATATTGGCCTGCCTGGCCCTGAATACAATACCTCTTTTCAGTTTTGCAAAGATGTTCCGGGAGTTCTCAATCAGGCTATCGTCCCTACTCTTTATTTCCTCCACATTTTGAAAGTCGTCTTTGCGGAACTGCACCGACTGTAAGTGCGTAGTATAAAAACGTATAGTATCCTGATTGATCTTTATGTCGGTGAACAGCAGGCTCTCCGGCTGCCCCGGACGAGGGTAGCGTACCAGCCCGCTATCCAATATAGGATGCCGCGAGAAAATAGCCTGTCCGATAAAGCGTTCCGACCCAATGCTGTCGCGGGAAAAATAATAGTAAGAATAACCGAGCTCACCCATTACTTCTGTGAGGTTATTGTAATAAATCGTATCGGTAGAATGAAAGAATTCCTGCAGACAAAGCACATCAGCCTCCTGTTCCTTAAGCAAGTCAAACATCTTTAGGCGTGTTTGGCTTCCCTTGTTGTTGTTGCGCTTCCATTCCGTAAACCGGGCTACATTCCAACTGGCCACTCTAATAGCTCCTGCTGGTTTTTGATAATTAAACTGTCCAGGCGCATTGAAGGCCAGCAATACGACTACGCTTTGCCAGCCGATTAGCAGAGGCACTATAGAAATAAGCGCATAGCGGGGCTTAAATATGAGCCAGAAAAGAATAAAGAGTACAAGGGCAAAGAAAAGCGGAGCAAAGCCTAAACCCAACAACGAGATAAACCACCAGTCCTGCGGATTGAGAAACGGTATAAGGGATGCTAGCAGAAATACTACAGCGACAATAATGTTTAGGGACAGGAAGAGACGCTCAGCGAACCATCTGTATGTGCGTGGCATTACTGCAATTTACAAATCTTCGTTACTTGCGCGCTTAAGGATCTCCTTTTCATCGGGGGTAAGCGAGTTGTACCCCTTTTGATTGATCTTGTCCAGTATTTCGTCTATGCGTTGTTGTGTAAGATTGGTGGTCTTTTTAAATGGAGGCACTTTGGTCTTGTAGAACACTTGGCTTTTTACCGATTTACCTTTCTTAGGCTTATCTGGATTAAAGAGATTGGTTACCCAGTCAAACAAGTTGTTCATCCAATCGCTCCAATCCACTCCCCTACGCAAAACGGTGATAAACAATAGGCCCATGGCTGCACCGGCAAGATGCGCAATGTGTCCGCCAGCATTGTTGTAAGGTATAGTGGCCAAATCAATTATAACAAAAACCGTAGTAAACACCCACAGCGGAATACCGCCCATGATAAAAGGGAAGATCTTATAACGCGGTGCCAGTGCCGTAGCCGCAATAGCTATAGCCATTACGCCAGCCGATGCACCCAATGCCCGTGACTCTTCGATGTTTTTGCCCAAGGCAGGGATAAGATTAAAAGCAACAAGGTAGGCCATAGCACCGGCAAAGGCTCCATATAAAAATATTGGAATCACTTTACGGTTGCCGGTCATATCCTGCAGTATATAACCAAATGCCCACAACCATAGCATATTACCCAGTATATGCCACACACCGTCGTGTACAAAGAAGTGGGTTAGCAAGGTCCAGGGGCGCGTCAGCAGTGTAGGCAGGTGCGCCGGTAGAGCCACCCAATTCAACACTTGATCTTCGTATATGCCCAAGCCTTCCTTACCATAGGTGAAGTAATAAATGACTTTGATAAAGGCCAATAGCACAAAGGCCACCAACTGCACGGCAATCAGCATAGTAAGCGCATTACCATCCTGCCCAATGCCCAGTTTGCTTCTATTTTCTTGCTGATAATAACTCATGGGGAATACCATAAAATTACGATACTAATAGAATCTTTTCCTACCTGTTTTGTTCCAAATTAACACAATAATAAACCCGGTAAGCGCCCCACCCAGGTGGGCAAAGTGAGCAATATTGCTGCCACCATAAGACGTAACACCACCCAATAGGTCAAAGGCTGCCAGACCCAATACAGCCCATTTAGCTTTAATAGGGAAGGGAATGAACATAATGTATAACTCGGTATTGGGAAACAGGAAGGCAAAAGCAGCGAATATGCCCATAACCGCTCCGGAAGCGCCTAAAGCCGGACCAAGGCCATTGGCATATTCCTGGGCGGCTTCTATGTTGCCGGCAGCATAAGCTGCCTCCATGTTCTCCCAGGCAAAGTAGTTTACTCCCATGTGCAGGAGTGCCGCCCCTACCCCGCAAGCCAGGTAAAAGAATAGAAAGCGCTTGGGACCCCACACATTCTCCAGTATCTTACCAAACATCCAAAGACCGAACATGTTGAACAGGATATGAAAAAACATGTTGGGCGAGTGGGCAAACATGTGGGTAGCGATCTGGTAAGGCCGGAAGTCGGGGTGCTGCACCGGGTAAAGCATAATGTGCTCCGTCAGGTTGATAGGGTTTCCGGTTAGGACCAGTTGTCCCACAAATACCAGTACGTTTATAATGATGAGGTTCTTTACAATAGGGGGAAAGTTGTCCGGTCTTGTGTACATGTTATCGTGCTTTCAATTTTAATTGTGCGATATTTTCGATGTGGTGGGTATGGGGGAACATATCTACCGGCTGCACCTTGGTGACGCTATACTTTTCATCCAGGAGGGCCAGGTCGCGGGCCTGGGTGGCAGGATTACAGCTCACATATACCACCGTAGGCGCTTCCATATCCAAGATTTTACGCACGAGCTTTTCGTGCATGCCGGCGCGGGGCGGATCGGTGATAATAACATCCGGCCTACCGTGCAGGGCAAAGAACTCGTCGTTGCAGACGTCAATTACATCGCCGCTGTAGAAATGAGTATGGTCTAGGTTATTGAGTGCTGCATTCTCCTTAGCATCCGCTATGGCAGCTTCAATTACTTCTACTCCAATGATCTTTTTAGCACCCCGGCTACAGAAAATCCCAATGCTTCCAGTGCCACAATACAGATCGTAGAGTACCTGGTTGCCATCCAGCTCAGCAAACTCGCGGGTAATCTGGTAGAGGCGCTCGCCTTGGGCTGTGTTGGTTTGGAAGAATGATTTAGGGCCGATCTTAAAGGAAAAGTCCTCCAGCTTTTCAATTACGTAGCCCTTTCCATAGTATACCTTGGGATCCAAGTCATGCAGTGAATCGTTCTTCTTCAGATTGATGGTATACAGGAGCGTAGTGATCTGGGGGAACTGTTGCAGCAAGTAGTCCAGCAGCTTTTTGTGCTTCTTTTCGCTGTCTTCGCCAAAGACAATATTCACCATCAGCTCTCCGGTGCGGCAGAGACGTACCTGCATCGTGCGCAATAAGCCGCGGTGCTCCCGAATGTCATAGAAACTAAGCCCATTATCTAAAGCGAACTGGCGGATGGTATTCCGAATGTCATTGGTCGGCTCACTTTGCAGCCAGCACTTCTGGATATTTACCACCTTATCAAAAAAGCCCTTGGCATGAAAGCCCAATACAGAACGGTTGCCTTGTTCGCGGTCTTCCTTATTAAAGGCACCGGCAGGCAGGTATTCTTTGGTACTAAAGGTATACTCCAGCTTATTGCGGTAAAACTTGTCCTCAGCAGCACCTACTATAGGCAACATATCCGGCAGGTCCACTTTTCCAATGCGGGTAAGGTTATCAAACACCTGCTTTTGTTTGTACTGGGTTTGCTTTTCGTAGGACAGCATCTGCCACTGGCAGCCGCCGCACACACCAAAGTGCTGGCAAAAGGGCTGAACGCGCTCAGTGGAATAGGATTGAAAGCGGATGGGATAGCCTTCAGCCCAATCTTTCTTGTTCTTTCCAAG
>Ga0307415_100001815_pt1 | contig 10459 bp, 7 predicted proteins | sample DK1Cmetagenome_FD_204524 | JGI IMG/M metagenome (GOLD analysis project Ga0307415, IMG submission 204524) | Maize rhizosphere microbial communities from greenhouse at UC Davis, California, United States - DK15-C-2 | ecosystem: Host-associated > Plants > Roots > Rhizosphere > Soil | place: USA...
TTTCCTGGCGGCGACGGCCGGGTCTTCGGCGATTTGCTTGAGCACGGCGAGGTCGATCGCCTCCGGAGCGGATCGGAGGAAGGGATCGTCGCTCTTCAGCTCGAGACTGGCGATCAGCGCCTTGACGTCGGTGAAATCGAGCTCCGGATTGCGCCAGTAGACGCTGTCGAGCGGTCGGAAGCGATGCTCCTCGATCGCCGTGATTTCCTCGTCGCTGAAGGCGGCGCTGTCCTTGTCGCCGAGACCGAGCGTTCCGAATGTGCCGTCGCGCTGATGTCGTCCCGCGCGGCCTGCGATCTGCGCCATCTCGGATATGGTCAGCCTTCGGTCGCGGCGGCCGTCGAACTTCTCCAGGCCCGCGAAGGCGACGTGCGCGACGTCCATGTTGAGGCCCATGCCGATGGCGTCGGTGGCGACGAGATAGTCGACTTCGCCGCGCTGGAACATGGCGACCTGGGCATTGCGGGTGGCCGGCGACAGGGCGCCCATGACGACGGCCGCGCCGCCGCGAAATCGCCGCAGCATTTCGGCGAGGGCGTAGACCTGCTCGGCCGAGAAGGCGACGACCGCCGATCGCGGGGGAAGGCGCGAGAGCTTGACGTTGCCGGCATAGCGCAAGGTCGAGAAACGTGGACGGCTGACGATCTCGGCATCGGGCAGGAGCTCGCGAACGATCGGCTTCAGCGTGGCCGAGCCAAGGATGAGCGTTTCCTCGCGGCCGCGAGCGCGGAGCATCCGGTCGGTGAAGACGTGCCCGCGCTCGGGGTCGATCCCGAGCTGCGCCTCGTCGATCGCGGCGAAGGCGAACTGCTCGGGGAAGGGACCTTCGGTAGGCCGGTCGTCGCGGCCGGTCCGGACCGGCATCGATTCCGCGGTGGCGAGGACGTAGCGCGCCTGCGGCGGGACGATGCGTTCTTCGCCGGTGAGCAAAGCCACCTGCTTCTCGCCCTTGATCGCGACGACGCGCTCGTAAACCTCGCGGGCGAGCAGTCTCAGCGGGAAACCGATAACGCCCGACGAATGGCCGCACATGCGTTCGATCGCCAGATGCGTCTTGCCGGTATTGGTGGGCCCAAGGATTGCCCGGACCGGAGCGTCTGAACGCGGCGCCATCATTGGAATGTGGCAGCGCTCGGGAGAACCGCAAGGTTCCTTCGACGGAAGCGTGAATTTTAAACGCTCATTAACCGTGATCCGGCACACCGGCGGAAAGTCCGGGGAAGTTCAGATGCTTCATGCGCGTGAGGATTGGGCGAAGGAGCGCGACAGCGCCGATGTCCTTGCCTTTCCTGCCCAGCTGGGCGCCAAGGGCGAGTTCGGACGGCGCGCCGAAAAGCAGCCATTCAGCCTTGTCGTAGATCTTCACGCCGAGGAGATCGGACTGAAGTGGTTTCGCGGAGCGGCGACCCTCGCGGCCCTGTGCAGCGCGGCAATTTTCCTCACCCCGGACTGGCATCCCGAAACTCCGACACCCGCCAAACCGCCACAAGGGACACTCAAGTACGCTCAGCTAAGCGAACTCGCGGCCCCGCCGCCCGCGATCGTCGACGACGCCGCGACCGGCCTGCCGAAACCGGTTGGCGTTCAGGACGGCTCGGCCGGAAACGTGAAGCGAATCCGCGGCGACATAACCAGCGGCCTCTATTTCTCGCTCCGTGCCGCTGGCGCCACGCCGCAGATTGCCACCGATTATCTTAAGGCGATCCAGACGCACGTCGACGTCGGCGAGGTCGCTCCGTACGACAGATTCGATTTCGCGGTCGTGAAGGGCGCGCCCGGCGAGCCGGACAAGCTGATCTACGCCGGGCTCGACCGCTTCCAGTACAGCGACGTGAAGCTGCTCAAATGGTCGGCCGGCGGGCGCACCGAATGGTTCGACGGAAGCAGCTCACCGCAGGCTTCCAACGGACTGATGGCGCCGGTCGCCGGCCGGATCACTTCCAGTTTCGGCTATCGGGTTCACCCGATCCTTCGCTACGCCAGGCTGCATGCGGGCATCGATATCGGTGCTCCATGGGGCAGCCCGATCGTCGCCGCCGCAGACGGGCAAATCGTCGGGGCCGGCTATGCCGGCGGCTATGGCCGCCAGGTCCGGATCATGCACTCCGGAGGCGTGATGACGAGCTATGGGCACATGAGCTCGATCGTCGCCCAGCCCGGCATGCCCGTCCGCCAGGGCCAGGTGATCGGTTATGTCGGCTCCTCGGGTCTGGCGACGGGCCCACACGTTCACTTCGAGGTTCGCATCGGCGGACGCCCGGTCAATCCATTGACGGCACGGCTGGTCAGCCGGCCGGTCTTCGAAGGCCCCCAACTGGCGGCGTTCAAGGCGCGTTTGAAGGAAATCCTGGCGATCCCAATGAAGTCGCGCCCCGAAGCCGCGGCCGGCGCAGCTTCCTAAAGGCAAACGATTTGTTCACTCTCCTGAGCGCATGAAGGTCGGCGGAGTTGCTCGCACCAATGGCTGAACCCGCTACGAAAGTTGAAATGGAGACGGACCGCAGGCGCGCGGATCGCGCGGCCCTGCGACTCAACGCCACGATCCGGGAGCCCGGGCGCAGCCGCGTCGGAGTTCGACTGATCGATATTTCGACCCATGGCTGCCGAATCGAAGCCACGTGCACGCTCTCACCGAATACCTGGCTGTTGCTCAGCATCGCCGGTCTCGAGACCCAATATTGCCGGGTTGTCTGGCACTGCCATGAGTTTGCCGGCCTGGAATTCGGGTCGCCGCTCGCCGAGCCTGTGCTGGAGCGCTTGCTGAACGAGCACAAGAACCTGACCGAATCGGCGATCAAGGAACTGCGGGACATTGCGCAGCGCACCTTCAACCTCGCCGCCAAGCAACGCGAGGGTGAAGGCGAGACGCTCGCCGAGCTGTCGCGCAAGTGCGCCGTCGAAGCCGTAGTGGAAGGCCTCCGCCTCGGCGAGGCGCAAAACGGCCAGTCCGGCTCGTAAGCCGGACCAATTTCCCGCAATATTCTATTGATTGAGGCTCAGGCTGCCTTGGCCTGCCCGTTGAGGATCGGGCCGATTCCGCCTTCCGATTCAATGCGCTCCGCGAGCGATCCGCGCGGCAGGTCGTTCTTGAGCGCCCAGGCGAGCACCGCCTCGAGCTGACCGATCGTCGCGTCGTCGCACATGCCGTTGAAGGCGAGCTTCACGACCGGCGCCATCGGCGAGCGGAGCTGGATCTTGAGACCCTGCGCCTCGACCAGCTTGAGATATTCCTCCGCATGTTCCTCGGCCTCGAGGGCGAAATCATAAGCGGCGCTGAGCCCATCGTAGAGCGCGGCATTGGCGCGAAGCTTGGCCGCGCGTGCCTCGTCCGCCTTTGCACGGACTTCCGTCAGCTTGTTCTGCAAGGGTCCCTCCACTGCGTTCCTGGAATGCTTCGGCTTGTCCTCGGCCACGGGCTGGGCCTGCGGCTCATCGACGATGACGGGTTCCGGCTCCGGCTGGGGTTCCGGCATGGCCAGCACCTCGGGCTCCGAAATTTCTTCGACGATTGGTTCCGGCTCGGGCTCGATCTCTGCGACGGGTTCCGGCTCGGGCTCGATTTCGGCGACCGGCTCCGGTTCGTAGGCAGGTTCGAGCTGCTCATCGAGCTCGGCCGGAAGGGCCGGATCCATCTTGTGATTGGTTCCGTAGAAGCCGACACCCGCGAGAGCGTCGAAGATCTTGGAAAATCCCGGCCGCTTTTCGGCGGGTGGGGCTACAGGCTCCGGCTCCGGCTCTGCAACGGGCTCGGGCTCGGGCTCCGCGACAAGCTCGGGCTGGGCAATCTCGGCGGATTCGGGCTCGGGCTCAGGCTCCGGCTGCTCGACGAGGGGCGCTTCGGCGACCTCCTCGATCGGCTCGGGTTCGGCAGCGAGTTTCGGCTCAGGCGCCGGCTCGTCTTTGGCCACCTTCTTTGAGGCAGCTTCGATACTGACGAAGCCGTAGACATAATCGACCCAGGTGCGGTTCGAGCTGAACGGAAGCAGCGTCACAGAGCAGTTCGTGCCGGCAAATTCGTCCTCGAACGCAAGCACGTTGCGGGAAATCGCAACGATCGGGAGTTTCTTGGCGATGCAGCCGAGCAGCGAATCTTCCGGGGCTTCTGCCATCCTCGTGACGTCCACCCCGCCTTTGACGGATTGGCCGATATGCCGAATCTCGGCGTCCTCGCCGCCGCCGATCAACTCCAGAAGGACGCTGAACGGACCGGCATCGGAAATCTCCAGAGGATCGAGATCGCGGATCGGCGGAAGGTCGCGATCCTTGCGAATCGACAGCCAGTAGTTAAGCACGGTCGCATGCTTGCGCCGCTCCGTCGCCGCAAGCGACTGGAGCGACCCCAACAGAGCTTCCGCAGTGGCCTCTTCCGCGGCCTGCATTCCCTTAACGGGCGCGCCCATTCCTCACTCCGCCTAAATTCCCCGGAGAGAGTTTGCCGCCTGCGGTTCTTACAAACGGTTAATTCGGCATGCGCCTCGTCGCGAAAATCCAAAATGGAGGTTTCGCGAGCAATTGGAGGGCCGCTCGCGGCCGTGACCGCGCCAGCGCTTGCTGAGGGCGCTTTTAGCGCCCGTGTCCTCTCCAACGCTTGATCGTGCGCTGGACGATTCCCTCTTCACCACCGGTCTCCCGCCACAATGCGGCGAAGCTTGGGTCAGCCGATGCCGGGCGCTTCTCAGGCTCCAGGTCGTCGAAGCGAACCCGGATCGGAATGGCGACGCCTTCGCCGCAGGCGATGCATTCGCGGTTGCGAAGAGCCGGAATGGCGTCGAGGAAGCCGCGTGCGCCTTCCGGCATCGCCGCGCGTACGCAGGCCTGATCTCGATCGTTGTTCAGGCGCATCGAGATGATCGTGCCGCACTGCGAGAGCACGCCCTCGGCAAGGTCGGACGGACGCTGCGTGATCAGGCCCAGCGAAACGCCGTATTTACGGCCTTCCTTGGCGATGCGCTCCAGGATCTTGCGGACGGCCTGACCATCGCCGGTTTCGCTCTTCGGAACGTAGCGGTGTGCCTCTTCGCAGACGAGCAGCATCGGACGCTGCGGCTCCGTGCGCGACCAGATCGCATAATCGAAGACCATGCGCGCAAGAACCGAAACGACGACCGAGGTGATTTCCGACGGAACGCCCGACACGTCGACGATCGAGATCGGCTTCCCGTGCGCCGGCAGACGGAACAGCTTCGAGACGAAGCTGCCCATGGAATCCGACACGAGCATTCCCGAGAACATGAACGTGTAGCGCGGGTCGTTGCGAAGCTCCTCGAGCTTCGTCTTGAGGCGCTGGTAGGGCAGTGTATCGCCAGCGCGGTCGAGCTTGCCCATCTCGTTGACGAGAATGGCGCTGAGATCGGTGAGCAAATACGGGATCGGCGAATCAACCGTGAGCTTGCCGTACTGGTCGAGGTTCTTGCCCTTGGTGCGCGCCGCGAGCAGGCACTTGGCGAGAATGTCGGCGTCGCGCTGCCGCTCCGAGCCGTGCGTGGTCAGAAGGACCTCGCAATGCTCTTCGAAATTCATCAGCCAGAAGGGCAGCTGAAGATTGTCGACGTTGAACAGCTCGCCGCAGTCCTTGAACGCGGCCGAATATTCGCCGTGCGGGTCGATCATCACGATGTGACCCTCGGGGCTGAGCTCCGAGATTCGGTGAAGGATGAGCGACACGGAAGTCGATTTACCGGTACCGGTCGATCCCAGGACCGCGAAATGCTTCGACAGCATTTGGTCGACGTAGAGTGCACCACGGATGTCGTCGGTCGGATAGACCGTGCCGATTTCGATGTGCGGGCTGTCGTCGGCTGCGAAGACAGCGCGAAGATCCTGTGTCGAGACCGGGAGCACCTTGTCGCCCGGGATCGGATAACGGGTCACGCCGCGGCGAAAGTTGGTCATCACGCCGTTGGAATCGCGCTGGCCCTCGCCAAGAAAGTCGATCGCGGCGATGACTTCGCCCTGTTCGCCGCTCTTCATCGTGCGGACGTTGGCGATCAGCCAGCGGTTGCCGACCAGCATCTTCACCTGGCTTCCAACCTGGCCCGACATGGCGACCGACGGATCCGAGTGACTGGAGAGCGCCGCGAGCGCGCCGCTGTCCATCTGGATGCGCGAGCCGGAGCCGGCGATCTCGGCGACGATGCCGATCGGCGGCAGGTCGAGGGCCGGCGAGGCCTGCTTCACGGGCGCCGGGCCCTCTTCACCGAAGCTCGTAATTTCCTCGACGAAATTCCGCAGGTTCGACTGCTCGTCCATCACCCTTTGCCTCACGCCATCGTTAACTGAATATGGAGCAAAGCGATTAAGCGACGGCGGTTAAGATTTGCCTTAAGCGCCTCGATCCAGCGTCAGAATCTGCGACGGAACACCACCGCGGCAATCCAGCCGAGGCCGACGGACATGATCACCGCCGCGAGGCCGTAGAGACCTTCGTGGCGTCGCGCGACCAGCGACACCCAGCGCTCGAACCCGGTCTTGCCGATCTCGATGTCGCGAGTTGCGACGGCAATGACCTTGTGGTCCTGGATGAGGAAGGTTTCCGCCGTGTAGGTTCCGACCGGCACCTGGCTTGGGATGAAGATTCGAGCACGGTAAAGGACCCCCTCGGTGATCTCGACGCCCCTAGGATCCTCCACATAGACGCCGTTCCGCTTGCGCAGGTCGATCAGGCCAGCTTCGAAGCGCCGCGCCTTTTCGGGCAAGGCCGCCGAACCGGGCGACAGCTGGAGGTTCTGCAGGCCCACCTCGTAGATGGCCGAAGTCCGCTCATCGAGAAGCGTCGAGAGCGGCTTCGAGGAAGCGATGGCATAATAAGCAGGCGCGGAGCGGAAGCGAGCCGAGTCCGCGTTCATCCATATGCCCGCAATCTTCTCTTTCTCCCGGACGAGGATAGGCTGGACGGGCCCGCGAAGAACGACGGCAATGTCCGGATCGTGCTCCGGAATTCGGCCGCGCGGATAGAGGATCGCGCCGAACAGGAGCAGTTGCGCCCCGGTGAAGCTGTAGCGGATCTCGATTCGACGTGCGGAAACGTCCGGCACGAGCACGGGCTTCGACTGCGCCATCAGGACGACGGACAGAAGCGCCAGGATCGAAGCGCGGATGGCCGTCACAGATATTCCACGGTGAATATCTCGTCGGGACGCCAGGCGAGCCCAAGCGCCATTCGCGCGCCGACCAGGAGAATGACGACCGCCAATGCGAGCCGCAGGAAATCGGGCTTCATCCGCGTCGCCAGAACCGCTCCGTACTGTGCCCCGACGACTCCGCCGACGAGGAGCAGTCCGGCGAGGACGATGTCGACCGATCGGGTTGTCAGCGCATGGGTCATCGTCGCCCCCGCGCTGATGAACAGGATGATGGCCAGCGACGTACCGATGACGATGCGCGCGGGCATTCCGAGCAAATAGATCATTGCCGGGACAAGGATGAAGCCGCCACCGATGCCTAGCAGCATGGTGAGCATCCCCGCGCCGAAGCCGAGCGCCAGCGGAGCGAGCGGCGAGATGTAGAGACCTGAGGAGTAGAAGCGCCAGCGAAGCGGAAGCGAGGCGACCCATTTGTTGTGGCGCGGCCGCTCGACCGGTGCGGCAACCGTGACGAGGCCGAGCGCGGTCAATGCGTCTCTCAGCATCAGCACCCCGATGTAGCCGAGCAGGACGACGTAGAGGAAACCGATGACGACATCGATCTGGCCGGTCGCCTGGAGAGCGCGGAAGATGAGCGCTCCGAGAAGGGAGCCGAAGACGCCGCCGACCACGACGACGGCCCCCATCTGCAGGTCGACGCCCCCGCGGCGCGAATGGGCCATGACTCCGGTAACGCTCGCTCCGGTGATCTGGGTGGTCGCGGAGGCGACCGCGACGCTGGGGGGAATGCCGTAGAAGATCAGGAGCGGCGTGGTGAGAAACCCGCCGCCGACCCCGAACATGCCCGAAAGGATACCGACCACCCCGCCGAGCGCGATGATGAAGAGCGCGTTGACCGACTGGCCGGCGATCGGGAGATAGATGTCCATCGGCTGTTCGAAGGACTAGCGGCAAAGTCGCCGCGAGGCCAAGCCATAGCCGGAAGGACTAAAAATTGGCGCCTAGGGTCAGCGCCGGACCGGAGCTTGGCTGCGCAGCGCCGGCGAGCCTCTGGCGATAGTCCAGGCTAAGGCTGACGTTCGGTCGGATTCGGTATGAGACACGTGGGCCGGCGTCGATTCGGTAAAGACCGGGCTGGTATCCGCCCCAGGCCCCGAGGCCGAGCGAGAACCGCCCGAGCACGGGGCGCGAAAGCGTGAAGCCGCCGTCGGCGAAGAAATCGTACTCCTTCAGGCCCACGACCCCCGCTTGGGCATAACCGTCGAGGAACAGGTTCCAACCGATTGGCCGCTGGTAGAGCCCTCCTTCGGCGAACAAGGCGAAGTCCGATCGGCCGGTGCTGAAGCGACCGATCCGCTGACGTCGTTCAGCAGTGACTGAGACCGGGATGGACGGAAAAGGCGTGACCCGCACGCCCGCGGCAACCTCGCCGCCACGGCTTCCGCCCAACGGCGAACTCGAACGCAGGGATAATGAAAAGCGGCGATCGAGAGCATAAGTCAGGCGAGCCCCGGCCTGGCTGCCGCCGAGCGTTCCGCCGCTTGCCAGCGAGCCTGTGCCTGGAGTGCCGCGGTACAGCGCCCAGGCGCTTAGCTGCAGGCGGTCGAGGTGCTTCTGGGGAATAATCTTCGCCAAGGCTCCCCGGGAGGATTGTTGGGGTCGGCCGCCCCAGTCCGGCGTCGACTGCGGCAAGGCCCGGGCAAAGTCGTAACTCTCGATCTGCGGAATCGGCGAAAAGAACTGCGGCTCCGCCTCCGAAGCTTCCGGCATGGATTGCGGCGGCGGCAGCGGCACGCTGACCGATCGGGCGGGAGCGTAGGCGGGGTAATATATTGGGACCGGAACGTACCGCGGCATCGGCGGCGCATAGGCCGGGTAAGCCGAATAGCCGGAGTTGTTCGGATAATAACCGGCATCAGCGTAGGCATAGTCCGGCACCGGCGCCGCCGGCGGGCTGATCGGTGGAAATTCGGTCGGCACAACAGGTGGCGCCGGCGCGGCCTCGGCCCGATCTACGGCAAAGGTCTCGATCCCCGGCAGAATCCCGGCCGTTGCGCCGCGGAACAATGCCCAGCCCGCAACGGCGACCATCAGAAAACGCACTGGAGCGCTCATAACATCGCCTCCTTCGGGAAGATGTGCTGAGTCTTGTCCCAGCGCGGCGTCCGGCCACCGAGATGCAGAGACAAGGCCCGGAGAGCGGAGAGAACCGCGATGAGGTTTCCGACGAAGAAGCGCGGCATCGAGAGGAGTCCTTCCTCGATACCGTAAGCGGACGCGGTGAAGCCGGCGCGCATCAGGACGCGCCAGGCCAGGAGCCAGGCGTTCACCCTCAGCAGCGAGTCCAACAACGGATCGATCCGGACTTCGACGGGTGCGCCGAGCAATGTGGCGAACCACAGCTGGCTCCAAAGAAATGCGGCCAGATAGGCCGACACAATGAGCAGCGCCGCGAACGGGCCGCGCCGATCGCGGAGCCGCATCCATCGCTCGCCAAGTCCCCCGTTCCACCCCATCCGGTCCCATCCCGCGAGCGCAATCCCGCCGAGCCAGCGCGCCTTCTGGCGAACGGCCGCGCCAAGGGTCGCGGGGAAATGCCCGCGGCTCGCGACCACGCCCGGTTCCCCGGGCTGCGCGGGGATTCGAACGAAGATGGTCTTGAGCCCGAGAGAACCGATCCTCAGGCCCATTTCATAATCTTCGGTGAGGCTGGTTCCGGCGAAGGGCCTTCCGTCATGCATTGCAGCGAGCTTCGCCATCGCATTGCGCGAAATGGCGCAGCCGACGCCGGCCAGCGGGATCGCTGCGCCGACCGCCTCGCGAACGACAAGTTCCTTCGAATGAGCCTCGGCAAACTCGTCGCAATAATGACCGCCGATCCAGCGCGAACACGGATCGATCAGAGGGAGGACGGGGAGCTGCACGACCGCGGCTCGGCCGATCAGGCGGTCGAAGATGCGGAGCTCGAAGCGGTGAACCACGTCTTCGGCGTCGTGTAGCACAATGGCTTTGGCCGATTTGCCGGTCTCGATCTCGTAAGCGACCAGCGCGTCGTAGAGATGATTGAGGCAATCGGCTTTCGTAGTCGGCCCGTCTGCCTCGACCTGCACTGCAACCAGCCGCTCATCGGAGATGCTCGCGATCGCCACTTCGGTCGCCGGGTCGTTGCGGTAATGGCCGACGAAGATCCGGTAATCATCATAGTCGAGGCGCTTTAGCGTTGCTTTCAACATCGAAGCGATGACCGCCGATTCGTCCCAGGCGGGGACCAGGATCGCCATGAACCCGGGATCCTTGTTGAAAACGTAGTAGCTGGCGTAAGCGCGCCGATGGCGCCTGTAGACGGTGAGCGAGCGCCAAAAACGCCGCGAGAAATA
>Ga0307415_100001817_pt1 | contig 10452 bp, 13 predicted proteins | sample DK1Cmetagenome_FD_204524 | JGI IMG/M metagenome (GOLD analysis project Ga0307415, IMG submission 204524) | Maize rhizosphere microbial communities from greenhouse at UC Davis, California, United States - DK15-C-2 | ecosystem: Host-associated > Plants > Roots > Rhizosphere > Soil | place: USA...
GCTCACACCAGCCCACCACCCGCCCATAGCCGGCCGAGGCCGGGTCGACATCGACCACGGCCATGGCGTCCCTGGCCCGACCGGCCCGGTCGTAGGCGGCCACATAGGCCAGCCGCTCGGCCGGGGCGGCGATCGCCTCACCCGGACTCCGATAGAACATGGGATCCACAATCTGGGACATCGGCGATTCTCCGGTGATCCGGGGCCGGCGCCTGTCTTCGCGGCATTCGCGCTCAGGCTCACCCCGACTTGGGGATTAGGTCAAGTTATGCTTTCTGTAGTACGTTAAGACTTGCTTATGCTGGACCCACGTCGCCTCCGTGTGCTGCGGGAGGTCACCGCTCGCGGCTCGTTCGCGGCCGCGGCGGAGGCGCTGTCGTTCACCCAGTCGGCGGTCAGCCAGCAGATCGCCGCCCTCGAGCGGGAAGCAGGAACCAGGCTGGTGGAACGGGGCGTGCGACCGGTACGCCTCACCGACGCCGGCCGTGCCCTGCTGGCCCATGCCGAGGCGGTCCTGGCGCGCCTGGACGAGGCCGAGCAGGAACTCGGCGAGATCGCTCGCCTGCGGCGTGGCCGGCTGCGCCTCGCCAGCTTCCCCACCGCCATCGCCACGCTGGTCCCCCATGCCCTCGCGGTCTTCAACCAGCGCCACCCCGACGTCGACCTGACCGTGATCGACGACCATGGCCAAGGGCTGATCCCAAGGCTCGCCCACTGGGAGCTGGATCTCGCACTCATCTACGAGCATGCGGCGCTGCCCGAACCTGACGTCGAGCTGGAGCGGACCCACCTGTTGGAGGACCCGTTCGATCTCGTGGTGCCGCTTGGCCACCCGTTGGCGGGGCGGGCATCGGTCGCCATGGAGGAGCTCGCCGACGAGACCTGGATCGGCGGCGCCCCAGACAGCGCCTATGGCGCCATCGTCGTCCACAGCTGCCAAGCGGCCGGGTTCGAGCCGCACTTCGCCTTCGGCAGCGACGACTACAACGCGGTGCAGGCCTTTGTCGCCGTGGGCCTGGGAATCGCCGTCCTTCCCCGCCTTGCACTCGCCTTCGCGCGCCCAGGGCTACACCGCGTCCGTCTTACCGTCCCGCCCGCGCGAAGCATCACCGCCGCCCGGCTGGCGGCCAGCTACCGGTCCGCCGCCACGGCATCGATGCTCAGCATCCTGAAGGAAACAGCGGACAACCTGGTCATCCCCACCCCGCGACCGTGATGCGAGCGCCGGCGGTGGGGCCAGGGTCACCGACGTGGCCATGGCGTCACGCCCCGAGGATGCGGGCCTTCTGCGCGGCGAACTCCTCGTCGGTGAGATGCCCCTGCTCCTTGAGGGCCGCCAGCTCCTTGAGCTGGGCAACCGGATCGGCCGGGGCCGCGGGCCGTCCGGCCGCTGGCGGCTGGGCGCCGGCCTGCTTACGGCGCGACAGTCCAACGACGACCTGTGTGCCCGCCATGAAGCCGATCAGGCCTGGCCGGCCGCTTCGCATGCTTGGCCGCAACAACATGGGTTTCCCCCTCAACGATCGTCCTGGGTCGCCATCGGCCGGTCTCCAAGGCCGTCCAGCGCCTGCTCCACGATCTCGTCCGGCACCCGCTCCCCGGCGATGATGCGCCCGCCCGCATCCCGGATCGCCTGGGCGACCCGCGCCGCCCACCGGTGCTCCCAGACGATCAACGCCGCCGAGCTGTCGGGCTCCAGGGCCTCGGCGGCCAGCTCGAGGTCCTCGTCGTTCAGCACGCCCCCCGCCTCGCCGTCGACGTCGGCGAACCCGAACTCGAGGACGTCGTCCAGCGAGTCGTACTCGAACATGGTGACGTTCCCGTCGGCGTCCTTCTTGATGAAGGCGACGTCGAGGATGCGGACGACGTCGTTGTCGACCAGCTCCGCCACGGCCGGCACGATCTCGCCCTTGAACCGGTTGCCCGGGAACGCGATGACGACGTACTCGACCGGTCCCATGCTGGCCATGCCGCCCTCCTCGCCCACCACCCAATCGCTGGCGGCACCATACGACCCGAGCCAGGGCGGGTCCACCGGATCACCTGGAAAGGGTGAAGCCGGCTCACCCCAGCCGGCGGGACACTCAGCCGTGATGGCCTGGCGCGCGGAAAGGATGTCGCGGTGCAGAACAGCGAGCTGATGCTGGTGCCGCTGCCGACGGAGCTGGCCGATCTGCGGGCACGCGACGGTCGCATCGACCTGCCTCGGCTGCTGGCGGCGGCCGCGTTCGGCCTGGCGGTGGAGGCGCAGCGGCGCTCGCTGGGCGCCGCGGCCGCCGTCGCGGGCCGGATCGGGTGGCCGCTGCGGGTCCTGGCCCGGCCGGCGATGGCGGTGACGCGGGGGTCGGTGGCGGTGGCGCGGCACCATCTGGACCTGGACGGCTGGGCGGCGCGGGGACTGGCGGAACAGCGACGCGCGCAGGAGGCTGCCGCCAGGGCCGTCCGGGCGCTGATCGCCGCGCTGGTCGCCGCCGTCATCGACGAGATCGACCTGGACCAGGTGGTGGCCCGGGTTGACCTCAACCGGATCGTCGAGCGCATCAACCCGAACCAGATCGCCGCCCGCATCGACCTTGACGAGATCGTGGACCGCGTCGACGTCGACGCCATCGCCAACCGCATCGACCTGGACGCGATCGTCCAACGCATCGACCTTGACGCGATCGTGGCCCGTATCGACCTGGACGCCATCGTGGCCCGGGTGGACATCGACGCCATCCTGGCCCGTGTCGACCTGCCTGGGCTCACCGAGCAGGTCATCGACGAGGTCGACCTCGGTGAGATCATCCGCGAGTCGAGCAGCACCATGGCCAGCGAGACGGTCGACGCCCTGCGGGTGCAGGGCATGCGCGTCGACGGTCTGGTCAGCCGGATCGTCGACCGCATCCTGCAACGGGAGGGGCAGCGACAGACCGGTCCCTTCGTCGAGGAGCTGCGGCCATGACCCGAGACAGCCGCTACGCCGAGGCCAGGGCGCTGCAGGGTCACCGGGCCGGGTTCGCCTCCCGCGTCGTGGCCGATCTGGTGGACCTCGGGGTCGCCTGGCTGCTCGGCCTTTCGGCGCTGCTGGCCGCCGGGGTGGTCAGCTATCTGCTGACCGGCCCGCCGCTCCGCCTCCCCGTCCTGCCCAACTGGCTCGACGTCAGCGCGGGCGCGGCGATCGCCGTCGGCTACCTGACGTTGAGCTGGTCGGCGACGGGCCGGTCGGTTGGCAAGCAGATCGCCGGGCTGCGGGTGGCGGACCGCGGTGGCCAGCGGCTGTCGCTGCGGCGCTCGTTCGCCCGGGCCGTGCTGTACGTGCTCTTTCCGGCCGGGCTGCTGTGGGTCCTGGCCAGCCGGCGCAACGCCTCGCTGCAGGACCTGGTCGTCGGGACGGCCGTTGTGTACGACTGGGCCTACCACCCGGCGGACAGAGCACAGCCAACGGATGACGGCCACGAACCCGGCCCGGCCCCATCGACGTAGCGCCGATACGGATGCGGGCGCATGGGCCAATGCCAGCTGTGCCCAGACTGACGCCGCTCGCGCTCGTGGGCGGCGGCCTGGGTACACTGCCCGCCATGGAGGTGCTGGTGATCGGCGGCCACGGCAAGGTCGGTCTACGCCTGCTGGGGCTGCTCGCGGGCGACGGGCACCGCGGCCGTGGCGTGATCCGCAAGGCCGAGCAGGCCAGCGACCTTGCGGCGGTGGGCGCCGAAGCGGTCCTGTGCGATCTCGAGCGCGGCGACGACCTGCGCCCGCATCTCGGCGGCGCCGACGCGATCGTGTTCGCCGCCGGCGCCGGGCCCGGGAGCGGGCCAGCGCGCAAGCGGACGGTCGACTACGGCGCGGCCGTCGCCTCGATGGAAGCGGCCGGCGACCTCGGTGTCACCCGGTTCGTGATCGTGTCCTCGATCGGCACCCACGATGTCGCCGGCGCCACCGAGGCGATGCGCCCGTACCTGCAGGCCAAACGCGACGCCGACGACGCCCTCAAGGAGAGCGGCCTGGACTGGACGATCGTCAAGCCGGGCCACCTGACCGACGCTCCCGGCAGCGGCCGTGTCCGGGTCAGCCGCGCGTTCGGCGGCCGCGCCGACGTCCCCCGCGAGGACGTCGCCCTCGTGCTGCTGGAGTGCCTGTCCGCGCCGAACACGGCCGGGGTCGAGTTCGAGCTGTTCGAGGGCGACGTCCCGGCCCGCGAGGCCGTCCGCTCCCTGTAGCGGGTGGTGATGGTGACCTCCGCCCGCAGGGCGACTCGCCGGCAGGAGCTGCTCGCGCGGCAGGAGGCCCTGCAGGCGGAAGCTGCCCAGGTGCTGGCGGAGCTCGACCTCGACCGGCTGTTCGGCGACGTCGGCCCGGTGCTGGTGGTCGGCAGCTACCTCTCGGGGCTGATGTACTGGCGCGACCTGGACGTCTGCCTGCTGGCCGGCTCCGAGTACTCACCCTCGGACGTCCTGGAGCTGCTGAAGCGGGTGGTGAAGCTGCCCGGCTTCGTGGGGCTCAGCTACCGCGACGAGCGGGGGGAGCGATGCCCCACCGGTGAGGCCAGAGACGAGCGCTACCACGTGCCCTTCGACCTGGATATCGGGCAGGGGCGCTGGTGCATCGACCTGTCGGTGTGGCTGCGTGACCTGCATGCTCATGTCGCCGACTGGCATGCGCAGCTGCGCGACACCATCACCGACCAGCAGCGGCTGGCCGTGCTGCGGATCAAGGACGTGTGGCACCGGCTCCCGAGCTACCCCGATGAGGTGAGTGGCTGGGAGATCTACACCGCCGTGCTACGTGACGGCGTCCGCACCCCGGAGCAGTTCGCGGGCTGGCTGGTCGCCAACGGCTTCCCGAGCCGGTAGGCGGCCGCGCCGTCGGCTAGCGAGCCGCGGCGCTCCGGTGGGGCAGCACCCAGCCCGGGCGCGGGAAGTGGCAGGTGTAGCCGTTCGGGTAGCGCTCCAGGTAGTCCTGGTGCTCCGGCTCGGCCTCCCAGAACGGACCGGCTGGGGTGACCTCGGTGACGACCTTGCCAGGCCACAGCCCGGACGCTTCCACATCGGCGATGGTGTCCTCGGCGACCCGGCGCTGCTCCTCATCGAGGTAGAAGATCGCCGAGCGGTAGCTCGTGCCGATGTCGTTGCCCTGGCGGTCCACCGTCGTCGGGTCGTGGATCTGGAAGAAGAACTCGAGCAGCTCCCGGTAGGACGTCAGCTCGGGGTCGAAGATGATCTCGATCGCCTCGGCGTGGGTCCCGTGGTTCCGGTAGGTGGCGTTGTCGACGTCGCCTCCCGTGTAGCCGACCCGCGTCGAGATGACCCCTGGGCGCCTTCGGATCAGGTCCTGCATTCCCCAGAAACACCCTCCGGCCAGGACCGCCTTCTCCCTCTTCTGGCTCATCGCTTTGCTCCCTTCGTCGCGCAGGTCCCCGTGGGGTCGCGAAAGCGGAGCGCGGCCGACCCTTCGGGGTTGCCCTGCAGCCGGGTCAACACTCCGGCACCTTCGCGCATTCCCGACCCGGACTCGACCCCGGCCGCAGAGCTTCGCCAACCGCTCCAGAGTGGTTGCTCTGGTCACGTTGGCTGCTCGCCCATAGGATCGGAGCGCTGGCGGGCGGTGGAGTCGGATGGAAGAGTCGGCTCACGGGATCGTCGGGCGGGAGAGCGAGCTCGCCCGGGTGCAGGCCCTCATCGGGTCGGTGTCGAGGGACCCTCGGCCTTGCTCCTGGAGGGAGCGGCCGGGATCGGCAAGACGACACTGTGGCATGCACGAGGGTCCATCGCGCGGGCTCGAGGACATCGAGTGCTCCGCAGCGGCGCGCCCTGGACGCGGCGCTCCTGCTGGCGAAGGCAGATCCCTCATGCCGCGAACGCATCGCCCTCCCGAAGCGGGGATGGGTGTGCGAGCGTCACCGGTGAGCGGCGGACGCATGACTCTGCCTCGCTGACCTAGTCCGACTTGTGCCAGGGTCGTGGGTCGTCGCGGAGCAGCGAGTAGATGAGCACGTCGAGGTTGCGGCCGCCGTTGAAGAAGGCGCCGCGGGCTGTTCCCTCGAGCTGGAATCCGCACTTGTCGGCGATCTGCCGGCTCGGGGCGTTCTCGGGCGCGATTACCAACGAGATGCGGTTGACCTTCTTGGCCCCGAACAAGTAGTCAACCAACAGGCGCACCGCCTCGGTCGCATACCCCTGGCCGGCGTGCTCCTGGCCGTACAGCTGGTAGGAGAGCTCATAGGCGTCCCAGTAGCTGACCGGTCGGAAGAATTCGATGTGGCCGACCATGACGTCGTCCCGGTTCCAGATGAGCAGGGTGCCCTCATCGCGCTCCCAAAACCCCGTCTCGGCGTAGGTGCGCCGGAGCACCGGCTCTGGCTGGACGCCGAGGGGGAAGAACTCGCCGCGGTTGGAGATCTCGGTGTGCGCGTCGATGAAGGCCGCGAGATCGCGCTCACGCACCGGACGCAACACGACCTTGTCCCCGTTGAGCATGGTTGGCCCCCTTCGCCCGTTCCCCACACCTGATCGTCGCCGCGACCGGCCCTCAGGCGCCAGGCCCACTTCGCGACCGTTGACCTACCGTCGGAGTCCTCTCTGGTCGTGGCTGGTGGACTGCCATGACAGCCGGCTCGAATCCCAGGCTCGCATGGCGTGCGACTCGGCGGGCTCCGCCCCACTGTCACTGGTCGGGCAGCGCGTCGTACTCGTCCCATGGCAGTTCCCGGCCAGGCCAGGCAACCCGAGTGAACGGCCAGCGCTCGGCAAGCCAGCGCCGCGCGGTCGCATACAGCACCTGGTCCAGGTCCCCGGCCGCCTCGCTGGCCCGGACCCACAGGGCAGCTGCGGCGTCCGAGCCGTCCTTGTGGGAGGGGACGATGTAGAGGCAACCGAGCTGCACGCGCTCGTCTGGGCGCATGACCGCATAGGTGAACGACGAGCGCCGTTGGGCTTCTTTCTGATGCGAGGCCAGGTCGATGAGGTCCTGCTCCAAGGTCAGGTCTTCCGAGGGCCAGCCCCACGCCTGGCCGAACTGCTCCCAGAGCTGCTCCCTGGAGGTCATCACCGCGTCATAGTCCCTGACCACATCGTGGATCGTGAGCGGTCGGATCCGGAAGCGGTCGGTCTCAAGCAGCTCAGGGATCTCGAAGTCGGGCGGCACAAAGCTCATGGCGGTCTCCTTGTCCTGCAGCCACCGGCCGACAGAGCATCCGGCAAACCTCAGCTGCTTCGCCAGCACGGGGACCTTGCATCGAGCAGGCCGCACGCCGGTGATCTCCTCGAACGGTCTTGCCCGAGCCCGGACCCGACGGTGGCCGGCTATCTGCTGCTGCTTGACCCGGAGGGCCGTCGCCGGCGCTGGGTGCGGGGCGGCATCGGTGTGCGGTCGGTGGGCTCGCCGGGGGTCGGCGCCGGGAGCTGGGCGAGGATCTCCAGGCCGCGGTCGTTCTTCCCGTCGGGGCTGAGGTCCGTCCATCCTTCGATTTCCGCGAGGGTGCGCTCGGCCCAGCCGTCGACGGTGTTGAGGAGGCTGATGAAGAAGTCGACGGCCAGGGCGCGGAGGTAGACCTGGTCCTGCAGCGCGGCCCGGCCGTCCAGGAACTCCTGCTTCACGGCGCCGCCGAAGCGCAGCATCTCCTGGGCGTCGTCGCGGACCTGCTGGAGCGTGGCCACGAACTGCTCTTTGGTGCCCAGCGGCGCGATGAACAGCCGGATCATCGCCTCGAAGTCCATCGCGAACGGCGACACCGGGGTAGCCAGCCACTCGCGCAGCACCTGGCGGCCCGCCTCGGTGATCGAGTACACCGTCCGCGGCCGTTTCCCCACGTACTCGCGCTTGGCCGCGACCAGCCCCATGGCGGCCAGCCGCTTGACCTCGCGGTAGATCGCGCTCTCGGCCCGCGGCCAGACGTAGCGGAAGTAGCGGACCCGCTGTCGGGCCAGCTCGTAGGTGGACCACGGGCGCACGGCCAGCTGGGCCAGGACGGCGTGCGAGGTCGTGGTCAGGTTTGGCGAAGCGTCAGACATGGCGCTTGACATACTCCAAACGCAAGCATACGGTTACTAGCGTTTGGAGTATACCGGCGGACTGGACACCGGACAACCGACCGGCTTGGGGGAGGCCCTGTCATGACCACGACCGGCACCATCGAACTCGCCGGACTCGAAGGCGGACACCACACGCTGACCTCCGAGCAGCTGGAGGACCTGGACTCGCGGGTCCAGGGCCGGCTGCTGGTGGCCGGCGACCAGGGTTGGAACGAGGCCGTCTCGATCTGGAACGGCATGGCGGCCAGGCTCCCTGCCCTTGTCCTCCAGCCGGCCTCGGCTCACGACGTCGCCGCCGCCGTCGGGTTCGCCCGCGACCACGGGCTGCTGCTCAGCATCAAGGGCGGCGGCCACAACATCGCCGGCACCTCCATGGCGCCGGGCGGCCTGACCCTCGACCTGTCCCGCCTGCGCGAGGTCGCCGTCAACCCCGACGCCAAGCTCGTCCACGTCGGCCCGGGCTGTCTACTCGGGGAGGTCGACCAGGCCACCCAGGCCCACGGGCTGGCCACCGTGCTCGGCTTTGTGTCCGAGACCGGCGTGGCCGGCCTGACCCTGGGGGGCGGCTTTGGCTATCTGACCCGCCGCTTCGGCTGGACGGTCGACAACCTCCAGGAAGTCGAGGTCGTCACCGCCGACTGCCAACTGCGCACTGCCAGCCGCGAGGAGCACCCCGAGCTGTTCTGGGCCCTGCGCGGTGGTGGCGGCAACTTTGGGGTCGTCACCCGGTTCAGCTTCCGCCTGCACCAGGTCGGCCCAACCATCACCGGCGGCCTCATCGTCTGGAGCGCGGAGCGGGCCGCCGACGTGCTCGCCGCCTACCGCGACCTCACCGAATCGGCGCCGCGAGAGCTGACCGCCGCCGCCATCGTGCGGCTCGCCCCGCCGGCTCCGTTCCTGCCCCAGGTCTGGCACGGCAAGCCCATCGCCGGGATCCAGGTGTGCCACAGCGGCACCAACGCCGACGCCGACCTGGCCCCAGTGCGCGCGCTCGGGAACCCGATCGTGGACCTGGTCACCCCCAAGCCGTATGCCGCCCTGCAGTCGATGCTGAATGTCATGGAGCCCAAGTGGCTGCACCGCTACTGGAAGGCCGAGTTCCTCCCTGGCCTGTCGGGCGAATTCCTGGACGCCTTCCAGAGCAGTGCGCTGCGGGTGACCTCGCCGCTGTCCCAGTCGATCATCTTCCACGTCGCCGGTGCGCTCAACGACCGCCAGGACGACGACGGGGCGGTCGGCAACCGCGACGCCCACTACATCGGCGGATTCGCCGCCACCTGGCCGCCCGGCGCTCCCTCCGATCCGCATGTGGCCTGGGCCCGGGACGGGTGGGAGCGGATCCGGCCCTTCTCGACCGGCGGGAACTACGTCAACTTCCAGCTGGCCGACGACGACACCGCTCGGACCGCCGACGCCTACGGCAACAACTACCAGCGCCTCCAACGGGTCAAGGCCACCTACGACCCCGACAACCTGTTCCGCAGAAACCGCAACATCCCCCCGGCGGCCTGACGGCGTACGCGGGGTCGATCGGGCATCGCGGCACCGTGGCGTCGACCCTACCGATCCTCGTCCGGGGGCGGCTGGTGGCCCTCCTGCAGATGCCAATAGTCGCGGGCTTCGGTGATCAGGCCGTCGGCGTCGAACCGGGCCATGCCACACCCGGCCAGCGTCATCGCCGTGCCCTGCTGGTCCAAGAATCGCGCCCAGTACTCCACACAGGCCCGGTCGCCCTGGACGACCGGAATGCCGAAGCGCACGTCGTCGATCCGCTGCTCGTCCGCGAAGGCCTGGGTGACGTAGTCGCGAACGCCTTGCCGTCCGCGGTGGGCCGGGCGGAACGGCGTGGAGCGGTGCACACAGTTCTCGGCGTACAGGGCGACGACCGCCTCGACGTCATGGGCCTGCCAGGCGGCCGTCCAGGTCGCCGCCCATCTGCGTGCCGCCGCCTGGGAGTCCATGCCGGGGAGTCGCGGCCCCCCGAGACGCCGGCCGCTGTCCACCCCCGGCGATAGGGTGGTTGCCGATCCATGGGGTTGCTGGAAGGCTGCCCGGAGCCAGCGAAGGAGGTTGCCCGTGGCCACACCGGCCGAGGGGGGGAACCCGGCGGCGGCGCCGGCGCGGAGGATGGTCCCGCTCTATCGCGGGGCGACGACCAACACCACGCGGCCGCCGTTGCCTGTCGACAGCCGCGAGCAGCTCGTCTACCTGCTCACCCAGGCATCCGAGCTGGAACAGGGGATCCTCTGCGAGTACCTGTTCGCGCTGTACTCCCTCAAGCGCGATCCCGGCGACGGGCTCGACCCCGAGCAGCTCGCCTTGATCACCCGCTGGGGCGACACCCTGGCCGGGATCGCGGTCCAGGAGATGCTGCACCTGACCCTGGCGACCAACCTGCTGACCGCGGTCGGCGCCACCCCGCACTTCCACCGGCCCAACT
>Ga0307415_100001818_pt1 | contig 10448 bp, 11 predicted proteins | sample DK1Cmetagenome_FD_204524 | JGI IMG/M metagenome (GOLD analysis project Ga0307415, IMG submission 204524) | Maize rhizosphere microbial communities from greenhouse at UC Davis, California, United States - DK15-C-2 | ecosystem: Host-associated > Plants > Roots > Rhizosphere > Soil | place: USA...
TGGGGGGGTATTGTCGGTTTACGGGTGTTTCTGGCTGGTCCACCTTTACGCCGACAGTCTTGTTCAAGGGGGGCCAGAGGGGCGGCGGGCGTGGATCTAGCCGGCGGATCTCTCTAGCTCCGCAAAAGCCTGATCGGCTCGTCACGTTGGCCGCATGGACGCAGGGTGTGGGCTAGAGTCCCTTGCTGGTGGGTCAGATCATCACAAGGCTGAACGTGACCGCGACCCACCAAGAACCCCTCGAGGGCTGTCCATTTTGGAGAGGTTGATCATGCGGTTGCCTTCACCAATGATCAGCTCGTGGCCCAGCGCGCACGGCTCGACCAGATTGTGGTGAGCGATACGCAGCAGGTCGGACGTTCCATGGGTGATGCTGTCGATGTGGTGATCGCCTGGGTTGATGGGCGGGATCCAGAGCATCGCGCCAAGCGCAAGCGGTATCTTGCCGATCCGGGCGGGGATGCCAAGCCCGAGCGGGCGGCCAACATTGAGCGGCGCTTTTCGGACAATGACGAGATCCGCTTCTGCCTGCGCTCGATCCGCAACTACGCGCCGTGGGTCCGCACGATCTGGCTGGTGACGGATAACCAGGTTCCGGCCTCGATCGATCGCCGGGAGGCCGAGCGGCACAACATCCGCATTGTCGATCACCGCGAGATCTTCCGTGGCTATGAGGAGTTGCTGCCCACCTTCAACTCGTATGCCATCGAAAGCATGCTGTGGCGCATCGAGAGTCTGGCCGATCGCTTCTTGTACTTCAACGACGACATGATGTTGGTCGGCCCGGTCGAGCCCACGGACTTTTTTTCAAACGACGGCAAAGTCATTCTGCGCGGCCGCTGGACCAGCTGGCGAGAGTATCCCGGAGGGGTGCTCAGCTTCTTCGGCACCAACAAGCTGCTAGGCGCGGAAATGCTGGGTTACACGTCGGAGCATTTCTTTGGGTGCGCCCACGCGATCTATCCGCTGTTGCGTCCGGCCATGGAAGAGCTTTTCGAGGAGTTCAAGCCTGCCTTCCTCGCCAATGCGGCTTACCGCTTCCGCAATCGCAAGCAGTTCTGGCCGATCTCGGCCCACGATCACCTGTTGCTCAAGTCTGACCGGGCCCGAGTGGTGCAGCCCAACAACTTGGCGCATTTCTCAGTGCGCTACTGTCAGACGGCGAACCCGGAGACTCTCGAAGCTCGGCTGGAGCAGCTTGCGGAAGGCACGATGCGTTTTGCCTGCATCAATTATCTGGAGGCGGTCGTCGACAAGGTGCCCGAGGCGATGAGCTATCTGTCGAAGGCGACCGGGCCGGCCGTGCCCTTCGAACAGCCGTGTCGTGGGACGTACGCTTCACGCTTGCGAAAGCGGCGGTTTGCCAGGCTCGGATCGACGTTGGTGGAGAGTGCGCGCGGTATGTTCGCGAGATCCGGGTGACGGCCGTGATGAGAAAGCAGCTTCGAGGTCAGTTCGTTAGGCGCTGTAGCTGTTGGACCCACGCGAGCAGCTGGCGTGCCGGATCATTGATCCTGTGTAGGTACCTCGGATGAAGTCTCAATCTGCCGAGGACCGCACTGATGTATGTGCCGTCAGTTTCCGGCATGACAACCAGTGGCCCTGTGGTGTCGTTGATCACTCCGACGTCATCGAGCACCCGGGTCCGACGATGGTCAGGCGCAGCACGGCTACTGCTGCGATACCGAAGAGGGCCAGCCCCAGCTCCAGACCTGAAACCGAATCGCGATAAGAGGCAGGATGCCGATCTTTGCGTCGGTGTTTTCGGTATCGCGACCAGGTTGGACCGTGCATGCGCAGCACCACCAGCCGGTCACTCCATGCTGCCCGGGAGCCGTTCCCGTCCGGGCACTTCGCCGGCTGCCCGGATAGCGGTCCGCCTTTGACTACGTCCTGCGCGCCCCGCAGCCTTGCAGGAGCCATTAGCCTCTCGCCCAATCCGGCGCCCGGGGCGAACTTTGTGCCGTCCCGGCCGATCGACCACGGACCTCGTTGCCTGGGCCGCGCTCCGATGCGCCTCAGTCGGCCAGCGCCGCTCGTACGCTCCAGGGCGGGCATCCGGCGGATTTAGGGCGGTTTCTCACTCAGGCTGCGCGTTTCGCCCAGGCCGCCCTGATCAGCCGGAGTGCTTCGGGGACGCCGTCGGTCCAGGCATCGCCGTGGCCGGGGAGGGCCCAGTTCGCGGACACGCCGTCGAGGGCATCGAGTGACACCAAGGCCTTCGCCGGGTCGATGGTGAAAGGTGCGAGCGCCGGCCCAAGGCGTCGTCGCGCTATCGATCGGTGTGAGATCTTTGATGGGGTGCTCCGTAGGCCACCGTGGGTAAGTCCGTAGACGAGGAACTTGAGCATGATGCGCATCCGATCCCGCACGGCGGCGGGCTTGGGTACCTCACCGCGTGCCTCTGCGGCATCAGCCGCCCCGACGAAGACCAGCACACCGTGCTCCTGGCGGAGCCGCTCCGCGAAGCCGCGATGGTCCACGCCGCCGTGGGTCAGCAGCAGCGCCCGGATATCCACCGGGGATCGTCCCATCGCCTCGAGCTCACGGAGCAGGTCCTTCCAATGGCCGCGCAGGCCGGCATCGATGACCGTGATCGTGCCAGCGTCCTCGATGAGGTAGCTGTTGACCAGGCTCGATGAGCCCAGTCGATGGAGCGATGGAGCCAGTTGCATTCGATCCCGCCTTCGTGCTGCGATCCTCGTGAGGCCGGTTGCAGGATCAGTCAGAGTCGCATTCCGCCTCGGACTGCCCGGAGTGCAGCCGGGATAGCAACATCTGGAGCTGACTGACCTCTGCCTCACTCAGTGATGTGACGGCGTCTTGCTCTACTTCGGCGACAGCACGCTCAACGGAGCGGACCGCGGAAGCACCGCGGCTGGTGATCTCTACGATGTGTCTGCGGCGATCGGCGGGATCGCGGCGCCGTTGCACGAGTTTGCCGTCTTCCAGGTCGTTGAGAATCGTCACGAGTGCACTGGCGTCGGTAGCTAAGGCCTCGATCAGATTCTGCTGACTAGTGGCGCCCTCGCGAGCCAGCCGCATCAGGGTCGCCGCGTGGCCCGGGCCAAGGCCTGTCACGCCGAGCGCCTGCCGAAGCCGTACGTTCATGATCCGACCGTGCCGGGCGAGCAGAAACCCCAGCCGGTCGCAGTCGGCAGCCGGTTGAACCGACATGCTCCCATGCGTACCTGCCTGCAACTGCTCAGCCATCTCACTCAGAAGACTACAATCGTCGACCGATCATTGGGCTTCTATAATGATTATGACTCACGAATGATTGGTAAACTACTGCTGTCGACCCAAAGGACCTGAGATGAATGCTGCAGTGCAACGACCTTCGGTAGTCGTTATCGGCGGCGGCTACGCGGGCATTAGCGTGGCTGCGGCGCTTGATGAGGACACCGACGTGACCCTCCTGGAATGGAGGGACACGTTTGTGCACAACGTCGGGGCGTTGCGGGCCCTGGTCAAGCCGAGCTGGGCACCACAGATCTTCTTGCCATACGACCGTCTACTCGCGAATGGCACGGTGATCCACGACATGGCAATTCGCGCCGACGCGCGCGGCGTTGAGCTCGCGTCCGGCCAGCGGTTGGCTCCGGACTTTCTCGTCCTGGCGACCGGTTCGACCTATCCTTTCCCGGCCAAGACTGATCACCCCAAAGCCGGTGACTCAGTCGATCGCTACCGCCGGACGCATGCGGCTCTGGAGCGGGCCAGTCGAGTGATGCTGGTCGGCGCCGGCGCGGTGGGCCTCGAGTTGGCCGGGGAGATCGCGGCCGCCTGGCCAGACAAGCATGTGGTGCTGGTCGACATTGCTGACCACATCCTGCCCGGTCCGTTCGATCAGCGGTTACGCGACGAACTCAACCGCCAGCTGGACGAGCTCGGCGTCGAGCGGGTCCTTGGCAGCGGGCTGCTCCAGTTGCCGGACCAGCCCACAGGTGAGGTCGGTGCCTTCACCGTCACCAATGAGGCGGGTACGCCGATTGAGGCCGACATCTGGTTCCGGAGCCACGGCATCGCGCCGGTGACCGACTACCTGGCAGACGACCTGGCCACGGCGTTGACCTCCGACAGCTACCTCGAGGTCACACCTCAGCTGCAAGTCCGGGGCTTTGAATACGTCTACGCCCTCGGCGACATCGCCGGCATCGACATCAACAGGGCCGGCGTGGCCGCCCGTCAGGCGCCGGTGGTTGCCGCGAACATCAAGGCCCAGATCTCCGGCTCGGAGGAGCGGGCCACATACACGCCCGGACCCCCGGTGATCTTGCTGCCCCTCGGACCTGCCGGCGGTGCGAGTCAGCTGCCCGGCCAAGAAGACATCGCCACCGCCGAACTCACCTCCCAGATCAAGGGCAGAGACATGATGATCGACCGATATGCGGACTTGCTGCATGTCGAACACTGACCCCAGCGTCTCTGGACGGCTAAACCCCACCTGACCCTTACCGAAGCCTGGCGGACCTCTACCGGAGACAATTGCCGTGGCCACCTCAACGGCGGCGCATCGACACTGCTAAGAAGGCTCCCCCTTCGGGAAGGAGCCTTCTTCTCCTTGTAGCCCTATTCGACCCCTAGAGGGGGGCTGTCAGCAGACGAAAGGGATGAGTTTCTTGGTGTGCTGGCTATAGGCGACGTAGCCCGGCAGGTCTCGCTGCAGCAGCTGTTCCGTACGGCCGGGGGTGCCACGTGGTGCTTCTATGACCATCGCCAACCATTGATCTACGCTGCGGTCACTCAACATGTCCGGCGTGGCGAGTCAGGCGGCTTGTTGATCCCGATCGCGCAGCGGTGGCCATCGCCTCGTTCCTCGCCAAGCAGCGGCTCCAGCGTGTAACTGCGGTCTGATCGCGAGCCGAGCGAGACCATGCGCGGTTCTGTGGCCAACGTCTGATCATTAGCCTGCAGCGCGGCATGCCACTCGCGACTCAAAGTGGCCGATCTTGTTTGTCTGGCGACTTGTTTGCTGTGACCCTGACACGCGGCTGCACCGTCACTGCGCGCCGTGTGCGTGATGGGCGCTGGCTATGCCGCGGTGGTTGCGTCAATCCATGGTCGTGCCGCCCGAATGTTCCAGGTCGGCAGCATTTTGGCGAGTGCCTGTGGTCCGGTGACCTGAATTAGACCGGTACGCAGCGCATCGGCCCATTCGAGCTGTTTGGTGTGCCATCTTGCCAGCGTTATCGTGCGGGTCTGCACCACGAGGTCGTCGTCGTAGCCCGGAGACTTCAGACAGACCTCGGCCTCCGTTGGGCGCACGACCAACCAGATCCTGCGCTCGCCCGGAGGACGGTCGGCAAACTCAAAGCGGACTACCACCCGACGATCGGGAAGGTTGGCGCGCGCGAGGTAGCTTGTGCACCAGGTCCAGAGCAGAAACCGCGGATTCGCCTGCTCCTCACGCAGCTCGACCCAGCGTTCGCCCCAGGCGCCGAGCGCCAGGAGGATGGGCCAAAGCTCATTGCCGGCATCGGTCAGGACGTACCGGACTCCAAAGCCGCTCTCCTTGGGCGCGGTCGTGACAACCCCAGCCCTGACAAGATGGCGCAGCCGCTGCGTCAGCATGGTGTGTGACATTCTCGGAAGGCCGGCGAGAATCTCACCGTACGTGCTAGAGCCGGCGTGGATATTCCGAACGATCAGTGGGGTCCAGCGCTCGGCGAAAATTTCGGCAGCCCGAGCGATCGGACAGTACTGCTCGTAGGTCCGCATGCCACCAGTCTGGCTCTGCCCGCCTTATGGGGCTAGAGCAGTTTTTGTCCTAGATGGGAGTTCGTCCACGGATAAGGCTGAAGGACATGAAGCATGCCGAGGGTAGCGGGACATGGTGGGGCCCGCTGTTCGGCGCCCACGCCGCGACTTGGGCGGAAACGTGGGAGGGCCCTGAGGGTTGGGGTACGCCGGTATACACCCACGTGCTAGACCAGGCGCGGGTTGGCCGCGGCACAACCGTCCTTGACTGCGGATGCGGAGCGGGTCGTTTCATCCGCTTGGCCGCCGAGCGCGGGGCAAGCGCCGCTGGCATAGATGCGTCGCGGGAGCTAGTCGAAATCGCGGGCAAACATAACCCGGAGGCGGATCTGAGGGTCGGCGACCTCAAGACATTGCCGTGGCCAGACGACGCCTTCAACATTGTGACCGGCTTCAGCAGCTTCCAATTCGCCGGCGATCATGCCGGGGCGCTGGCCGAGGCCCGACGGGTCTCCCAAGGCGATGTTTGGGTGGTCATCCCGACCCGGCTGGACAACTCGGGGATCCCGCAGGTCTTCGCCACACTGATGCCGCTACTGCCATCAGAGGCGCGCTCGATCCTCAAAAGAAGCGGAATGTACGCCCTGTCGGCACCCGGAGCACTCGATGAGGTGCTCGCCACGGCCGGGATGATCCCCCGCTCCGATGAGACGATAGGCGCGACCACCGTGTTCGCTGATGCTGCCGCCGCAGTCGAGGCCTTCCTCAGCGCAGGGGCAACAGAGCTCGCGGTCCAGTACTCCGGCCAATCCGCTGTGGCGACTGCCTTATACGACGCGCTTACCCCATTCAGCGGAGAAGGTGACCAAGTGAGTTTGCCGGGATGGTTCAGGGTCGTTCAAGCCCGGTGAGTCAGGCTGATGTCAGGGATGTCAGCCGGCTCCTGGCAGAACACGGTGACACCGGCTGCCTCCGCCGTATGCCTCATGTCGACCAGGCGCAGGCGCCTGGAGGGGCTGCGTATCGGGTAAGAGAGCGGACCGACGGCAGATCCTCACGGCGCGCCGACGACGACCTTCCCTCTGGCGTGGCCTTGTTCCAGATACGCGATTGCTGCAGGAATTTCGGCGAATGGATAGCGCCGGTCGATCTGGGGCGCACTTCGCCGGCCTCAATCAGATCGGAAAGGAACTCCAGATCCGCGGTGGCCACGTGCGCCGACACTATGGCGATGTCCCTGCCGCCGCGCAGCGAAACGCTGATCAGCATCGCCACGCTGGTGAACCCGACGACGGCGGCCTTGCCGCCCTCGGTAAGTGCACGTCTGAGATCGCGCACCGATAGGTTCCCGATCGTGTTGAGGATGAGGTCGTAGCGCCGCCCGCTACCGATGAAGTTCGTCGTGGTGTAGTCGAGGACGTGATCGGCGCCGAGCGAACCGACCAGGTCGATGTTGCGGGTGCTGGTCACCCCGGCCACCTCGGAGCCATAGGATTTGGCGATCTGGACCGCAAAGGTGCCGATGCCGCCGGAGGCGCCATTGATCAGCACCCGCTGCCCGGGCTGGATTTCCCTGGTGGCGAAGGCCCTGGAGTGCGGTTACCGCTGCCATCGGAACCGCAGCCGCCTCCTCGAACGACAGGTTTGCCGGCTTCAAGGACATAACCTCAACCGGAACCGAAACGTATGCTGCAAAGCCGCCGGAACCGTGATCTAACAAATTGGCATAGACCTCGTCGCCCGGCTTGAAATCGTGGACGCCGCTGCCCACCGCCTCCACTCGCCCGGCAATGTCAACGCCGAGGATCCTATGTTTTGGCCGCAGCAACCCGAGAGTGGCGCGAGAAAAGAAAGGCTTAGCACGCATGGAACGCCAATCCGCCGGATTGACCGATATTGCCAGCACCTTCACCAGCACTTCATCGGCGACCGGAATGGGCTTCATGACTTCCGCCATCCGAAGCATCTCAGGCGGCCCGTACTTCTCCGAGATAAACGCTTCATCCTTCGCGCTCCCAAGTCTCCGCTCGCGTCGTCCACTCTGACACCAATGTCGAGAATGCGAGCTGATCCTGTGCAATGTCGAAGGTGGAGCAGGCCTCCCGAACATACGTCGTCACTGCGCCCGTCCTCATGATCTGGGCCCTTCGGAAGGGACTCATCGGCGAGATGGATTGGACTCTCGTCTAGTGGGAACGTCTCGCCACGGGATGCTCCCAGACGCCGATACACCCAAGCCACGCTACTGCCGACGGTGTACGACACAGCACGGACCGCCGACCGACGCAAGCGCCGATGAGTACCGCCGGCAGCCGTACCGCTAGCCCGTGGATTATCGGTCGTCATACGAAAAGCGATCGGGCTAATCGCCTGGGTGATACGGGCGCCGGGCGGTCGCCATTGCGGCAATAGTGCACAATCGCGGACGGGAGCCGATCTGGCGTTCGATCTATTGTGGGCTGGGTAGGTCTCTCGGCAGGGTGACTTGGTGTGGTATCGGGCTGGCGCTGACTTCGTGGTCGTCGTCCATCTGCTGATCATCGGCTTTATCGTGGGTGGCGTCTTTCTCACCTGGCGGTGGCCCCTGATTATTTGGGCGCACGTCCCCGCGGTGATTTACGGCGCCCTAGTCGAGTTCGCCAGCTTCACTTGCCCACTGACGTTGCTGGAGAACGACTTGCGCCAGCGTGCCGGAGAGCCGGGCTATCGCGACGGATTCATCGCGCATTACTTGGTGAAAGTGATCTATCCACCGGGGCTCACGCATAGGTTGCAATTCGGGCTAGGTGTGTTGCTTCTACTGGTGGCGATGATCGGATACTCGGGCTTTCTGCGCCGGCGTGGTGGGGCCTGGCGAGAGCCTTAGCCGATGGCTCGCGGCTGGAACATGGGGACGCGCATCGCCAGCATCCCACACAAGGGGACTCAGCCATTGAGGGGTCGGCTTATCGCATCTCGGCTGAGGCGAGACCCCTCCCTGCGAGCGAAGCGCCAAACGTAGACTGCTTCTCGTGCCCCGGTGTCTGGCTTGTGGGGAGCAGAATCCCGAGGGGGCGCGGTTTTGTTCGGCCTGCGGTGCGGCACTGACCGTCGAGCGGGCCGTCGAAGAGCGCAAGGTTGTCTCGGTGCTGTTCGTGGACCTGGTCGATTTCACTTCGCGCTCTGATCAGGCCGACCCTGAGGACGTTCGGGCCATGCTGGTCCCTTATGACACTCGGGTGAAGTCTGAAATCGAATCGTTTGGCGGCGTCGTGGAGAAGTTCATCGGCGACGCGGTCATGGCCGTGTTCGGCGCCCCGGTTTCTCATGGCGACGACGCGGAGCGAGCCGTGCGGGCCGGCCTCCGGGTGCTCGACGCGGTCGAGGACCTGAACAGGGAAGATCCGGCCCTGGACCTTACCGTGCGGGCGGCGGTCAACACCGGCGAAGCCATTGTGGACGCCCGCCAGCAGCCGGACGCCGCTCAGGGGTTGGCCCACGGCGATGTGGTGAACACCGCCTCCCGGCTCCAGACGGGAGCGCCCCCGGGAGCGCTCGTGGTGGGCGAGGAAACCTTCCGGGCCACCCGGAGCGTGATCGGGTATGCGCCCGTGGAGCCGATACAGGCGAAGGGCAAGCGCGAGCCGCTGGCGGCGTGGCTGGCGCTGGAGGCGCTCACCGCCCCGGCCGAGCGCGCCGCGTCGGCCGCGCCGATGGTCGGGCGGGACCGCGAGCTTGAGCTGCTGCGCCGAACCTGGGAGGGCGTGACCACCGAGCGACGCCCCGACCTGGTGACTGTGATCGGGCATCCGGGTATCGGGAAGACCCGCCTGACGCGTGAGTTCGTCGGCCTGGTTGATCCGTCCGGGGCGCGGGTGTTGCGAGGACGGTCCCTGCCGTACGGCGGGTCCTCTGGCTATCGGGCGTTCGGCCAGCAGGTTAAGGACGTGGCGGGGATCTTCGAGACCGATCCTCCGGCCGACGCGCGGGCGAAGCTGACCGCAGTTGTCACCGAATTGTGCGGGCCCATTGAGGGCCCGGAGGTTGCGGACCACCTGGCCCTCCTGATCGGCCTCGGCGGAGACAGGGTGCCCGATCGCCAACCGCTGTTCTTTTCGGCCCGCAGATTCGTGGAGGAGCTGGCGAGCCGGCAACCACTCCTGATGGTGTTCGAAGACATCCACTGGGCCGACGCCAGTCAGCTGGACCTCCTGGAATCCCTGGCCTCCCGGGTTCGCGACGTCCCTGTCATGTTTTTGGCGCTGGCGCGCCCCGAGCTTCTCGACTCCCGGCCGACCTGGGGAGCGGGGCTGATGTCGCACACCTCGATGCAGCTACATCCGCTGTCCTTCGACGACGCCCGGACACTGGCCGGCCATCTTTTGCCGATGCTCTCCGGGCTGCAGGGCGCGGGCGACCGCGTCGTGATCACAGCCGAGGGCAATCCGCTGTTCATTGAGGAGCTGGTGGCCTCGCTGGCCGAGCGAGTAGACGAGGCGACTGAGAAGCTTCCCACGAACGTGCGGTCCACGATCGCCGCCCGGCTCGACACGCTTTCTCCTGCCGCCCGGGGTGCCCTGCTCGACGCTGCGGTGATCGGCAAGGTGTTCTGGCGGGGAGCGCTCCAGACGCTCGAGGCAAACCGGTCGGCGGCGGAGTTGGAGGACGCCCTGGACATCTTGGAGAGCCGCGACTTCATCCATCGGGAGTCGGGGAGCCAGATCGAGGGCGACCACGAATACCTGTTTAAACACATGCTTATTCGGGAG
>Ga0307415_100001819_pt1 | contig 10446 bp, 11 predicted proteins | sample DK1Cmetagenome_FD_204524 | JGI IMG/M metagenome (GOLD analysis project Ga0307415, IMG submission 204524) | Maize rhizosphere microbial communities from greenhouse at UC Davis, California, United States - DK15-C-2 | ecosystem: Host-associated > Plants > Roots > Rhizosphere > Soil | place: USA...
ACCGCGTTGTCCCAGCCCTCGGCGAGCGGGCGGACGGATGCCGGCTCGAGCGCGGGAAACTGCCTCAGCAGCCGCCGCACGAGCTGCTCGTCGACCTCGACCTCAGCGCTCCACTCGGCCACGAGAAGGAGACTACGAGGAGCGCGGCGCTTATCCGCTGACGCCGACCTTCCCGACCTGCCCGCGCAGGCCGACGCAGCCGATGCACGCGACGCAGTCGACGCAATCGACGCATGCCACGCAGGCAGCGCAGCGCCGGCAGCCGACGCAGGCGACGGTCGCCGCGCAGCCGGCGATCGCGACGCCGAACAGCGTCAGCGCGCTCGCGGCCACGAGGGCGCTGCCGGCGGTCGCGGCGCTGCCCGCGACTGCAGCGCTACCCGCCGTCGCCGCGCTGCCCGCGACCGCGGCGCTCGCGACCGTCGCCGCGCTGCCCGCGACGGCGACGCTGCGAGCTGTCGCGACGCTGCCCGCAACGGCAGGGCTATGCGTGGGATGCTCGCTCAACGTCGGGTCATCGTGCCACGATCGACTCGATCGCGCGGAGCACGCGGGCGCTTCCGCGCAAGCCGACGTAGAACGAGAAGAGGGTCGCGGTGAGCGCGAGCTCGGCGGGCCGCAGACTGGCGCGTACGAGTGCCGTCCGCGGCCTGCCGTTCTGGGCGCGAGCCACCGGGGGCGGGGGCGACTGCGCGTAGCAGACCGCGGACGACATCTCGTACCTCCTCGGAACAGCCGACGGCTGAGAAGCTAGGGGCCGGCCACCCGGCCGCTGTGAGGTTCCTGTGAAGCGGTCCCCGCCGAGTGGCGCTCGAGCTCCACGACGCCGGCGCCCAGCCAGACCGTGCGGAAGCCGAGCCGGCGCAGCACCGCGCGCGCCCGGCGGTTGTCCGCGAACGTCGTGCCGGTGAGGCGGGCGACGCCGTTCTCCGCGGCGCGATCGATCAGCAGCCGACCGAGCATGGTGGCGATGCCCTGGCCCTTGCCACGCGTCGATCACGAACAGCGCCATGTGCGGTTCGGTGCTCGCCGAGCGCGGTGGCGTAGCGGGTGACGCCGACGATCGCGCCGTCTGACGGGTCCACTGCGGCGAGCGCCTCGTGCCTGCGGTGGTCGATCTCGGTCAAGTAGGTCAGCTCGGCCGAGCTGAGCTGCGGCTTGGCACCGAGGAACCGCTGCGAGCGCGCCTGCTCGCTCATTCGGGCAAACGCAGCAGCGAGCGGCTCGCGGTCGCCGGCGCCGACGGGACGCACCTCGAGCGGGATCCCGTAGTAGGTCACGAGACAGGGGGAGTGCGTCGGCATCACAGGTTGAGACGGCGCGCGGGGCGCGCTCATTCCCGCGCCGGGTCGTCAGGCGAGTGCGGCGCGCAACCGGTCGCCGAGCAGCGCGAGGCGCTCGACCGGTTCCTTGCTGAACACGAAGCGCACGTAGCGCGGCGCGACCGTCTCGCCCCAGGCGCTCATCGGCGTCGCGGCGACCTTGTGATCGAGCAGCCGGCGGGAGAGCTCGGGCGCGTCGGCGGCGCACGCCTCGGCGTCGATCAGCGCCGACCAGCCGCCGTGCGCCGGCACGAGCGGCAGGTCCTCGCACTGGCGCACGACCTCGTGGTGACGGCGGTCCCACTCCCACACCGCCGCGCGCACGTCCTCGTCGCCGATGTTCATCGCGGCGGCCGCGCCGATCTGGCCGAAGCCGCTGGTGCAGATCCCGTTGTAGATGTGGACGAGCCCGAGCTTCTCCGCCAGGTCCGCGTTGGCGACCATCCAGCCGACGCGCCAGGCGATCATCCGCTGCTCCATCGAGACGGCGCCGAGCGTGACGGTCAGGTCGCGCATCCCCTCCAGCGCCGACGGCACCACGACCGGCCGGCCGCCGAACACGATCGACTCCATCGCCATCCAGTAGATGAGCGGGATGCGGCGCTCCCGGCAGATGCCCGTGATCGCCGCCCACTCCGCCTCGTTCGCCACCCAGCCGCTGGGCATCGACGGGTTCATGAGGAACAGCGCGGAGGTCCGGGCCGACACCGCCGCGCGCAGCGCGTCGAGGTCGAGCCGCCAGCCGCTCTCGTCGCCGTTCAGCGGCACCAGCCGCGGCTCGGCGCCGACCAGCCGCACGCGCTGCAGCATGCCGGCGTAGGTCGGGTCGGTGAGGATCACCTCGTCGCCCGGATCGGTGACGGCCAGCAGCGCGTCGAGCATGTTGTCGCCGTCGCCCTGCGTGATCACGATCTCGCCGTAGGGGTCGTAGCGCGGGCCGCCCCGGCGCGCGATCAGCCGCGCGACGGCCTCCTTCGTCAGGTCGAGGCCCGTGAACGGGAGGTATGAGTTCGCATCGCCGCTGCCGACCATCGAGCGCGTCGCCTCGACCGCGTCCGGATGCGGCGGCAAGTCGGTGTCGAGGTTCTCGAGCCGCAGGACGTCCGGGTCCGTGCCGGCGGCCGCGGCGACGCGGTCGATGCCGAAGCCGGGTATCCCTTCAAGCCGCCGTCCCACGGCGCTGATGATGCACCGAATCGACCGGCGGAGACAACTCGGTCGTCAGGTGCTGCTCGGCGTCGCGAGCAGCGGGTCGTGCCGCTCCGGCTTCCGGGTGCCGGTGCCGTCCTGCTGGTGGCGCGCGGACAGCTCGTGGATGTAGCCGGCGACGATCCCGCGCTTGACGCGCCGCCGCAGCTGCAGATGCCTATTCGCCGCCCTCTCGACCTGCAGTTCCCGCTGATCCATCCCGACTCCTTGTACGATGACTATCGAACCGTATCACAAGATGTACGACGACCGTCGTACAATCACCGGCAGATGCGGACCGCCGACACGCTCCCTCACCCGCGCCGCGACGAGCTCGAGCTCGCCGCGGTGCTGCACGCGCTCAGCGACCCGGTCCGCCTACGGATCGTTGCCGGCCTGGCGGGCGGGCACGAGCGCACGTGCGGCAGCTTCGAGCTGCCGGTCACCAAGTCGACCTGCACGCACCACTTCAGGGTGCTGCGCGAGGCTGGCGTGATCCGGCAGCGCGCCGAGGGCACCACGCGCGTCAACACGCTGCGCCGCGACGACCTCGACGCCCGCTTCCCCCGCGTGCTCGACGCGATCCTCGACGCCGGTCAGCCGCGCGCGTCGTATGCGGCGAACGTCGCCAAGTTGGCCCTATAGGGGGTACTGAGCGACGTTCGCCGGTAACGCCGCGTGTGTCCGCGGGACTTGCGGGCATGACCACCGCGATGCCCGCTTCCAGCGCCTCCGGCGCGCACGAGACCGTCACACTGCGCGACGCGGTCGCGAACGTGTCCGCCACGTTCGCGCCCGGCATCGGGATGGTCTGCTGCTCGCTGCGGCACGAGGGCGACGAGCTGCTGGCGCAGAACGACGGGCTCGACGCGTACGCGCGCAGCGGCGCGACGATGGGCATCCCGCTGCTGCACCCGTGGGCCAACCGGCTCGACGGCTGGAGCTACGCGGCGCTCGGCCGCACGGTCGACCTGCGCCGCGCCGAGGCGATCGTGCCGGTCGAGGAGCACGGACTGCCGATCCACGGCACGCTGCCGCGCGCGTGGCGCGCGGTCGCGAACGACTGGTGGCTCGCGGCCGAGCTGGCGCCGGCCGCTAGCCCGGCGTTCCCGTTCGAGCACCGCGTCCGCATGGAGGTCGAGCTGCGCCGCGGGCGGCTCCGCGTGACCACGACCGTCCTGCCGACCGGTCGGGATCCGGTGCCGGTCGCGTTCGGCTTCCATCCCTACCTCGTGCTGCCGGGCGTCGCGCGCGCCGACTGGCGGATCGAGCTGCCGGTGCGCTGCCACCTCGTGATGGACGAGCGGCTGATCCCGGTGGGGCGGCGGGAGCGCGTCGAGCCGTACGCCGGACCGCTCGGGGACCGCGTCTACGACAACGGCTTCGATCAGCTCGAGCAGCCGGCGGTGTTCGCGCTCGCGGGCGGCGGCCGGCGGATCGAGGTCGCGTTCGAGCACGGCTTCGGCCTCGCCCAGGTGTTCGCGCCGCGCACGAGCGACGTCGTCTGCTTCGAGCCGATGACCGCGCCCGCCAACGCGCTCGTCACGGGCGCGCATCCGCTCGCTCCGTACAGCGCCACGTTCTCGGTCGGCGTCAGCTGACGGCGCACGTCGGCGCCGCGACGGGCTGGGGGCTGGTCGTCGCGGCGAGCCGGCTCGCCGGCGCGCTCGCGGCCGCGCCGCGCGACCACGCGGAAGCGGCGCGCGGGGAGTCGATCGCGGCGGGGAGGTGAGCCGCCGCGTCGCGAGCGCGATCGTGGCCGGGTTGATCGCCGGCTATCTGCTCTCGTGAGCGCCTTCTCGGCGCGATCGCGCACATCTTGCGGTTCCCCCCGTCGCCGGCGTGCGCGCGTTGCAGCAGCGCCGCGACGCCCGCGCACGGCGACGCCCCGGCCGGGACACGGCCGGGGCGCCGATGGAGCGATGGGGAGCGCGCGTCAGGACCGGCCGGCCGGCACGCGCCGGCGACGGCGCGATGAGCCCGTAAGGACGGCGATCCCGGTGAGCGCAAGGACGATGCCGAGCGTGCCAGCGGCGCCGATCCCGGCGTCGCCCCATCCGAAGCCGTCGGGCGCGTCGTCGACGGGCTGGAACGGGTCGGGCGGCTGGCTGGCCGCGCCCGGTCGCCCGCCGCCGCCCGCAACGGGCGACGGCCGGTCCTGGGCGGCGGCGGCCTCGCCGCGCGCGTCGATCGATTGCGGTTCGTGGCCGCTCTGGCCCGCGTCGCCCGCGCTCCGCGCGTCGGGCGTCCGCAGCTCCTGGCCGGCGTCCGGTGGCGCGATCCCGCTGCGCGCGTCGGGCGTGCGCAGCTCCTGAGCGGCGGCGCTCGTGGGAACGACCAGGACGAGCGCGACGGCGCCGATCGTGGTGATGATGCGACTGCGGAGCATTTCCGCCTCCTACCCTTCAGCCACCTGTGGGGGTGGCGGGTCGATGTGCCCGACGGACCATCGGAGACGGCGGTTTCGCGGCGGCGAAAGGCGGTAACGGCTCGGTAATCAGCGTCGCGTGAGCAGCTCGCGCGGGACCTCCAGCGTCTGCTCGTAGCGCAGCTTTCCGCCGCGAATCCGGTAGGTCGCCACCGTCGTCAGCGTCGAGTCGCCGTAGCGGTCGAAGTGGAAGTCGCCAACGAGGCCGCCGCGCACGCTCGCGCGCTGGAGGTTGCGCAGCACATCCGCGCGGTGGCCGTCTGAGCTCGCGATCGCGTCGAGGACCAGGTTCATCACCTGCGCCGCGTGGACCGCGTAGCAGCATGGAGCCGCGCCCCAGCGCTTGCGGAACTCCGCCGCCCAGCGCCGGCCGGGCGGCGGCAGCGCCCGCACGGGAGCGGCGGACAGGCTGACCATGAAGTTCTCGGCGAGCTCGCCCGCGCCCTCGACGATCGCGGTCGGCTGGTTGAAGCCGTCGGGCGCCATCAGCTGGACTCGATCCCCGAGGCCGGCGCGCAGATCGCGGATGAGCCGCGGCCCGTTGCTCGTCGCGAGGCCTGCGATGTAGACGACGTCCGCTCCGCTCTGCCGGATCCGAGCGGCCACCGGACCGTATCCGCGCGCCTCGCCGTCCCAGCGCGCGGTTCCGACCGGCGTCAGCCCTGCGAGGCGGGCGGACGCCTGGAATGCGCGCGCGGCGCCCTGGCCGTAGGTCGTGCCGTCGTCGAGCGCGAACGTCCGGCGGGCGCCGCCGCGCTGTGCCACGAGGACGGCGGCGGCCGCCTGAGCGTCGTCAGCCGCCACGGTCCGGAAGTAGCTGCGCCGACCGGTCGGGTAGAGGCGCTCGGGGTCGTCTTCCTGCACCCCGGGGCCCGCTCGGGTGAGGCCGACGTATGTGCTCCCGATGCCGGCGAGCGCGAGCGGGCCGCCGGCGGCGTCGTTGACGACCGGGAGCATCGTGGCGGCGCAGCTCGACGACGACGGTCCCACGACGGCGACGATGCTCGGGTTGCGCGCGAATGCCTTCGCGTCGCGCTTGCACTTGGCCACGTCGATGGCCTCGTCGGCGCTCGACTCGTCGCAGACCTGGACCCCGACGCCGTAGTCGCCCGCGCGCCAGCCGCGCTGCTGCAGCACGAGCTTGATCGCCTGGGCGTTCTGGATCCCGTGGTCGCTGAACGGGCCCTGGAGCGGGCCGACGAGCGGAACGAGGAAGCGCGGGCTCCCCTGTCCCCCGTAGGTCAGCGGCGAGCAGAAGCTGGTCGAGACGGCGCGAGCGACGTCCGGCGCCCGCGGACCGTCGTCGTCACCGCCACAGGACGCCACGCCCGCCAGCACGACAAGCGCTACGGCGACGCGGATCGGCCTCATCGCTCACCGCCCGGAATCTGCTGGTCGAGCGCGACAGCGGCGAGCCAGACGCGCTTCTCGGAGCCGGCAACACCGACGAGCGACGCGCGCATGAACGACGACCGCGGCTCGCCGCCGTCGACGGGGATGCGCGTCACCGTCCCGTCGAAGCTCGAGACCCACACGGCGCCCGCCCCGGCGTCGATGTCACGAGGGCTCTGCTCGAGCGACAGCGGAATCGTGCCGGTGATGCCGCGGCTTCGGGCGTCGATCCGCGAGACCGTCGCCGTGTTGCCATTGAGCACCCAGACGGCCGAGGCGGTTGTGGCCACGGCGATTGGCGCCGGTGCCTCGTCGCCCGGGCGCGCGACAATGGCGATCTCGTCCGTCACCCGCCCGCTGGAAGGGTCGACGCGGACGAGCGTGGCGTCCGCGCGGCTGATCGCCCAAACCGCGCCGGCGCCAGCGGCGATCCCGTCCAGCGGATGCGACGTCCGCACGCGCGTCACCCGTCCGCTCGGGTCGGCTCGTACGAGTCGGGACGAGCCGTCGGTCGCCCACGCCGCCCCGTCCGCGACCGCGACCGCCGTCGGATCGAAGCGCGACAGGCCGACCGCCTCGGGCCGGCGTGGGCGGCGCCAGGTCGCGCGCGTGGCGATCCGCTCGTAGCCCGCGTCCAGGCGCGCGAGCAGGCCGCGGCGGCCGTCTGCGATCCAGACGGTGTCGGCATCGACGGAAACCGCCGCCGGACGCATCGGCAGCGGGATCGTCCGCTCGATGCGACGGGTGCGCCCGTCGACGATGGTGAGGGCGGAGGAGTCGATGCTGACGGCCAGGAGCCGGTCGCCTTCGGCGGCGACATCAGTTGGGCGCCCAGGAAGCGGAAGCGCGAAGCGCGCGAGCATCGCGCCGCCGGCGTCGATCGCCACCGCGGAGTTCGCTGCGAGATCGAGCGCAGGCGACGGCGGAGGGGTTCCGTCCTCATCGCCGCCCCGCAGGAACGCTCCGAGCGCCGCTCCGCCCAGAAGCACGCCGGCGGCAATGAGCGCGATCGACGAGCGCCGGATCGCGCGCGTCGTCGCGGTGGCGCGCGGAGGCGACCTGAGCTCGGGGCTGTCGTCGAGGATCTGCCCCTCGAGGCGACGCAGCTCGGGACCGGGCTCGAGCCCGAGCTCCTCGACGCTGACGCGGCGGTCGTCGCGGAAGGCCTCGAGCGCGTCCGCGCGGCGCCCGCAGCGATAGAGCGCGAGCATCAGCTGCGCGCGCAACCGCTCCCGCAACGGGTTAACACCGACGAGCCGCTGCAGCTCAGCCACGACCTGGTGATGGCGGCCGAGCGCGAGCTCGGCGTCGATCCGCTCCTCCGCGGCCACGAGCCGCAGCTCTTCCAGCCGGACGATCTCATCCTGCGCGAATGCCTCGTAGGCGAAGTCGACCAGCGGCGAGCCGCGCCACAGCTCGAGCGCCTCGCTCAGGTGCGCGAGCGCCTTCTCGGGTCGGCCGGCGGCACGGGCGCGCTCGCCGTCGGCGAGCGCCCGCTCGAAGCGGTCGATGTCGACGGTCTCCGGCGGCACCTGGAGCACGTAGCCGCTCGCGCGGGTCAGCAGTGCCGCGCCGTTCGGATGCGATACGCGCGCGAGCTCCTTGCGCAGCTGCGAGATCTGGACCTGCAGGCCCTTCGCCGCGGTGGTCGGCGGCCGGCCGTCCCACAGTTCGTCGATCAGCCGCTCGGCCGGGACGACCTCGTTGCGATGGAGCAGCAGCAGCGCCAGGAGCGCTCGACGCTTATGGCCGCCGACTGCGACCTGCTGTCCGGCGTCGAGGACCTCCAGTGGACCTAGCAGGCGAAACTCCATCCGCCGTCACCTGGCCCGACACTACTGCAATGGGGCGGAGCCGTCATGGGGTCGGCGGAGCCGCGTTGCGTGGCGTCCTCGCGCGTTACAGTCGCCTGCTAGCGGGATTCGTGAATGGCGCTGGAGATCACACCGGGCAGCGAGTTCGCCGGCCATCGCATCGACGGCGTGGCCGGACGCGGCGGCATGGGCATCGTCTACCGCGCGACCGATCTGATGCTCGACCGCACCGTCGCGCTCAAGCTGATCTCGCCCAGCCTCGCCTCCGACCCGGTGTTCCGCGCGCGGTTCGGCCACGAGTGCCGGATGGCCGCGGCGATCGACCATCCCAACGTCGTGCAGGTGTTCCACGCCGGCGAGGAGCGCGGGCTGCTGTACGTGACGATGCGCTACATCGAGGGCACCGACCTGCGCGAGATGCTCGAGCGCTGCACCCGGCTCGAGCCCGAGCGCGCGCTCGCGCTGGTCGAGCAGGTCGCGGCCGGCCTCGACGAGGCGCACCGGCACGGGCTCGTGCACCGCGACGTCAAGCCCGGCAACGTGCTCGTCGCCGAGCGCGACGGGCGCGAGCACGCGTTCCTGACCGACTTCGGCCTCACCAAGCACCGGCTGGCCGACGCCGAGCTCACGCGGCCCGGATTCGCGATCGGGACCGCCGACTACATGTCGCCCGAGCAGGCGCGCGGCGGCGAGGTCGACGCGCGCGCCGACGTCTATGCACTCGGTTGCCTGCTCTTCCGGCTGTTGACCGGCGCCCTGCCGTTCGACCGCGACTCCGACCTCGACAAGCTGTTCGCGCACGTCCACGAGCCGCCGCCGTCGCTGCTCGACGCGCGCCCCGAGCTGCCGCCCGCGCTCGACGACGTGCTGCGCAAGGCGATGGCGAAGGCGCCCGAGGACCGCTACGCGTCGGCCGGGGAGCTCGCCCGCGCGGCGCTGGCGACGATCGCACCGGCACCGTCTGCCGCGATGGAGGGCGCGCCGGGCGGCTTGCGGGTCGTCGTCGCCGAGGACTCGCTGCTGCTGCGCGCCGGGGTCGTCCACGTCCTTCAGGACGCGGGCTTCGACGTCGTCGCCGAGGCCGGCGACGCCGAGGAGCTGCTGCGGGAGGTCCGCGCCCACCGGCCGGACGTCGCCGTGACGGACATCAGGATGCCGCCGACGCACAGCGACGAGGGCCTGCGCGCGGCGCGGACGATCCGCGCCGAGCTGCCCGGCACCGGCGTGCTGGTGCTGTCGCAGTACGCGGAGGAGGCCTATGCCGTCGAGCTGCTCGGGGAGGGAGCCGACGGCGTCGGTTACCTGCTCAAGGACCGCGTGGCGGACCCGCGCGGGTTCGCCGACGCCGTCCGCCAGGTCGGGCGCGGCGGCTCGGCGCTCGACCCCGAGGTCGTCACTCAGATGCTGAGCCACGAGCGCGCCGACGACCCGCTGCTGCGGCTTACGCCGCCCGAGCGCGACGTGCTCGCCCGCATGGCCCAGGGCCAGTCGAACCAGACGATCGCCGAGGAGCTCGACATCGGCGAGCGCGCCGTCGAGCGCCACGTCAGCGCGATCTTCTCCAAGCTCGAGCTGCCGGCCGGCCACTCGGGCCACCGCCGCGTCCTGGCGGTGCTCGCGTATCTCGGCGCCCGCAGCGCCTGAGCCCTTTCAGCCGACGCTCTGACCAGGCTCGAGCTGCATGCACCAGCGCCATTGCCGGAGCAGGTCTCCCCAGCCGCCTGCCCGTGCCCTTCAAGACGTTCACCTCGGAGGTCCGCGGCGCGCCGCAGGACACGCTGGCCCGCGCCGACACGGGTCCGCGGTCGACCGGCTCGCAATCGGACCGGATGGCGAGCGGGATCACCGCGAGCAGCTCGCGCTCGGCGGCGGTCGTCGCACCGCCCGCCGCCGGCGACCCGTCGTCACCGCCGCCGCGCAGCGCGAGCACCAACACCGCCGCCAGGCCGGCGAGCGCGATCGCCAGCGACCACCGCGCGCCGCGGGCCCCAGCCGGCCGATCGCCTCGCTTGCGCGCCGCGCTCGGGGCGCGGTCGAGGTTCGCTGGGCTCCTAGCGTGTCGGATCGGCGTCCCGCGGGTCAACCCCCGGGGACGAGGGGCGGCTCAGCGGCAGCCGGCGAACGCGCTGCGCATCGCTCACTCCCGCGGGGAGTCCCCCTCGACCGCGACGAGCCTGAAGCGCTCGTCGAGCCGCACGTCGACCGTCTTGCCGTCGGGCCGCGTGACCTCGACCTCCCACGTCGCCCCGTTCTCGGAGTCTCGCTCGACCGAGTTGGCGCGGCCGCCGCTGGTGATCGCCAG
>Ga0307415_100001820_pt1 | contig 10444 bp, 6 predicted proteins | sample DK1Cmetagenome_FD_204524 | JGI IMG/M metagenome (GOLD analysis project Ga0307415, IMG submission 204524) | Maize rhizosphere microbial communities from greenhouse at UC Davis, California, United States - DK15-C-2 | ecosystem: Host-associated > Plants > Roots > Rhizosphere > Soil | place: USA...
CTCGGAGCAGTCCTCGTCAAGGAGTATTTTTTCGCCCGGTGCTGGGTGGAAACTCACCACATTTTTATCTTCACTGCAGAGCCTATATTACTATTGCAGCCATTGCTGATAAAAAGGGGAGCAGAAGCCGACATCTACATTGTAGAATGGAACAGCAAGAAAGCGGTTTCCAAAGTGCGCTCACCCAAGTCCTACCGCCATCCAGACTTGGACGCAGCAATCCGAAAGTACAGGACAATACATGAAGCAAGTTTTATGTCTGCTGCCAAGTCCGCAGGCGTCATGACTCCATTTGTATATTTTGTCGATCCTGTTAAAGCTGAAATAATAATGGAGTTCATTGAAGGGCAAAACGTTAGAGACGCGCTAACGCCGGACATCTGCTACAAGATAGGTCGCTGTGCCGCACTGCTGCATGCAAGCAACATTATTCACGGTGACCTGACGACTTCAAATTTTGTAATGAACAAAAGGCTTGTCCTCCTGGACTTTGGTCTTTCATATTACTCAGAGCGCACCGAAGACATGGCAACCGATATCCGACTCATAAAAGAAGTGTTTACCAGCGCGCATATAGCAGTTAGAAAAGCATTTCCTTGCTTTGTGGAAGGTTATGCTAGTGTTGTTGGCACAAAAAAGATAGATAAAACTTTAGAAAACGTCAGGAAGATAGAACAGCGCGGAAGGTATGCGAGGATGACTTAGAGCATGGAAACTATAACTTTTGCAAGCACCAATCAAAACAAATTCTTCGAAGTCCAATTAATACTCTCGACTCAGAATGTTTCCGTCGAATTTGCAAAGATCAGCCTCGTTGAAATCCAATCAGACTCGCTTGAGGAAATAGCAAGGGAGAAGGCAAAAACTGCATTTGCAGAAGTGGGGAGGCAAGTCATCGTCGAAGACGACGGCCTGTTTATCGACAGCCTTGGCGGCTTTCCAGGCCCGTATTCGTCATTTGTATTCAGAACCATTGGAAATGATGGTATACTAAAATTACTTACCGGGTCAGCCAACCGGTCAGCGTACTTCCGCTCGCTGATTGCCTTCTATAATGGAATAACATTGTCAATATCCGAGGGAAGAGTTGACGGCAGGATATCTGAGAGGGTAACAGAGGGTGGTGGTTGGGGCTATGATCCTATATTTGTGCCTGATGGCACCTACCTCACATTTGCGGAGCTAAAGAAAAGCAAGAATGAATATTCGCACCGCAGAAGAGCACTTGAAAACTTTGCCAAGTGGTACCTAAATCTCTGACACTCAAATCTTGTATTCCTTAATCCACCTGTCCACATAGCGCACTTTATTCTGTAGTACCACTATCCTTGAAATCTCGCTTTCATCCATTATCTTGAATGAAGGCATCTTGGCACACAGCTCGGATGCAAAGTTCCTTATTTCATTCATTTCCAGCATATGGTCTTGCTCTAGCCGCTGGGTCGACATGCCAATGTGCATATAAGATTTAATCTCAATAAAATGAGGGTTACCCTGCACCATCATATCTGCAAATTCACTAACAAAATCGCAGCTGTCATTGTACCCCTTTATCATAGTCATCCGAAGCACAGTTCTGGTGTTGAGAGTTGCAAGTAATCTGAGGCTCTCCCACCAGCGCTCCCATGCGTTGCGGTGACGAGGACGGTTTATCTGATAGAACATTTTTTTGTTTGACGCGTTAGTAGATAGGTAAATCTGAGTGGGCAGTGCGTCTTCTACAGCTAGCCTCCTTAGCATATCCGGCTCTTGTCCGTTTGTCACCAGAAAAATTGACTTTGTTGCCTTGAGCGACCTTAAGTATTTTATCAGCTGCGGCAGCTTAGGATACATTGTCGGTTCGCCTGATAATGAAATTGCATAATGGGCTGGCAGCAGCGATTCATCAAGCTTTTTCTTATTGTTCTTAGGGTTACCATAAAAGCCATTTATCAGCTTTTTCCGCTCAGCCATCAATTGTTCAATGATAATGTCTGGCTCGTCGACTAGCTCCTCTGGCATCTGCAGCGTATCATAAAACTCTGTTGGGCGCCAGCAGTAAATGCACCTGTTTTCACAGTTCATTGCAGTCGGGGTCATCTCCATGCATTGGTGAGTAGAGATGCCATAGAACTTGTGTTTATAGCAGTTGCCCCCATCCGCAAACGATTTTTTTGTCCAGTGGCACAGCTCTACTGCAGAGTGGTTGTAGACCCCATACTTTGCTTTCTGCAACCTTACTTTCAGCTGTGGTGTGATCTGGATCAGATTGTCGTGCATAGAATGGGAAACGTGCTCATCTGAGCAGCTCATACTCGCTTTGGTAATGGCTTGTAGATCAGATTTAAATTTTTCACTGTGCCGATTGGTAGCCGTGGCTGTGGACACCGATAGAATAATGAAAGTGGGGCTTGAGCTTGCCGGCTGGAAGAAAATGCCGGCAGACAGCGCCGTGCACATAAAAGGTAAGAACATAAACAAAGTACTGATCGGAATAGATATAGGAACGGCAGAGCTGATGCTTGCAAAGCAGCTTGAGTGTGATGCAGTCATTGCTCACCACCCCATTGGTGCTACTGCAGTCAATTTTTACAAGGTGTTTGATACGCACATCGACTATATGGTAGAGCATGGTGTTCCAAAGAAAGTCGCAAGAGAGGCCGTTGAGAAGCTTAAGGAGCGAATCGAGACGCGTAACCATGCTAGCATTTACAGCGATGTTGTCGGAGCTGCCAAGGCGCTTGGCATGCCTCTTGTCAATATCCACCAGCCATGCGACGAATACATGCGACAGGTTATATTGCGCGCCATCAAGGCCGGCAGGACAGAATACGTATCAGATATTGTCAAATCCATTGGCAAGATCCCAGAATTCCGCCATGCTGCAACCAAGGTACGAGTAAGGTTTGGGAATCAAAACAACAAAGCAGGCCATTGGACTTTAGTGGTGGCCGCAGGCACTAATGGTGGCTTTAACATTGCTAAGGCATACTTTCGGCATGGTGTTTCTACAGTCATCTATCTGCACATAGATTATGGCGAGCTAATGAAAATGAGGGAAGAAAAGCTGGAGGGAAACCTTGTAGTAATGGGACACTTGGGGGGTGACTCAATAGGCCTCAACGGCCTTGCGGAGCGGCTTGAGAATCTAGGTATTGAAACTGTCAGAGTCGGCATTCTTCCAAATAGATGATAGTCGAACGATTATATACTGTAGTTGTTGCAAATTTTCTAGCAGCTGGCCTTCGTAGTATAGCCTGGTTAGTATAGGCGGCTGTGGTCGATTTCTCCACTTCCGGCAGAGACCGCTTGAGGAGGGTTCAAATCCCTCCGAAGGCCCCATCTTGCGATAACAACAACAACAACACCTTTCGGTAAGGCTTTTTCAAATAATAAAAAGAAAGAGGGAAAAAAGTTTTACATCCTTGGGCCGAAATTGAATATGTTGTGTCTTGCAGTTGCTATGATGATTCCAACAATTGCAATGGCCAGCACGACAACAGCTATTGTGCTGAATTCCGGAATTACAGATGTACCTATGACATCAATTGACTCTGCACCTGCTGGGAAGCCAATTAACAGTGTTCTCGTGTCTTCTGCTGGCTCGATTTCGCCTGGTTCTACGTATTCAGCGTTATCAATAAATGCTACAAAATCCGCATCTTCTCCTTCGTCTGTTTTAGAGTCAATTACCTCCCTTGGTAGTCTAAGAGTTAGCGTTCCATTACTCATTGAGTTAATTGTAACTCCAAGCGTTTGATTCTCGCTATGGGTTGTCATATTCTCCACAGAGCCACCAGTGATCATGTACTCTATTGGATATGTTTGGCCTCCTGCTGTGAGGTCGAATGTTGTCAATTCTCCTCCTCCTGTTGCGTTAATAGCGGGAACCTCTGCCTCATCAGTCGTGGCAGCATCTGTCGCGTTAGACGTGGCAGCATCTGTCGCGTTAGACGTGGCAGCATCTTCTGTCTGGGCATATGTAGTTCCAATCGGTACAACCAATGCAACTGAGCCCAGCAATATTGCCATTAAAGTATATATTTTATAGTCCATTCTCCTTCATGCACACCATCACGCTATAATTGCATCACTATTTATCTTTTTTGTACAGAAATTCTAACGCATAGTTCATTTCAAACAAGCGCAGTAACGTAATTCAATTAGTTTTTTCAAAGAAAATCAAAATGCGTACAAGTGCGAATACTTATATATGCTCACTCTCCATTAGGCTTAACTTTGATGTTTTTTTTTACAGAAAATCTGTTTTTCTATTCGGAGGCATATTCTATTGTCTGAAAAAAATGTAGTCAAGATAACTAACCACATTTACCAGCCAAAGCACGAAATCCTGCCCAAAGATCAGGCAGAAGAGATTCTAAAAAAGTATAACGCCAAGCCAAGCCAGCTTCCGTACGTTATGATAAGCGACAAGGCGCTCGAAGACTTAGATGTTAGGCCAGGTGACATTATCAAAATAACGAGAAAGAGCCCAACGGCAGGTGAAAGTGTATATTACCGTTACGTCGTAGAGGGCTGAGTATACAATGATAGAGAATTCTATCGAGATGTGGCCGATCATCAATGACATTTTACGAAGGGAAGGTGTTGCAAGGCAGCATCTGAATTCTTATAACGAGTTCATGGAGCGGGGGCTCCAAAGTATAATCGACGAGGTAGGCGAAATTGAAATAGAAACCGCAGAATATCCTTACAAGATCAAACTGGGCAAGATCAAGCTCCAGCAACCGAGAATAATGGAGCTTGACGGCTCGATAACACATGTTGCCCCGATGGAAGCAAGGCTCCGTAACTTGACCTATGCATCGCCTGTGATGCTGGAGTGTAGCGTAGTCGAAGACGGCAAGATTCTGGAATCGCGCTTTATCCACATAGGCGACATGCCGGTGATGGTTAAGTCCAATACATGCATTCTGCACAACCTACCCGAGTCCAAGCTTGTCGAATTTGGCGAAGACGCCCGGGATCCTGGTGGGTACTTCATCATTAACGGCTCAGAACGGGTCATAGTAGGACTTGAAGATCTTTCATATAACAAAATAATTGTCGATGCCGAAGAAACCACAGGCACTATGCTGTACAAGGCCAAAGTCTATTCCTCAATTGTGGGCTATAGAGCAAAACTAGAACTGATAATGCGCCCAGATGGTTCAATAGTAACCAAGATCCCAGGCTCGCCAGTAGATATCCCACTTATCACGCTAATAAGGGCTCTTGGTCTTGAATCTGACAAGGATATCGCTGACTCGGTTTCACTCAATGAAATCGTACAAGATGAGCTTGAGCCTTCATTTGAAAAGGCAGGTGATGTCAACAGAAGCAGGGATGCCATAGTATATATCAGCAAGAGGATTGCACCTGGCATGCTTGAAGAATTCCAGATCAAGCGAGCCGAAACATTGCTTGATTGGGGTCTTTTGCCACACATCGGCAAAAACCCTGACAACAGGCACGAAAAGGCCCTATTCTTGGGCGAGTCAGCCTGCAAGCTTATTGAGCTCAAGCTTGGCTGGATAGGTACTGATGATAAAGACCATTATGGCAACAAGGTGATTAAGTTTGCTGGCCAGATGCTTGCCGACCTGTTCCGGACTGCCTTTCGTAATTTGATACGTGATATGAAGTATCAGCTGGAGCGCTCAGGCCAAAAGCGCGGCATCAACGCTGTCGCTGCAGCTGTCAGGCCTGGCATCGTGTCAGACAAGCTGAACAACGCCATTGCAACAGGCAACTGGGGTAGGGGCAGGGTAGGCGTCACACAGCTGCTTGATAGGACAAACTATATGTCGACTATTTCGCATTTGCGAAGGATTCAGTCGCCTCTTAGTAGGAGCCAGCCTAATTTTGAGGCAAGGGATCTGCATGCAACGCACTTTGGCAGAATATGCCCCGCAGAGACTCCTGAGGGCTCTAACTGCGGCCTTGTCAAGAATCTTGCGCTGTCAGCTATAATTTCCGTCAACATCCAGAACGCCGAAATTACAGAAAAGCTGTATGAGCTGGGAATACAGAGCGTAGATGACGTCGACCCGGCTCTAAGGAAGTCGGGCACAAGGGTGTTCGTCGACGGTCGGCTTATCGGCTACATTGAGAAGGGAGAACACCTTGCCGACACACTTAGGTCTATGAGGAGATCAGGCAAGATCCATCCCCATGTCGGCATCTACCTTTACAGTTCGCAAAACCCCAATGCCACAAAGCGTCTTTACATTAGCTGCAACGCTGGCAGGGTGCTTAGGTCACTTGTAGTCATTAGAGATGGCAGGCCGCTTGTAACATATGAGGTAATTGAAAAGATATCGAAAAAGTTCCTTTCTTGGAATGACCTCATCTATATGGGTATGATTGAGCTGGTAGACGCAAACGAGGAGGAGAACTGCTATGTCGCAATTGATCCAAAGAAAATAGAGCCCCTGCACACTCATCTAGAGATATTTCCATCTGCCATCTTGGGTGTGGGAGCTTCGATCATTCCATATCCTGAGCACAATCAGTCACCAAGGAACACCTACGAAAGTGCAATGGCAAAGCAAAGTCTTGGCTTTTCTACGCCATTGATGAATGCAAGCACGTACGTAAGACAGCACTTTATGCTCTACCCGCAAACACCCGTAGTGAGCACGAAGGCGATTAATCTACTTGGTCTTGAAGACCGACCAACAGGGCAGAATTGTGTCGTCGCTGTGCTCCCGTTTGAAGGCTACAACATAGAAGACGCCGTGGTGTTCAACAAAGCATCAGTAGATAGAGGGCTTGGCAGGACATTCTTTTATAGGATTTACGAGGCAGAAGCAAAGCAGTATCCCGGCGGGATGAAAGATAGTTTTGAAGTACCACCACCTGATGCCAATATTCGGGGCTACAGAGGCGAGAAGGCTTACCGTCTGCTTGAGCAGGACGGCGCGATTATGCACGAGGCAGTAGTTAACGGAGGAGACATCCTAATCGGTAGAACTTCGCCTCCACGGTTTATGGAAGAATACAAGGAGTTTGAGGTTAAGGGTCCATACAGGCGAGACACTTCAGTCGGCGTCAGGCCGTCAGAAAACGGTGTGGTCGATACAGTCATTGTGACTCAGTCAGTTGAAGGCGGCAAGATGTACAAAATTAGAGTTCGCGACATGCGCATCCCTGAGATTGGGGATAAGTTCGCCTCACGGCATGGCCAGAAAGGGGTTGTCGGCATGTTGGTCAATCAAGAAGACCTGCCATATACGGAGGAAGGCATTGTGCCAGACATCATGATCAATCCTCATGCATTTCCATCAAGGATGACAGTTGGCCAGTTCATGGAATCGCTAGGCGGCAAAGCCGCTTCACTCCGCGGCAAGATAGCTGACGGCTCGGCTTTTCTTGGGGAAAAGCTAGACGACATTAAGAATGCAATGGAGCATTACGGCTTCAAGTATACCGGTAAGGAGGTGATGTACGACGGCAGGACTGGACGAAGATTTCCTGCAGATGTCTACATCGGTGTCGTTTATTACCAAAAATTGCATCACATGGTTGCCGACAAGATCCATAGCCGCGCCAGAGGTCAGGTTCAGATGTTGACAAAGCAGCCAACTGAGGGCAGGGCGCGCGGCGGCGGATTGAGATTTGGCGAAATGGAGCGGGATTGTCTTATCGCATATGGCGCATCCATGATGCTCAAGGACAGGCTGCTAGAAGAATCGGACAAGGCTGAAGTAAATGTCTGTGAGCGTTGTGGCTTACTGGCATACTATGACGTCAAACAGCGCCGATACATCTGTCGTGTGTGCGGGGAAAAAGCCAAGATATCATCTGTAGTGATTGCGTATGCGTTTAAGCTGCTGTTGCAGGAAATGATGAGTCTCAATGTCGCGCCGAGGCTACTTGTAAAGGAGAAGGTGTAGAGATAGAATGATGGAAGAATCTGCAAAAACTCTAGGTGGAATAAAGTTTAGTGTATGGTCGCCAACTGAAGTGCGCAAGTTCTCAGTAGCTGAGATCACTGCACCTGAAACATATGATGAAGACGGAATGCCAGTGCAAGGCGGCTTGATGGACAACAGGTTGGGCACACTTGAGCCTGGCCAAAAATGTGCCACTTGTGGAAACACTTCTGCGAAATGCCCGGGGCATTTCGGTCACATCGAGTTAGCAGAGCCTGTGCTCCACATCGCTTTTGTAGACGATATTCATAAGCTGCTCTTGATAACCTGCCGATCATGCAACAGGATCAAGCTTGATGTAGAAGAGCTCGCCCACTACAAATCGATCCGCGACACAAAAGCGGCATATGCAGTAATTACACTTGAAAACATTAAAGACGATATTATTGAGCGGGCCAAGAAGGTCAAGGCCTGCCCGCACTGCGGCAAAGAGCAGTATGACTTGATATTTACAAAACCGACGATATTTGTTGAGCGGACTGATGCTGGCGAAAACAGACTGCTTCCAATCACTATCCGCGAAAGACTGAGCCATATACCTAATGACGACTTGACGCTGCTTGGGTATGATCCCAAGACAGCAAGGCCAGAGTGGTTTGTACTGCAAGTACTGCCCGTACCACCGGTGACTGTCAGACCCTCAATTATTCTGGAGACAGGCATTAGGTCAGAAGATGACCTAACTCACAAGCTTGTCGATATCATCAGGGTCAACCAGCGCCTCAAGGAAAGCAAAGAAGCAGGAACTCCTCCGCTTATTGTGCAGGACTTAGTCGACCTACTGCAGTACCATGTTACGACGTACTTTGACAACGAAGTTTCCGGCATTCCACAGGCTCACCACAGGTCTGGCCGGCCGCTTAAGACTCTTACACAGAGATTGAAGGGCAAGGAAGGAAGATTCAGAGGCTCACTTTCAGGCAAGCGTGTCGACTTTTCCAGCAGAACTGTGATTTCACCTGACCCTAACCTTGCAATATCTGATGTCGGCGTACCGGTAGATGTTGCAAAGAAGCTTACTATACCAGAAACAGTTTCGCAATGGAACTTAGAGCGGCTCAAGGGGTTAGTGATGAATGGCCCTAATACATATCCCGGAGCAAACTATATCATTAGGCCGGACGGAGTCAAGATTAGACTCGATTATGTTACCGACAGAAAAGCAATAGCTGATTCACTTGCCCTTGGCTACATTGTAGAGCGCCATCTCTCAGACAGCGACATTGTCATTTTCAATAGGCAACCTTCACTCCACAGAATGTCGATTATGGCCCACAGCGTCAAGGTGCTGCCCTACCGCACATTCAGACTGCATCCTGCAGTCTGTCCCCCATACAATGCTGACTTTGACGGAGACGAAATGAACCTTCATGTGCCTCAGAGCGAAGAAGCAAGGGCTGAAGCAACGCTTCTTATGAGGGTGCAAGATCAATTGATCTCACCGAGGTACGGCGGCCCTATCATTGGCGGCATCAGAGATTTCATTACCGGTGCATTTCTCCTTACCCGCGACAGCTCAACTCTGACAAGAGATGAATTCGCAAATTTGGCTATGCTAGGTGGCTATCATGGGCCACTACCCGAGCCGCTGATAACCACCGAGGACGGCCAAAAGAGGTACTCTGGCAGGCAGCTGTTCTCACTCTTCCTGCCAAAGGACTTTAACTTTATCATTACTTCAAAGTGGAACAAGGCCGCAAAGGGAGAAGGCAAGGATGTAGTCATAAAGAATGGTGAGCTTATCAGCGGCGTCATCGATAAGGCATCGATTGGTGCCGAAGAGCCGGACAGCGTGCTTCACAGAATCGCCAAGGACTATGGCACAGACGCGGCAAGAAAGTTCCTTGACTCGATACTTACCATGCTTAAGACATACATCACCCATAGAGGATTTAGCTACGGGTACTCTGACCTGTGGCTGCCCCCAGAGAGCCGACAGGCCATCAGTGACATCATCCAAAGGACCTACGAAAAGGTCTACGAGTTGATACAACAGTACAATGAAGGCACGCTCCCGCTAACAAGGGGTCTGTCCGGAGAAGAAGCACTAGAGTTGTATGTTGTAAATGAACTATCCCGCGCCCGTGATCGCGCTGGCAGGACAGCCGACAGGGCATTCCCTAACGAAAACTCAGGCGTGATCATGGCATCTACGGGTGCAAGAGGGTCGACACTCAACATCGGCCAAATGACTGCAGCATTAGGACAGCAATCGATCAGAGGCAAGAGAATCCAGAAGGGCTATCACAACAGAGCGCTTTCACATTTTAAGCCAAATGACACCAACCCTGATGCAAAGGGCTTTGTCAAGTCAAACTATCGCGATGGTCTGTCTCCGCTTGAGTTCTTCTTTCACGCAATGGGCGGAAGGGAAGGCCTTGTAGACACTGCAGTCAGAACCCAGCAGTCTGGTTACATGCAGAGGAGATTGATTAACGCACTTGAGCACCTAAAGATTGAATATGATCATACCGTACGCGACCCCCACGGCAACATCGTGCAGTATCTCTATGGCGAGGACGGCATCA
>Ga0307415_100001821_pt1 | contig 10443 bp, 11 predicted proteins | sample DK1Cmetagenome_FD_204524 | JGI IMG/M metagenome (GOLD analysis project Ga0307415, IMG submission 204524) | Maize rhizosphere microbial communities from greenhouse at UC Davis, California, United States - DK15-C-2 | ecosystem: Host-associated > Plants > Roots > Rhizosphere > Soil | place: USA...
TAGCCCATCCAGAGCTGGACCAGCAGCACCGCGATCATCGCGGTCACCGGCTTCCCGAACCAGTTGATCTCGGTGCCGAACATCCGGTTGATGAGGCCGAAGTCGGTGTTGAACATGTCCCGCCAGAGCAGGAGCATGGCGAACGCCGGCATGGCGTAGGGCAGGATCAGCAGCGACCGGTAGATCCGCTGCCCCTTGAGGCGCTCATGGTTGAGCACGATCGCCACCAGCAGCCCGAGCGAGAAGATCCCCGCGACGGTCAGGGCGGCGAAGGCGAGGTTCCAGACCAGCGTGCGGAAGAAGTACTTGGCGATCAGCGGGTCGGTGACCACGTCGGCGAAGTTGCGCAGCCCGACGTTGACCTTCCAGCCCTGGGCCAGGTTCTCGCCCTTGGCGTCGACGAAGAGGCCATTGGTCTCGTCGGCCGTCCAGGTCTGGCCGGTCTCGGCGTCCTTGATGCAGTCGCACGCCTGGTCGTAGGCCCGCTGCGGAGCGCCCTCGAAGGCGCGGGTGAGGCCAGCGGCGACGATCGCCCCGTTCTGGGTGGGGACGCTGAAGTTGGCCAGGTCCTCCTCGCGGGCCCCGGCAGCGCCGATGGTCAGGACCGTGTAGCCGGGCGCCTCGGTGACGTTGCCCAGCGGCGACAGCTGCACCCCGCCGGCCGGCAGCGGCTCGAGGCCGTCGCTGGTGCCGACCTGGGTCTGCTTGGTGTCGGGGTCGGTCAGCAGGAAGACGATGTCCCCGGTGATCGGGTCGCCCTTGGTGGCCACGGTGAGCCGGTAGTCGGTCGACCCTTCCACCTTCTGGATCGAGGCGCCCTCGATCGCCTGGATGGCGTCCTCCTTGCTGCCCCGGTGGGCGTCCCCGAAGTTCGTGAACGCCGTGCTCATGGTGTAGAGCACCGGGAAGACCTGGAACACCAGCAGGAACAGCGTCCCCGGGATCAGGTACTTGGCCGGGATCCGGCTGGGGGAGAGATAGACCCAGAAGATGACCGCGGTGACGAGCACGAGCAGGGCCAGGCCCAGCCACTGCTGCTGCTCGACCAGGGGGAAGGCGCCGAAGATGGCGATGGCCAGCACCAGGCCGAGCAGCGCGATCTTGACGATCATGCCGGTCGTGGTGGTGCTTCCCGGCCGGCCGCGCGGGCCGGGCGGCTGGGCACCGGCGCGCGAGGGGGCGCCGGGTTCGACGGGTGCCTGGGTTTGAGCCACGTCGGCCTCCCTGCTCAGGGTGAGGGGGGCAGCCGGCCCGGCCGGCCAGCAGCCGGCCCGGCGTGCCTGCCTACTTGATCTGTCCTTCGATCGCCTTGGCCGCTGCGGCCACCGTCGAGCCTGGTGGCGCACCGCCGACCGTCGCCGACTGGGCCTTGCCGAGCGGGTCCCACACGGTCGCCATCTCTGGGATGGCCGGCATGATGTCGCCGTCCTTGCCGGCCTCCAGGATCTTGGCCATGTCCGGGTCGGTCTTGCTGACCTCCGCGAAGGCCGCCTTCAGGGGCGGCGGCCGGCGGTCGGCCTTGTAGAGGGCGATCGCCACCTCGGGCTGGATGAAGTAGTTGGTGGCGAACTCCTGGGCGAGCGACTTGAACCGGCCCTGGCTGGCCACGTACATGGCCTGCACGCCGACGAACGGCCGGGCCTCCTTGCCGCCCTGGAAGCCGGGGATGGGGGTGATCTCGTAGGGGACCCCGCTCTTCTCGAGGTCGGGGATCTGCCAGGGGCCCGACAGCAGGAAGGCGGTCTTCTTGCCGGTGAAGATGCTGGTCACGTTGTCGGGGCTGATCGAGCGCTTGAGCGCCTGGTCGCCCTTCTCGCCCAGCTCGCTGATCTTCTCGAAGGCCTTGGCCGCCTCCGGCTTGGAGAGGCCGAGGTCCTTGGGGTCGTAGTCGCCCTCGGGGCCCTTGCCGAACAGGTAGCCGCCGCCCGAGGTGTAGATCGGGTACATGTGGTAGGCGTCGCCGTTGGGCCCGACGGGCAGGGCCATGATCTCGCTGACCTTGCCGGCCGTCTTGAGCTCCTTGCCCTTGGCCACCAGCGCATCGAGGCTCTTGGGCGCCTCAGGGGCGAGGTCGGTGTTGCGGAACAGGACCACGTTCTCGATGGCGTAGGGGATTGCCGTAGATCTGGCCGTTGTAGGTCACGCCCTGGAGGGCCAGCTCGTTGAAGGCGGCCCGGGTGTCGTCGGTGAGCTGGAGCGGGTCGATGGTGCCGTTCTGGACCAGGTTGCCGATCCAGTCGTGGGCGCCCATGACCAGGTCGGGGCCCTTGCCGGCCTGGGCGGCGGTGACGGACACGGTCTGGAGGTCCTTGGAGACGGCCTGGACGTTGACCTGGACGTCGTTGAGCTCACCCCATTTGGCGGCGGACTCCTTGATCGCCCGGGAGTACTTGTCGTCGGCCCAGATGGTGAGCGAGACGCCCTCCGAGCCGCTGTTGGACGCTCCGCCGCCGCTGCCGCAGTCGGCCAGAAGCAGCATCAGCCCCGCCATCAGCAGGGCGAGGGTGGTCCGCAGGCGCATGTGTGTGCTCCTCAAACTGTCCGCCGCCGAGGGTTGTCTGTCGTCCGACCCCCTTGCCGCTCGAGGAACTTGAACGTTCAACCAGTGGTGGAAAAAGTCATACCATGACCATCTGGCAGCGTCAAGAGTTCCTTATGTCCGGCTTCGCCGCGGGACTGTACCCAGCTGTGCAATCGGGTAACCTGGCCCTACGCGCCGTGAGGCCGGAGGTCAACGTGGCCGGTAAGCAGTCCGAGGATCGGGCACCGACGCAGGGCGCGGCCAAGCCCCGCAGCGACATCAACGATGTGGCCAGGCTGGCCCGGGTCTCGCGCCAGACCGTCTCCAACGTGCTCAACAGCCGCACGGGCTACTCCGAGGACACCCGCAACCGCGTCCTGCGGGCCATCGAGGAGCTCGACTACCAGCCTCACCGGGCCGCCCGCAGCCTCCGGTCGCAGCGGACCATGCAGCTCGGCTACCACATGCCGAGCGAGCAGCTGGCCGCCGAGAACGCCTTCGTCCTGGGGTTCATCCAGGCCCTGGTCCGGGCGGCCGCCGGCCACGGCCACCACGTGCTGGTGTTCACCGAGCAGGACGACGAGCTCGAGGTGTTCCGCGAGCTGGTCGCCATCCGCGGGGTGGACGGGTTCATCCTGTCGGGGTCGCGGGTCGACGACTCCCGCGCCCGCTACCTCCACCAGGTCGGGGTGCCGTTCGCCATGTTCGGCCGCACCGCCCCGGGCCTGCCCCAGTGCTGGGTCGACATCGACAGCGTGGCCGCGGCCAGCTCGGCGGTCGACTACCTGGTCGGCCGGGGCCACAAGAGCTTCGCCTACGTCGGCTACGCGACCAAGAACTACTGGGACGTCGAGCGGCTCGAGGGGTTCCGCAAGGGCCTTGCCGACCACGGGATCCGGGTCGGGGAGCGCTCCATCGTCCTCGGCGACACCCTTGAGGAGGTCCACGGCGACGTGCTCAAGCTGCTCGGCCGCAAGCGACGCCCGAGCGCGATCGTCACCGGCAGCGACGTGCTGGCCGCGGTGGCGGTGAACGCGGCCACCTCGATGGGGCTGCGGGTCGGCCACGACGTGGCCGTGACCGGCTTCGACGGCGGCTTCGTCCAGCAGATGACCGAGCCGCCGCTGACCAGCGTGCGCATCCCCGTCGACCGCATCGCGGCCGAGCTGATCGCCTCCTGCCTGCGCGAGATCGACGAGGGCACGACCCAGGCCGCCGGCATCCTCGTCCCGACCGAGATCGCCGTCGGCGGCAGCGCCTAGCGGTGCGGGTCGTCTCGCTGCTGCCGTCGGCGACCGAGATCGTCTGCGCCCTGGGGGCCGCCGGCGAGCTGGTCGGGGTGTCGCATGAGTGCGACCACCCGCCGGAGGTGGCCGGGCTCCCGGCCCTCACCGCCTCCCGGCTCCCGGACGCTGGCGCCAGCGGCGACATCGACCGGTCGGTGCGCGAGCTGCTCCGGGCCGCCCTGGCCATCTACGACCTGGACGTCGACCGACTGGCCGCGCTGGCCCCGGACGTGATCGTCACCCAGGACCTGTGCGAGGTCTGCGCGGTCTCCTACAGCGCCGTGTGCGCGGCCACCGAGCGGCTGGCCGGCCGCGACGTCGAGGTGGTGAGCCTGCACCCGCGGCGGCTGGGCGACATCTGGGACGACCTCCGCCGGGTCGCGGCCGCCCTCGACCGCCGGGCCGCCGGCGAGGCCCTGGTCGGCGGGCTGCTGGAGCGGCTGAGCCGCCTCGAGGGCCAGGCCGCCGTGGGCGGCCGGCCGACGGTGGTCAGCATCGAGTGGCTCGACCCGGTGATGCTCGGGGGCACCTGGATGCCGGAGCTGATCGCCGTCGCCGGCGGCCACCCGCTGGGGGCGGCGGCGGGGGAGCAGGCGCCAACCCTGGACCTGCCCGCCCTCGGGGCCCTTGAGCCCGAGGTGGTGGTGGTCAAGCCGTGCGGCTACCCGGTCGAGCGGACCCTGGCCGAGCTCGAGCTGCTCCCCAAGGTGCTGCCATGGGAGGCCTGGCCGGCCGTGGCCGCCGGGCGGGTGTACGTGGCCGACGGCAACGCCTACTTCAACCGCAGCGGCCCCCGGATCGTCGACTCGGCCGAGCTGCTGGCCGCCTGCCTGCACCCCGGCCGGTTCCCCGCCCACCTGGAGCGCCACCGGGAGGCGGTGCGCCGGGTCGACGCCGGCCTCGGCGTCCACCCGGTGGGCCCCTCCGTCGGCCCCGAGGCGGGGATCGGGCTGGTCACGCGCGCACGCGATCGCGGGCGGCCGCCTCGGGGGCGTGGGCGTCGTAGTGGCGAAGGGCCGGCACCAGCAGGGCCAGGCTGACCAGGGCGGCGGCGGCCAGCGCCCCGCCGACCCAGGAGACGGTGACCCCGAAGGCGGCCGCCATCGCCCCGGCCCGCAGGTCGCCCAGGCGGGGCCCGCCGGCCACGACCACGATGAACACCCCCTGCATCCGCCCGCGCATCTCGTCGGGGGCATAGGTCTGGAGGATCGTCTGGCGGTACACGGCCGAGACCAGGTCGGCCGCGCCGGCCACGGCCAGCAGCAGCACCATCAGCCACAGCGACCCGACCAGCCCGGCCGCGGCCACCGCCAGCCCCCAGGCGATCACGGCCCCGACCAGGGCGACGCCCTGGCGGCCGACCCGCCCGATCCAGCCCGAGGAGAGCCCGGCCAGGACCGCCCCGATGGCGATGGCGGCGTACAGCCAGCCGACGGCTCCGCGGCTGCCCAGAGCGGCGGCGGTCTCCGGGAACAGGGCCCTGGGCATGGCCAGCACCATGGCCACGATGTCGACCGCGAACGACAGCAGCAGCACCGGCCGGGTGGCGATGAAGGCCAGTCCGTCGACCACCGACCGCAGCCCCGGGGTGGTGGCCGGCCCGGCCGGGGGGAGGGCTGGCAGGCGCAGGGCGGCGTACAGGGCGATGGTGAAGATGGCCAGGTCGGCGGCGTAGGCGGCCGCGAACGACCAGCGGGCCAGGATCAGCCCGGCCAGCAGGGGGCCGGCGACCATCCCCAGGTTCGAGGCGGTGAACGACAGTGTGTTGGCCGACGGCACCAGCGAGGCCGGCAGCACCCTCGGCACGATCGCCCCCCGGGTCGAGAACGCGACCGCGAACCCGGCCGCCTGGACCGCGACCAGCCCGAGCAGCAGCGGCAGGCTGGCCAGGCCGAGCAGGGCGGCCACGAGCAGCCCGCCGGTGCACCCCCACAGCAGCAGCGACGACCCCAGCAGCAGGAGCCGGCGGTCGACGGCGTCGGCCACCGCGCCCCCCCAGAGCCCGAACATGACCAGCGGGACCAGCCCGACCAGCCCCAGCATGCCCACCCAGAACGAGGAGCCGGTCAGCTCGAACACCTGCACCGGCACGGCCACCGCGGTCAGCTGGAAGCCGATGAACCCGAGCGAGTTGCCAAGCCACAGCCGCCGGAACGCCGGATGCCGCAACGGCTCGACGTCGATCGCGGCCCGTCGCAGCCGCCGCAGTGGAATCATGACCCGCCCCAGGATAGGGGTGAGTTGTCGGGCCGGGTCAGCCGCCGGCCAGGGAGTGGCCTTGCTGGGGGCCGACCTCGAGGTCGCCGACCTGGACGGTGGCACGGGGGGAGCCGCGGGGGAGGACGACCTCCACCGCGAGGGCGGTCCCGGGGCGGTGAGCCTCGTGGGCGACCTCGACCCGGAGCCAGCGGGCGTCGGTGAGCACGGCCCCGATGGTGTCGAAGGCCACCCGGCGGCCGCCGGCCACCTCGAGCAGGCTCACCTGCAGCAAGGTGCCGGGCCGGCTGGCTCTGACCAGGAGGGTGGCGGCGTAGATCCGGCCCGGGACGCAGCGGAGCAGCCCGGGCAGGGCGATGCCCTGGTCGCCGGGACCGCTGGCGGTGAAGCGGCCCGGCCGCCGCCCGGCCCCGGCCGGCTCGGCCCCCTCGACTCTGGCGCCGCCGAGGGCCAGCCAGCCGGCCGACGGGGGATCAGCGGCCGGCTGGCCGGCGCCCCCGGGGCTGGTCACCGGAGGGCCGGTGGCCGCCGGGGCGGCCCTGGGGCCCGGGGCGTCCGGACGGTCAGGGCGGCCGACCATCTGGGCGATCAGGACCACCATCGTGAGCACGATCGCGACCGCCGCCAGCAGCCACTCCGCGACCTGATGCTCTCGGGCATCCGTCCCGGACCGCCTGACTGCGGCGAGGTGCCGGGGAGGGTGCCAGTTCGGGCCCCTTCCCATACCTCGCGAGGCTCGCAGCCGCTACCAACGACCCGCTAACCGGTCAGGCCGGACAGGGCGGCGAACCCAGCGTTCGTAGGCGGTCTGGAAGCAGGCCAGGGCGACCTTGGGGACGAGCAGCGCCTCCTGCTCGCTCGAGCCCCTGACCACCAGGCGAGCCGCGATCGCCTGCTCCCAGCGCAGGGTCTTGGCCATGCGGCGGGCCTGGAGGGCCGGGGTGGCGGCGATCAGCCGCTCCCGGGCCAGGCGGCCGAGGGATGGTCCGCGAGCCCGCTCGGGCCGGGGCGGATCCTCGGCAACCACGTCGTGCTCGACCTGGGCGACGGGGTCTACGCCGCCCTGGCCCACCTGCGCCGTGGGTCGGTCCGGGTGCGGCCGGGTCGCCGCCGGCCAGCAGCTGGCGGCCTGCGGGAACTCGGGCAACTCGACCGAGCCCCACCTGCACTTCCAGCTCATGGACCACCCGAGCGTGCTGCTGGCCGCCGGCCTGCCCTGGCCTTCGACCACTTCCAGGTCGCTCGGTCAGGACCAGCGGCCGGCCGGAGACGACCACCCCGACGGCTCCTCTCGCCCGCGCCCTTCACCAGCAGAAGGGGCGGAACGGCACAATACGCCTAGGTTGCGGACCGGGTCCTCCGCGAACAGGCCCGGCTAGGCCGATGCCGCCGCCAGGTCGGCGGCCGTCGGGGGGTCGGCGCCGCGGCGGGTGCAGGTGATGGCGGCGGCCAGGACCGCCTCGTCGGCCAGGGCGGCCAGGGTGGCCGCGTCCATGGCCTGGAGGGCCGGACGGCGGGCGGCGCCGAGGAGATCGCGGCGGTGGAGGCCGGCCAGCAGGGCGGCCATGCAGGCGTCGCCGGCGCCGACGGTGTCGACCACCTCGACCACCCGGCCGGGGCGTCGCAGGACCCCGGCCTGGCGGGTCGCGGCCACCAGGCCGCCAGGGCCGAGGGTGATCGCCACCAGCGCCGGGCCCTTGGCCAGCCAGGACTCGGCGACCTGCTCGGGGGCCCGGCCCGGGAGCAGCCAGGCCAGGTCGTCGGCGCTGGCCTTGACCACATCGGACAGCCCGACCAGGGCCTCGATGCGACCCCGGACGGCGTCGGGGGAGCCCATCAGCAGCGGCCGGCAGTTGGGGTCGTAGGACACCGTCAGGTCCTTGCGGGCCCCGGCCAGCAGCCGCTGGAGCACGTCGGCCCCTGGCGGCATGGTCAGGGCGATCGACCCGGCGTGCAGCGCGACCACGTTCCCGTCGAGGGCGCCGCCGAGCTCATGCTCGGCCCACTGCCAGTCGGCCGTGCCCTCGACCCGGAAGTCGTACTCGACCACCCCGTCGCGGCCCACGGCCACGATCGCCAGCGAGGTCGGCTCGGCCGCCCGGACGGCGAACGACAGGTCGACCCCGTTGCCGACCAGGTGGGACCGGAGCCGGTGCCCGAGCAGGTCGTCGGCGATCCGGGCCAGCAGCCGGGTCGGGACCTCCTGCCGGGCCAGCCCGACGGCAACGTTCGCCGGGCTCCCTCCCGGGGCGGCCCGGAACACCCCGTCCCCGCCGGCGGGCACGAAGTCCACCAGCGCCTCCCCGGCCACCGCCACCACCCCGGCCCGGCCGTCCGCCGCCCGCTCGCTCATGCCCAGCTCCTGGTGTCGCCCGCCGGCACATTCTTACCGACGGGCGACGTCCGGGCGAGCGGCGCGGGTGGGCGGGCCGTCAGGCCTGGAGGGCCTGAACGAGCTCCTCTTCCCGGTCCTTGGTCAGGTTGGTCTGGATGACCGTCGGGTTGAAGGGCTTGATGGCCTCGATCACCCGGTCAACGGTGGCCGAGCGGGCGAGCAGGAACACGGCCGCCCTGCCCCCCTCGAGCTGGCTGCCGATCTGCTTGATGGTGTCGTCGTTGATGCCGACGTCGGACAGCTTCCCGGCGAGGGCGCCGCTGGCCGCCCCGACGGCCAGCCCGGCCACCGGCACGAGGAACAGCATGCCGATCAGCGTGCCCCACAGGGCCCCTGAGGCGGCCCCGGCCCCGGTCAGGCTGACCGCCTGCTGGATCCGGACCTTGCCCTTGTCGTCCCGCCAGGCATAGGCGGCATCCTGCAGCTGCAGCAGCTCCTGCTTGGCCAGGTCACCGGCCATGTCGAAGAGCCGTTCCGCGTCGTCGCGGTTGTCGACACCGAGTACCACCAGATGCGCCATGAATGTCCTCCGGACGTGTTGGCCGACGCTGGTCGGGGCCATCATTCCGCCCTCCCCGGGGGAGGCGTCGTCACCCTTTCTGGGTGAAACCGTGGCCCGCGGTTCCGTCGGACCGTCGAATCACCCGGGCCGGGTGACGACAGGCCACCCCGGTTCGCGACAGGCTGGGCGGCGACACGTTCGCGCACAGGAGGGAGAACGATGGCCGTCGACACCTTCATGGCCTATGTCGGGGTGTATCCCAGCGTGGCCGACGCCGAGGCCGACTATCAGCTGGTCAAGGACCTGCACACCGAGGCCGGGCTGATCGACGCCTACGACGCCGCCGTGATCGAGCGGCGGGAGGACGGGAAGGTCAAGATCACCAGGAAGCACGAGACCCCGACCCGGGTCGGGGGTGTCCTCGGCGGCGGGGTCGGGCTGGCCACGGGCCTGGTCGTCGCCCTGTTCCCGTTCGCCGCGGTCGGGGCCGGGCTGCTGGCCGCCACCACCGCCGGCGGGGCTGTCCTCGGGGCGCTGGCCGGGCACGCCGCCGCCGGCATGAGCCGCCACGACCTCAAGGAGCTGGGCGAGCAGCTCGACGCCGGCCAGGCCGGCCTGGTCGTGGTCGGCGTCTCCGACATGGGGGCCAAGATCGAGCAGGCGATGCGCCGCGCCGAGAAGCTCCAGGCCAAGGAGCTCAAGGCCGACACCGCCGCTATCGAGGCCGACGCCAAGAGCGCCGGAGCCGACCAGCCCGCCCCACCGACCAGCTAGGGTCGCGCAGGCTCCGCCTCACCGCGTGCGGGTGTCGGCCGGTCAGGCTGAGCGTGGTGCGCGGCTGCGCCACTGGTCGGCGGTGATGGCGTAGATCACGGCCTGGAACGTCACGCCGTTGTCCTCGACCTCGCCCTCGTGGTCGAACACCATGCCCAGGCGGCGCATCACCGCCAGGCTGCGGAGGTTGGGCCGGTCGGTGATGGAGATGATCCGGGGCAGGCCCAGGGGGCCGAAGGCGTGGTCGAGCCAGGCGGTGGCGGCCTCGGTGGCGTAGCCGTTGCCCCAGTGCTCGTGGGCCAGTCGCCAGCCGACCTCGACGTCGTCGGGGTAGGACTCCTGGTGGTGGAGGCCGCACATCCCCAGGAACACCCCGTCCTGGCGCCGCTCGACGGCGAGCAGGCCCAGGCCCTCCGTGGCGTAGCACTCCTGGGCCCAGGCGGCGATGTCGTCGGAGTCCTCGCGGGTCAGCGGCCCCCCGAGCCACCGCGCCACCTCGGGGTCGGCGTTCAGGGCCGCGTACAGCGGCAGGTCGTCACGCCGGAAGGTGCGCAGCAGCAGCCGGGGCGTCGTCAGCACCACCGTGCCGTCCCAGTCCACCATGCGCGCTCGCCTCCTCGGCCCCCACCATAGCCGGATGCTTGAGCGACGGCTCGGGCGGTTAGAGGCGGGAGAGGACCCTTCCAGCAGGAGTGCCACATGAGCAGCCAGACCCGATCGGAGCCCCTGGTCGGCTACCACGCCTCGC
>Ga0307415_100001822_pt1 | contig 10441 bp, 8 predicted proteins | sample DK1Cmetagenome_FD_204524 | JGI IMG/M metagenome (GOLD analysis project Ga0307415, IMG submission 204524) | Maize rhizosphere microbial communities from greenhouse at UC Davis, California, United States - DK15-C-2 | ecosystem: Host-associated > Plants > Roots > Rhizosphere > Soil | place: USA...
GGAATCAATTTGTACGAAAAGAAACTCGCGGACGCCGAGAAAAATTTGAAGAAGTCGGTCGAACTGCAACCGAGTCATGCGGCTTACACGAATCTTGGAGTCTTGTATTACCGACAGAAGCGCTGGGCTGAATCGGCCGAGATGACGCAAAAGGCTTTGCAGATTAACGCTAAAGACTGGCGAGGATGGTTGAATCTGGGGCTCGCGTATGAGTGGCTGAACCGCGAAGCCGATGCCGCGAGTGCGTATGAACATCAGTTGGAGTGCCTGAAAGAGCTTGAAAAAATCAAACCTGACGATTCTGAGGTCCAGGCAGAACTCGGACTGCTGCATTCAAGGAAGAAGCTTCGACGCGAGACGTTGATGTACGTGGACGCCGCATTGGCTCGTTCGCCCAAAGATCCCGGAGTGCTGGCCAGCGTCGCCGAGGCCTGCGAGTACCTGGGAGAACGCAACCGCGCGCTCGAATTGGTGCAAGAAGCTTTGGCAAATGGGTGGACCCTGGAACAAATCGAGACCGACCCCGGGCAACGGGCTCTTATACGCGATCCCCGCTTTCGGACGATCGCAAATTCAGTGACCAAGGATCTAGATCCTGCACGCAGATAGCTTTGCAGGAGAAGGAGAGAAAATGGCTACTACTCAGATGTTACAGACGGAGAAAGTACGGTTAACGCGCAGCGCTGCGCGTCAGCCGGAAGGGGCGTGTATCGAGATCGATATCAACATAGACGGAACGGTGATAATCGATTGCGAGGTTGAAACACACTTAGGCGAAGGAGAGAATAGACAAGTTACGTTCCGTGCGAACGCGGATTGTGTACTGGAGTTCACAAACGATCAGGTGTTTGGCACGGACTCGTCTTACCTCAGAAAAGACCTACCCACGACCTTGCACGTAAGAGATGTGCTCGGGAAGAACGGGCCAGTTGAGACGATTTTCCACTTACACCCGATTTTGAAGGGTGGTTCAAAAGGCGATCCAAAGATAGTCGTACCTTGAATAGTGATGCGACAGACAAGTTCGGGTCCAGGCGGGGGACCGATCTGCTTTTTGGACGTCCTCCGCTTCAGCTTCAGCTGTTGAGAGTAGCCATTCTTTCCAGCCTCGTAAGCTCTTGAAAAGAATGGCGGGGTCGACGGGACTCGAACCCGCGGCCTCTGCCGTGACAGGGCAGCGTTCTAACCAACTGAACTACGACCCCGCTTTTGCGGATGATCTGCTGGTCTCAGATCGGTGAGGTTTATCCCGGGCGTCACTCCGGACCTCGGTGGTGGGCAGTGCAGGACTCGAACCTGCGACCTCCTGCTTGTAAGGCAGGCGCTCTAACCAGCTGAGCTAACCGCCCCTCGTTTACGCATCCCGCCCGCAGCGCGTGCGGCGTTCCGGAAGCGCATTTCAAAGGGGCAGGGAAGCGAAAAGTTCCATTCGCAATATACAGGATTGGTGAAGGCAGGGTCAAACGGGGCCAAAGAAGTAAATTCTACCGCTACTCAGGCATCTTTTTACCTTCAGGGCGAAACCAAATGTGTGGCATCGCGTGTTTCCCATTCCCTCCACCGCGGCTGCCGGCAGGTGACCGATGAAAGCCATCCTGTTCGTTGACGATAACGAAGTACTTGCGCGCCTAAGTTGTGACATCCTGGAGACCCAAGGCTATCGCGCGGTGTGTGCTTACAACGCCAGCGACGCACTGGAGAAGTTCGATCAGGAGAAGTTCGACATCCTGGTGACCGACTTCCGCATGGACGGCATGAATGGAGTGGAACTTGCCCGAAAAGTCCATGCCAAGAATCCGGCAGTTCCTGTAATCATCGTTACGGGCTATGGCCCCATCGAAGCCGGCAAAGAAGTGACCGAGTGTTTGGAGAAGCAGGACGGCTTGTTCCCTGCACTCATCGACAAGATCAAGGTCTATCTCGACCAGGCACAGCCCACCGAGGCAAAGTCGGCGTAACAACCTCAGCCAAAGGGATCCAGCACGCGCGCACTGACGCATAAGTGCGCGGATGCTATTCTGCGTTCGTGCGCCGGCTGATCATCAACGCAGACGATTTAGGCCTTACCGAGGGCGTAAACCGTGGCGTTGCAGAAGCTTATGCGCGAGGAGTAGTGACCTCCACAACGCTGATGGCGAATTCCCCAGCATTCACTTCCGCAATTCAACTTTTGTCATCAGTCCCAAATTTGTCAGTAGGGTGCCACGTAGTTCTGATCGATGGCAGACCTCTCCGGGACCCCGCGCGCGTTCGCACGTTGATGGAAAATGAATCAGGTTTTCGAGACAGCCTCGCCCGTTTTGCCTTCGATGCGTTGAGGGGCAGTATCCGCGAAGAGCACATCTATGATGAGGCTGTTGCGCAGTTCGACAAGCTGAAGTCGGCAGGTATAACTCCGACGCACTTCGATACACACAAGCATGTTCACATGTTCCCCAAGGTTTTGAGGCCGCTGCTGAAGGCAGCGCGCGATTCTGGAATTCGTGCTGTACGTAACCCATTCGTTCCGCTGAAGCCATTAGCATTCGCGCACTTAGTACGCCGCCCGAAGTTATGGACGCGCTACTCGGAGGTTGCAGTTCTTCGCCGCTACCGAGAGGATTTTCGCCGTGCGGTAACGGACGCCGGGATGATCTCTCCTGACGGCAGCTTCGGCATTGTGGTAACCGGAGTGCTCGACCAGAACTTGTTTGAAGCAATCATCGGCTGCATCCCCGAGGGAACATGGGAGTTCGTTTGCCATCCGGGATATCTCGACGCGGAGCTATTCGAAACCCGCACACGCCTAAGAAAGTCGCGAGAGATGGAGCTCCAGGTGCTCACCTCCCAGGAAGCGCGCGAGGCCCTACATAGAAACGGTATCGAATTAATCTCCTACCGACAGCTCTGATAATCCGCTTCCTCTCTGTAGCATTCACGAAAGGCTAACTTTAAATCCTGCTAAAACTCTGTCCCGCAGGGCACCGCCGCGTTTGCAGATGGCATCTAGAAATATAAGTCTCTGAAAATTTGAGGCGATCTTGTGCAGGTACGAGGTGGACAGATGAAGAAAGGTTTACTGTTAGCGGCAGTGATGTTGGTGGCGATTGCGGTCGCAGTACCCGCGTTTGCACAAAACGTTCTGCCTTCCGGAGCAGAAATCAAAGTGCGAACAGACACGGCCATCAATGCAACGCCCGTCGATGCCGGAAAAGTATTCGCGGGCCGCATCAGCAAAGATGTGATGGATAATAACGGGACAGTAGTGATTCCACAGGGCTCCCGCGCTCAGCTTGCAGTCATTCGTGACGGCGAACAGGCTGCGCTGGATCTCCGTTCGGTCGTGGTGAACGGGCGCAGATATAACATCCTGGCGGGAACTGAGTCGGGATCGGGCCAGGGATTAGGAAAAAATAAGCGCACCGCGAAATATGTAGGCGGCGGTGCACTCGCTGGAACACTAATCGGTGCGCTGGCCGGCGGCGGAAAAGGCGCCGCAATTGGAGCCTTGATAGGCGGAGCTGGCGGTGCCGGAGCGCAGGTACTCACCAAGAGCAAGGATTTAAAGATCCCTGCCGAAACCGAACTGACATTCAAGACGGCTGATCAGTTGGTTCTGCAGCGCTCACGGGCACCAAAACGTCAGACGCAAAACGCTCAAGAATAGTTCGAGAGTGCGGGGCGGCCACTCGGCCGTCCCTTTTATTCTTGGTGCGCGGCGCGGCGCAAACGATCGAGCACGGCTTCCCATTCCTCTGTTTCCGGGGGCAGCTCTACGCCAATCCAATCGAAATCTGAAGAATCGGCGTGATGAAGCGTCCCGTAGAGGATTCGTGCATACTCGGCCGCATCCGTCGGCATCGGGAGGACCTCAGCCTCGCTATTCGGATCGCGCCAGATCTTCAGATAAACCCCTTTGCCCCGCGGAGGAGTACGCCCATCCGGTATCAAGAACAACGGTTTCCGAGGGCTGTAGTGCCGGGGATGCATTCCGGGCGCTTCGTGCGCGTCAGCCACAGAATGCGTTTGAACGTTGACATGTCCAATCACGCGCTCCAGTTCCATTCGCGAGACTCCACCTGGACGCAGAAGCGTCGGTGTGTCCACGGCCAGCGAGACCACGGTCGACTCTATGCCCACGCTCGTCGGGCCGCCATCAAGCACGAAATCGACCAACTCTCCCAGCCCCTCGCGAACATGCTCCGCGGTAGTAGGAGAAAGTTGCGTAAAGCGATTCGCGCTAGGGGCCGCGATGGGAACTCCAGCTTCGCGGATCAACGCGAGTGCTACCGGATGCGCCGGCATCCGTAATCCGACCGAGCTCAATCCTGCTGTAACAAGATCGGGAATGACGTCGAGTTTCGGCAGTACAAGCGTCAGCGGCCCAGGCCAGAAGCCTTCTGCAAGCTTTTGGGCCCGGTCAGGCCATGCCGCTACGAGTTTCCGTCCCATTTCGATGGAAGAAATATGCACGATCAGAGGACTCGTGTGCGGACGCCCTTTCGCTTCGAAAATGCGCGCAACAGCAGTGGCATCCAGTGCATTCGCGCCAAGTCCATACACAGTTTCTGTCGGGAACGCCACCAGTCGTCCGCTACGAATCAGCTCAGCTGCTCTGGACAGTTCCTGGTCACTTACTTGAAATAAGTTATTGGGCATCGCTGTCAGGGCCGCTGCATCGGATTGATTGCGACCCCATGACATATTAATGTACGGTAAATTAAACTTCCGGATTCAAGTTCTCTTGGGAGTCTTAGCTACATCTCCGGTCATCATTAGGTTATAAGGTGGACAGCCCAACAACGATGTGAATCACTCCGGTATCTGAAAGGTAGGATCAGTGGCCAACCAGGTTGACGTTGCCGCCCAGACGACTGCATCAGCGCCCGCCGTAATCGAATCTAACAGAGGCAATGGAGCCGGCGCGGAAGACAGCTCCAAGCTGGATGCGCTGTGCATTAACACGATCCGCACTCTCTCGATGGACGCGGTGCAGAAAGCCAACAGCGGACATCCGGGAACTCCGATGGCTCTGGCGCCGCTGGCATATGTTTTGTGGGATCGTTTTCTGCGGCATAATCCTCGCAATTCACACTGGCCTAATCGCGACCGCTTCGTCCTGTCGAACGGCCACGCCTCAATGCTGCTGTATTCGCTGCTTTACCTGAGCGGGTACGACCTTTCGCTCGATGACATTAAGAACTTCAGGCAGTGGGAATCAAAGACCCCTGGACACCCTGAGTATGGGGTCACACCGGGGGCCGAAACGACCACGGGTCCCCTTGGGCAGGGAGTGGCGAACTCCGTAGGGATGGCAATCGCCGAGCGATGGCTGGCAGCGCACTTCAATCGTGATGGACATCAACTGGTCGATTACAAGGTTTATGCGTTCTGCGGCGACGGCGACATGATGGAAGGCGTGTGCCAGGAAGCTGCATCGATCGCAGGACACCTTGGGCTGTCGAATCTTATTTGGTTCTACGACAACAACCAGATCACAATTGAAGGCCGTACCGATCTCGCATTCAGCGAAGACATTGCGACTAAGTTTCTTGGTTACCACTGGAATGTTCAGCGCGTGAGCGATGCCAACGATCTCGGACTGATCGAGCGAGCCATCCGCACGGCGCAACAGGAGAACACTCGGCCATCGCTCATTATTGTAGATAGCCACATCGCCTGGGGCGCTCCTAATAAGGCGGATACGAAAGAAGCGCACGGCGAACCATTGGGCGATGATGAAATCCGCCTGACGAAAAAGTTTTATGGTTGGCCCGAAGATGCGAAGTTCCTTGTTCCGGAAGAAGCGCTCAGCCACATGCGCAAGGCCGAAAAGCGCGGAGAAAGATGGGAACACGAATGGAACCAGAACCTTGCTTCCTATCGAAGCGCGAATGCTGATCTTGCATCTGAATGGGATCGCATCCAGAACCAAGAACTCCCTGCCGGTTGGGACACCGATATCCCGACGTTCCCAGCGGATGCGAAAGGGGTAGCCAGCCGTGAGTCTTCAAGCAAAGTTCAAAATGCCATCGCCAAGCGCGTGCCGTACTTAATCGGAGGCTCCGCCGATCTGGCTCCTTCAACGAAGACCCTGATTGCCAAAGAACCATCGTTCGAGAAAGACAGTTTCGGACGCAATCTTCACTTCGGAATCCGCGAGCATGCTATGGGTTCGATCATGAACGGACTCGCGCTGTCGCGACTACGTCCGTACGGATCGACATTCCTGATCTTCTCCGATTACATGCGCCCGGCGATTCGTCTCGCAGCCCTGATGGACCAACCGGACATCTTTATCTATACGCACGACTCGATCGGTCTCGGCGAAGATGGGCCTACGCACCAGCCGATCGAACAGCTCATGTCATTACGCGCGATTCCTAGGCTCATCGTGATACGACCGGGAGATGCGAATGAAGTTGCAGAAGCATGGCGCGTGATCATGCCTTTGAAACATGAGCCGGTTGCGCTCATCCTGAGCAGGCAGGCACTCCCGACGTTTGATCGTTCGAAGTATGCGTCTGCCGAGGGCGTGAAGTTCGGGGCATACGTGATGGCGGAAAACGATCCTAACCCTGACGTGGTTCTCATGGCGACCGGCTCGGAAGTGCAGCACGTAGTCGGTGCGTACGAGCAACTTTCGAAAGAGGGAATCAAGGTTCGAGTCGTGAGCTTCCCGTCATGGGAGCTGTTTGAAAAGCAATCGGCGGAGTACAAGAAGAAGATTCTGCCGCCCAACATTCACGCGCGTGTAGCAGTGGAAGCCGGCACGTCGCTTGGATGGAAAGAGTACGTTGGCGATCGCGGTAAGGTTATCGCGCGAACCGATTTTGGCGCCTCCGCCCCGATCAAAGATCTGCTGAAGCATTTCGGCTTTACTGTTGAAAACGTGGTGAAGGAAGCCAAGTCGCTTCTGGAGAAAAAGTAAAATGCGCGTCGCAGTGGGCGCTGATCACGCGGGTGTCCCACTGAATCAAGCGGTGATCGACGAGGTTCGTAAGCTGGGTCACGAAGTTGTGGACCTGGGAACGCATGACGCTTCACAGTCGGATGATTATCCGGATTACGCCGTGGCGGTGGCCGCAAAGGTGGCTTCAGTCGATTGCGAGCGAGGAATCCTGGTATGTGGCAGTGGGGTTGGGGTTACTGTCGCAGCAAATAAAGTTTTGGGAATTCGCGCCTGTATGTGTCACGACACCTATTCGGCGCATCAGGGTGTGGAGCACGATGACATGAATGTGCTCTGCATCGGCGCCCGCGTTGTTGGGCGCGAACTGGCTTTAGAACTTGTGAGGGCGTTTTTAAATGCCCGATTTACCGGCGAGGAGCGCCATCTTCGTAGGCTTAATAAGATATTGGCGCTTGAGCAGAATATGCGAGGGAAATTATGAGCAGCCGCAATCCTCTAATTGAACTTACTAAACTTGGACAAAGTGTTTGGCTCGACCAGATGCGTCGCAGCCTGCTGACCAGCGGCGAGCTGCAGAAGCTGATTTCCAACGACGGCTTGGGCGGCATGACCTCGAACCCAACCATCTTCGAAAAAGCGATTGGCGGCAGCGCAGACTACCAGAAGTCTCTCGAGCAACTTGCTGCGCGCGGCGCAAGTGTGAACGAAATTTACGAAGCGTTGGTCGTCGAAGATATTGGAGCCGCTGGCGACGTGCTGAAGCAGGTGTACGACAGCAGAAACGGTGCAGATGGCTTCGTGAGCCTGGAAGTCTCTCCGCTGCTGGCGCACGAAACTCAGAAGACGATCGACGAGGCAAAGAAACTGTTCTCGCGCTTAAATCGGCCCAACGTCATGATCAAGATTCCGGCAACGCCGGAAGGCTTGCCCGCAATTGAAGAGAGCATCGCGGCGGGACTGAACATCAACATCACTCTCATCTTCTCGGTCGAAGTTTACGAGAAGGTGGCAGAAGCCTACGTCCGCGGCCTCGAACGGCGGGTTGCCGCTGGGCAGCCGATTGATCGAATTGGAAGCGTCGCCAGCTTTTTCGTGAGCCGCATTGACACGGCAGTGGATAAGGAGCTTGAAGCGCTAGCAGCAAAGGCCACCGGCGCAGAGAAGGAGCGCATCCTCGCTTTACAAGGGAAGACAGCAATCGCTAACGCCAAACTTGCCTACCAATCGTTTAAGCGCATTTTTGATGGCGAGCGCTTCGCGAAGTTGAAGGCCAAAGGGGCCAAGGTCCAGCGTCCCTTATGGGCTTCGACCAGCACAAAAAACCCGAATTATCTCGACGTGATCTACATCGAAACCCTGATTGGGCCCGACACCGTTAACACCATGCCTCCACAAACGGTTGATGCCTATCGCGATCACGGAAAACCGCAACTTACACTCGAACACGACGTAGAAGGGGCGCACAAACTTTTCAGTGACCTTGCGGCCCTGGGCATCGACTTCAAGAAGGTCACCGAAAGATTGACCGCAGACGGAGTGAAATCCTTCGCAGATTCGTTCAACGATCTGTTCAAAGTCATTGAGGCCCGCCGCGATGAGGCGCAGAATCGCATTCTCGCGCGACACACGGCAGCAATCGGCAAGTACGAAAACGCCCTGAAGGATGGACTCAAGGAGCTTGCCGATAAGCAGTTCCCCATCCGCCTTTGGAAGAAGGACGCGACGCTCTGGAAGACAGAAGAAGCGCACACAAAGATTATCTCGAGCTCGCTCGGGTGGCTGCGCGTTGCAGAAGACATGCAGGCCCGTGTCACTGAACTGAAAGCGTTTGCGGAGGAGATCCGGAACGCTGGTTTCGAATACGCCGTCGTACTCGGGATGGGCGGATCCAGCCTATGTCCCGAAGTGTTCCGCCAAACGTTCAAGAAGCAGAATGGCTATCCGGAACTCTTCGTACTGGACTCCACGGTGCCAGCGGCAGTGCGCGATCTTGAGTCGAGAATCAGAATCGACAAAACGCTCTTCATTGTTGCATCGAAATCGGGCTCGACCACCGAGCCGCAGATGTTCTATCGCTACTTCTTCCATCGCACGCGCGAGAAGCTCGCAGACCGGGCCGGACAGAACTTCGTTGCCATTACAGATCCGAACACTCAGCTTCAAAAAGAAGCCGAGCGCGACAAGTTCCGTAAGATCTGGATTAATCCTGCCGACATTGGTGGACGTTACTCAGCCCTTTCGCTGTTCGGACTCGTGCCTCTCGCGGTGATGGGGGGTGATGTAGAAGCTGTTCTCGACGCCGCAGTGCACGCCATGCATGCTTGCGCTGGCCCGGTGCAAATCACCGAAAATCCCGGAGCGAAGCTTGGCGCCGTTATCGGAGTACTGGCACGCTCAGGACGCGATAAGCTGACCTTCATCATTCCTCCACCCATCGACTCGCTCGGGCTCTGGATCGAGCAACTCGTAGCAGAGAGCACCGGCAAGGAAGGCAAGGGAATTGTCCCCGTCGCACGAGAGCCGCTCGGTACTTCCGATGTGTATGGAGACGACCGCGTCTTCGTGTACATCCGTACGGAAGACGCAAAGCACGCAGATATCGAACAGAAGCTTGCGGCTTTCGAGAAAGCCGGCCATCCCGTGCTGGGCCACGTACTCCGCAATCCCAAAGATCTTGGCGAAGAGTTCTTCCTGTGGGAAATCGCGACGGCGGTCGCTGGGTACTTCCTCGGCATCAATCCATTCGATCAGCCCAACGTGCAGGAGTCGAAAGACAACACCAAGCGGCTGCTCGCGGAGTATCAGCAACGCGGCGCGCTCAACGAACAGACAGAAGTTATAAGCGACAACGGAATTCGTGTTTTGACGGATGAGCGGAACAACAAAGAACTTCACGGGAAGTCGCTGGACGACGTTCTGGAGTCGCACCTCGCTCGCGTCAAAGACGGCGACTACGTGGCGATTATTCAGTACTTCGAAGAGAAACCGGAATACGACGCATTGCTGCAGGAACTCCGCATTGCCATCCGTGACAACTTCCGCGTCGCGACCACCACCGGCTATGGGCCGCGTTTCCTGCATTCGACCGGGCAGCTTCACAAGGGCGGTGCAGACAACGGAGTGTTCATCCAGCTCACTGCCGCCGACGCTAACGACGTAGAGCTGCCAGGAGAGAAGTTTACATTCGGCGTACTCGCACAAGCGCAGGCGCTCGGCGATTTCGAGTCGCTCTCGTCGCGCAACCGACGCGCAATTCGCGTTGACCTCGGTCGCGACATTAAAGCTGGATTAGTGCGCGTGTTGGCCGCAACACGCAAAGCGGCGCAGCAACGTAATGCGGTCACAGCCCGTTAGGAGCGAGCATGTCAGTCAGTACTGCTGTGGGGACCGCCCAATTCGGCATCATCGGATTGGGCGTGATGGGGCAGAACCTGGCGCTAAACGTGGAAAACCACGGCCACAGCGTGGCTGTGTGGAACCTTGAAACCGAGTGGGTCGACCGATTCGTCACAGCGCATAACGGCCTCAAGTTCGTTGGCTCTAAGTCTC
>Ga0307415_100001823_pt1 | contig 10436 bp, 6 predicted proteins | sample DK1Cmetagenome_FD_204524 | JGI IMG/M metagenome (GOLD analysis project Ga0307415, IMG submission 204524) | Maize rhizosphere microbial communities from greenhouse at UC Davis, California, United States - DK15-C-2 | ecosystem: Host-associated > Plants > Roots > Rhizosphere > Soil | place: USA...
TCGTTGAGCGCGTCGAAGATCCGGAACACGTCGATGCCGGTGGCCGCGGCCTGCTCGACGACCGCGTTCGTGACCTCGGTGGGGTACGGCGTGTAGCCGACGGTGTTGCGACCGCGCAGCAGCATCTGCAGGCAGATGTTCGGCACGGCCTGGCGCACCTGGGCCAGCCGCTCCCACGGGTCCTCGGACAGGAACCGGAGGGCGACGTCGTACGTCGCCCCGCCCCAGGCCTCCAGCGACCACAGCTCGGGCGTGGTGCGCGCGACGTGCCCGGCGACCGACAGCAGGTCGCGGGTCCGCACCCGCGTGGCCAGCAGCGACTGGTGCGCGTCGCGGAACGTGGTGTCGGTGACGGCGACCCGGGTCTGGGCGCGCAGCCGGCGGGCGAACTCCTCGGGTCCGACCTCGAGCAGCAGCTGGCGGGTGCCGGGCGGGGCCGGCACCTCGAGATTGAGGGCGGGCAGCTTGGTCACCGGGTCGACGCTCACCGGCGCCGGCCCGTGCGGCTGGTTGACGGTCACGTCGGCGAGGAACGTCAGCAGCTTGCTGCCGCGGTCGCCCTTGCCACGGGCGGTCATCAGGTGCGGGTGGGTCTCGATGAACGACGTGGTGATGTTGCCGCTGGCGAAGTCCGGGTCCTCGAGCACCGCCTGCAGGAACGAGATGTTCGTGGAGACGCCGCGGATGCGGAACTCCGCGACCGCGCGGCGGGCCTTCTCGACCGCCTTGTCGAACGTGCGTCCGCGACAGGTCAGCTTGGCGAGCATCGAGTCGAAGTGCGCGGACACCTCGGCGCCGGTGTAGACCGTGCCGCCGTCGACGCGCACGCCGGCGCCGCCGGGGGAGCGGTACGTCGTGATCTTGCCGGTGTCCGGCCGGAACCCGTTGGCGGGGTCCTCGGTCGTGATCCGGCACTGCAGCGCGGCGCCGCGCAGCACCACGTTCTCCTGCGAGAGGCCGAGGTCCGCGAGGTTCTCCCCGGAGGCGATCCGCAGCTGGGCCTGCACGAGGTCGACGTCGGTGACCTCCTCGGTCACCGTGTGCTCGACCTGGATCCGCGGGTTCATCTCGATGAAGACGTAGTTGCCGGCCGGATCGAGGAGGAACTCCACGGTGCCGGCGTTGCGGTAGCCGATCTCGGTCGCGAACCGCACCGCGTCCGCACACATCCGCTCCCGGATCTCCGGGTCGAGGTTGGGGGCCGGCGCGATCTCGACGACCTTCTGGTGCCGCCGCTGCACCGAGCAGTCCCGCTCGAACAGGTGGATCACGTTGCCCTCGCCGTCGGCGAGGATCTGCACCTCGATGTGCCGCGGGTCCACGACGGCCTGCTCGATGAAGACGGTCGGGTCCCCGAACGCGGCCTCACCCTCGCGCATGCAGGTCTCGACCGCCTCGCGGAGGTCCTTCGGGTCGTCCACGCGCCGCATGCCGCGGCCGCCGCCGCCGGCCACTGCCTTGACGAACAGCGGGTACGGCAGCCCGCCGTCGACGCTGGCGGCCGCCTCGAGCAGCTGGTCCACGTCGGTCGACGGCTCCACCGAGGCCAGCGTCGGAACGCCCGCCGCCTTGGCGGCCGCGATCGCGCGGGCCTTGTTGCCGGTCAGGGTCAGCACGTCGGCGGTGGGGCCGATGAACGTGATGCCGGCGTTGGCGCAGGCCTCGGCCAGCGCGGGATTCTCGGACAGGAACCCGTAGCCCGGGTAGACCGCGTCCGCACCGGCCCGGACGGCGGTCGCGACGATCGCCTCGGGGTCGAGGTAGGCCCGGACCGGGTGGCCGCGCTCGCCGATCTCGTAGGCCTCGTCCGCCTTCAGCCGGTGCTCGGACCAGCGGTCCTCGAAGGGGAACACCGCCACCGTGCGGGCGCCGACCTCGTACGCCGCACGGAAGGCCCGGATCGCGATCTCGCCACGGTTGGCCACAAGCACCTTGGAGAACATGGGGCCGAGGTTATCGGCGTCCGGGGGATCCGCGCCCGGATGGGCAACCACCGAGACGCGCCGGGAGGCCTCAGGCGCGGAACTGCTCGACCAGGCCGGGGACCGACCGGGTCGCGAGGTCGACGCCCACCGGTTCGGGGACGTCGAGCACGGTGACGCGCTGGGTGCCGCCGGCGGTCGTGGCGACGAGCGACGTCACCCCGGCGCGGCGCTGGAACCAGGTGGCCCGGAAGTTCCAGCCGATCACGTCGTCGGTGGCCAGGGCGCTGCGGTGCCGGTTCAGGCTGCCCGACTGCGCGACGACGTACCCGTCGCTCAACGCGTGCCCCAGCCCGCGCGCCCGGTCCACGGCGAGGCCGACGGCGGCGAGCGGGGCCAGGCAGGCGACGACCAGCAGCCAGTACGGCGCGTCCACGACCGCGACCAGCACGCCGGCGGCGACGACCGACGCGAGCGCGGGCACGAGCGCCCGGCTGAACCGGCGGGCGCGGGCGCGCGGCCCATGCCCGACGAGGGGTACGTCGACCGGTCCCGGCGTGCCGAGCACCTCACGAGCGACGCGTTGCGCGACCGCCCGGGGCGCCGGCGGCACGAGCACCGAGCTGCCGGACTGTCCGCGGTCCAGCCCGGTGACGATGGCCGAGACCCGGGCGCCGCCCGCGACCCGGAGGCCGAGCGGCTCGCCGACCGTGACCCCGCCGACCCGCTCGTGGTCGAGGCTGGTCTCCCGCCTGGTCAGCAGGCCCCGGCGCAGGTGCCAGGACCCGTCGGCGTGGCTGAGCGTGAAGCCCCAGTTCGTGACCAGGTAGCCGGCGATCGAGAGCAGGGAGACGAGCACCGCGAGCAGGACGAGCCCGGCCGGGACGGCCAGCCACGGAGCGGTGCCCGCCACGCCGTCGGTCACGCGGCTGGGGTCCAGGCGGGGGACCCCGCCGATCGACTCGAGGAGCTGGCTGCCGGCGCCGAGCACCGCGGCCGCCATCACGACCCCCGAGCTGGTGAACGGGGCGAACCGGATCCAGTCGGGCGCGAGGCGGACCACGACGCGTTCCCCGCCCGCCACGGCGGCCGGCGCGTCGGCGACGGTGGAGACGCGCAGCAGCTCCTCGCGCAGCTGCCGGGCCCGCGTGGCCGGGAGCCCGTCGAGGTCGAGCCGGTCGTCGCCGTCGGTGGACGCGGTGCCGGTGCCGACGCGCACCGTCGTCAGGCCGAGCAGGCGGTGGATCGGGGAGGCGGTCACGTCGACCGTGCGCACCCGGGCGACCGGCGTCGACAGCACGTGCCGGTTGAGCAGCCCGCGGCGCAGCTCGACTCGTCCCTGGGCGATCCGGAAGCTGGTGGTGAGGTAGCGCAGCAGGCCCAGGGCGACCGGGACCGCGACGCCCAGCAGCTGCCACGGGGTGTCCCCGTCCGCGGCGGTGCCGGCCACGAAGAACGCGAGCAGCACGGGAAGGAAGCGCACGACCTCCCGGACCGGGTGCACCAGCAGCATGCGCGGGTCCAGCCGCTGCCACTGCTCGTCCGGCGTCAGCTCCGCCATCGGGCGGGCCTCACTCGGGCCCTCCGGGGGATCCTCACGTGGCGTCCCCCTCGACGGCGTCCGCCTTGAGCGTCAGCTCGTCGACCAGCTCCCGGGCCCGCGCCCGGTCGAGGCCCGCGATCTCGAGCGCGCCCGCCGCGGACGCGGTCGTGACCGTCACGCTGGCCAGCCCGAAGAGCCGGGCGACCGCGCCCTCGACGTAGTCGACGGTCTGGATGCGCGACATCGGGGCGATCCGGCGCTCGCGGGCCCACCAGCCGGTCTGGGTGTAGACGGCCGTGTCCGTGGTCTCCCACCGGTGCACGAGGTAGCGCCACTGCGGCACGACCACGACGTACGCCGCGACGACGACGGCGACCGCCGCCACAGCCCACCACGACAGCGGCACCCAGCCGCGCACCGGCCCCACGAACGCCAGCACGAGCAGCAGCACCAGGCCCTGCAGCGCGGCCGCCAGCAGCCACATCAGCCGGGCCCGCGGACTCACCCGCTGGCTGGGTTCGCGCAGCCGCGTCTCGGTCATCAGTCCTTGAGCTCGCAGATCACCGCGCCGTTGGTGACCGTCGCGCCCACCTCGGCCTGGAGGCCGGTCACGGTGCCGGACTTGTGGGCCTTGAGCGGCTGCTCCATCTTCATCGCCTCGAGCACCACGATCACGTCGCCCTCGGCGACCGACTGGCCGTCCTCGACGGCGATCTTGACGATCGTGCCCTGCATCGGGCTGGTGACGGAGTCGCCGCTGGCGGCGGCGCCGGCCTTCTTGCCCTTGGCACGCTTGGGCTTCCGGGTGCCGCCGTTCGCGCCGGTCGCCGTCAGGCCGCCGAGCCCGGCGGGCAGCACGACCTCGAGCCGCTTGCCGCCGACCTCGACCACGACCTTCTGCCGCTCGCCGGCCTCGTCGTCGGGGGTCGCGGCGGTCTCGCCGGACCAGGGCTCAATCCGGTTGTCGAACTCGGTCTCGATCCAGGAGGTGTACACGCCGAACTCGTCGGACCCGCCCGAGCTCGTGGACGGGCCCACGAACGCGGGGTCGGCCACGACCGCGCGGTGGAACGGGATCACCGTGGGCATGCCGTCGATGACGAACTCGGCCAGCGCCCGGCGGGAGCGCTCCAGGGCCTGGGTGCGGTCGCGGCCGGTGACGACCAGCTTGCCGATGAGGGAGTCGAAGGCGCCGGGCACGGTTTCGCCGGCGTCGTACCCCTCGTCGAGGCGGACGCCGGGGCCGGAGGGGGCGTGCCAGTGGGTGAGCGTGCCGGGCGCGGGCATGAAGTTGCGGCCGGGGTCCTCGGCGTTGATCCGGAACTCGATCGAGTGGCCGGACACCGGCGGGTCGTCGTAGCCGAGCTCCTCGCCGGCGGCGATCCGGAACATCTCGCGGACCAGGTCGAGGCCGGTGACCTCCTCGGAGACCGGGTGCTCGACCTGGAGGCGGGTGTTGACCTCGAGGAACGAGATCGTGCCGTCCTGGCCGACGAGGAACTCGCAGGTGCCGGCGCCGACGTAGCCCGCCTCGCGCAGGATCGCCTTGGAGGACTCGTAGAGCTTCTCGACCTGCTCGTCGGTGAGGAACGGTGCGGGCGCCTCCTCGACCAGCTTCTGGTGGCGGCGCTGCAGCGAGCAGTCGCGGGTGGAGACGACGACCACGTTGCCGTGCTGGTCGGCCAGGCACTGGGTCTCGACGTGCCGGGGCTGGTCGAGGTAGCGCTCGACGAAGCACTCGCCGCGCCCGAACGCCCCGACGGCCTCGCGGACCGCCGAGTCGAACATGTCGGCGACCTCGTCCATGCTGCGGGCGACCTTGAGGCCGCGGCCGCCGCCGCCGAAGGCGGCCTTGATCGCGATCGGGAGCCCGAACTCCTCGGCGAACGCGACCACCTCGTCGGCGTCCTTGACCGGGTCGGCGGTGCCGGACACGAGCGGGGCGCCGACCTTCTCGGCGATGTGGCGGGCCCGGACCTTGTCGCCGAGGTTCTCGATCGCCGAGGGCGGCGGGCCGATCCAGACCAGGCCGGCGTCGAGCACCGCCTGGGCGAACCCGGCGTTCTCGGCGAGGAACCCGTAGCCGGGGTGCACCGAGTCGGCGCCGGAGTCGGCGGCGATCCTGATGATCTTGTCGATGTCGAGGTAGGTCTCGGCGGGGGTCGACCCCTCCAGGGCGTACGCCTCGTCCGCGATCCGGACGAACAACGCGTCCCGGTCCGGGTCGGCGTACACGGCCACGCTGCCGATGCCCGCGTCCTTGCAGGCCCGGATCACCCGGACCGCGATCTCGCCGCGGTTCGCGATGAGGACCTTCTGCAGTGGCTTGCTTGCGGGCACCTGGCACTCCTGCTCTCAGCGGGGGGTCTTAGCGTCGCAGGGTATCGCCACCCGACCTGCCGCCGACGCGAGGCTCACCTCCTCGGCCGGAGCCGCCGCCGCATCACGACACGGGTGGGGGAGCGGCGCACGACCTCGGTGAATCCGGCACGCTCGTAGAGGCTCCGCGAGCCGAAGAACATGAAGTCGTCGTGGCTGCGCTCGGGCTTGTCGACCGGGTAGGCCTCGAGCAGCCGGACGCCGTTGTCCCGGGCGAAGTCGAGGCCCGCGGCGAGCAGCCGGTGCTGGACGCCCCGCCCGCGGAACTCCTTGGCCACGAACGTGCACACGACCGACCACACCTCGGCGTCGTCGACGGGCTTCATCACCCGCGAGCGGCGCAGCTTGAGGTAGTCCTCGCGGGGCCCCAGGCTGATCCACCCCGCCGGGCGGCCGTCGACGTACCCCACGAGCCCCGGCCGCACCCCGGACTCGACGAGCTCGCAGAGCTGGGCCTTGTTCTCCACGCCGGCCGCCGCGCTCACCGAGACCGGTCCGGTCCGGCGGTAGTACATGCACCAGCAGCCGCGCACGATCGAGCCACCCGGCAGCGCGAACAGCGCCTCCAGGTCCGACCAGGTCTCGGGGGTCAGGGGACGGGCCTCGAACCTCACCCCGCCAGCCTGACACGGAGGTAGATTCGGCGCGGGGGCCAACGAGCGGGAGCGCGCATGAAGATCGCAGTCCTCGGCACCGGAACCGTCGGCCGGACCCTCGCCGGCCGGCTCAGCGAGCTCGGCCACGACGTCACGCTCGGGACCCGCGACCCCGAGGCGACCCGCACCAGGGAGGAGTACGCCGCGTGGGCGGCCGACCAGCCCGCGGTGGTGCTGGCGACGTTCCCCGACGCCGCGTCGCAGGCCGACCTCGTGGTTCACGCGAGCGCCGGCACCGCCGCGCTCGAGGTGCTCGACGCTGCCGGGTCCGCGAACCTGGCGGGGAAGGTCCTCGTCGACGTCAGCAACCCGCTCGACTTCTCCGGCGGCTTCCCGCCCACGCTCTCGGTGAAGGACACCGACTCGCTGGGCGAGCAGATCCAGCGCGCGCACCCCGATGCCCGGGTGGTGAAGACGCTCAACACGTTGACCGCGGCCCTGATGGTGCACCCGGAGACGCTCGGTCGGCAGAGCACGGTCTTCGTGTCCGGCGAGGACGCCGTGGCCAAGCGGGCGGTCGTCGACCTGCTGACCGCGTTCGGTCACCCGGACGTCGTCGACCTCGGCGGCATCGCGAGCGCCCGCGGGCCGGAGATGTACCTGCCGCTGTGGCTGCGGCTGATGGGCGCGCTCGGCACGGCCGAGTTCAACATCAGGGTCGTGCGCTAGCCAGGGTCCGCAGCGCCGGACCGAGGCGGCGCACCGCGGGCCGGCTCAGCCACCAGTAGCCGACGCCGACCGCGAACGACGCCAGCGTCGCCAGCAGGGGGTGGTCGACCTCGAGGTGCGGGTACACCTGCCAGTGCGTCAGGTACAGGAACAGCGAGGCGGCCGCGAGCACGGTCAGCGCCCGGCCCAGCCGGCGGGGCACCCGGACCGCCGGCAGCCACACCAGCAGCGCCACGCCGGCGACGACGAGCAGCTCCCGGGTTGGGTCGTCGAAGAAGCCGGCGGTGGCGAGCGCCGCGGCCGCGGTGACCGCGAGCCGCTGGGGGACGCTGCGGGAGCGCGCCGCGACCCAGCCCAGCACGAAGCACCACAGCACGATGCCCGGCGTGTAGCGCTCGGTCGGCCCGGCCTCCACGCCGGTCCACGCGTACCGCAGCGCGACCGCGCCGAGCAGCACGAGCCAGGGGAGCAGGAGGGGAGCCCGGCGCTCGAGGCGGTCGACCGCCGGCACGGCGAGGACGGCCACGAGGCCCAGCGAGATCCAGACCAGGGCCTCGAGGAACCAGAACTGCCACTGGACGGTCCAGTCGTCGCTGCCCAGCGCGCCGTTGAGGAACAGGGCCGTGGGCCACGTGTAGCCGCCGGTGAGCAGGCCGGCCGCGCCGATGAAGACGCTGCTGGGCACGACGACCTGGGCGACCCCCACGAGGCCGTGCCGCAGGCGGGTCGTCCGGGGCGCGTCGGCGACCTGGAACCGCGCGAAGTTGAACCCCGCCACCGCGAGCAGCACGTGCGCGCCCCCGACCAGCGTGAACAGGTTGGCGTGGGTGCCGACGATGGCCACGATCGCGAGCGCGCGCAGCAGCACCGTGGTGTCCAGCGACGTGCCCCGGCGGGCCGGGGTCGCGCCGGCGGCGAGCTCGGCGATCGAGCGGGTGTGCCAGCCGGGAGGCAGGTGCCCGAGCCGGTCGCCGAGGCGGGTGGCCAGCTCGACGTACGACAGCGAGTCGCCGCCGAGCTCGACGAAGCTGCTGTGCACGGCGGCGTCCGGGCGGCCCAGCACGAGCGCGTAGTGGTCCCGGATCTCCTCGGCGGTGGGCGGCCGGACGCCGCCGGAGGCGGCCTCGGCGGCGCGCCCGGACCGTTCCGCGTCGGCCGTCAGTCGGGCCTGCCGCTCGAGCGCTGCCCGGTCCGGCTTGCCGTTCGCGGTGACCGGCAGCTCCGGGAGCACGTGCACGCGGACGGCGCGGGGTGGGAGCCCGCAGAGCTCGGTGGCGGCGGCGTGGATCGCGGTGGTGGTCCGGCCGTGGGTGGTGAAGACGTGGAGCACCCCGTCGGCCACCACGCAACGGACGGGGGTTCCGGGCGCGCCGACGAGGTGCTCGACGCGGTCCAGGTCGATCCGCAGGCCGAACAGCTTGGCGTGGCGGTCCCGGCGCCCGACGACCTCGTAGACGCCGTCAGAGACCCGGGCGAGGTCCCCGGTGCGCAGCTCGGCGACCTCGGCGCCCCGGGCCAGGTCGCCCGGAGTCCTGGCGTAGCCCATCATCACGTTGGGCCCGGTGTAGACGAGCTCGCCGGCCCCCGGCTCGGCGCACTCGGCGACCGGCTCGATGCGGAACGAGCCGCCCGGGATCGGCACACCGATCGCCTCGGGTCGCCGGTCGGCCAGCTCCGGCGGCAGGCAGGCCATCCGGGCCGTGGCCTCGGTCTGGCCGTACATCACGACGAGCTCCCAGCCGCCGCGGCGACCGAGCTCGGCGTACTGCCGGACCCGCTCGGGGGCGAGCCGACCACCGGCCTGGGTGACCTGCCGCAGCGTGGGCAGGTCCCGGCCGGCGAAGCCGGACCGGTCGAGCAGGTCGAACGTGTACGGGACGCCGGCGAACGAGGTGGCGCCCGCGTCCCGGAAGAGGTCCCAGAAGCACTCGTCGACGACGGAGTGCTCGGTGAGGACCAGCCCGGCACCGCGGGCGAGGTGGCTGTTGACCACCGAGAGCCCGTAGCAGTAGTGCAGCGGCAGCGACGTGGCCGCGCGGTCGTCGGCGGTGATCCGGAGCGACTCCGCGATCGCGGCGGCGTTGCTGCGCAGGTTGTCGTGGGAGAGCCGGACCAGCTTCGGGGAGCCGGTGGACCCCGACGTGCTCAGCAGCAGCGCGAGGTCGGGGTGGAGGTCGTGGGCGCTCCCGTCGCGGCGCTGCTCCGGTTGCCACCGGTCGCCGTCGCGGTGGAACACCACGTCGGGGTCGTAGGCCTCGACGAGCTCGCGGCACTGGGCGGCCCGGGCGTCGGGAACGAGCAGCGCCACGTGGCCGTGCAGCAGTGCGGCGAGGTACGCGGTGAGCGCCTCGGGCCGGTTGGCGCCCTCGATCAGGACCAGCCGGCGGGTCGGCCCCAGCACGTCGTCGGCGAGGATGCGGGCCCGCTGGTCCAGCTCGGCGTAGCTGATCGCCTCGTCGCGCGTCCGGAGGGCGACCCGGGACCCGTGCTCGGCGAGGTCGAGGACCGGGCGCGCCAAGGCGGGCGCGGGGTCCGGGAGCAGCAGGGTCACGCCGACACTCTACTAAGGATTGCCTTACCTTAGGCAGGGGGGGTCACGGAGTGGTCGGGAAGGCCACCACGCGGCCCGCGACGCCGACCTTGACCCGGCTCTCGACGCCGGGGGCGTCGAGGCCGGCGAGCCGCGCGACGACCGACGGGCCGTCCGGCAGGAGGTCGACGAGCACGGCCGCGTCGTGGCCGTAGAAGCTGACCTCGCCGACCCGTCCCTCGACCGAGCCGACCGACCCGTCGATCCGGAGCTGCTCGGGCCGCACCAGCACCTGGGCCTCGCCGTCCGCGCAGGGCCCCTCGACGGCCAGGTCGCCGAGCGCGCAGGTCGCGATGCCGTCGCGGACCCGGGCGGGCAGGACGGCGGCGCCGCCGACGAACCGGGCGACCTCGGGGTCGGCCGGGGCGCGGTAGAGGTCGCGCGGGGTGGCCGCCTGCACCAGCCGTCCGGCCCGCATCACCGCCACCTGGTCCGCGAGCGAGAGCGCCTCGTCCTGGTCGTGGGTGACCAGCACCGCGGTGGCCCGGGCGGCGTGCAGGGCCCGGACGACCGCGCGGCCGGTGCTGGCGCGCAGCGAGGCGTCGAGCGAGGAGAACGGCTCGTCGAGCAGCACCACGGACGGGTTGGGCGCCAGCGCGCGGGCCAGGGCGACCCGCTGCTGCTGGCCGCCGGAGAGCTCGTGCGGGTGGCGGGTGGCGTACGACGCCGGCCGCTCG
>Ga0307415_100001824_pt1 | contig 10435 bp, 9 predicted proteins | sample DK1Cmetagenome_FD_204524 | JGI IMG/M metagenome (GOLD analysis project Ga0307415, IMG submission 204524) | Maize rhizosphere microbial communities from greenhouse at UC Davis, California, United States - DK15-C-2 | ecosystem: Host-associated > Plants > Roots > Rhizosphere > Soil | place: USA...
TTCGAGAGATCGAGATGCCTCTGCTCGAAGTGCTCGTGGACATGGAGTGGATCGGGATAAGGATCGACCGCGCCTTGTTCAACCGCCTTAGTGAGGAGCTCGGTACCGACCTGCGGCGGCTGGATGAGGAGATCGCCCGTGTCGCCGGGACCGACGTGAACCTGAACTCACCGCGGCAGCTTGCCAGCATTTTGTTCGAAAAGCAGCAGCTTCCCGTCTTGAAGAAAACGAAGACCGGCCCCTCCACCGACGCCGACGTGTTGGAACAGCTTGCTGCAATGGGACACGAGCTTCCTCGACTCATCCTGGAGTATCGCGAGCTCCAGAAGCTCAAGGGGACGTACGTCGATGCCCTGCCGCAGCGAATAAACCGGACCACCGGGCGGATTCACACCAGCTTCAATCAGGCGGGTGCAGCCACCGGCCGGCTCAGTTCGGCCGAGCCAAACCTCCAGAACATCCCCATCCGAACACCGAGGGGCGAGACGATCAGGGCCGGATTCATCCCAGAGGAGGGATGGGTGTTCGTGGTGGCGGATTACAGTCAGATCGAGCTGCGGATCATGGCTCACCTCTCAGAGGATCCCGCCTTCATCGAAGCCTTCAGGCAGGGTGGAGACATCCACCGGCAGACAGCGGCACTGATATTCAACGTGCCCGTGGCAGAGGTGACGGCGGAGATGCGGGCTCGCGCGAAGACGATCAACTTTGCCACCATCTACGGACAGGGGGCATTCGCGCTGAGTCGACAGCTTGGCATTTCATTGGAGGACGCAAAGGAGTTCATCACTCGCTACTTCGAGCGGTTCTCAGGAGTACGGGCGTTCCTCGACCGACAAGTGGATCTGGCTCGCAGGCAGGGGTACGTAGAGACGCTGTTCAAACGGCGCCGGTACATTCCCGAGATCAAGGAGCGGAACTTCAATCAGCGCGCATACGGCGAGCGCAACGCGCAGAATTCTCCGCTCCAGGGATCGGCTGCCGATCTGATCAAGCTGGCGATGGTACGTATTCACCGGGCTATTCGCGAGCGAGGACTGCAAAGCAGGATGCTGCTTCAGGTGCACGACGAGCTGGTCTTCGAAGCGCCTCCCGGGGAGGTGCAAACATTGGCCGAGCTGGTACGCGAACAGATGGAAAACGTCACTCAGCTCCGAGTGCCCCTGGTTGTGGACATCGGCACCGGGCCAAACTGGCTCGAGGCCAAGAGCTGAAAAACTTGCGCTCAGAAATTGCATCATTCGGTGGCCGTTCCGGCGGCCCCTCGTTCTCTCGGCACGCCATCGACCGGCCAATTCAGGTACTGGAGATCTATGAGGTCCGCAGTACTCCCGATTGTCACATTCGGGCTCTTCGCCATGGTTGTGGCGGACCGGATGTCCAAGGCGCTGGCCTCCACGGGAGACGAGGCAGGGGCAGGCTCCTCGGTCGGTGCCGACCTCGAGCCTGCGTCGCCTGGCTCGTCAGAGGCCGTGAGATCGGGGGGTGTCCGCAGCAGTGATCGGGTGGCTCGCCTCGCTCTCCGGCAACAGCTCAGCCGCGAGGGGGGCAGAACGTACCTCGACTCGATGATCAGCGCCGATTCGGTAATCCGCCGGTGGCCCGACCGCGGTGGAGTTCCGCTGAAGGTTGCCCTGATGGAAGGCGGACCTTCTGACTACCACCCTCGCATGGGCCGCCTGTTCCTCGATGCACTGTACCGGTGGGAGAACACGGGCATGGGCGTGCGGTTCGACATGGTGCAGGACACTACGGGAGCGGAAATCGTGGTACGCTGGATCAATAACTTCCCTCTGGATCGTGCGGGCCAGACGGACCTGACGTGGGATCGGGCCGGCAGGGTACGGCAAGCGATGGTGACCCTGGCGATCCGTACCACCAATGGCTTCCCCTTACCTGACGACGCCTTGCTGGCGGTGGCGGCGCATGAGGTCGGTCATGCACTAGGGCTGCCACATTCCGCCGATTCCAATGACGTAATGTTCTCTGCCACCCAGACCGGTGTGCTCTCGCCGAGGGACCGCCGGACGGCGCAGGTTTTGTATCAGCTTCAACCTGGGCCAGTTCGGGATCCGGAGGGAGCTCCGTGAGTCTCAACGCTGTGCTCGCACGGGTCTGTTGCCTGATGGCGGCACAACTCCTGGTGCTCGCCGGGGCACCCGCATACGCGCAGTCGATCGAGCAGGTCGACGCCATCGTGCGGCAGGGCATACGGCAGGGGATTTACCCCGGCGCCGTCGTGGTGATTGGCCGCAGAGACTCGGTGCTCTATGCCCGCGGCTACGGGCATTTTACTTGGAGCCCAAAGTCATCGGTCCCGACGCCGGACTCCACTCTGTGGGACATCGCATCGATCACCAAGGTCATGGGCACTACCAGTGCGGCGATGCGCCTGGCAGATGTGAATCGCCTGAGTCTCGACGCCCCGGTGCATCGGTATCTCCCCCGCTTTGCGGGGGGAGCGAAAAACCGGGTGACCGTGCGGATGCTGCTGGACCACACCAGCGGGCTCCGGGCCTATGTGCCGTTCTTCAAGCTGGCGAAGACACGTGATGCCGCCGTCTCCCTGCTGTACGCAGAGCAGTTGGTGCGAGAGCCCGGAGAGAAAGCCGTTTACAGCGACCTCAATGCCATACTCCTGGGACTTCTTCTGGAGAATCTGTCGGGCCTTCCACTGGATCGACTGGTTGCTCGGGAAGTCTTCGAGCCGCTGGATTTATCGGCCAGCGCGTACCATTTGAGTGCCGCCGCTCGTCGAACAACAGTACCTACGGCAGTGTGGCGAGGTCACCCGGTGCAGGGCCAGGTGAACGACCCCAACGCGGCCATGCTGGGAGGCGCGGCGGGTCATGCGGGGATCTTCACCACCGGAATGGATCTGGCGCGCTATGCGCAGGTCTGGTTGCGGAATGGCGTGGGGCCGCGAGGACCTTGGGTGAGCCCGGCCACAATACGCCGTTTTCTGACCCGAGGCACCAACAGTGGCCCCCGCCTCCTGGGTTGGGATACTCCAGAGCTCGACGGCAAGCAGCCGAGTCTGTTCGGTACCCTCATCAGCCCCTCGGCCTATGGTCACACCGGCTTTACCGGCACCGAAATCTGGATAGATCCCGCGCATGACCTGTTTCTGGTCTTCCTCACTAACGGCACCTTCGATCCGAGAAGCCGCAACTCACATCACGCGTTGCGCACTGTCAGGACGTCCCTGTCCGACGCCGCTATCCGCCTGGTTCCGCCGGTGTGCCAGCAGGATCTGGTTGCGGACTGCTGAGCCGGGCGCGTTATCTTCAGGAGTGAGCGCGTCCCGTTTATACAGTCCAGTTGCCTCGAGCCTACCATGTCCGCTGTGCCCACCGCTGAAGCCATCCGCAAAGCTATCCGCGCGGTCAAAGATCCAGAGCTGAATCTGAACATCATCGACATCGGCCTCGTCTATGAGGTCGACGTGGATGAGGCCGGGAACGTACATGTGCAGATGACGCTGACATCTCCCGGCTGTCCCGCCGGAGCCGAGATCATTGCCGATGTCAAACGTGTGGTCGGGGATATGGAGGGGGTGCAGTCGGTGGAGGTCGAGCTGGTCTGGGATCCATACTGGACGCCGGAAAAGATGGATCCCCGGGTACGGACGTTTCTCGGCTTCTAACTCACGCTTCGCGGATTCAGCCTGCCGGGGGCTTCAGTGACCGCAAGAGGTCCTCGCCAAACTCCCGGAGCTGCCAGCGTCTGAGCTCCGGCACCTGCGCCAGCTGTTCGAGTGTTGAAGGGTTGACCCGTGCGATCGCCTCGAGCGTCCCGTTAGGGCAGAGCACGCCCGGCGCCACATCGAAGCGCAGCGCTAACTGATTGCGCGCCAGCTTGAGCCGCTCGAGGCGGGCTTCGTAGGCCGCATCCGGGGGTCGGCGGGTAGTTCGCTCGATCCGCGGAAGCTGCCCTTCCGGAATCGCGAGACCCCGCTCGACCGCCGCCAGGATTTCCTGTCCCCGCCGCTCCGCCTGGTCTCCCCCGATGCCGCGAACCGCTTTGAGCTCTGCCAGGTCTCGCGGAGGCGCCTTCGCCATGAAAAGCATCGGCTCGTTGTTCAAGATCCGGAACGCGGCTTTGTCGGTGCGGCGCGCCAGCTGCTCTCGCCAGTCGTACAGTTCTTTCAAAACAGCGAGAGCTCTGCCGGGCATTGCCTTCGCGCCTTTGAGCCGCAGGTAGCCCGGCTCATCGGATTCGGACGGCAGCCTCCGAGCCGCCGTTGCCAGCGCAAACTCTTCGAGTGCCCATTCCAGGCGCCCTGTCTCCAGGAGGCGAGCTCGAAGAAGGTCGCGGAGCGCGGGGAGGTACTGCGTATCGGCGGCAGCATATTCGAGCATCTCCGGTGACAGCGGCCTGGCTGACCAGTCTGCCCGCTGGAAGCGCTTGTCCAGGCGGACTCCGAAGTACTTCTCCAGAAGCGCGGCCAGCCCGACCCCTGGTTCGTTCAGCAGCTGAGCGCCGATCCGGGTGTCAAACAGATTGGTAGCCGTGAAACCGTACTCCATTCGCAGCAGTCTGAGATCATAGTCCGCATCATGGAATACGATCTCAACCTCGGGATCGCGGAGCGCAGCGGCGAGTGGCTCGAGGCTGGTGACCGCGAGTGGGTCGACAACGGCGGTCTCCTGTCGCGTCGATAGCTGCAGCAGGTAGACGCGATCGTGGAAACGATGGAAGCTGGCCGCCTCGGTATCGACTGCCAGAAGTGGCTCGCCCCGGAATCGCTGGAAGAGACTTTCCAGCTCGGCCTGGCTCTGGACCAGGCGAACGCGGGGCTTCGGCAGGTCCGCTGACAGGGGGGCCGCGCTCACGTTGTCAGGTGACCAGGACCTGGCCTATGCGTGTTCAATCGGGTTTCCCCACAGACTCGAGCCCGGCAGCGATCTCATCCATAGCCTTCGAAAGGGCCTTGTAGAACTCCGCATCCGGTTGCGGAGAGCCGCCCATAGCGGCATCCATCTGGAGTTTTCGAGCCAGGCGTGCGGCGTGGCGAATATAGTCGGTGGCTGGTTTCATGAACGGAGAGGACGGAGAAGAGGGAGAAGACGGAGACGTGCGCCCGTCGTGGTCGTGATAATTCTAACCTCAGAACATCCTCCCTTGCTTCTTCCGTGCTCCCCGTCCTTCCCGTCCCTCCCGCTCCTCCCGTATGTTTACCGGCATGTCCACTCCAGAGATCGACCTCGTTGTCTACCCCGATGAATGCGATGCGTTCGGTCACCTCAATCAGGCGTCGTTTCTCAGCCTCTTCGAGCGAGCGCGGTGGGAAATGCTCCGCGGCGGGCCAGGGATGGACGTGTTCACGAGAAGTAATTCGTGGCCCGCGCTGCGGAAAACGGTGATCGACTACCGTGCGGCCGCATTTCCCGGCGATGTACTGAGATTCCAGCAGCTGCTCACACATGTGGGGCGCACCAGCTTCACGATGCGCCAGACGGCCCGGCGTCTACGCGATGACACGCTCATCGCTGCTGCTGAATTCGTCTTCGTGTGCATCGACCCGGAAGGACGGCCGACCCCTGTCCCGCAGCAGTTCCGGGAGTACATGGATACACGACGGGGTGACTCGGACGTGCAGCGCATAACGGTCAATGGAGTGAATCTGGCGGTCGAGGTACGGGGAGAGGGTCCAGCCATTCTGTTCATTCACGGCTATCCACTCGACCGCACGATCTGGCGTGACCAGATCGAGGGCCTGGAGGGTTTCCGCCGAATAGCGCCCGATCTTCGTGGCATGGGCCAGTCCGATGCTCCGGATCTCGGCTACAGCATGTCGATATACGCGGCCGATCTGGCCGCCGTGCTCGATGTCCTCGGCGTCGACGATGTGATCCTGTGCGGACTGTCGATGGGCGGCTACATCGCCTTGGAGTTCGTCCGGCAGCAGCGCGCCCGGGTGCGCGGGTTGATCCTCATGGATACCAGGGCGGATGCAGATGCGCCAGAAACTCGCCGGGCACGGGATGCAGCAGCGTCCATGGCACGAGAGAGGGGAGCGGCGGCGATCGCCGATGGCATGCTCCCGAAGATGCTGGCCGCCGGCACGCTTGGCAGCCGTCCCGAGCTGGCTGAGGCACTTCGCACCTTGATGGGACGCACACCGGTGCCGGGCATCGTTGGCGCACTGTCGGCCATGCGCGATCGTGAAGGGAGCGAGGGGCTGCTCAGAACCTTGAGTGGCGTTCCCTCGCTGATCGTGGTCGGCGAAGCCGACGCCCTCACCCCTCCGGCGCTCGCCCGGGCCATGGCCGACGCCATTCCTGGCGCCGGGCTCGCCATCATTCCAGGGGCGGGCCACCTGCCCCCAATCGAGCAGCCTCGCGCAACCACCGAAGCGTTGGAGAGTTTCCTGGGTTCTGCAGTGATGAAACCTTCCGGATGACTGGCGCGTTCTATTCTGTGGCGGCACGACTGGGAACGGTCGCCGTCAGATCAGAAGGTCCTTCCACGCACTACGGCTCCGGGGTCGCGGCCAGCAGTACGATCCCGGGGCTCCTTTCTGTCTACACGCCAGACGCCAGACGCGAGGCCTCAGTTCACCCTAGTTGAAACACGCAACCACCCTCCTCATTCTGCCGAGAAGGGTGGGTTGTTATTGGAAATGGCGTCTGTCGTCTAGCGTCTGGCGTCTGGCGTCTGGCGTCCCCCTTACCTCTTCGGCCTCCCGGGCGGATTGTCGCTATTGAACACTTCCTTGTTCTTCTCGATGAACGGGACCATATCGGGCGGCACATCCTCTTCTGGAAAGATGGCCGTTACCGGGCACTCGGGCTCACAGGCGCCGCAGTCGATGCATTCGTCAGGATGAATGTAGAGCTGGTCCTCGCCTTCGTAGATGCAGTCCACCGGACATACGTCCACGCAAGCACGATCCTTCACCCCGATACACGCCTCGACGATCACATACGTCATGCCACGGCTCCTTCTCGTGAGAACTGATTTCGCACTCGAAAAGGTATACGAAGTGTGCTGGTATGACGCAAGGGCCGACGCTCACCCTTAGTTTTGCTCTCCATGCATCACCTCCCACTTCTGCTGCTCGCACTCTTACTGGCACCTCCGCTCGAGGCGCAGACCTGCTCTCCAGTAAGGACGGCACTGGTGCTATCGGGAGGCGGTGCCAAAGGGTTGGCGCACATTGGTGTGCTTCGGGTGCTGGATAGTCTGGGAATCCGGCCAGACCTTGTCGTAGGCACCAGCATGGGAGCGATGGTCGGCGGCATGTACGCCAGCGGCTACACTGGACGGGAGATCGATTCCCTTGCCAGAGCCCTCCCAATCGGCGGGCTGTTTCGAACCTATCAGCCGAGGGCGCCGCGTTCGTTGGGACTACTCCAGCCGCTCGTTGTACTGGAGCAAGGCACCGGCCGCTTCGTCCTGCAGACCGCGAGCATTCGCGAGCCGGAGGTCAATGCGTTGGTCAATGCGGCCATGCTACGAGGCAACCTGCTCGCGCGTGGGGACTTTGATTCGCTGCCGATCCCGTTTCGGGCCGTCGCCACCGACCTGGCCGACCGCCAGGCGGTCGTGATTGCCAGAGGAGATCTGGCGCAGGCAGTGAGGGCGAGCTTTGCCATACCGCTCATCTTTTCCCCGGAGTCCCTGGACGGAAGACTTCTGGCCGACGGAGGTTTGTCGGCCAACATTCCAATCGCAGTAGCCAGGCAGGCCGGTGCCGACCGTGTCATCGTCTCCGACGCGACAGAGCAACCCTCAGATTCGCTGGATCTGTATTCTCCGTTTGTGCTGGCCGATCGCCTGCTGGGATTTCTCTTTCGGCAACCGGACGATTCACTGCGAGACGGTGACGTCCTGGTCCGACCGATGGTGGACGGCTTCACCAGCCTCAACTTCTCACCCGCTCGAGTGGATCAGCTAATCCGGCATGGAACGGCTGCGGCCGACAGCGTTCTGCCGGGCGCAAACTGCGTTCGTAGCAGTCCGCCCCGAGATGCGCCGGCACTTCCCTCACGCACGAGCAGTTTGACTATAGCAAGCACCAACGCGTCCGAGCGCCTGGCCATCCAGAGGCTTCTGGGACTCGAGCCGAGGAACCCGTTGGATGCAGCGCTGCTGAGGAGCCGCATTCAGCACCTGGGCCAGTCGGACGCGTTTCGCACGGTGTGGCTTTCTCCTCGAGGGGCGGCCGACTCCGTCTCGTTCCACGTCACGCTTCAGCGCGCGGCACGAAGAGTTGTCGGGCTCGGGCTTGCCTACGATAACGAGCTGGGCGGCCGCATGTGGGCCGGAGCTGTCGAGCAGCGGCTCTTCAATCTGGCCCTCGAGGGTAGCACAGCGCTCTTTCTCGGCGATTTCCGGCAGGAGCTTTTGTTCGGGTTCAGGAGAAACTATCAACTCGGTCGGCAGCTCATGACCCCGACGCTCACTGCCCGCTTTGCACTGGAACAGGTGCGCCGGTTCAGCTCAGAAGGGGACGAACTGCGCTCCGGTCACACACGCGAAGTCATCGGTTTTCTGGGAATAGAACGCGCTCTCCAGCCAGGGTGGGAGCTGGCAGCCGGGCTGACCGGACATGCGTGGCATGATCCGGGGGGCGACAGATCGACCGCGGGATTCGAGGTGAGGGCGCTCAAAGTCAGGCCTTCGCGCACACCGGTATTCCAGGCCGGAGTGGCGTGGACCGGCGTTTATCAGCGAGCCGCTCTGCAGTTCACTGGATCCCTGCGAAGCGGTCGAGTTCAGCTCCTGCCTCGTGTCCGAGTCGGCTGGGGTGATGGATTGCCACTGCAATCTGAATTCGCTCTCGGTGGTGACGACGGTTTCCCGGGCCTTCATCTGGGCGAGCGCCGCGGCAACCGAGAGGCGCTGCTGGGGTTGATGCTCACCTACGATCTAAGCGGTCCGTTCGTTGCTCGATTGGAGCTCGTTAGCGGTCGGACTGGACACGGAGGGTCGTTGGTGCAATCAGCCGGGTGGCTGACCGGTGTTCGAGCTGGTGTAGGTGCCCACACCCCCGTTGGCCCGGTACGGGTGGAGTATGGTGTGGCGAGTACTGGACGTGGTGCCGTGTTCGTCCGGTTGGGAAGGTGGTTTTAAGGCCCTCGGAGACCGCTCACCCGTCCACGAGGCTATTGGCGTACGATTCCGACCTCGGCTCGGGCGGACCGTAGCGGCCGCTCGGCCCGTGCAGCCGGTGCCACTCTTCACGGAGGCAAAAGGGGTCGAGTCCCTGCGGTCGATCAACCGCGAGCACGCCATCTATATGATCGATCTCATGCTGGAGAAGCTCGGCGCGATCACCCTCGACTTCCACCTCCGTCCATTCCCCCTTGAGATCCTGGTACCTGACTCGAATCCTGTACGCCCTCGACACCCGCACGAGGAGATTGGGAAAAGAAAAGCAGTCATCCCAAACCTCGAAATCTTCGTTCCCGATGTCCATGATCTCTGGGTTGATCAGCGTCCAAGGCTGATCCATCTCTACGTAGACCATCCGAACAGGTGCGCCTATCTGAGGCGCTGCGATCGCCCGCCCACTTCCAAACCGCGACTGCCAATCGCGGAGCGTCTCTCGCATATCGTCCATAATGACCCGGACCGCGGTGGACTTCGGCTTTGTGATCGGCTCGCACTTGGCTCGCAGTATGGGATCGCCGAGAAGCCGGATGCGGTGGATGGTCATTTTCGCCTGACGGACAGGGAGGGTTAGAAGGCCGTGGACTGTTAGAATATGTGAAAAAGTCCGGCGTGCAACCAGAGGGAGTATGTACCACTACTACGCTCTTGGTCCCGAATCTGCTGCTCGTCGATAAGAACCAGGCCATGCTTTCACGTCCTAAGCATCTGTGATGACTGAGGTTGTGAGTTCGCACCATTTTTCCACGCGAATTGACAATCCCGACTATTTTACTTATAATTGCCACAATGGATGCCTCTCCTACAGCCCTCTCGTTGAATAGTTCGTTGCCGATTGGCCTTCGCGGCGCGCGTGGCATGGTCCTCATCGCGTTGAAGCGGAGCAATCGGCTTACCGCCAAGGAGCTTGCCGCTCAACTAGGGACATCGCTGAACGCCGTTCGGCATCACTTGAAGGAGCTCGAGGCCGATGCGCTGGTGGAGTATGAGCGTCAGCACCGAGGTGTGGGAGCTCCGACGTTCGCATACCGTTTGAGCGCTGCGGGTGAGGCACTGTTCCCGCGAAGGTACGAAGCGACGCTTACCGAGCTGCTCGACTATGTCGTCAGCCGAGATGGTCGGGCGTCTGCAGTGGCAGTGCTGGAAGCTCGGTACGATGCCTTGGCTCGCCGCCTCGGTCAGGAGCTGGCCGGCGCAACACCCTCCGAGCGGATGGCCGCTGTAGCCCGGCTGCTGTCGGACGAAGGGTACATGGCAGAGGGCACGGCTTCTTCAGGCAGTGGTACCCTCATCGAGCACAACTGCGCGGTACAGT
>Ga0307415_100001825_pt1 | contig 10435 bp, 11 predicted proteins | sample DK1Cmetagenome_FD_204524 | JGI IMG/M metagenome (GOLD analysis project Ga0307415, IMG submission 204524) | Maize rhizosphere microbial communities from greenhouse at UC Davis, California, United States - DK15-C-2 | ecosystem: Host-associated > Plants > Roots > Rhizosphere > Soil | place: USA...
GCGGGTCTGGGGGCTGGCGCCGGCGGCCAGCAGCGAGACGCTCTTGGGGGAGCTGAAGCAGTGGTCGAAGGCCTGGACCCGCTCATTCACCCGCTTGCCGCGATGCTGCCACGCCTTGTCAAACCCGTCCCCGTACAACTCCCGCGGATCGCGACCTAGGACCTTGCGGCACAGCCGTTCGACCGTCTCGACCTTGACCCGCCTGGCGCCGCCCAGCCGGCACGCCGCCTGGACCGACCGCACGTCGCTCTTGAGTGCCTTGGAGTCGGCCAATGCCTCCAGGTCCTCAAGGCTGTGCTCGGCGGTGCGGCTCTTGAGCGCGTCCAGCAGCGGCCCGGCGGCCAGCTTGGAGCGCGGGTCGGCTCGAAGAAGTGGCGCGCAGCGCTGCTCGCCGGTGGCTGGGTCGAGGCCCTGGAACATGGCCCGCACTTGCTCGGGCGAGGCGGTCCCGTCCAGGCCGGCGGTGGCGGCGGCGCTGCCCACAAACCGACCCGGTGACTCGCCGCGGCCAGAGAAGTACTCCTCGCGGTTACGAGCGATCTGGTCCAGCCAGTAGCTCTCCTGGCCCGCCTTCAACGCCTTCACCGGCAACGCCACCCGGCCCAACCTCCCGCCGCCACCAGGGCGGCAGCCGTGCATCGCAGATGCGGATCTGTAGAACGACTGGAATTACGGTGAGGATAGCACGAGGGTGGGGTGGCAATGCGGAGAGATGGAGGCGTTAGGTCCTGGGTGAGGACTGGTAAGCGTTTAGGGGAGACGAGGTTCAGAGGACGAGGAGGTGGAGTGTTTCTGCTGGTGGCAGGGCATGTGCTGGTCGTGACGGTGCGCTATGCGAGGTTGTGAGAATAAACGCTTACAATTGGGGTCTGCATCGGAGAACAGAGAGCACTATTACGGTCTAAGTTTGATAGCTGCCGTCACCGGGATCACCGCCGCCGTGGTCGGGGTGATCGCCAACCTGGCCCTGTACTTCGCCGTCCACACCCTGTTCGCCACCACCCGGCCACTGCACTGGGGGCCGCTGCGGCTGGAGGTGCCCAAGCTGGCCAGCCTGCGACCGACGGCGTTGGTGATCACGGTGGTGGCCCTGGTGCTAATCTTCCGGCTGCGCTGGTCGGTCCCGCGCACCCTGGTCGTGTGCGCCGGGCTCGGCCTAGCCGCTGCCCTCATCGGGCTCCCGGTCTCCTAGAGCGTCGTTTCGCTCCTAGTCATCGGATCGGGTCAGGCTCGGAGGTAGCGCATACCGAGCCGGCGTTGCTTGGTGGTGCCCGAGGGCGCGCACCGTTCTGGTGGTGGCCGACGGCCGCCGGGTAGGGTCTGGCCGTGATGGACCTGGAAGGACGGATCTTCGCCGGCCGCTACCAACTGGGCTCGCTGCTGGGCGTGGGTGGGATGGCCAGGGTGTACTTGGCCAGCGATCGGGTCCTGGAGCGGCAGGTGGCGGTCAAGGTGCTCAGCCCCCCATATGCCCAGGACCCTTCGTTCGTGGAGCGGTTCCGCCGCGAGGCCCGCGCGGCGGCCAGGTTGAGCCATCCCAACATCGTGGCCGTGTTCGACAGCGGCTCCGACGCCGACCAGCACTACCTGGTAATGGAGTACGTGGAGGGCATGACCTTTGCCGAGCTGCTAGCCCGCCAGGGCAGCTTGACGCCCCGCCGGGCCGTCGAGCTTGTCCTCCAGGTGTGCGCAGCGTTGGCCGCCGCGCACGCCCAGGGGCTGGTGCACCGCGACGTCACGCCGGCCAACGTGCTGGTTGGTGACGACGGGCGGGTCAAGGTGACCGACTTCGGCATCGCCAAGGCGGCCGCCGCCACCACCCTCACCGGTACCGGGACGGTGCTGGGCACGGCCGCCTACCTGTCGCCCGAGCAGGCCCAAGGGGGGCCGGTGGATGCCCGCTCGGACCTATACAGCTTGAGGTGCGTGCTGTATGAGCTGCTCTGTGACAGCCCGCCGTTCGGGTCGGGGGCCGACGGCCCGCCGGTGGTGGTCGCCACCCGGCACTTGCACCAGCCGCCCGAGCCCCCGTCGGTGCGCAACCCCCAGGTCGATGCCGGATTGGACGCGGTCGTGCTGACTGCTCTGGCCAAGGACCCCGCCCAGCGCTACCAGAGCGCCATCGACCTGCAGGACGCCCTCGAGCAGGTGCTGACCGGGGAGGCCATGGGGGCCGGACCGGGCCAGCCAGCCGCGGCAGCCCTCCCGACCGAGCCGCTTCCCGGCTTGCCCGGCAGGACCGGGGTGCTCCCGGCCGCGACCGGCCCGGCGCTGTGGGGCTCCGGCCGGCGTCCGGGATGGCCCCGCTGGGCGCTCGCGGTGGCCGGGCTAGTCCTCGGGATCGGGCTGGTGGCGTGGCTGTGGCCAGACGATGCCAGCACCCCGGCAGCCCGCCGGGAGGCCGGTTCCACCGCCGCTCCAGCGACCGGCGCATCCTCCACGACCACCCCGGGATCTACCGCCACGCCAGCGCCATCGGCATCGGGTGTGGAGGCGGCGCTGGCCGACCTGACCGCGGTGATCAGCGCCGCCCGCCAGCAGGGCAGCGTCGATCAGGAGGCCGAGGACCTGCTGCACCAGGCCGAGGACCTGGCCAAGGCTCTCCAGGAGAACCCCAAGAATAAGGACGACGGCAAGGACAAGGACGAGAACGGGGGCAACGGCAGGGGCAGGGACGCGGACAAGAAGGCGGCGGAGCTCGAGCGCAAGGTCGACGAGCTGATCGGCCAGGGCAAGATCCGCCCCCCGGCCACCACTCAGCTCCAACAAGCCGTCGCCCAGCTCGTCCGGGCAGTCCAGCAGGCAGGTTGAAGGTCGGCTGCTGTCAGCAGCAGCGACTGCCGGATGTGCTCTATGGAGCGAGGCGACAGAGGGTTCGGTGCCTTCTCCCGGTGCAGCAGCCAGCCAGTCCGGCTGATTCTCCTGGGCCTTGACCTGGACCGGATGCCGCCTGCGGGCGACCAGCTCGGCGACGGCTCAGCCGAGCGGGGTGAACTGGTGGCTGGGCCGGCCGATCAGGTCGCCGGGCAGGATCCGGGAGGTGAGCTGGTTGGCGGCCAGGGCGGCCAGGAACCCGGTCACCGGCATGGGGTGGACCTCCTGGCGGGCAGTCCGCGACTCCAGCAGCGCCACCGGCCAGCCGTCCGGATCACCGTCGGTGACCCAGTACAGCTCGTCACCGTTGTCGGTCCGCCCCAGGGGGAGCACCCCGCCCGGGTCGGGGAACGCCGGCAGCGGCAGCCGCTCGGGGAACCGGGCCCTGGTCTGGCGGTAACCCTTCAGGACCCGGTCCTTCTCGGCCAGCAGGTTCCCGTCCTGGCCGGCGGCGAACGGGTTGAACAAATACAGGAAGTCGTCGACCGTGCCCGAGCCGTAGAGCTCGGTGAAGGCCTTGAAGTCGCCCGGCAGCCCGGTCCCGAGAGCGCCCTCGACCTCGCCCCAGCCATCTGGCTGGCCTCGCTCCACCGGATCAGCCGGTGGCGGCAGCAGCTGCCGCAGCCGTTCCAGCATGTCTGGTCCTCCCGAGCTAGGGGCTGGCGGGCGCGCCGGTGGCCTTGATGACCGTGGCCTCGGGGCTGTTGGCGATGATGACGTCTAGGCGAAAGCCGCGGTCGCCGCTGGCGGTGATCCGGATCGCGCTCGGTGGCCCGTTGAAGCCAGGGCTGGGATAGCGCGGCCGCACGCTGTAGCGGACGACCTCGCCGGCCCGGACGGCCTCGGCCACGGCGGTCTCGTAGTCGCGCATCACCGGAGTGTTGGCCCGGGTCTGGTACAGCGCCACCAGGTTGGCCGGCAGGTCACCGGTGCCCCCGAGCTGGCGGCCGAGCAGGTGCGCCCGAGCCCGGTTGCGGGCCGGAAGCTGATCCAGGCCGGGTGGCCGGATGTCGGGGTCGGCGGCGGAGCCGAGCTTGTCGCGGGCCGCGGCGGCGACCATGGCCGGGGTGATGGTGGCACGGACGCCGCTGCGCTGCCCCGTGATCGGATTGACCTGGCCGTAGTGGACGCTTCCGCGCAGACGGGCGATGGCGGCGCTGTTGTCAGCGGAGCCGTCGACCTCCGGGAACTGTTGGATCGGGCCTGGGGGCGCCGGCAGCACACCCTGCTGGATGAGCAGGTAGCCGATTCCCGCGACTAGCACCACGGCCAGGAGCAGGCCGAGCGACCCGGAACGGCGGGACGTCCTGCGGCGTGACCTGCGGCGGCGGCGCGGCGGCATCGGCTCCAGCTGGTCCAGTCAGGGGCGATCATGGCGTGGGTCCACCGATCACGTTCGCCGCTGCGGCACGCCCAAGCAAGTCGGCCGGGTGGCGGCCGAGCCGTCGTGGCCCTGACCTGCTACTGCGACGGCATCAGGATCCGGAGGATCGGGCAGACGACCAGTGAGGCCTCAGGCGTGAGGCCAGCCGGTCAGCCTGAACTTGCCACCGTGGGCGCTCCCGGAACAGCTGCAACGCCTCCGGCCAATGCGGTGGGACGATCCGCCGGCAAGGTGCGAGGAGGTGACCGAAGGTTGCTGGGCTGCTGGGCCACCCTGCTTGAGCCGTGGGTGGCCGGACGCGGGCGCCCACTGTTCAGGTCCGGCCGACCGCAGCCACAAGGGCATCGCGGACCCAGCGCTCCTGCGGATAGCCGGCCAATCGATGCTCATGCCGGTACAGGCGACACTCCAAGGTGTACTCGGCGGACAGCTCCACACCGGGCTCAACATCGCGGCCCCCCACCCGCACCGTCGGGGAACCCAGAAACCGGGCCTGTTCTGCCGCAGCCTGGTCCGGGATCAGGACGGTGCGGATCTCAGCGTCGATGCCCAGCTCGGCACAGGTCCGTCGAACCATGGACTGTGCCGCCGAGACGCATGGGCAGTGCTCCACATACAGCAGCTCAATCACCGGCCCGGACACGCCTCGCCCTCCCAGGTCCATGGCATGGCAACCTCCTGCCGTAAGGCCTTGCTGCCGCACACGGCGCCCGGCCGAGCCACCGCCCTGATGACCCCCCACGCTGTGTCACAAGCGACCGCTGTCCGCTAGCCGGTCTTGCTGTGCGCTGATCCAGATGGCGTAAGCGATGGGCCGGATTGTGCATCGCTCGGCGACCACGATCATACCCATTGACCTTGTCGCCGGGACCGAGCGCGCTGGCAGCTGCTGGAGCGGGAACCCATAGCACCGTGCGTCGTCGACTCCCAGCCCACCCACATCTCGCAGACCATGAATGAGAATATTTGACCGGTACTGGTCAACAAAGTACTATGTCGCCAGGTCAATAGGCCTGAGGAGGTACCCGTGACGGCTCTCGAGACGACCGGCTCCGGCCTCATCGCCGCCCTTGAACAGACCTGGACCGACATCCGGCGCCGCACCCCCGAACTGCCCGAGGTCATCGTGGTCACCGGCACCGGCCTCTCCTCGAGCGCCGTCCACATCGACGCTAAGTGGGGCCACTTCGGCGCCGACCACTGGGTCGAAGGCCACCCCACCGAAGAAGGCCACGGCGCCGCCCTGGATCTCTCGGCGGCCCGGCGCAAGCCGGAGCTGTTCATCGCCGGGGAATGCCTGGCCGAAGGCCCCCGCCAGACCCTGCAGACCATGCTCCATGAGGCCGTCCACGCCCTCGCCCATGCCCGCGGGGTCAAAGACACCTCCCGGGGCGGCAAGTACCACAACAAGCGCGAGTTCGTCGCCCTCGCCGGCGAACTCGGCCTCACCTGGCCAGACGGCCAGCGGCCCCATCCGGTGATCGGCTTCTCCGACGTTCAGCTGACCGAGCAGACCCTGGGCGACTACGCCGACACCCTGGCCTATCTGGGGGCGGCCATCCGGCTGTACCGCGACACCTTCCGCCGCCTGGGGCTCCTCGGCGGCCAAGGCCAAGAGGAGGGCCAGGCTGGTCAGGACGGCGATGGGCAGCAGCCGACCGGCAAGACCGGCGAGCGGTTCAAGGTGGCCTGTGGCTGCCAGCCGCCCCGGTCGTTCTGGATCCGGGCCAAGCAGTATACCCCCGGGCCAATCACCTGCGGGGTCTGCGGCCAAGACTTCCAACCCTAGGACACCGCGCCCGGTGGCCCGAGCTCCCGGCACGCCCTAGTGAATTAGTTGGAGGGCCGGTTCAGGCGCATGAGCGCTCGGTACATCTGCGTGGGCGTGGGTGGGTCGGGGAGGGGCTGGGCGGCAGCAGCGCTGGTTTCGGCGGTGGCGGCGGCGAAGGACTGGATGAGGTAGCCGACGAGGCGGCGCCAAGCCTCTGGGGCGGCGTCGCGGGTTGCGGTGACGACGCCGGCGTTGGCCATCAGGATCAGGGGCACATCCTGGTGGGCGAAGTCGTCGCGCAGCTGGCCGGCAGCCTTGGCGCGCTCGAGCAGCTCGGTCAGCGCCCGCGCGGACCGGTTGCGCTCCTCCTCGAAGGCTTTGGCGGTGGGGAACGTCATGGTGAGGACGTCGGCAAAGCCGCGGTCGTCGGCCTGCATCTGGCAGACACGCTCGATGTAGGCGCAGAAGCCCTGCCAGGGGTCGGCGGCGGCGAGGGCGTCGTCGATGGCGTGGGCGTAGGCGTTCATCTTCTCGGCGAAGGCCGCGGCGATGAGGTCGTCGCGGGTGGGGAACCGGCGCAGGAGGGTGGCGATCCCCACGCCGGCGCGGCGGGCGATCGAGTTGGTGGAGGCGTCCAGGCCCTGCTCGGCGAACAGCTCACGGGCCGCCTGGAGCACCCGCGCTCGGTTCTGCTCGGCGTCGGCTCGCAGCGCTCGCTCGGTCGGCGGCCCGGCCGGCTCTCGTCTGGTCATGGGCACACCCTACCCCGTATGTGGAATAGCCGCTCCGCTTGCTGTGTTATCGTTCGCGTGTAAGTGGAGCACCCGCTCCACTCAAGAGCGAGAAGTGAGGTGAGGCCTTTCTTCATGAACGTGTTCCTGTGGATCCTGCAGATCGTCCTGGCGGCGATGTTCGCCCTGGCCGGCGTGCAGAAGTCCACTCAGCCCAAGGAGAAGCTGGTCACCCGCCTGCCCTGGGTCGAGGACTTCTCCCCAGGCACGGTGCGGCTCATCGGCATCGTGGAACTGCTGGGCGCGATCGGGCTGGTCCTGCCGGCCGCACTCGACATCGCCCCGGTGCTGACCCCAGTGGCCGCGACCGGCTTGGCGATCGTGATGGCGCTGGCCGTCAACACCCACCGTCGCCGGCATGAGCCCAGCGGCATGGCGCTCACCGCCGCCCTCCTCGTCGCGGCCCTTGTCGTGGCCTGGGGCCGCTTCGGCCCGTACTCGTTCTAACCCGCCCAACTCGAAGGAAGCAAGGAGACCCACCTGATGCGTGCCATCGCTCTGACCGACTTCGGCTCACCCCCCGAGCTCGTCGACCTCCAAGTGCCCGACCCCGCCGAGGGGGAGGTGCGGGTGCGCGTTCACGCCGCGTCGGTGAACGGCTTTGATCTCTCGGTCGCCAACGGCGTCGTCAAGGACATGATGGAGCACCGGTTCCCGGTCGTGCTGGGCAAGGACTTCGCCGGCGTCGTCGACGCCCTCGGCCCCGGCGTGACCGGTTACCAGGTCGGCGACCGGGTCTTCGGCGTCGTCACCAAGCCCTACCTGGGCGACGGCTCCTTCGCCGAGTACGTCACCGTCCCCACAGCCGTCGGCCTCGCCCCGCTGCCCGGGTCGATCGACTTCATCGAGGGCGCCGCACTCGGGCTCACCGGGGTCGCCGCCATCACCGCGGTCGACGCCGCCGACCTCCAGCCCGGCCACAGCGTCTTGGTCGCCGGGGCCACCGGCGGCGTCGGCAACCAGGTCGTCCAACTGGCCACCAAGGCCGGGGCGCACGTGATCGCCACGGCCAGTTCCGACCAGGAGCGGACCTTGGTCAAGGACCTAGGGGCAGCGACCACGGTCGACAACACCGGGGACCTGACCACGGCCACGAAGCAAGCCCAGCCCGACGGGGTCGACGCCGTGATCCACCTCGCCGGCGACCCCGCCGCCCTCCTCCCGACGCTGCGCCCCGGCGGCCGGTTCGTCTCCACCCGGATCGCGTCGCCCGACCAGATCCCCGCCGAGGACGCCACCGTCATCGCCATCTACGCCAACCCCGACCCCGCCACCCTCCGGCGGGTCGCCAGCCACCACGCCGACGGCCTGACCCGGGTCCACGTCCAAGCCAGCTACCCCCTCGACCAGGTACCGGCCGCCTTCGCGGCCTTCGCGGCCGGCACTCTCGGCAAGCTCGCCATCACCATCGCCTGACCCGACCGCGGGCAGGGCCGACCAAGGAGGCAGCGCCCACACCGGTCCCGCCCGCGCCTCAGCGCAGCAGCCCACCAGCAGCAAGGGACCCTCATGGACCTTGGCGTCATCTCGCTCAGCGACATCCAGACCAACCCGGCGACCGGACGCCCGCATTCGTATCAGCAGCGCATCGACGACATCGTCGGCTACGCCACCCTCGCCGACCGGACCGGCCTGGACGTCTTCGCCCTCGGCGAGCACCACACCCTCGACTTCGCCGTCTCCTCCCCGCCCGTCGTGCTGGCCGCCGCCGCCACCCGCACCAGCCGGATCCGGCTTACCAGCGGCGTGACCGTCCTGCCGGTGCTCGACCCGGTCCGGGTCTACCAGGACTTCGCCACCCTCGACCTGCTCAGCCACGGCCGCGCCGAGATCATCGCCGGCCGCAGCGCCTTCACCGAACCCTTCGACATCTTCGGCGTCGACCTCGCCGACTACGACGCCGCGTTCAGCGAGAAGCTCGACCTGCTCCTCCAGCTCCGCGACAACGACCACCTCACCTGGTCCGGCACGTTCCGGCCACCGCTGCACCACGCCCCGATCACCCCGCGGGCCGCCCAGCAGCCGCTCCCAGTCTGGCTGGGCGTGGGCGGCTCGTCCCAGAGCGCCGTACGCGCCGGCCGCCTCGGCCTGCCCATGATGCTCGGCTACATCGGTGGCCCGCTCGACCACCCACGCCGCGCGGTCGACCTCTACCGCCACGCCGGCGACCTCGCCGGCCACCCCGAGAAGCTCCAAGTCGGGATCTCCACCCACTTCTACGCCGCCGCCACCCCCGAGGCCGCACGCCAGAGCTTCCCCTACTACCACGAGTACCTGCGCCCCAAGACCTCCGGTGGCCGCGGGTTCCTGGTCAACCAGGCCCAGTTCGAGGCCGGCACCCGACGCGGCAACGCCATCATGATCGGCTCCAGCGACCAGCTCATCGAGAAGGTCCTCGACGCCCACCAGGCCCTCGGCCTGGAGCGGTTCCTCGGACAGATCGACTGGGGCGGTCTGCCCCGGGCCGCCGTCGAGGAGTCGATTTCCCGCTACGCCGAGGAGATCGCTCCCGCTGTCCGCGCCGCCACCGCAACCGGACCGGCGCCCCCTGACCCATCGGCCCCGCCGGCCCCACCACCGTCAACCCCGAGCTCGCTCGCGTCGCCCAGCTAGCCACCTCACCGACCAGAGAGGCATGCACCATGCAGATCACCGTCTTCGGAGCAACCGGCGGCATCGGCCGCCACGTCGTCGACCAGGCCCTCGCCGACGGCCACGATGTCGTGACCTATGTCCGCACCCCCGAAAAGGTTGACCGCTACACGCCACCGTTGCGGGTTGTCGTAGGGGAGCTCAGCGACCCGGTGGCCATCCAGCAGGCCGTGCAGGGCAGTCAGGCCGTCATCAGCGCCCTCGGCCCCTCCCTGAAGCGGGGCGCGACCGGCACCCCGGTCACCGACGGGACCAGAAACATCCTCAAGGCGATGCAGGCCACCGGGGTCGACCGGTTCATCGGCCTGGCCACCCCAAGCGTGCCCGACCCCCGCGACCAACCCACCCTCAAGGGACGCGCCCTGCCGGTGCTCGCCCGGCTCATGTTCCCCAACGCCCTCACTGAACTGCGCGGCATGACCCAGGCAGTCACCGAATCCGGCCTCAACTGGACGCTCGCGCGCATCACCAGCCCGACCGACAAGCCCGCGACCGGGCGTGTCCGGGCTGGCTTCCTCGGCCGCGACGATGTCGGCTCCGCCATGACCCGTGCCGACATCGCCCGCTTCCTCCTCGACCAGGTCACAGACGACACCTACCGGCAAGCAGCACCCGCGATCAGCAACTAAGCCTGCGGCCCCAAAGCGGGTCCCGGCCGCCGGGGTAGCCCCGGGCCAGTTTGCCCCGGCGTGACGGCAACAGGGACAAACGCTGGCGAAGCTTCGGGGCCGCTGATCCAACGCAGCCACCGTCCATCAACAGCCGTGGTAGAGCCGCGGAGGCAACCGTCGCCTAGGTGGTGTGCCGGCTGTCAGGCGGCAGCGCGGAAACGGATTCGGGCCTGGTCGGCCAGCCAGCCGACCCGCTCGGGTCCCAGCACGACCGGGAGCTGGCCAAGCATGCTGGGCAGGCGCCTGGCCGACACGACCGGCACGCCATCGATGACGACCTTGCCCCAGGGAA
>Ga0307415_100001826_pt1 | contig 10432 bp, 9 predicted proteins | sample DK1Cmetagenome_FD_204524 | JGI IMG/M metagenome (GOLD analysis project Ga0307415, IMG submission 204524) | Maize rhizosphere microbial communities from greenhouse at UC Davis, California, United States - DK15-C-2 | ecosystem: Host-associated > Plants > Roots > Rhizosphere > Soil | place: USA...
TGGGACGGATAGGCCGCAGGTCCGCAGGGTCAGTCAGGTCCGCGGGTCCATCAGGTCCGCTGGGCCCGTCAGGTGGACATGTCAGGAGGCTCGAAGGCGGGGGCAACGGTGGCCGTGCGGCGTCTGATCGGGCCGCCCGGCAGCGGGATCGCGCACGCGGCAGCGAGCAGCGGAACGAATGACAGCGCGACGAGCGTCGGCTCGATCCCGATCCTGTCGGCGACGAATCCCGTTAGCGGGACGGTCATGCCGCCGGTGCCCCACGCAAAGCCCATCATCAGCGACGACACCGTGGCGGCGCTCACGGGTGCAATGGCCTGCCCGAAAATGACATTCACAGGGAGCGTGGACTGCAGGAAGAATCCTCCGACCGCAAGGGCGCCGAAAAACAGCATGCCCTGCAGCATCGGCGCAATGAACAGGAACGGCGTCGCGGCGACCAGCGACCACGCGATCACCTGCTTCGGTCCCCAACGATCCGCCGCCGGGCCGCCCAAGAATCCCCCGACACCACCCGCAAACAGATAGCCTGCGACGACGGCGCCGGCGGTCCCGACGCTCATTCCGCGCCGGGTGAGCATCACAGGCAGAAACGTCGCAAACGCGATGGAGGTCATCGTCCGAAGCACGACGATGACGTACAGAAGCCCGAGCGGTTTCGCGTACGGCCGCAGCGCGCGCAAGCCCTGGCTCGTGTGCGGCGCCCATCGGATCCTGGGCACGCGTGCGATGAAGAAGGCGATGACGACGAGTCCGGGAAGCGCGAGAAGGGGCGTCCACTGGATGCCGAAGTGCTGTGCGAACGGCGCAAACATCAGCGGTCCGAGCGAGAACCCCAGCGTCCCGCCGGAGATGTAGAAAGACATCGACAGACCCGGGCGATCGCCTCCGAGCCGATGCGCGAGCGTCGCGGCGGGAGGATGAAATGCCGCACCTCCCAGGCCTCCACACACGAGGATCGCACCGAGCATGACCGGTGAGCTCGCGAGCCCGACGAAGCTGAGCACCGCGACCGAAAGCACCGGACCGGCCATCACGAGCAACCGCGGGCGCCAGCGGTCCGCCAGGTGTCCGAAACCCACCTGCGCCACCGACGCCGACAGCTGGTAGAGCATCGTCATGGTGCCGGCTGCGGCCAGGCTGAGATCCAGGCGTGTGATGAGCAGCGGCAACAGCGGGGCGAGGATATTGCCGTAGCCGTCCACCATCATGTGGGCGGACGCCATCAGCACGACTGTCGGATGAATCCGCCACCGGGACGCCATTCAGCGCCGGAATCTTTGCACGACACGCGCCGCCGCGTCCGTGAACTCGTCGATGCGAAGAACCCGCGCTGCCCCCGCGAGCACGATGAGCGCGGTCCCGATTGCGCCGAAGACCGTCACCAACTTGCCCGCTTCACCGTGAACCGGGCTGGCGGAGGCAAGCCAGGCAGCCGTTCCGTACGCGGCGGCGCCCATGAGAATGGACGCGGCGGTGATCTTGATGAACGCCGTCGTGACGCGCCTTCCTTCGATGCCGCCAAGACGGCCGCGCAGGAGCCACAGGAGCACGACCGCGTTCAGAATCGCCGCGATCGCCGTGCCGAGCGCAAGACCACGGTAGCCGAGCACGCGCACGAGTACCAGGTTGATGCCGAGGTTCGCGGCAATCGAGAGCACGCTCACGATCACCGGCGTCCGGCTGTCGCGCAGCGAGTAAAAGGTTGGAGATGCGATCTTCACCGCCGAGTAGCCAAGCAGGCCGGGTGCGTAGAACATCAGCGCACTCGCGGTGGCTGCCGTGTCGCCGGGGAAGAACTTCCCCCTCTCGTAGATCAAGCCCACGATCGGCTCCGCGAGCACCATCAATCCGATGGTGGCTGGCACGTTCAGCATCAGCATCAGTCGCAGCGCGCGCGACACCGCCGAGCGGATGGACCGCAGGTCATCGGCGGCAGCGTGCCGGGAGATGTCGGGGAGCGACGCGGTCGCGATCGACACGCCGAACAGCCCGATCGGCAGATACATCAACCTGAACGCATACTGCAGCCACGACACGGCCCCCTGCTCCTGCCCCGTGGCGAGATGGGTGTTGACGAACACGTTGACCTGCACGGCCGCGAGCCCCAGCGTTGCCGGCGCCATCAATCGCAGGATCTCGCGGACGACGGGATCCTTGAAGCTGACGATCGGCTGGTAGCGGAATCCCTCGCGCCGCAGCGCCGGCCACTGCACGACGATCTGCCCGACTCCGCCGAGCAGGGTGCCGATGGCGATGCCGGCGATCGGCTCGAGACCGAACCGCGGCATCAGCGGCGCCAGCGCAAACGCGCTGAAGATCGAGGCCACGTTGAACATGGACGGGGACAGCGACGGGATGAAAAACCGACGCAGCGAGTTGAGCATCCCCATCATCGCCGCGGCGACGGCTAGCGTGGAGAGGAAGGGGAGCATGATCCGCGTGAGCTGCGTCGTCAGCTCCAGCGCACCGGGACGAGCGGTGAATTTTTCGTCGGCGAGAGCCAGCGTGATCTGCGGCGCGAAGATCATTCCGGCGACCACGAGTACCCCGGTCACGACCAGCAGTGTGTTCATCACCAGGTTGCCGACGCGCCACGCCGCCTCCTTGCCCTCGGCGGCGAGCGTGCGGGTGAACGTCGGGACGAACGCCGCGGTCATCGCCCCCTCGGCAAACAGGTCGCGCAGTAGATTCGGAATGCGGAAGGCGACGTTGAACGCGTCCATCTGCATGCTGGCGCTCGCACCGAAATACGCGGCGAGCACGGTGTCGCGGGCGAGGCCCAGCACGCGGCTCGTCATCGTGGCGAGCCCAATGAGGCCGGCGGACCTGGCGAGGCGCGAGCTCATGCGGAAACTTTACAAGCTTGACATATGCGCAGAACCGTCCGCTTTTGCAGCAAGCGGACACTGCGTGTGTCGAAAGCGGGACGCGAGAACAAAAAAGAAGGCTCCTGCCTTGCGACAGGAGCCTGATGGAGGATGGATGAGAGGCTTGTGCGTGCCTTTCATTCGATTAGACGAAGGTTCCTTCACAAAGGTTTGCGGAGTTTTCATGCGCCGGCGAGCTTGCGCTTGACGAGCTCGCTGACAGCCTTGCCATCGACCTGCGCGCCGGCGATCTTCAGCATCGCCTTTTTCATCACCTTGCCCATGTCCTTCGGCGAGGCGGCGCCGGTTTCCCGGATCGCCTCGTCGACGAGCCGTTCGAGTTCCGCGGCGTCCATGGCAGGCGGGAGGTAGGCGTCGAGGACGGCGATCTCCGCCTGCTCCTTGTCGGCGAGATCCTTTCGTCCAGCCTTGTCGAACTGCTCGAACGAATCGCGGCGCTGCTTGATGAGCGACGCGACCACCTGCAGCGACTCCGCATCGTCGAGTGCCCGGCCACGTTCGACTTGACGGTTCATCAGCGCTGCCTTGAGCATGCGCAGCGCTCCGAGTTTCAACTGGTCTCTGCTGCGCATCGCGGCGGTGAGGTCTTCGCTGATCCTGTCGATGAATGCCATGGCTGCTCCTTACGGCTGCTCCTGAACTTCAGTGTAGACCTGCCAGTAGTGTGCGGCGACCGAACGCGGACGGAAATCCCGGTCGATCACGCTGCGCGTGGCGGCCAGCGCGCGGCGCTTGTTGCGCAGGAAGTCACCAATCGCCGATGCGAGCGCCAGCGGCTGTTCACGCGGAACGATCGCCACGTCCATTCCAAACACGTCGCTCAGCTCGAGCCCTCCGGGATTGTCGCTCGACAGGACGGGTGTGCCCGACGCGAGCGCTTCGACCGCCACAGTGGGCAAGGCCTCGAGAAGCGATGGCAGCACGAACAGGTCCGCCGCGGCGCAGTAGCGCGCGATCGCGCTGTTGTCGATCATCCCGGCAAACGTCACGTGGCGTTCGACACCCGCCGAGCGCGCGACCGACCGCAGCTCGTCGAGGATGTGACCCGTTCCGCAGATGACCAGCCGTGTGTCGGGGTGCAGCCGAATGACTTCGTTCATCGACTCGATCAGGTAGCGCTGACCGGCCAGTGGATGCAGCCGCTTGACGTTGAGCAACAGGTGCGCGTTCTGGATGCCGAGGGAGGCGCGGGCGGCTGCCTGTGCACCTTCGTCGTGCCATGCGAAGCTGTCGCTGACGGGCGGATAAATGGTTGTGATGCGGCGCCGTCCGAGGCCGAGCTCCTGCGCGCGCACCATCAAGCGGTCGCTGTAGAACGTCACATGAGAGGCGGCGTGATACGCGCGGGTGAACAGGTCGGGCCCGAATCTCTTCGGCGCGTAGTGCCAGATCTCGGTGCCGTACAGCGTGAGGACGACCGGCTTTTCCATCCGCCGCGCGAACAGCACGGCGAGCTCCGCGAGCAGGCCGTTGCTGTGCACATGAACGATGTCCGCACGCGCGATCCTCGGCGTCAGCAGCCGCCACATGCGATACGCCGCGAGTGCGGAGGAGATCTTCAGCGCGCGCCCGAGCGGTCCGCCGCGCGATCGCGACACCCACGCGACCGGCCCGGCCAGCGGCGCGTGGCCGCCGGCACGCGGTGGATGCGCCACGTATTCGATCTCGGCCCCTTCGTCGCGGGCCCAGTTCCCGAGCTGCCAGGGTAACAGCGCGTTGGCCGCCTGATCGGGAGGAAGGTGAGGCGTGACGTGAAGGATCCGCATCCGCCTAGTGCGAACCCGATAAGTACTGAGATCGGAATTCGGCGAACGTCGCCGGTACCGCGCGAAGCTCGCGTGTGGCGAATCCCAGGAACCTGTCCAGCCGGTCGCAGAATGCATCGAGCTCGGACTGCGTCCGGTTATACGGGCTGCCGCCGACGATCGCTTCGCTCGAGTGAAACAGGAGGTTGAGCACCGGCTCGTTCCACCGGGCGAGGTCCTTCGCGAGCGCGATCATGTCGTCGAGAGACGAATACGACGGACGGAGCCATCGGACACGGAGCAGCCCCGCCGCACGCAGGACGCGCCTGGTGGTGTACGGTTTCGGCGCGCGCGCGTACGCGAACTGCAGGACCCGGGGAATTCTGCGATTCAGGGCGGCCGAGACCGGCACCTCGAGCACGCCGCTGCATCCCGGCCGCGTCGCACTGTCGTACGCGAGGAAATACGGCTTCAGCGGTGCCTCGACGAACTCCGGCCCCCCCTTGTGTGTCTCGTAGAAGAGCGGCGCGACGCTGGACTCCACCAAATATCCACAGCGCTCCAGCGCAGCGACGTGACTGGCGGAAAACCCGAACCGTCCGGACCGATACGACACCGGCGGCCGTCCCACCGACGCACCGATCGCCTCGGTCAACTGCTCCAGCTGCGCCTCGAATTGCGCCCGCGGCAGCATCGATGCGTACGGATGGCGCCGAATGTCCTCGTCGGAGCACGGCGGGGTCTCCCATGCGTGATGGTGCGCGCCGATCTCGCAGTCGCCCCCGTCCCTCAGCGCCCGCAGAGTGTCGGCAGAGCGGGCGTCTTTTGCGACCGGATAGGTGATCACGTAGGTCGGCCGCACGGCGTGACGGGCGAACAGTGCGTGCAGCCGGGGCAGTGCGTAGATGTTCTCGAAGCGCTGATTCCGCCGCGCCTCGGCGCTCCACTGGTTATCACCTTCGGTGTCGATGCCGACGAGGAGGTGCACGTGACTCACCGATCCTGATCGGAATCACCGAGCGTTACGTGCCAGTCATCGGTACGTTCGTAGAACGCCGGCTCGACACTCACGCCGTTTACCTTGATGACGAACTCCATTGTCGACTTGACCAGGAAATAACCGGAGCGCCGGAGCACCTTCCGGAACCCGGCATGCATCGCGTAGACACGGATCTTGTCGGAGTCGGCCTGCCGCGCCTCGCGGTCGACCCAGCGCACGAGCGTGGCGAATCCCTCTTCGTCGGCGGGATCGGTCAGGAAATCGACCAGCAGCGTAACGCGCCCGCGAGGCTCGACGATGTGCCGGTAGACGGCGTAACCGACGTTGCGATCGTTGCGGCGCAGCGCGGCGATCGCATACCGCACGTGCGGCGCGTTGACGTACTTCCAGTTCAGATATGCGGCATCGCGCCGAACAGCCAAGCCGAACTTCGGCGCGAGCTCCTCCCAGAGCTGCGTGAAGGTGTCGTCGAACCGTTGAATCATCCGAACGTCGGCGCCCAGCGGCCGGTTGCGCGCCACGATCTTCACGATCGGCAGTGTCAGGGCCGAGACCAGCCGGTTGAGGCCCAGGGGCCAGTTTGGCCGCCGCAGCGCGCGGCGCGTGAGCGGCTTGACCAGGCACGGCACGGGCCCGACATCCGGCCACCGGAGTTTCTGGAACAGGCGGTAGGAGGAGTCGGAGAGCCCCAGCCCCAGCGATGCGCCGACGTTGCGGTCCCAGGTACGGAAGAGGACCTCACCCAGGCCCTGGCGCTGCCGCTCCGGCGCGACCATGACGTCCATCCCCCACGAACCCTGTACCTCGCGCGAACCGAGCGAGAGGCGCACCGGCATCGTGGCGTATTGGCCGACGATCGCGGGTCCCTCGCGCGCGATCCAGATCTCCGGCTCCTGTCCGGGATTGTTCGGGTTGCGCCGGTACTGCCACTCCCACCGCAGACGGCTCGACTCGGCGGCATCATGGCCGAACACACGACGATACAGCGCGTCGACCGCGCGCTTGTCGTCCGAGCGATATCGATCGATGTCTGCCACTCAGGCTCCGGCTTTCGCGAGCACGTACTCCATGGTGCTGATCAACGCGTTCTGGGTCAACGGGCTCCGGCGCAGCCAGCGCGCCACGGGCCCAGGCATCTTCCGGACGGTGCTGGTGGCGTGCAGTTCCTCGCGCACAATCTGCAGGCCTGCCGCTGCGATCTGGCGCCGCAGCCGCTGAACCGTGACGAGCTCGAGCAGGTCGTCATGCTTGTGCTCTCCGCGGCGTGCCGCCTTGATGAAGGAGTTCTCGTTGGCCGGCTCCTTGAGGGTCCACGAGGCGTATCGCGCGAGAAACTGGAACGTCGAAAAGGCGATCCGTCGTCCCGCGATGAGATGCAGCGGGATCTGGATTTTCAACCGCGGCAGGTGCGCGCCGGCAAACGAGAGATACGGCGCGGTGGAAAGATAGATCCGTCCACCCGGTGCAAGAACGCGCGCGCACTCGCGCAGATACAGCGGCGCGTCCGCCACGTGCTCGATGACCGCGTGCGAGAGCACGAGATCGAACGTGCCGTCCGCAAACGGCAGGTACATGCCGTCGGCGAGTGCAAACTGCAGATTGCGCAGCGCGCGCTCGCGCGCAAGCTTCACACCCGCATCCTGAAACCGCTCCGCCGGATCGATGCCGACGACGAGCCGTGCTTCTTCGGCCAGCGACAGCGGCATGCCGCCCCCTCCACAGCCGGCGTCGAGGACGCGGCCGTTCAGCGGCACGCCCACACGATCGAGGAACGCGATGACCTTGGCGCTCCGGTAGTACTCGAACAGGGCGTAGTCGTACTCGGACCGGAACCGGAGGTCGGCGTGCGCCTTGATGGCGCGATCGTCAATGATTCGCACGACCGGTGGTCTGTCCGTGCGTGCTGCCGGCCGTCCCGAACTTGTCGATGAGCGCGGCCCGATCCTGGCCGGTGGCGGTCTCCGCCACGTCGAAGGTCATGATGATCTTGCGGTTGGGATACGCGTCGAGCACGTCCTGAATCACCGGATTCTGCCGCTGCGACTCATAGCCGACGCTGGGTGCGATATACGTCAAAATATATCGCACATCGTCACGCGTCATTCGATCCGTGTAGTTGCCGAATCCCCGTCCAACGAAGATCGGCTTGATGCGGTTTTCGAGCGAGAGCCCGTTGGCGAGCTTGCCGTGCACCAGGGTTCCGTCGGCGAGCACATCCCGCAGCGCGACCGAAGCCTCGTAGTTGACATAGGTGCGCTGCTGGGCCCAGCGGCCGTATTGCCAGAGGTCTCCAGCGATTGCAATCGTGACGAGGCCGGCTGCCGCTCTGGTGGTGACCTGTTGTGTCGACAGCCAGTTCCAGATACCGGACCATCGCCACATCACGAGCACACTCGCGAGAGCGGCCGCGGCGGCCGACAAACGCACCGGCTGACGGATCTCTCCGACTGACAGGAGCCGCAGAAGACTGCCGGTCGTCAAGTAGGCGAGCAGGAGCACGAGCGGCAGCGCTGCCCAGCGTGAGAACCGCGCCGCCTCCTCGACGCGAGGACCCACAGGGCCGCGCGTGCCGAGGACGAGAGCGGTCACCGCCACGAGCGCCGGGATCAACATCACGTACCGCCGCTCGTTTCCGGCGTCGTGAACCACCAGTTCCGCCAGGCCGAGCAGCACCCACCAGACGAGAAGCCGCTCTCCCGGACGAGCGGTTCGCCACCGGACGGCGATCACGGTGATTCCGAGGGCAGCCACGGAAGTGACGAGCCACATCCGTGTGAAGAAGTCGGTGACGATGGGCAGCCATGAGGCGCGGTCGAGCATGCTGCGCAGCGTGTACTCCGGTTTGCGCGTGACCGACATCTCCCAGTTGTAGAACTGATAGTCGGACCAGTGAGGCACGACGAAGGCGAGCGCCACCACGGTCGCCGCGCCAGCGACGCCTGCCAGCGTCCAGCCCGCGGCGCGAACCGCCGCGGCCGAGGGCCGCTCGACGTCGATTACGCCGCGCAGCCGCGCGCTGCGGGATAGCGCGAGCGTCGCCAGCGCATCGAGGATCAGCGCCGCCACGAAGAATGCGGCCGAAGCCTTCGTGAACCACGCGAGCGCCGCCGCGAGTCCCGCAGCGAGACCGGCAACCGGCCGGCGCGGAGCGAACGCGTAGGCCGCCCAGCTCGCGACGATGAACGCCGTCATCGTCGACTCCATCAGAGCGGCGCGGTTCCACATGACGAAGGCATAGTTGGTGGCCAGCAGCGCAGCGCCGATCAGCGCCGGACGGGGACCCCCCAGTGTGCCCAGCCCCACAGCCAGCAGCGCGACTGCGAGCAGTCCCGAGACCGCGGGAATCGTTCGCGCCTGCCAGGTGCCGACGCCAAATGCCCGAAAGGCGGCGTACTCGAGTCCCGTGAATACCGGTGCGACGAAGACCGGGTTCCACTGGTCGGTGCGCCACGTCCCCCAGAGCGCCCGATTGCGCGCGTTGTGCACCCATGCCCCTTCGTCGTGCCAGACGATGCCGACGGAAGGGTTTGTCGGGGGATCGGCGGTGAGCCATGCGGAGCGGAGCGCCGCGCCTGTCGCGAACACGATCAAGAGGATTGCGACAAAGCTCCGCCCGAAACGTTCAGACATCACGAGGTGTGTTGCGCAGGCTGAATTATAGTACAGCCGTGATTGCCTCTCCGGCCGGTTATCCTCCGACGGCCGACCTCACCATGGTCCTCCCGACCTACAACGAGCGCGACCGGCTCGCCGAACTGGTGAAGGAAATTTTCGCCGCGTGCTCGACTCACGGTATCCAACTCGAGCTCGTCGTCGTCGACGACAACTCGCCTGATGGCACCGGGGACATCGCGGACGACCTTGCCCGGGTCCATCGGATGCGCGTCATTCATCGTGCCGGGAAGCTGGGGCTGGGTACCGCGGTCGTGGCTGGTTTTCAGGTGGCGTCGGCCGGCGTCGTCGGTGTGATGGACGCGGACTTCAGCCACCCGCCCGCGCTCGTTCCGCGCATGTTCAGAACGTTTACCGCGACGGATGCCGACCTCGTCGTCGCAAGCCGGTATGTGCACGGCGGTTCAACTCCTGGGTGGCCGCTGAAGCGCAGAATCCTGTCACGCGCGGCATGTGCTCTCGCAAGACCGTTGTCGCCGATTCGCGACGCCGCTTCCGGTTTCTTTCTGATCCGCAGCGACATCGCGCGCGGCACGACCATCAAAGCGGGCGGATTCAAGATCTGCCTGGAGTTGATCGCAAGAAGCGGCGCGACGCGGCTGGTGGAGGTCCCGTACCGTTTCGACGACCGCGAACAGGGAGAGAGCAAGATGAGCCTGCGAGAAGCCGCTGGTTATCTCATTCAGCTCCGGGACCTGTATAAGCTCAGGTTCGCTCGTGGCACGTCCAGGCGATGGGACTACCGCCAGATGTCTTCTGACATCTCAGTGCACAACGGATGACGAGCAGATAGAACACGCGCCGTCTCGACCGGTCAGTCCAGACGGCGATACAAGGTGAAGTCTTCGATCTGCTTCTCCAGGCGATACCGCTGGAGCAGAGCGGAGAGCATTGGATTTTGCTGAAGCGCGTCGACCGCCTTTCCCATCTCCGCGCCGCGTTGTGACACGGCGTTCAGCCGCTCGAAGATCAGATAGCGCGGGCGCCGCGCCTCCAGCTCGGCGACGACGGATTCCAGGGTGAAACTCGGGTCGGGAAACTCCGCCGGGATGAAGAAGTTGACGCGCAGGAAGCGCTGCGCCGGCAGGCGATCGGCCTCGAAGTAGATGCCGGCGCCATTGATG
>Ga0307415_100001827_pt1 | contig 10429 bp, 9 predicted proteins | sample DK1Cmetagenome_FD_204524 | JGI IMG/M metagenome (GOLD analysis project Ga0307415, IMG submission 204524) | Maize rhizosphere microbial communities from greenhouse at UC Davis, California, United States - DK15-C-2 | ecosystem: Host-associated > Plants > Roots > Rhizosphere > Soil | place: USA...
ACCAGTCTTCTTGAAATCTTACCGCCCCCGACGGCAACCGGCCCCTCAATGACCATCTTTTTCTGCTCCCGCGTCATCTGCGGCACGAGGTAGTTGCTTTTGTTGATCAGGTCGGTCAGTTGTGGAAAAACCGAGCAGTTACCGATAAAGTCGGACCGCATAGTGAGGGCAATGTATACGGGAACTGCCGTTTGCCGGGCAGCATTCATGATGAGGTTTACGTACAAGTGCGCCTCGTCATGAGCATCTTCTTTTCCCGAACTATCGCGAAAACGAAAGACCTCCTCGAACTGGTCAACCAGAAAAAAAATATTCTCGCCAGTCTGGTTCTGCAGGTATTTAGAAACCTCGACCAGGCCTTCAGGGCCATTTCGTAAAACAGACGTGATAATCGCTTGCTGAACGTCACGGTCTGTTTCTTCTATACGGCCGTATGTGATCAGACAGTCGACAGCCGACCTGGCAAGATTTTGAATTGGCGAAGCACCCGGCCTGGTAATGACAGCATTCCAGTTAGGCCCGGTATGAGTCATAAACCCGCCGTACAAAACTGGCACCAGACCGCAAAACATTAAAGAAGATTTACCACTGCCGGAGTAACCCATAACAGTGACAAAGCGATGCTGCGAAAGTTTAAGAAGAATCTCGTCTGCCTGACCTTCCCGTCCGAAAAAAAGATGGCATTCGTCTATGGTGAAAGGCCGGAGTCCCGGAAATGGATTTCCACCCCGCGGCTGTATCTCAACAGGTGTATCAGGTACAGTAGCCTCGTATTCCCCGAATTCAACGGGTCGTTTCAGCATAGCGGGCGTTTTGGAACTTGAAAGATACTATTTGAAGGGCAAAATCACGAACGCTCGCTTCAATAGTTCAAAAAATTCTAACCGTTCTAACTACGGGTAAAAAAATCCTATTCTAAGATACTTTAAAGCGGCCACAAAACAAAAAAGGGGCTTTAGTGCCCCTCTTTCATCGAATTAGTCTCTATGCCTATTTGATTTTTTTGACCACCGCTTCAAATGCTGCGGGGTGATTCATCGCCAGATCCGCTAACACCTTGCGGTTCAAGTCGATACCTGATTTCTTAAGTTTACCCATGAACTCCGAGTAAGACAGCCCGTGCGCCCTGACGCCAGCGTTGATCCTCTGAATCCAAACTGCCCTAAACTCCCTTTTCTTCTGCTTCCGGTCGCGATACGCGTACACCAACCCTTTTTCGATGGCGTTTTTCGCTACAGTCCAGACGTTCTTTTTCCGGCCAAAGAACCCTTTGGCCAACTTCATGATGCGCTTGCGCTTAGCCCTTGAGGCTACATTGTTTACTGATCTTGGCATTTTTTACATTTTTTGGTCGTTGGCGATCTCGATCGCTCGGATTCTTAGGTGCCAAAAACCGGGTGAAACATTAAACCATTAAAGAACAAGCATCGCCTTGACGTTGTCCAGATCCGACTTCTTAACCAAGGCCATATGGCCGAGTCTCCTTTTTTGTTTGGTCTCTTTCTTAGTCAGAATGTGGTTCTTGAAAGCATGCTTATGCTTGATTTTTCCAGTGCCGGTGATCTTGAATCTCTTCTTGGCACCAGACTTAGTTTTTAATTTAGGCATTGTATAGAAATTAATCGATTACTTTTTACCAACCTTTGGCATCATCAACATGCTCATTCTCTTTCCTTCCAGCCTCGGCAAGGCTTCAACTTTGCCGAATTCTTCAAGTGCCTGGGCAAATTTCAACAAGAGGATCTCACCCCTCTCTTTATAGACAATAGACCGTCCAAAGAACGTAACAGTTGCCTTTACCTTGAAGCCTTCCTTCAGGAACGTTTCAGCATGCTTCACTTTGAAGTTGAAATCATGCTCTTCGGTGTTCGGGCCAAACCTGATCTCCTTGATGATGACCTTCTGGGTCTTGGCCTTAATTTCCTTTTGCTTTTTCTTCTGTTCGTACTTGAATTTTGAATAATCAACAACCTTACACACCGGAGGGTCAGCATTCGGAGATATTTCCACGAGATCCAGACCCTGATCCTGCGCAAGCTTGATCGCCTGCTGGATAGGGTATACATCGCTTTTGATATTTTCACCAACGACCCTTACACGCTGCGCATTGATGCGCTCATTTACTTTGTAAGGTTCTTCGGGTCTTTGAGGGCCCCGTCTGAAGGGCCTGTTAAAACTAGGTCTGCTGCTACCGGTATTGATAAGCTATAATTTTAATTCAACAAAAAAACAGGGTGCAAATATCTACTTAATTTTAGTCTTTCACAACCCGGAAATGGAAATTTCAGTTCGATGCTGCTTCATTTAACCTCGTGATTACCAAATAATTCCTTTACCTAGACCGGGGCCGCACATTCCTTTTTGAAATTAGCCACGAATTCCTCGAGCGAAACGCTTCCCTGATCGCCCTGCCCATGCTTACGCACAGCTACCCGCATGTCAGCAGCCTCCTTCTCCCCGACGATGAGCATAAAAGGTATTTTCTTCGTTTCTGCATCACGGATCTTGCGCCCGATCTTCTCATCGCGGTTGTCGAGAATCCCCCGGATGTCCTCTGCCTTTAACTTTTCATAAACCGACGTTGCATAATCGTTAAAGCGTTCAGAGATCGGCAGTATGGCGATTTGATCCGGCGCCAGCCATAGCGGAAAGTTACCGGCACAATGTTCGATCAACACGGCCACAAACCTTTCAAGGGAACCGAAGGGTGCCCGATGAATCATGACCGGACGATGCTTCTGATTATCCGACCCCACGTATTCAAGTTCAAAACGCTCAGGCAAGTTATAGTCAACCTGAATAGTACCTAATTGCCAGCTGCGTCCCAGGGCATCCCGTACCATGAAGTCGAGTTTGGGACCATAAAAGGCGGCCTCCCCTTTGACGGCGACCGTTTGCAACTTCCTTTCATCAGCAGCTTCCTGAATTTCGCGCTCAGCCCTTTCCCATAAATGATCTTCGCCAATATATTTTTCTTTGTTGGCAGGATCTCTTAATGAAACCTGCGCTGTATAATTTTCGAAACCAAGCGATGAAAATACATTCAGCACAAGGTCGATTACTTTGATGAACTCGGTCTTCACCTGATCAGGCCGACAGAAAATGTGCGCGTCGTCCTGCGTGAAGCCTCGCACGCGCGTTAGTCCGTGAAGTTCTCCACTTTGTTCATAACGGTACACCGTTCCAAATTCAGCGAGCCGGATCGGCAGGTCCCTATAGGACCGTGGTTTCACTTTATAGATCTCACAATGGTGGGGGCAGTTCATGGGCTTAAGAAGGAACTCCTCGCCTTCATCGGGGGTGTGGATCGGCTGAAAAGAATCTTTCCCATACTTCTCGTAATGACCCGAAGTTACATACAGTGATTTACCTCCGATGTGAGGAGTCACAACCGGATCGTACCCTGCCTTGACCTGCGCCTTTCGCATGAATTGCTCCAGACGTTCCCGGATGATCGTTCCTTTCGGAAGCCAGAGCGGCAACCCCATCCCGACCTTTTCCGAAAAAGTAAAGAGCTCCAGTTCCCGGCCGAGCTTGCGATGATCTCTCTTTTTCGCTTCCTCAAGCACATGGAGGTATTCCTCAAGTTCCTTTTGTTTCGGAAACGTGATGCCGTAAATGCGGGTCAGCATTTTGTTCTTCTCATTTCCCCGCCAGTAAGCGCCTGCAACGTTTAGCAACTTCACCGCCTTGATAAAGCCGGTGTCAGGAAGATGGGGACCGCGACATAGGTCGACGAAATTGCCCTGCTGATAGAACGTGATACTCCCGTCCTGCAGGTCAGTGATGAGCTCAAGCTTGTATGGGTCGTCCTTCTTGCGGAAATAGTCGAGGGCTTCGGCCTTTGATACTTCCTTTCTTACATAAGCACTTTCCTTCTTGGCGAGCTCTTTCATTTTCGATTCCACCGCCGCCAGGTCCGTCTCGCCGAATGTACGGTCACCGAGATCCACATCGTAGTAAAAGCCATTGTCGATGGCGGGGCCAATTCCAAAGCGTACACCGGGATAAAGCGCTTCAAGAGCCTCTGCAAGGAGGTGAGCCGAGGAGTGCCAGAATGTGCTTTTCCCTTTCTGGTCATTCCAGGTAAGTATCTTTACGCCGGCATCTGCATTTATCGGACGTGAGAGCTCGATTACCTCACCATTCGTTTCGATGGCCAGGGCATTTCTCGCAAGTCCTTCGCTGATGCTGCGCGCGATCTCAGCGCCTGTTATTCCCTTCGGAAATTCGCGAACGGATCCGTCCGGAAAAGAAATCTTTACATTCATGACTTTCAATCAAATCGGGCCACAAAGATGGATAAACGAGCAGAAAGCACAAAGCGGAAATGGCAAACGTTTCCCACCAGCGAGGTTGTACTTCGTCTGGTTTGCCTCAGAGATTGAACTGGAAACTAAATAGCACGCCGAACTTTCGCACGTCCGGATTTTTCGTCTTATCCAGATAACTGACCCGGTGAATGAAGTCAACACGGAAAAATTTGAAAATGTTTTCTACGCCGTATCCCAACTCGATGTACGGAACGCCGCGAGACAGAAAGCCGACGGTCAACCCGTCGTCATCAGGACGTTCGGCGATGAGAGCCTTGTTCATGCTGCTCATCCCTCCAAGAATGATATTTGATGTACCCACCAATCGCCATTTGAGCTTGCGCATCAGAGGGATGCGGTTAAGCAAAAATCCTTCGAAGTGATGGCTATAATGAAGAGAAGCAAACCGGTCGCTGACGAATTCGCCGTAGTCCATCAGATTGTAGGTGACGTGAGCGAAGAATGGTGTTTGATTTCCGAGGTGGAGCGAAAGCAAAGGGTAAGGAAGCTTGCTGAAAACGTATTCACCAGTTAACGTAACGTAGCTTACTCCCATCGGTCCGAAACGAATGCGTTTGTGTATGGACAGGCGGAGTTTATCGTAATCGAAATCGCTTCCGGCCACGCCCTTAAATCCATGCGTATAGCGGAGCGTCACCTCTGGCCATTTCGATGTGCCGAGGCTGATCCTTTCATTGTCGTTGATGATGAACAGTTCATCGCGCGCAAACCGCGTCTCGACAATGAGCTCAGCATTCTCGTAAGTTTGAAGTGTGTCGTATTCATTTTCCGCACGACGATATCCGAAGTCATACACAGGTCTGAAGGTACTGAACCTGAAGGCCAGACGCTGGGACAGACCCCTCAAAAGCTCGCGCTGAAAGTTGATACGGCTCTCATCAAAATAGTACGCTCGGCGGAACGTGCCGAACTTTTGGGCTGCGAGGAAAAGATAGTTATCCCCGAGGTTTTCATCATCAAGCCCCACGCGTCCCAGATCACTTCGCGCGCTCACGGTAAGAGTTGTCCAACGTTCCCGTGACATAATATTCTGAACAAAGGCTGAATATTTTATCTTTCTGTCATCAAACCCGTATCCAACACTTCCACCGACAACCCACTTTTTACTGAAATCATAATTGGTTTTGAACCCGGGCTGGATACGGAAACCTTCAATATTATTTAATGCAGCGAGCGAAATATAGGGTCCGATGTTGATCTTTCCGGCGGTAAAGTAACCGTTGACGGCAATCTTGATAACATCAGTGTAGGTTTTAACCACCGGAATGTTTTGTAGTGTGTCGATCATCCGGTATACATTTTTCTCCGTCTCTGAGAGAGGCTCATGTCTTAGCGTATCCCAGTACTCTTCATCCTCAAACTCTCGCGCATTTTCTTCCATCATGATTTCGCGTTCGTAGAAGGAAGAAACCTTGGGCTGATTGACGACGACATTCTTGTTTGATGTATAGAACTTGGCCAGCATTCCCGCGGCTGAGGGCGTTAGCTCGCTGACATCGATGAGCACACGGTTTTTCACCGGGACCCAGGGCCCGTGCGATGTTGGCTCAAGTTCCTGCTGGATGCGGATCTTCTCTACGAAATTCAAGTTAGCCTGCTTGCCAACAGAGGCATCGATCTGTTTTAAAGCCCAGTCGTCCTTGGAAATCCAGACGGTTCCTGTAAAGGCAAGATCTTGTGGACTTTTCGGATAGAAGTCAAGTCGGTAGCAGTAATGATCGCCAATGTAAAGACTATCAGTCAGGTCGTAGTTATAATACAGTCTCCATCCGTCGGCGAGAGGTGACACAAATTCCTTTGTGACGATGTTCAACCAGTTTTGATAGAAATTGTATTCCTGAAAAGAAGCGCCCACAAATTGTGTGACGAGCGTCCCATCCTGGATCCCCACTCCGTTAATTTTGGATTTCAGGATCTTTTCAAAACGCAGTTGCGGATCTGTGCGGTAGTAAAACTTCGAGATACTTTCTGAAATAAAAATGGGAAGGATAGGTTTTCCATCTTCGCCCGCAATCTGTTCGACGCTGTCAAGAACCTGCGTAATCTTTTTTACCACCTTGCGCTGCCTGAATTTTTCGGACATGTTATCGACATCCACTTCGATCTTGGTGTAGGTGTCGTATTCGTAAGCAGTAAGCTGTCGCTTGTCATTCCGGGATTTATTCCTGACAACGTTCCTAAGGATTTCGTAGGCCGGATTTTCGCCAGCGACGAAGACCACTTCCTGCAGCGTTGTTACTTCCTCCTCAAGCTGAAAGTTGAGAACCTGTACGACGCCTTCTTGTATTTTCTTCGTGCGAGTGGTGTAACCCATGTAGGATACGACGAGCGAGTCGGCGCGAGTCCTTGTAGAAACAGAAAAATTTCCTTCGAAATCGGTAGTGGTTCCGTCGGTTGTCCCTTGAAAGATGATATTCGCAAATGGAATCGGATCGCCGGATTGAGCATCGGTAACTTTTCCTTTCACCACAGTTTGTGCCGTGGCGGCGCCAGAAGTCAATACTGTAAGAAGCAGGAAGAACCGAAGCACATGCAGGAATGAGCCAGTAGTCGTACGCACAGGGTTTATTAGTTCCAAATGATCATTTAACCAAAGATGCCGCCTTCAGGTTGCATCAGGAGGTAATAATTATTTCTTCCTTTTCGCCTAAAAATCTTGGATCGGTCTTAAAGACGTAAAGATCAAGAACCGCCTTTGTCCGCGCCAGGTACTCCCTCAGGCGAACCTTGAAGGTTTGCTCTAGCTCGGGGTCATCGGCTACCATCGCTACAGCATCCATGTCGTAATACCGGCTGATAAACAGCGCCCGGTAGCTATGAAATGGTTGTGTGATGATGATGATCTTGTTCTGTCCGAAAATTTTTTTGCTTCGGACCACCGAATCAAGAGTGCGAAGTCCGGCGTAGTCAAGGGTGATCACAGATGCAGGTACCCCTTTTTTGATCAGGGCCTTCTTCATTTCCCCTGGCTCGTTGTAGTACCGGGTGCTATTGTCGCCGCTGAGGATGAAGTGATCGATCTTGCCCATTTGATACAAGGTCGCCGCCATCTCCATTCTTTTCTGAAAGAAAGGGTTGGGCCCGCCACCTGCCACACGATGGCTTGTGCCAAGCACCAGGGCGATCCGGTGTTCCGGGAGAAGCGCGAGGTCGGAATACACTTTCTCTTCAGTGCTTTTGACGATCCAGATGTTACAGGCACTGATGATCAACACCATCAACAGACACACACCCAGCACCACTCGCTTTAGCCAACGCATAACTCTAAACAAAATGCGCTGTAAGTTACTGAATTGTGCGCAGAAACTCGCGTTCCAGAAGGTCCGATCGTCGTACAATTTTCCGGTACCATGCAAGCCTTAGTAAGCTCTTTTCATCTTCTGATAAGGCGATCGGGAACTCAGACTTTCGAAGTTTCCCGAGGATGGTATTCAAACAGATTGCCACGCTTACTGATATATTCAGGCTTTCAGTAAAACCGAACATGGGAATCCTTACCCTTTGGTCGCCGTGTTCCAGGCTGTATGGTGATGCACCCCGAAGCTCGTTTCCGAAAACTAACGCGATCTTGCCGGCGGAAACGTCGAGTTCATCAATGGAGATACCGTCCTCCGCAGGATCTGCCACAAGGATTCTGTATCCATCGCTCCGCAGGCGATTGAAGCAGGCCTCAGCGTTGTTCACCTGCCGCGTCCGATGGCGGTGGATGTCCATCCATTTGTATGAGCCTTTCAATACGCGAATATTCAAATGATATTTCGCGGTATCCTCGACAATATGGACGTCCTGCAACCCCATGCATTCACACGTGCGGATTGCCGCACTGGCGTTTTGCGACTGATATATATTTTCAAGGACAATTGTCACATACCTTGTACGTTGCGTCAGTACTTTTTCCACAAAAGCCTTTTTGTGGTCTGACACGAACTGCGCCAGGTGGTCAAAGACTTTTTTTTCTTCCTCAGTCATAGTTCAATCTACATCTTCTTGCTGAAAATGCGGGCCGATAGCTGCTCGTTCCGTATGCTAACCCAGCAAAGCCCCGGCGATCGTTCCCGACATCATAGTTGCGAGTGAGGCAGCCATCAATGCTCGCAGTCCGAGCCGTGAAAGATCCGGTTGTCGTTGCGGTGCCATGCCGCCGATGCCGCCGATCTGGATGGCGATCGAGCTGAAGTTGGCAAAACCGCATAGGGCATACGTGGAAATAATGATGGACTTGTCGGACAGGATACCACTGTTTTTCATTTCGGCAAGGCTGCTGTATGCGATAAATTCGTTGATCACCATCTTTTGTCCCAGCAAGCTTCCGACCTGCAGCGTATCAGACCATTCGACTCCCATGATAAAAGCGATCACCCGGAAGATCTGACCGAAGAGATATTCGAGTGACAGACCGGAAAAGGTATTGTTCGTAGTAACGCGCACCCATTCGTTCAATCCAGTCCAGGCCCCGATGCCGTCCATCAGTATCCAGTTGCATGCGGCAATCACCGCAATGAATGCAAGCAACATCGCGCCGATATTGAGAGCCAGTTTTAATCCATGGGCAGCACCGGATGCGAGCGCATCCACGAGATTCACGCCCACAGAATCTCTGTTGATCCTCAGGTTTCTGTCGATTTGGTCATGCGAAGTTTCCGGTACAAAGATCTTTGCCATGATGATAGCCGCGGGCGCATTCATGATCGAAGCGCATAGCAGATAGGTTGCGAACTTCGCCAGTTGTGCAGGATCCGTGCCACCGAGGAAACTGATGTAAGCTCCCATCACGCTTCCCGCGATTGTGGCCATTCCTCCCGTCATCAGACAATGCAGTTCTGATGTCGTCATGCGGGGTATGAAGGGTTTTACCAGCAGGGGGGCCTCTGTCTGACCCAGAAAAATATTCCCGGCCGCCGAAAGGCTTTCAGCACCTGAAAGGCGCATCGTTTTCGCCATTACCCAGGCAAAGCCGTAGACGATCTTTTGAAGGATACCGAGGTAGTATAGCCCGGACGTTACAGCGGAAAAAAAAATGACAGTGGGCAATGCCTGAAATGCGAAGACAAATCCAAGGTTGTGTCTGGCATTGACCGCATCGCTGTTCTTTGCAAGATCACCAAACAAGAACTGAGCCCCGTTAAGCGCAAAACCCAGGAACTTCACCACACCATGGCCAAGGTAGTCGAATGCATTGCGGACCACCGGTATCTTGAGAACACAGACGGCGATAAGCACCTGCAGCGCCAGTCCGCTCACTACAATTTTCCAGTCGATGCGCGTTTTATTGCCGGAAAGCAGAAAGGCAATAAGAATGAGTACACAAATCCCGAGAAAGCCGCGCAGGTAATCCATAATGACAGCAGAAGGGCAGTGGTTGAAAGTTTAAAGTTTAAAGTTTGAAGTTGAGGGTTTCTAACTTGGCACTTCGAACTTCGAACTTAAAACCCGGATCTTCAAACTTCAATTGCGCTTGCTCAGTTCGTCCCTGATCTTTGCGGCGCGCTCGTAATCTTCTTTGTCTATAGCCTCTTTCAGGAGATCATTGAGTTTTTCTACTGAGTAGTTTTTGAAGTCATCCTTACGAACTTCTTTTTTAGTCTTCACCTTCGCTTCAGTTTTCGGTTCAGCTTTTTCTTCTTCCGCCTCATCGGTAAGAACGATACCTGCTTCTGCCAGAATATTTTCGTAAGTGAAGATGGGCGAATCAAAACGCAGTCCGATGGCAATCGCATCGGAAGGACGAGCATCGATCTCGGTTTTCTTCAAACCATCGGAACAGACGATCTTCGCGAAGAAGACGCCTTCCTTGAGATCAGAGATCACGATCTCTTCAACAGTAAAATGAAAGTTGTTCGCGAACGATTTGAACAGGTCGTGGGTCATTGGCCGGTTCGGAATGATCTTCTCGATCTCAATAGCGATCGCTTGCGCCTCAAACATTCCGATAATTATAGGCAACCTTCTGTTGCCATCCGTTTCTCCCAACACAAGGGCAAACGAGCCGGTTTGCGATTGACTTGACGAAAGGCCTAATATTTCTAACTTGATTTTCTTCACTTACTTCGCGACTTTGATGGCTTCGGTCAATTTAGGAATAATTTCAAATGCAT
>Ga0307415_100001828_pt1 | contig 10427 bp, 7 predicted proteins | sample DK1Cmetagenome_FD_204524 | JGI IMG/M metagenome (GOLD analysis project Ga0307415, IMG submission 204524) | Maize rhizosphere microbial communities from greenhouse at UC Davis, California, United States - DK15-C-2 | ecosystem: Host-associated > Plants > Roots > Rhizosphere > Soil | place: USA...
GAACGACGCTCCTGGGCGTCGGGAACGATCTCCTGGTGGTCGGCGCCGAGCGCGGTGAGCGCGATGGCGTGCTGCTCCTCCTGGTTTTGCCGCTGGACGTACTGCACCGCCCTTCGTACCCGCGAGGGCAGGGTCGACTCGTAGGGCTCCGCCCTGAGCGCCTTCAGGAGTGACACGCACATCGCGATGATCACCAGCATGAACACGCCCCCGACGATGATGACCAGCCTCTGCAGTGCCTCAAGCCCGGCCCGCAGCTCATCGCCTCCGGACCACAGCAGCACCGACGCCACGGCGCCCTGCGCGACACCCCAGAAGATCACCAGCCAGCGCCTGGGTTCCTCGTCGCCGTGCTGGCTGAGCATGCCCATCACGATCGAGGCCGAGTCCGCGCCGGTGATGAAGAAGATCGCAATCAGGAAGATGGCCAGCACCACGGTGACCGAGGACCACGGGTAGTCGCGGAGCACCGTGAACAGGATGCTCTCGGTGCCCTCATCGGCGAGCGTCTGCCCGAGGTCCTTGCCCTCGTTGAGCTGCAGGTCGTACGCGGCACCGCCCATGATCGAGAACCACACGAACGACACGAAGCTCGGGACCACGATCACGTAGGCGACGAACTGGCGGATGGTCCGGCCCTTGGAGATCCGGGCGATGAACATGCCGACGAACGGTGTCCACGAGACCCACCAGGCCCAGTAGAAGATCGTCCAGCCGTTCAGCCAGGCGGCCTGGTCGGCGTCGAAGGCGCCGGTGCGACCGCTCATCGTCGGCAGCTGGGTGATGTAGGCGCCGATCCCCTCGGTGAAGGTGCTCAGGATGAACACGGTCGGGCCGACCACGAACAGAAAAAGCACGAGGACGACGGCGGCGACCGCATTGGTGTTCGACAGGAACTGCACGCCCTTCTCGATGCCGGTGACCGCCGAGACCACGAAGCACGCAGTCAGGGTCCAGATCACCAGCAGCGCGAGCGCGACGCTCTTGCCGGACCCGTTGAACACGTTGTCCAGACCGCCGGTGATCTGCAGCGCGCCCAGGCCCAGCGAGGTGGCGGAGCCGAACAGCGTCGCGAAGATCGCGACCACGTCGATCGCCTTGCCCGGCGCCCGTCCGGCGGCGTCGCCGATCAGTGGCCGGAAAGTGCCGGAGACCAGGTTGCCGTAGCCCTTGCGGTAGGCGAAGTAGGCGATGGCCAGCCCGATCACGGCGTAGATCGCCCACGGGTGCAGGCCCCAGTGGAAGAAGGTGTACTCCATGGCGAGCCGGGCGGCCTCCGGGGTCCCGGGCTCGGCCATGCCCATGGGCGGGGTGTTCAGGTGGGTCAGCGGCTCGGCGACGCCCCAGAAGATCAGTCCGATACCCATGCCGGTCGCGAACATCATCGACACCCACGAGAAGGTGCTGAACTCCGGCACTGAATCGTCCGGGCCCAGCTTGATGTTGCCGTAGCGGCTGAGCGCCAGGTAGCCGGAGAACACCACGAACATCGCCGTGGTGAGCACGAACAACCAGCCGAAGCTCTTCTCCAGCCAGGTCAGGGTGGTGCTGGTCGCGGTGTCCATCTGGCCGGGGGCCAGTCCACCCCACAGCACGAAGGCGAGGACGACGGCCGCGGCGACACCGAAGACCGCCTTGTCCAGCGGGAGGGACCGGTGCGGTCCGCCGGCTGGGACCGGCTCAGGTTCGGCCGAGGTGTTGGCTCTGCTCACGGTGTTGGTCACGGCGAAACCCCTTGGCTCGGTGAACGCAGGCGTGCCCATCACGATGGGCGCGCTGGTCCAGCCCTGTCAACGGTGCCGGCCGATGCCCCGCTAGCGGATCGAACCCCCGGTGGCCTCGGGCCGCGGCTCCGCGGGGTCAATGAGCGAGGGCGGCCCGACCGCGACGCCCTCCTCCGGCTCGGCACTGGAGGCCCGGGCGTCGGCCAGCACATCGGCAGGGACGTGCTGCTCGAGGAATCGCCTCGCCAGCCGGGTGGAGGGATGCACGCCGATGGTGGCCACCACGATGATCCCGGCGATCACCAGCCAGCCGGCGGCACCCCAGTTCATCGCCAGGAACGTGTAGACCGCCGGCGCCCAGACCCGGCCGAGCGTGCTGCTCAGCTCGGCGGCCCCCTGGTAGGCGCCCCGCTGGCGCGGGTCCATCAGCTCGGCCTCGAAGGACCAGCTTGCGGCCGAGAGGTAGAGCTCAGCCCCCGTCACGGTGACGTGGCCCAGCCAGACCAGCGCGATCGTGGTCCAGCCGACGGTGTCGTGGGTGGCCAGCGTGATCAGGCACGAGAGGACGAAGAAGGTGGAGGACAGCCGGACCGCCTTCAGCGCGGTGGGCACGTCCTCCACTCCGCGGGCCGCCACCATCGGCAGGAAGATGCACATCACGGTGTTGGTCCCGAACAGGAAGGCCAGCAGCACCCGCGGGGCGTCGGTCTCCTCCACCAGCCACAGCGGGATCACGATGTTGAGCAGCACCTGGTTGGTCCAGAAGACCCCGCCGAAGAACGTCGTGAGGAGCCAGCCCGGGTTGCGCAGCGGTCCGGGCCCGGCGACCTTGATCCTGCGTTCCTCCGGGGTGCGGTCGTCATGCGAGGCCGGCGGCAGCCGGGTGATCGCCGCGGCGTTGAACAGGAAGACCACGGCGGTGAACCAGGGCAGCGCGTGGAGGACGTCGTTGGAGTGGAACGCGAGCGCGAAGCCACCGATGAGGGAGCCGAGGGTGAAGCCGACGTTGAGGGCGGAGTACATGTACGCGCGTGACTTCACCCGCTCGTCGGGCGGCAGCACGTCGATCGTGTACGCCCCGTGCGCGGCGCCGCCGAGGGCACCCATGACCTCCATGCCGACGGCCATGGCGACGTAGCCCTGGAAGTCGGTGACGAACGGCCACACCGCGAACATCGCCGCCTGCCCGATCGCGCTGACGGCCCACATCCTCCTCGGCCCGAAGCGGTCGACGAGCTTGCCCATCGGCAGTGCGGCCAGGAAGGCGGCGATGCCGGCGCAGGTCAGGCCGAGCCCGACCTGGGCGGCGGACAGGCCGACGATCTGGGTGAAGAACACCGCCGATCCGGTCATGAACGTGCCCTCGCCGAGGGCGAAGAGCAGTGACTGGGCAGCCAGCTGGCCGGCGAGAGGCGACGGGGGGCGCGCGTGGCGCAGGACGGCGGCGAACATCACCGAGCCATTCTCCGGGGCGCCACGCCGGGTGTCGCGCGATTATCCGGCGCGGCACGGTGAACTGCGACACGGCTGCGGCCGCGGTGCCGGCTCACAAACCCAGGTGTGGCTCGCCCAGGACGAGCCGGAGGGTGTAGCCGTGTGCGTTGGTCTCGAGGGTGACGTGGTTGCAGAGCTGGTGCGCCATCCACAGGCCCAGGCCGGCCGATTCGGAGCTCGAGGAGGGAACGAGGCCGACGAACGGGTTGCTGGGACCCTGCCCCTGATCGCTGACCGTCACCACGATCCGATCCGGTCCCGCCCACATCCGGGCACGGATCGGCCCCGTCCCGTGGCTGATCCCGTTCGTGACGGCTTCATTGACCACCAGCACGAGGTCGTCGACGTCGACACGGTCGAGCCGCGCGGCGCGGCCGGCGTCGTGCGCGGCCTGCCGTGCCGTGGCAGGCGAGGGATCGACCAGCTCGACGGCGGGCGGGGTCTGCTCCAGCGGATCCGCCGAGGCCCGTCGACCGTGGGCGAGGAAGGTCTCCGGCTGCTCGAACCGCGGGTTCGCCACGTGCTGCCCCGCCCGGGCGAGGAACGGATGCGTCAGGGCGACCTCGTCCAGCACCCGCTCCGGCGTGATGCGCGTGTCGTACGGGCAGATCCCCCACACGGGGAACTCCTCGTACAGCCGGTTGATGGCGGCCTCGTAGCGCGCCCACCAGTCCCACGGGGCCCGGACTCCCGGGTGTGGCACGCTCCCGACGACCCGGACCTGTCGGGCTCCGAGCGCGGCCTGCTCGGCGAACATCTCCCGGTACGCCGCGACGGTGTCCGCGGGCCGGGTGTGCTGTGCCGAGCCGTCGACGAACAACACCGCCGACGGCTCGCGAAGCGCGGCGCGGACGAGGCCGTTGCCTCGTTCGTCGAGCGCGACGACGGCCGGCTGACCGGCTCGGACCGCCTCCTCGACGAAGGGGATCACGACCTCGAGGAGACCCTCGTCGGAGTCGTGGAGGGCGGCCTCATGGATGAAGCCCGCGGTTGCGGCAACCGTGTCGGTGCTCATCCGCCGACCTCGACCGCGATCCGGTCGTCTCCCAGGACGTCGCAGACCCGTTTGGCCAGTCGCAAGTTCGTCCGCAGCACCATCTTGTCCGCACCGATCCGTTCGGCCAGGTCGGCCAGGTCCAGCAGGGCGCGGTGGTCGATGAACTCGAGATGGCCGCCATGGACGACGAGCTGTGGTCCGGCGAGGTACGACTCGATCCGGCCGAGCGTAAGCACCATCAGCTCCCGGCATCCGACGTCGAGCTGTCCCGCCAGGGAGAAGCTCGCGCCGCGTTCGGCGTACAGGTTGAACGGCGTCGGGTCGGGACCCGTGACGGGATGCAGGCAGGCCAGACCAGCGGCGGAGTCGTGGTCCACGCGGGCGCTGTCATGAGCGCACAGCGCCCCCGCCGGCAGCGTCGTCAGTGCCTGGTCCAGCAGGTACTCGTAGCGCGCGAACGCCTCCACCTGCTCCGGACTGCGCACGACCGCCGTGGCGTCGGCCACGATCCGAAGCCCGGTGAAGCCGGCCTCGAGGGCATGCTCGATCTCGTCGATGCGGACGGCCACCGACCGGCCAGGGTCGACCACCCGGTCGGCACCGCGAAACCGGTAGAAGTCATCGACCGGGGACACCCCCCAGCCGCCTCGCGCCAGCAGACGGTCGCCGACCTCGAGGGCCGAGAGCTCATCGCGCAGCTGCTCGTGCGGCGCGTCTCCGACGTACTGGACCCAGTGCCCCCGCTCGAGGCTGTCGGCGATGTGCTCGTTGACCCGCGCTTGGAAGTCCTGCCGGTCGACGAACCGCCAGGACACGTGACGGGACGATCCGGGTCCTGGCGCCTCCCCCGAACGTGCCCACCGGCTCGGCCCCATCCAGACAGGATACCTCCCCCATGCGCGCGGGACTGCGGGCGACGGCTCTCGCCCGGGTCACCCGTAGAGCTCGGGCCGCCGATCCGCGAGCGCGTCGTTGAAGGATCCCAGCCGCTTGTCCCGGGCCGCCGCCAGGTCGACCTCGGCGACCAGGACCGTCGGCGCCGCCGGGCCGTGGTCGAGGTCCGGCCCATGCACGCACGCGGGACCGGCGACCACGTTGCCGTCGACGTCGCACACCATCGACCCGCCGTACCAGTCGATGCCGGCCTCGACGCCACAGCGGTCGGCCACGGCGATGTTGAGGCGATAGGTCACGGCCGCCGCCTGTGCCTTGACCACCTCGAAGGGACGCTGCGGGTCCCCCTCGGCGCGCAGCGGCCAGTTGACGGGCACGGCGAGCACCTCGGCCCCGGCCTCCGCAGCCAACCGGACCCACTCGGGGAACTCGAGGTCGTAGCAGACCATCACCCCTACCCGGCCGGCACTCGTGCGGACCACCGGCGGAGGCCGGTCGCCGGGCTCGAAGGCGTTCTTCTCCGCTCCCCACAGGTGGACCTTGCGGTACGTCGCCACGAGGGCGCCGTGGTCGAGCACCACCGCCGAGTTGTGCACCTGCGCCCCCTCACCCGCCTCGGCCAACCCGGCGACGACGACGCAACCGTGCTCGGCGGAGAGCTCTGCGAGGAGCGCAACGGTGGGACCGTCGATCGGTTCGGCGGCGGCGCGGGCCTGCTCGGCGCTCGGGAGCACGCCGCCGCAGGCCGCCAGCTCGGGAAGCACCACCAGCCGGGCCCCGCGCGCCACGGCGCTGTCCACCGCATCGCGGAGGACAGCGCGGTCCACCCGGGCGGCCACGCCGTCGACCTGGCAGACCGCGACGACCGCGCGATCCGGCTCAGTCATCCTCGGTGGCGGTGCCCAGGACCGCCGCCGGGGCGCGGTAGCCGTCGGGGTCGAGGACGACGCCGCCCTCACGCGCGGCCGACACGACGTCCGGCGCCCACTCGAGACGGGTGCGGGCGTCGGTCCCGGTCACGACGATCAGCTCGCCGGTGCCCGGGTCTGCGGCGACACCGCCCTCGTCGTCGAGCAGGGTCAGCGACCTCCACGCGCCCGGCGGCACCGAGAAGGCGTCCTGCGGTCCGAGCTCGACGGCGTGGGCGCCCTCGCCGGCACCCACGCGGACGACCCAGCGGCCCGCCTTGACGACGAGCACCGTGGGTTCCTCCACCCGGTGCGTGAGCACGCCCTCTCCCGGGGTCGCCCGCAACCAGGCGAGGTCGAAGCTGTGCGGGTTGGTGAGCCGCGGGGCGGCACGCCGGTCCTCGCTCATGCCGTAGCCGATCACCAGGCTGAGCTCGGCGCCCCCTCCGGGCAGGTCCGAGCAGAGGAACGGCTTGGGAACCCAGGTCCGCTGCGCAGCGGGAACGACCCGTTCGCGGAACTGCTCGGCGGTGACGACATCGAGCTTGTCGATCTCCTCCTGCGGCATCGGCCGGATGAGCGCGACGTCGTCCGGGACCGCGTCGCCTGCGACGGTGTCCACCAGGCGGTTGTCGGCGGTCAGGTAGAGCCCGTGGTCGGCCGCTTCCTCCAGCACCTTCGGGCCCCAGATGATGCCGCCGTTGTCGTCCTGGCCGAGCACGGTGAGGAGCACACCGTCGTCCGCGCCGATGTTGGTGAACCCCCGGAACACCCACGTGGGCACGGAGATGACGTCGCCGTCGACGGAGTGGTACTCCCCCTGGGTGCCGTCCGCGCCCCACCGCAGCTGGTAGTCGCCGCCGAAGTTGATGAACACCTCGGCGGTGAAGTGCAGGTGGAGGCTGTTGACGGTGCCGTTCGGCATGCCGGCGGCCCCGACGTTGAAGCCGTGCGGCTCGACGAGGTTGACGTACTGCTCGGAGCTCTGCGAGACGCCCATGCCGATGAAGGAGTAGTTGTCCTTGCGGTCCGACCCCGGTGTCCGGCAGTCGATGAAAGCGGCCTTGCAGGGCACCCAGTCCTTGCGCAGGATCGTGCGGCGGGTGATCTCCTCGGCGCTGACGGGCACGTCGGCCGTGGCTGGGGTGTCGGTCATGACGGTGTGCTCCTTCGGGACGCGCTCGTCCCCGGGTGTGTCGGTGTTGGCTCGGCCCGCTGGTCGCCGGCCCGCCCAGGGACGCGGATCAGTAGATGTTCGTGTTCGCGACGGGGTTGTCGCCGCGGCTGCTGTTGATCTGGGCGCGCAGTGCCAGGTCGTCGTACACACGCTTCTCGCGCACGATCCGACCGTCCTGCACCAGGAACTGCGAGACGCCCATGAGGTCGACGGGCTGGGCGGTGAGCGGTCCGAAGAGCGCCTTGCCGTCGTAGCGGCCCGCCAGCTTCCAGAGCACCGCGATCCGCAACCCCGCATAGCGTGTGGCGTAGTTGGTCTGCAGGTCGCGGACCTCGAACTCGGCGGACGGGAAGGCCGACAGCAGCGTGAGCAGGTCCCGCTGGTAGCCGTCGGGCCTCGTGATGGTGACGTCGCCGACGGTGTCGAGGAACAGGTCGCGGTGGAAGTACTCCGGGACCTTGTTCAGGTGGCGCCCGTTCCACACCTCCTCGATCATCGCCAGGACCAGCTCGCACTCCGCGCGGTGATCGTCCGGACGCGGCCCGCTGTCGCCCTCGCTCAGCGGGTCCTTCGGCGCGGGCTCGAGCCACGAGCCCTGGAACCCGCGGAAGGTCATGGTGCGGGCGACCTCATCGGGGTCGAGGCCCATCTGCAGGGCGCCGGCGAGGGTGTCGCGCACCACCCATTCCTCCACCATCCGGCCCCGGCGGTAGAGGCAGTTGGCGATCGTGCGCGACCGCAGTCGCCGGATCCGGCCGTCGACGAGGTGCTCGTCGCTCGAGAAAACGAGGTGGGACGAGAGGAAGGCGTCGTTCCCCCGCGCCTCCCACACGACGTCCTCGGCCTGCCCCACGTGCTGCGGCGACTCGGCGATCCGCATCAGGCTGCCCTCGATGACCCCGGCGCGGTCCATGGTCGTGCCGAGGCCTCCGTGCACGATCGAGTCCGGCTCGTAGTTCTCGACGATGTGGTTGATGTCGCGCTGCACCCAGATCAGGTCGGTGACCTCACGGATGAACTCGTCAGGGTCGGCGTAGGGACGGTAGGCGATGGGATCCAGCGGCATGGACGCGCTTCCTTCTGGGTGGGGCGGCCGTGGCCTCCGAGGGCCTCCGGCGTCGGCATACCGCCACTGTATGCGTATGCACGCGCGAGGGCAAGGGGTCGCCGCGGATCGATCCGCGAAGGGCGGTGGCGTCAGGAGGGGGGTGCCCCGACGGTGGCACGGGGCACCCACCGGGTGTCGAAGGCGACCCTGCGCACGGGCTCGTCGGCGCCGCCCTCCACGCGACGCACGATGAGCCGCGCGGCCTCGCGGGACATGGCGTCGAGGTCGTAGGCGACCGTGCTGAGCCGGACCAGCGCCCAGCTCGAGGTGGGGAGGTCGTCGAAGCCGACGATCGAGACCTGCCCCGGCACGTCGATGCCGAGCTCGGCAGCGGCGTTCAGCGCGCCGAGGGCCACGACGTCGTTGGCGCACACGAGCAGCGCCGGCGCGTCGGGCCGCTGGAGGAGCGCTTGGGCGCCCCGGTGACCGGTGGCGAAGTCGAACGGGCCGTGGAGCACGTCACGGCGGGCGATGGCGATGCCAACCTCCTCGAACGCCGCGCGCATCGCCTGCTCCCGCTCCTCGCCGGTGCTGGTGTTGCGGGGACCGAAGATCGCGGCGGCGCGGGTGTGCCCGGCCTCGGCCACCGCGGTCGCCAGCGCCTCGACGCCCGCGGACGGGTCGACCACGACCGCATCCGCATCCACACCGGCGGCGGTGCGGTTGAAGTAGACGAAGGGCATGCGGCGGTCCTGCAGCCGGGCGGGCAGGATCGAGTCGACGGTGGTCGTGGCCAGCACCACGCCGGCGAGCCCCAGGCCGACCAGCCGCTCGGTGATCGGGCCGGACTCGTCGGACTCCGTGACGAGCACCAGCTCGTAGCCGGTGCGGTTCAGCTCGTCGTGCATGGGGGCGATCACGTACGAGTAGAACTGGTTGTCCAGGTCGGTCACGACGAGGCCGATCCTCGTCGATCGGCCGGTCGACAGCGCCCGCCCGATCGCGCTCGGGGCGTAGCCCAGGGCGAGCGCGGCCTCGCGCACCTTCCGCTTGGTGGCCTCGGAGACCTTCGGACTGTCGTTCAGGGCGCGCGAGACCGTCGGCTGCGACACGCCCGCCAGCCGTGCCACGTCGTGGCTCGTGATCATCTCGCTCCCCTCCGGGTCCGGATCATAGCCAGCGCGCTCGTCGGGCACCGGGATCCGGCCAGCACTTGACTTTTCGAACGTCGACCCCTGTCATGATACGCATACGTATGTCACCGAGGTGTCGAACCGCGACCCCGAACCGCCAGGAGAGACGATGGCCGAGTACCTGAAGAGCGCACCCCCCACGACGTTCGCCGACCGATCGCAGCGTGACGTCGCGGAGCGGGTCTCCCAGATCATCGCGGACGTGCGGACCCGCGGCGACGCTGCCGTGCGCGAGTACTCCGGGCAGTTCGACACGTGGACCCCCGAGAGCTTCCGGCTCGACGAGGACGCGGTGCGCGGGCTCGTCGCCTCCCTGCCCGACCAGGTGCTCGAGGACATCGAGTTCGTCCAGGCGCAGGTCCGCAAGTTCGCGCAGGTGCAGCGGGACTCCATGCTCGACGTCGAGGTCGAGACGCTCCCCGGCGTACGCCTGGGCCACCGGCACGTCCCGATTGCGGCCGCCGGCGCGTACGTGCCCGGGGGTCGCTACCCCCTGACGGCCTCGGCCCACATGACGGTGGTGACGGCGAAGGTCGCGGGGGTCCCCCGGGTCGTGGCCTGCACCCCTCCGATCCGCGGCGAGATCCCGGCCGCGACGATCGCGGCGATGAGCATGGCCGGGGCGGACGAGATCCACGTGCTCGGCGGTGTCCAGGCCGTGGCGGCGATGGCGGTCGGGACCGAGTCGGTGGAGCGCGTCGACTTCCTGGCCGGTCCGGGCAACGCCTACGTGGCGGAGGCGAAGCGCCAGCTGTTCGGCGAGGTGGGCATCGACCTGTTCGCCGGTCCGACGGAGATCCTCGTGCTGGCCGACGAGAGCGCCGACCCGTTCACGGTCGCCGTCGACCTGCTGTCGCAGGCCGAGCACGGCCCCGACTCCCCCGCGGTGCTGGTCACGACGTCCCGCCCGCTCGCGGACGAGGTGATCCGCCTCGTCGACCAGATCCTCCCTGGGATGCCGACCAAGGACTTCGCCGAGCCCGCGTGGCGCG
>Ga0307415_100001829_pt1 | contig 10426 bp, 10 predicted proteins | sample DK1Cmetagenome_FD_204524 | JGI IMG/M metagenome (GOLD analysis project Ga0307415, IMG submission 204524) | Maize rhizosphere microbial communities from greenhouse at UC Davis, California, United States - DK15-C-2 | ecosystem: Host-associated > Plants > Roots > Rhizosphere > Soil | place: USA...
GCACGGCCGCGCGCTGCTGCTGCTCCCGCGTCCAGTAGCTCTGATAGAACTTGGCGCGCTCGTCCTCCAGCGACTGGAGGAAGAGCTGCAGCCAGTCGCGGTCGGCCGCCGAGGGAAACGTCTGGGCAAAGGTCGCGATCACCGCCGCCTGCTGCTGCGTGCTGGCACGGCTCGGGTCGCCCCCGGCCTGCAGGAAGAGCTGCGCCGCCTGCCGCAGATCGTCCCACGACTCGGCGTAGAGGGCAAGAAACTGCGCGCCGACCAGGTTGGGGTTCGTGGTGAAGCGCCGCGCGAGCTGGTCGCGGTTGGTGTCGAGCAGCGTGCGCACGCCGCCGGCGCTCCGCGCCGCCGCGATCTGGTCGCGGTAGCCGCGCCGGAAGAGCGGCACGCGCGACGAGTCGGTCTGCACCATCGCGAAGCCGTGGAGCCAGAGGTCCACGTGCTCGCGCGTCCGGATAGGCCACGTCTGATCGGCTGGCGTCGTCGTCCCCGCCGCCTGCCCCGAGGAGGGGGCCGGGGCGGGCGCGCCGCCGGCGCCTCCCTGCGCCCCGCCGCCGCCGCCGCACGCGGCGAGGACGGCGACGCACAGCGCGATGATCGGTCTGGCTGCTCGCATGATGACGGTCACGTGACTGGAGGTCGTGCGACCGGGCGGCCGGCGCGGCACGCGCGCCGGCCGCCCCGGGTCCGGGAGCCCTCACGGGATTGCAAGAAAGACGCGCACGCGGCGAACGGTGGCGTCAGGTCCTTCGCTACCGCGGATGAACGCGGAAATCCGCGGTGAGGCCGCTCAGGCGAGCGCCGGGCCGACGAGCGCTCTACGCTTCCGCCACGCTCCGCCCGCAGGTCGTGCAGTACTTCCACCCCAGCTCCAGCTCCGTGCTGCACGCCGGGCAGTGCTGGATGGTGAGGTTTTGGCCGCAGTGGGGGCAGAACGTGATCTGCCGCCCCTCGGGAAGCTCGCCGGAGCAGTAGTGACAGTTGCCGCTGGCGACGATCGTCCGCGCGCCGCGTTGGGGGGTGGGCATCGCTTGACGGGTCGAGGGGGAGGAGGAGGTGGTGGCTGGCCCTGCGGCGGCCCCGGGGCGCGGCGGCGGGGCATTGGACGCACGCGGCGCACGCCGCCCGCCCGCGGCGTCCGCGTTAGGCGCCGCGCGCGTGAACTGCGTGCTCGGGGTCGGGCCCGTGCTCGTGATCGTGATCGGGGACGCAGTGGGGGACGGTGCCGGCGCCGCCTCGCGTGCCGGTGCCGGTGCCGGTGAGGGTGCCGCTGCCGGTGCCGGCGGCGCCTGGGGGGCCGGCGCGTTGGCGCGCCGGAAGACGACGGTCTGCGCTTCCGGCGTGGACTCGTCGTCGCCGCCAGCCCGCCGGCGGCCGCGGTCGTCCACCAGGTGGTCGTCCACGAAGCGCTGCTCGCCGCCGCGGTCGGACGGCGGACGGCGCTCACCGCGGGCGGCCTCCGGCGATTCGATGTAGCGCACCGACTCCGGGTCGAGGCGCACCATCGTCGTCGCGAAGCCGCGGAAGATGGACGTGTCCGGGTTCGACCCCGAGAGCTCCTGGCGCAGCCGCTCCTGCATCCGCGGGTCGCCGATCAGGTAGCCGCGCGCGCCGGCGAGGAGCCGCATCAGCGTCAGCTCGTAGTCCTGATTGGTCTCGAAGCCGAGCTCGCGCCGGTGGTGCCGGTACGGGATCACCGACTGATAGAGCTCCGCCACCTCGAACGGATTGTCGAGGTAGGACGGAAACTCGGCTCGGATCACGCTCACGAGCCGGTGGAACATGCGGTCGAGGTCGTCCATGGGCGGCGGCGGTGTGCGGTTGCGGGGACGGTCAAAGCTTCGCGCCTGCGCCGCGATCGCGCTACCGTCGCGCCCCACGCCGCGGGCCGCCCGTCCGTTCCCGGTCGGCCGCCCCTCGCCGGTGCACCCCCCGTACCACGGGCGCCGGCCGGGCCCGCCGCCGTCGCTAGCGCCCCGCCTTCTCCATCCGCTCGTCGATGTCGTTGCGGAACTCGTCGCGGTTGGAGCCGCCGACGCGCTCGACCATGCGGGTGGCGAGGTTCTTCTTGTGCACCTGGGCGTCGGCGAAGCCGTAGCCGTAGCCGATCGCGGCGCCGATGGCGAGGATGAAGATGTACTTCATGACAGGGGTCGGGTGTCGGGGATCGGGTGTCGGGACCGTCCGCTCGGGACACTCCACGCACCTTGCCTCGCCGCTCGAAGGTCAGGGCCTCGGGGGTCGAAGCGGGCGATGAGCGGCGTCAGGAGCGGCAGGTCCGGCAACCAGCACCCGACCCCGACCCTGCTCTCAATCCGGACGCCCCGCCGCGACCCCCGGTAACGCCCGGCCCGGCGCGAAGCCCGACGGGGCGGGGAAGGGATCGGGGATGCGCGTCATCTTCCCCTTCGCCCGCGCCGCGGCGAGCCACTCGTCGAAGCGCGACGGGACGAGTCCGCTCGACGACGTCTGGCTCGCCGCCGCCTCGGTCGCCAGAAAGTTCGCGTACTCGTTCTGGATGTTGCCGGCGTGGCCGCGCACCCACCGCCACTCCACGCGGTGCACCGACGCCGCGGCGACGGCGGCCTGCCACAGCTCGACGTTCTCCACCGGCTTGCCGTCGGCCTTCCTCCAGCCGCGCCGCGTCCAGCCGAAGACCCAGTCGCTCATCCCGTCGATCAGGTAGCGCGAGTCGCTCGTGAAGACGACGTCGCACCGGCGCCCGCGACGCGACAGCGCGCCGAACGCCTCGATCGCCGAGCGGAGCGCCATCCGGTTGTTGGTCGTCGAGCGATCGGACACCCAGAGGTCGCGCCGCAGCAGCTCGCCGGTCCCCTGCGCCAGGCACTCGACGAGCACGCCGGCGCCCCCCGGGTTGTCTCCCTGCTTGCCGTTGCCGAGACATGACTCGTCGGCGAAGACGGCGACGAGCGGCAATGCCTCCCGCTCGGCGCCGGCCGTCCCGCGACTCACCGCACGACCTCGATGCTGTCGAGGTCGTCAAGGTACAGCGTCAGGTGGTCCCCGGTCGTCGGGTGCGTCGCCTCCAGCGCCTCGCGGCCGCCGGTGAGCCGGAGCTGCGTCGGGATGACGACGAACTCGGTGCCGCGTCGGAAGACCGCGATGCGCTGGCCGGTCGTGATCGCGCGCTCGAGCGCGTCGTATTGGGAGGTGGTGAGTTGGGCCATGGAGGGGAAGGATAGCGGCGGGAGCTCGACGGCAGTAGACGGTTCACGGTCCTCCGCACCATTCCCGAATCGCCCGCTCCAGCACCTCCGTCGCCCGCTCGATCTCGCGCACCTCGACGTACTCCTCCTTGCCGTGCGCGAGCGCGACGTCGCCCGGGCCGAAGCAGACGGCGGGGATGCCGGCCTCGTTGAGCAGGGCGGCGTCGGTCCACGCCGGCATCCCCTCGATGCGCACGCTCTCCCCCGCCGCGCCGAGCGCGCCGGCGAGGGCCCGCATCACCGGCGCGTCGGCGGCGACGTCGCTCGGGCCCTGCGCGAACCCGGGCTCGACGGTCGCCTCGAACTCCGGCCGCCGCGCCCGCACCCGATCGCACGCCTCGCGCACCTCCCGCGCCGCGTCGCCGGCGCTCTCGCCCGGCACGGTGCGCCGCTCCAGCTTCAGCACGCAGCGGTCGGGGTAGGTGGACATCCCGATCCCGCCCTCGATCAGCGACGCGTGCAGCGACGCGCGGCCGAGCAGGGGGTGAGCTCGCCGCGGCAGCACGTCGCGCTCGACGAGGTCCAGCTCGGCGAGGAGCAAGCCGGCGAGGCGGATCGCGTCCACGCCGAGGTCGTAGCGGCTGCCGTGCGCCGCACGCCCGTGTACCGTCACGGTGAGCCAGGCGAAGCCGCGGTGGGCCGGGCAGAGCGCGAGGCGCGTCGGCTCGGTCACGACGGCGGCGTCGGCGCGCACGCCGGCGGCGACGAGGGCCCGTGTGCCCACGCTCTCGAACTCCTCGTCCGCCACCGCGGCGACGATCACCTCGCCGGCCAGCGTGCCGCGCGCCGCCGCGCGCGCGGCCGCCGCGCACATCGCGGCCACGCCGCCTTTCATGTCCGCCGCGCCCCGCCCGTACAGCCGCCCGTCGCGCAGCTCGGCGGCGAACGCGTCGTGCGCCATTCCCTCGACGCCGACCGTGTCGAGGTGGCCGTTGAGCATCAGCGAGCGCCCGCCGCCGCTGCCGCCGCCGACCCGCGCCACGACGTTCGGCCGTCCCGGCGCCGCCTCGTGCGTCTCCACCCGGAATCCCCACGCCTCCAGGGCCGCGCGCAGCACCGCCGCCGCGCGCCCCTCGCCCGGCGCGCCGGCGATGAGGTCGGGGTTGCGCGAGTCGGCGCGCACGAGGTCTCGGGTGAGGGAGACGGGATCGAAGAGGGGCATGGAGTGGGGTGTGGGGTGTAGGGTAAGTGCGACGGGCGTGAGCCGTGAGGTGAGCGGTGAGGCGGGTTGCGGCCCCTCTCACGTCTCACGCCCGTCGCCGTCCTCCACACCGCACACCCTAGCCCTCCCTCTCCACCACCACCCCCTCCGCGTCCACACGCCAATCCAGGACCTCGCCCAGCGGCGCCACGGCGTCGCGCACGCGGCCGGCGTGCGACTCGGGGGCGACGACGAGCACGCAGCCGCCGCCGGAGGCGCCGAGTGCCTTCGCGCCGAGCGCGCCGGCGCCCGCCGCGGCGGCGACGATCGCCTCGATGCGCGGCGTCGTGATCGCCGGGTGGAGGGCGCGCTGCCACTGCCAGTGTTCGCCGACCAGCGCCCCGAGGTCGTCGAGCGCGCCGGCGGCCAGTGCCGCGCTCATCCGGCCGGCGAGCCGCTTCATCGCGTCGAGCGCGGCGACGACCCGCGCGTCGCGGCGGCGGTAGGCGTCCAGCACCGCGGTGATCGTCTCCCCCGAGATCCGCGACTGGCCGCTGTAGACGATCGTGCACCGCCGCTCGAGCGACGCGGCGAGCTCGGGCGCGAGCGGGATCGGCTCGACGCGCACGCCCTGGCGCGCGAAGCGCAGGGCGAGCGCGCCGCCGAACGCCGCCGCGTAGTGGTCCTGCCGCCCGCCGGCGACGCCGAGGTCCTCGACCTCCACCCGCCGGCTCTCCTCGGCCAGCGCCTCGCGCGCCGGCCGCTCGCGGCGCCACGAGGCGAGGGCGGCGAGCGCCGCCACGCCGGCCGCTGACGAGCCTCCGAGCCCCGCGCCGAACGGGAAGTCGCTGCGCAGCGTGAGCGACACGCGGCCGGCGAGCCCCGAGCGGGCGAGCGCGGCGCGCGCCAGCGCCCCCTCGGCGCTCGGCCCCGCCTCGTCGGCGCCACGGTCGTCCGCGCTCGTGATGCGCGCCGTCGCGTAGCGCGCGATGGCGACGTTGCAGACGCAGCCCCCGCACTCCTCCGAGTACGGCGGCACGTCCGTCCAGCCGCCGCCGAAGTCGATCCGTGTCGGGGCGCGGGCGGTCACCGACGGCGCCCCCGACCGGGCGCCGGGAACGGACCGCACGCCCCGATCAGCTGGAATGGTCATGCACGATCTTCCACCGTCCGCCGACGCGCCGCATGACGAGCGACGTCGGGCCGCGCGCCGTGACCGAGTCGCCGCGCGCCAGCACGTACCAGGCGATCGTGTTCGCGAGGTCGGGCGCCAGCAGGTCCACCTCGACGCGCTCGAACGACAGCGAGTCGCGCACCGCGCCGGCCGCGAAGCGCGGCGCGTACGTCTCGCGCACCGCCGCCCGCCCGCGCACGATGCCGCGCGATCCGATGTACGTCGTGCGGTCCCCGTCGAGGTAGTCGGCGACGAAGGCGTCGAGGTCGCCACGGTTCCAGGCGTCGGCCGAGCGCGCCATCATCGCGCAGATCTGGTGCAGCGCCGCGCGCGGGTCGCGCACCGCGTCGTCGCGCGGTTCGGCGCGGCCGATGTGCGTGCCCACGATCCTCTCCGACCCGGCGGCGGCGGCGGACCGCGGCGCCGGACAGCCGCGCGCCGTGGTGGCCGCCGCCGAGGGATCGAACGACGCACCGCGGGTCGCGCACGCGACGGCGGCGAGCGCGAGGGGGATCGCGATCGCCCACCGCTTCCGGTCGAGCTCCTTCATCCGGTCTCCTGGTTCGCACGAGTCGGCGGCCGGCCCACCGTCACCGGACCTATAAATAAGCGACCGCGCCCGGAACGACAGCGACCAGCCGTCGTTCCGGGCGCGGCGATGCACCCCGGAGTGGTCGCGCTCGAGGCGCGCGCCGCGCCTCAGCGGGCGGCGGCCCGTCCGGTGCGATGCATGTGCTGCAGGCGGTCGATCGCGTACATCTGGCAGAGGTCGGCGATCTTTCCGGCGTCGGGGTCCGTCGGGTGCGCGGCGCGCACCTCGGTCGCGATCGCGTGCAACTCTCGCACGGTCTCGGCGCGCTGCGCGCGTCCGATGTAGGCGACGTAGGTCTGCTGATCCATCGGCCCTCCGGGCTCGCGATGACGAGCGGCTCTCGGCTCTCGGCTCTCGGCTCTCGGCTGCGGGGCGCTTCCGGTCGTCGGCTCTCCTACACCGCCAACTTACAGCCGGGTCCGTTTGGCGTCGAGTAACAGTTCGGCGACCAGGGCTCCGCGGTACCGTCAGTGCGTCGAGCGTCGAGCGCCGCACGCGTGGTATGGTCGTTGCCCCTCGCCTCTGTCCGATGCCTGCCGCGACCACGCCGACCGCGCCCGACGCCGCGCGCCACCTTCACGGCCGCACGCTGATCCTGCTCTCCAACCGCGAGCCGTACGAGCACCTCCGCGACGGCCCCGCGGCGCCGGTCACCGTGCGCAAGCCGGCCGGCGGACTCGTCTCGGCGCTCGACCCGACGATGCGGCGGACGCACGGCGTTTGGGTCGCGTGGGGCTCGGGCGACGCCGACCGCGAGGCCGCCGACGAGGCCGGCCGGCTCGCCGTGCCGCCCGACGACCCGTCCTACACACTGCGCCGGGTCTGGCTCGACGACGCCGACGTCGCCGGCTTCTACCTCGGCTTCGCCAACAGCGCGCTCTGGCCGCTCTGCCACATGCTGATCCAGCACTTCGAGTTCCGCTCGGAGCACTGGGAGCGCTACGCGAGCGTCAACGCGCGCTTCGCCTGCGCGGTCGCCGACGAGGTCGACCGGTGCGACGGGCGGCCGATCGTCTGGGTGCAGGACTACCACTTCGCGCTCGTCCCACACATGCTGCGGAGCGAGTTCGCGCCGCGCGACCGCCGCGACAGCACGCCGGTCATCCACCAGTTCTGGCACATTCCCTTCCCGCCGCCCGACATCATGCGGATGCTGCCGCACGGCGTCTACCCGGCGGTCATCGAGGGGCTCCTCGGCAACGACCTGCTCGAGTTCCACACCGAGCGCTACGCGACGAACTTCCTCAACTGCGTCGCCGACGCCGTGCCGGGCGCCGAGGTGGACCTCGCGGCGCGGCGCGTCCACGTCAACGGGCGCGCGGTGGAGGTGGGCGTCTTCCCGATCAGCATCGACGTCGCGCAGTACGAGGAGCTGGCCCGCTCTCCGAACGGCGAGCGCCGCGCCCGCGAGCTGCGCGAGCGCCACGCCACGGCGACGCCGGCCGGCCACCACCAGCTCGCGATCTCCGTGGACCGGGTGGACTACACGAAGGGGATTCCCGAGCGCCTCCGCGCCCTCGACCTCCTCTGGAGCGAGACGCCGGAGCTGCGCGGTCGCTTTACCTTTCTCTTCGTCGCCACCCCGTCGCGCTCCGAGATCCAGGCCTACAGCGCGCTCGCCGAAGACGTCGCGGCGACGATCGCTTCCATAAACGAGCGGTTCGGCACTGCGAGCTGGACGCCGATCCACTACATCAACGAGAACGTGGACGCGCCGACGCTCGCCGCGATCTACCGCGCGGCCGACATCTGCCTCGTCTCGTCGCTGCAGGACGGCATGAACCTCGTCGCCAAGGAGTTCATCGCCTGCCAGGTGGACGAGTGCGGCGTGCTCGTGCTGAGCCGATTCGCCGGCGCCGCCGAGGAGATCGACGGCGCCGTGCTCATCAACCCGTTCAACGTGGACGGATTCGCCCGCGGGATCCGCGACGCCCTCGCGATGCCGCTCGACGAGCGCCGGCGGCGCATGCACGAGATGCGAGAGCGTCTGCGCGGCGCGACGATCTTCGGGTGGCTGGACGACATCCTCTCGCGCGTCGCGACGCTCGCCCCGGCCTCCGACCCCGCTCACGCCGCCGCGACGGCCACGTGATAGACTCCCCGCCGACGCGCGGCGCGCCCGGCGACGGCGCCGCGGCGCGGCCGGCCGCCGTCGCCGCGGCGCTCCACCGCCGCCTCGTCGTCGAGCGCAGCCCGGGCGCGCCGCTCCTCCTCGGCTTCGACGTGGACGGCACCCTCGCGCCGATCGTCCAGCGCCCCGAGGACGCCGCCGTGCCCGAGCCGACCCTCCGCGTCCTCGCCTCGCTCGCCGGCCGGCGGGCGACGCGGCTCGCCGTCGTCTCCGGGCGCGCCGCCGCCGACGCGGCACGCATCGTCGCCCTCGACGGTGTGTGGGTGATCGGCAACCACGGCGCCGAGGTCGTCGCCCCGGACGGGACGCTGGCCGTGGATCCGCTCGTCGCGCCCTACGCCCCGGCGGTGGCGGCGGCGGCCGGCGCTCTCGCCGCGCCGGTGCGCGCCGTCCCCGGGGCGCGGCTCGAGGACAAGCGGTGGACGCTCACCCTGCACTACCGCCGCGTCGCCGACGCCGCCGGCGTCGCCGCGCTCGAGGCGGCCACCACCACCGCCGGCCGCGACTTCGGCCTCGTGCTCCACCGCGGCAAGCAGGTCTTCGAGCTGCGCCCGCCGGTGCGGGTCAACAAGGGTACCGCGCTCCTCCGCCTGGCGCGCGACCTCGGCGCCGCGGCGCCCGGCGCCGGGCTCCTCTACGCCGGCGACGACGCGACCGACGAGGACGCGTTCCGCGTCCTCCGCGCCGAGCTGCCGAACGCGGTCACGATCAAGGTCGTCGGCGAGCCGCCGGTGCGCGGGGCGGGAGGCGACGCGCCCCCGATCCCGACCGACGCCGAGCTGACCCTCGTCGGCCTCGACACCCTGCGCGACGCCCTCGAGCAGCTCGACGCTTGGCTTGCCTCCGCGTGAGACTACGAAGTATTCACCAGGTGCACGCTCGCCGTTCGACGCTCACCGCTCTCCGCTCGCACTTATGACAATCCCCGCCTGGGCCGAGTCGACACAGCCATGGCGGCTCTCCGAGTCGGGCGAGTACCCGCCGATCGCCGCCTATGCCCTCGTCGGCGACCTGCACACCGCGGCCCTCGTCGCGCTCAACGGTTCGATCGACTGGTGCTGCCTGCCGCGCTTCGACTCCCCGTCCGTCTTCGGCGCGATCCTCGACGCGGCGCGGGGCGGCGAGTTCCGCATCTCCCCCTCCGGCCGCTACACCACCGAGCAGCGCTACCTGCCGGCGACCGCCGTCGTCGTCACCACCTTCCGCACCGACGGCGGCGGCGTCGTCGAGCTGACCGACTTCATGCCGGTGGACGCCGACCCGGCGCGGCAGCGGCCGGCCGAGCTGCATCGGCGCGTCTGCTGCACGCGCGGCGAGGCGGAGATCGTCGTCCGCTTCCGGCCGCGCTTCGACTACGCGACCTCCACTACGCGCCTCGCGGCGCGCTCCAACGGCGTGCTCGCCACCGACGGCGAGGACGAGGCGCTGACGCTCTCGGCGCCGCGCGGCATTTGGTGGCACCTCGAGGACGCCAGCGCCTACGCCACGCTCAAGCTCACCGCCGGCACCGAGCACTGGTTCGCGCTGCGCTACGACGACGACGAGGTGGACCCGATCGAGAGCTACGCGTCGGCCGACAAGCTCGCGGCGACGATCGCGTTCTGGGACGCGTGGGTGGGTCAGATCACGTACGAGGGGCCCTACCGGGTGGCCGTCGAGCGCTCGGCGATCACCCTCAAGCTCATGTGCTACGAGCCCACGGGAGCGATCGTCGCCGCGCCCACGACCTCGCTCCCCGAGGAGCTCGGCGGGATCCGCAACTGGGACTACCGCTTCACCTGGCTCCGCGACTCGGCCTTCGTCCTCTACTCGTTCCACGTCCTCGGCCACTACGACGAGGCCGACCACTTCATGGACTTCCTGAAGCGGATCACGCGGAAGGCGACGGACGCGCACCTCCAGATCATGTACGGGATCGATGGGCGCCGCGAGCTCACCGAGCGCACGCTCGACCACCTCGAGGGGTACCGCGGCTCGGCGCCCGTGCGCATCGGCAACGGCGCCTTCGACCAGGTCCAGCTCGACGTCTACGGGGAGCTCCTCGAGACGGCGTGGCTCTGGAGCCGCCACCACACGATGGGGGAGGGGACCTGGGCGACGCTCAAGCGCCTCGTGGACTGGATCGCCGACCACTGGACTATGCGCGACAGCGGCATCTGGG
>Ga0307415_100001830_pt1 | contig 10426 bp, 6 predicted proteins | sample DK1Cmetagenome_FD_204524 | JGI IMG/M metagenome (GOLD analysis project Ga0307415, IMG submission 204524) | Maize rhizosphere microbial communities from greenhouse at UC Davis, California, United States - DK15-C-2 | ecosystem: Host-associated > Plants > Roots > Rhizosphere > Soil | place: USA...
GGTCAGCACGCCCGCCCGGCCCCCGGTGGCCGCGGCCACCCGGATCGCCAGCTCGACCGCGCACTCCTCGTGGGCGCTCGTGGTGAAGCCGGCGTACCGGCCGTCGACCGCCTGCCCGTCCTCGGTGAGCACGACCTCGCCCGACGAGTCCGGCACCCGCTTGATGCAGACGAGCACGTTCCCGGTGCCGCTCATCATCGGATCCGCTCGCTCGCGGGGTCGAAGAGCGCGGTGGCGTCGACCGAGCGCACGGTCACCGGGTAGAGCTCCTCCATGTAGGACACCGTCAGCTCGGTGCCCAGCACCGCCTGCTCCGGCGGCAGGTAGGCCATCAGCAGGTGCTTGCCCAGGGACGGGGCGGACCCGGCCGAGGTCACGTAGGGGTGGTGGCCGTGCCCGTCGGTGAGCGGCCCACCGTCGCGGGTGAGGATCGGCTCGCCGCCGAGCATGTACCGCTTGGTGCCGTCGGACGACGTGTGGTCCTCGACGGTGAGCGTGCAGAGCACTGCGGCCGGGGGCTGCTCGCGCTGGCGGAGGTAGGCCTCGCGGCCGACGAAGTCGGCGGCCTTCACCTTGGGCCGCTGCATGCCGGCCTCGACGATCGTCCGCTCGCTGTCGAGCTCGTAGCCGAAGGCCCGGTAGCCCTTCTCGAGGCGTCCGGTGGTGCCGTAGACCCCGATCCCGACGGGGACGGCGCCGTGCGGGGCGCCGGCCTCGAGCAGCGTGTCCCAGACCTCGGCGGCCCGGTCCATCGGCACGTACAGCTCCCAGCCGAGCTCGCCGACGTAGGAGATCCGCGACGCCAGCACGGTGGTCCCCCGGCCCGCTGCATTCTGCACCGTGATCTCCCGGCAGGTCAGGAACCCGAACCCGCCGTCGCTCACGTCGTCGGAGGTCAGCGACGACAGGATGTCGCGGGCCCTGGGGCCCCACAGGCCGATCGTGGATACCTGGTCGGTCCGGTCGGTCAGCGTCGTCGCCCCATCGGCGGGCAGGTGGTCGGCGAACGTCTTGCGGTCGGCCATGCCGTGGGCGGCGCCGGTGACGACGCGGAAGTGCTCCTCGCCCAGCCGCATCACGGTCAGGTCGGAGCGGAAGCCGCCGCGGGCGTCGAGGACCGGCGTGTAGATCACCTTGCCGACGGGGACGTCGCACTGGGCGACGCAGGTGACCTGGACGGTGGCCAGGGCGCCGGGGCCGGTGATGTCGAAGACCTCGAACGCCGTCAGGTCGACGACGCCGGCCGCCTCCCGCATCCGCAGGTGCTCGGCGTTGATGATCGGGCTCCACCAGCGCGCGTCCCACTCGTGCTCGCGCGGCAGGACGGCGTCGCCGTACTCCTCGAGCAGGCCGGCGTTCGACTCGTACCAGTGCGGCCGCTCCCAGCCGCCGGTCTCGAAGAACACCGCGCCGAGCTTCTTCTGCGACTCGTGCATCGGGGCCAGCCGCTGGTCGCGGTCGGACTCGTACTGCTCCCCGGGGTGGATGATCCCGTAGGTCTTGATGAACGACTCGGTGGTGCGCAGCCGGGTGTGCTCGCGGCGCATCTGGTGGGGGTGGAACCGCGCGATGTCGCTGTGGTGGATGTCGATCTCGGAGTGGCCGTGGGTCATCCACTCGGCGACCGCGCGGCCGACGCCCGGGCCCTCCTTGATCCAGACCGCCGCGGCGGTCCACAGCCCCTTGACGTTGCTCTCGCCCAGGATCGGGTTGCCGTCGCAGGTGAGCGAAAGCAGGCCGTTGATGGCGTAGCGCATCTCCGCGCCCTCCGCGCCGAGCAGCTCGGGCATCAGCTCGTAGGCCTGCTCGAGCTGGGGGTCGAAGTCGTCGGAGGTGAAGGGCATCTCGGTCGGCGACAGCTTCGCCTGCTCGATCGAGGGGATCTCCTCGGGCTCGTGCAGGATCGCGCGGTGCGCGTAGGAGCCGACCTCCATGTCGGCGCCGTGCTGGCGCTCGTAGCAGAACGTGTCCATGTCGCGGATGATCGGGAAGTTGATCTCGCCGGGGAGCCCGGCCAGCTGCGGGCAGGGGCCGACACTGATCATCTGGTGCACGGCGGGGGTCAGCGGGATGCTGATGCCGGCCATGTCCCCGATCTTCGGGCTCCACACGCCGCACGCGATCACGACGTGCTCGGCCTCGATGTCGCCCCCGCTGGTGCGGACCCGACGGATCGTGCGGCGGCCGTCCGGGCCCTCGTCGCTGTCCAGGCCGGTGACCTCGACGTTCGGTACGACGGTCAGGGCACCCTGCGCGAGCGCGCTCTCGCGCATGATCGTGCCCGCCCGCAGCGAGTCCACGACGCCCACGCTGGGGGTCCAGAAGGCGCCGATGAACTGGTCGGTCTCGATGAACGGGACCTTCTCCTTGACGAACTCCGGGCTGACCAGCTCGGCCTCGATCCCCCACGCGCGGGCGCTCGACATCCGGCGCCGCAGCTCCTCCATGCGCTCCTCGGTCCGGGCGAGCTCGAAGCCGCCGGACTGCGTGAAGACGCCCATCTCCTGGTACTGCCGCACCGAGTCGAGCGTGAGGTCCGTGATCTCGCGGGAGTGGTCCACGGGGAAGATGAAGTTGGAGGCGTGGCCGGTGGAGCCGCCCGGGTTCGGCAGCGCTCCCTTGTCGAGCTGCACGATGTCGCGCCACCCCAGCCGGGCCAGGTGGTGGACGAGGCTGTTGCCGACGATGCCGGCGCCGATGACGACGACGCGAGCCGTGGCGGGGACGTTGGCCATGCTTCCTCTTTCGGTGGTCGAGCTTGTCGAGACCCGTTGCGTATCACGCAACGCAATGCGCGATGCGAGACACGTCAAGAATCACCCGCGCCCGGTCGGGTGTCAACCACCGACCGGGCGCGCATGCTGTCGAGAGCCCTCGAGCGGTGCCCGAGGCAGTGAGATCAGCTCATCCAGGTGTCGACCAGGTCCTGGTTCTCGTCGACCCACTTCGCCGCGGCGTCCTCGGGCGACATGCCGTCCTCGGAGATGTACTTCGCCACGAGGTTCTGGTCGTCGTTGCTCCACTTGAAGTTCTTGACCAGGTCCACCGCCGGGGAGTCGGACTCGCTCCACTCGGTGGAGACGACCTTCTTCAGCACGGTCTCCGGGTAGTCGCACGCCACCTGGGCGGGGTCGTCCTGGCAGCCGTCCGTGTAGGGCGGCAGCGCGACCTTCTTCAGCGGCAGGTCGGCGAACAGCCACTGCGGCTCGTAGAAGTAGCCGATCAGGAACTCCTTGTTCTTCTCCGCCTGCTGGAAGGCGGTGATGCTGGCTGCCTCGCTGCCGGAGAAGACCACCTTGAAGTCCAGGTCGAGGTTGCTCACGATCGCCTCGTCGAACTGAACGTACGACGGATCCGCGCCGAGGAACTGGCCCTTGCCGCCCGACTCCGAGGTCGCGAAGTCGGAGGCGTACTTGTTGAGGTTCTTGTAGTCCAGGATGTCCGGGTGCGCCTCGGCGAGCCACGGCGGGACGTACCAGCCGATGATGCCGACGTTGCCGGTCGGGCCCAGGTCCGTGGCGCTGCCGTCGCCGCTCTCCGCGAAGAACTTCTTCTCCAGGTCCGGGTGCCCCCAGTCCTCGATCACGACGTCGACCTCGCCGGTGCCGAAGCCCTGCCAGGAGACGTCCTCCTTGAGGTTCTTGTAGTTGACCTTGCAACCGAACTCCTGCTCGGCCACGTGGCCCACGACGTAGGCGTCGGCCTCGTAGCCGACCCACGGGTTGACCGCCATGTTCAGCTCACCGCAGTCGCCGCTCTCGGCGGCCCGGTTCTCGTTGGCCGAGGTCTCCTCTTCGATCGTGCCGCCGCCGCAGCCGGCGAGCGCGAACGTCACGCACGCCGCAACCGAGATGAGGCCCGCTGCCCGCTTGCTTCTGTGTCGCAATTTCTTCTCCTTGGTTGATGCCGTGTGTGTCGTTCGAACGGTGGTCAGCCGGTGAACGCGGACGGAGCCCGCCACCAGGTGCGCCGGCCGGGGTCCTTGGTGACGGTGTCCTCGCGGGCCGCCGCGCGCGCGATCCGGTCGAGCATCACGCCGAGCAGCACGATCGTGATGCCGGCGGCCATGCCCTTGCCCCACTCCTCGCTGCGCGAGAAGCCGAGCACGACGTCGTAGCCCAGGGCGCCGGCCCCGACCAGGCCGCCGATCACCGCCATGGCCAGGACGTAGAGCAGTCCCTGATTCGCGGCGAGGACCAGCGAGCCGCGCGCCATCGGCAGCTGGACCTTCGTGATCTCCTGCCAGGTGGTCGAGCCGGTCGAGCGGGCCGCCTCGAGCGTGGTCGGCGAGACCGCCTTGACTCCGTCGGACACGAGCTTGATGGCCGCCGGAGCGGCGTAGACGATTCCCGCCACGATCGCGGTGAACCGGGTGGGCCCGAAGAGCGCCAGCGCAGGGATCAGGTACACGAACGGCGGGATGGTCTGGCCCGCGTCGAGCACCGGCCGCAGCACCAGGTCGGCCTTTCGGCTGCGGGCCATCCAGACCCCGAAGATCACCGCCAGGATCATCACGAGCAGCGTGGCGACCAGCGTCATGTTCAGGGTGATCATCGCGTCGTGCCACAGGTCGAAGTACCAGATGCCGGCCAGGCAGACGAGGGCCGGCACGACGGCGCGCAGGCCGCCGAGGACGGCCGCCAGGGCGAGGATCGCGAGGCCCGCCAGCCACCACGGGGACTCGGCGAGCAGCTCCTGCAGCGGGTTGAGCACGGCCTCGGTGATCACGTTCTTGACGCCCTCGGTGAAGCCCCCGAACGTGTCGGTGACCCAGACGATTGCCGAGTCGGTCCAGCTCGCCAGTCGCGGCCCCCAGTCGGTCTCGGGGAACTCCGCCGCCCAGGGGTAGTAGCGCGAGAGCCAGATGGCCACGATCACCGCGGCGCCCGAGGCGCCCAGCACGATCCGGCGCAGTCGGGGATCCCGGCCGCTGCGGGCCGCGAGCTCTGCCCGCTCGCTCGCGGCGGTCGTCGTGCGGTCGAGCATGACCGCCATCACCACGATCAGCAGGCCGGGCACGAAGGAGGACCCCACGTCGTTCTTGACCAGCGCCTCGAGCACCGGCTGGCCGAGGCCCGGCCCGTCGACGTACGACGCGATGGTGGCCATCGACAGCGCGGCCATCGTGGTCTGGTTCAGCCCCACGATGATCGTCTTGCGGGCCATCGGCAGCTGCACCTTGGTGAGCCGCTGCCACGGGGTCTGCCCCGAGGAGTCGGTCGCCTCCAGGGTGGTCGCGGAGACCGACCGGATGCCGTGGCCGGCGATCCGCACGATCGGCGGCAGCGCGTAGATGAGCGTGCAGATGACGGCGCCGGAGACGCCGATCCCGAAGAAGAGCACCACCGGCAGCAGGTAGACGAAGGTCGGCATCGTCTGCATGAAGTCGAGGACCGAGGAGATCACGGTGTTGGCGGCCCGGCTGGTGCCGACCAGCACCGCGAGCGGCATGCCGATGACCACCGCGACCGCCACCGAGATGAACGTGACGATCAGCAGGTCGATCGCGTCCGACCAGAAGCCGAAGACGCCGAAGGAGAGGAAGGCGGCCGCGGTCAGCAGCGCCATCCGCCAGCTCGCCACGGCGTTGGCCACCCAGACGGCGACCGCGGTGACGCCGAGCCAGCCGATCTCGGGCACCGGCCGGGGAAAGTTGGCCACCGACACCATGCGCTGGAGCCAGTCGAACACCGACCGGAAGGCCTCGGCGATCGCCGTGGTCACCTGCATCACCGGGTTGGTGTCGCGTCCGGCGATGATGCCGTCGCGGAACGACGTCAGCGACTCGTGCAGGTCGGTGTGCTCGCGACCGGGCAGCACGAGCGTGTCCTGCCCCTTGGTCACGGACCAGACCGCCACCCAGCCCAGCACGATGCCGAGCGCCAGGGCCCAGCGCGGGATCCGGTGCTTCTCCTCGACCGCCACCTCCGGCGGCTGCTGCTGGGCTGCCGACGGGCGCGGTGCGGTCAGGGTGCTCATACGGGCGTCGCCTCCTCCTCGGCGACCACGACCCGCAGGATCGCGTCGTCGTCCACGATGCCGACCAGCCGGTCGCCGTCGACGACCCGGACCGGGTGCTGGGAGGCGAGCGCCGCCTTCGCGGCCTGACGAACGATCGTGTCCGACGCCATGACCGGTCCGTCCATGGAGTCGTCGGCGTGCGGCTCGCGCATCACCCACTTGAGCGTGAGGACGTGCGAGCGGGGGACCTCGGAGACGAAGTCCCGGACGTACTCGTCGGCCGGCGCCCCGACCACCTCGTCCGGAGCCCCGACCTGCACGACCTCGCCGTCGCGCATGATCAGGATCCGGTCGCCCAGCTTGAGCGCCTCCTGCAGGTCGTGGGTGATGAACACCATCGTCTTGCCGAGCTCGTGGTGCAGCCGGATGACCTCGTTCTGCATGTCGCGCCGGATCAGCGGGTCGAGCGCCGAGAACGGCTCGTCGAACAGCAGGATGTTGGGGTCGCCGGCCAGCGCCCGGGCCAGGCCGACCCGCTGCTGCATGCCGCCCGAGAGCTGGTCGGGGTAGGACCGCTCGTACCCGTCGAGCCCGACCAGGTCGACGATCTCGGCTGCCTTCGCGCGGCGCTCCTTGCGTTTCATCCCCCGGATCTCGAGGCCGTAGGCGACGTTGTCCAGCACCTGCTTGTGCGGCAGCAGCCCGAAGTGCTGGAAGACCATGGAGACCCGGTTCCGGCGCAGGTCGCGCAGCTGGCTCTCGGAGGCGTTGGTGACGTCGATGCCGTCGATGGTCACCGTGCCGGCGGTGGGCTCGATGAGCCGGGTCAGGCAGCGCACCAGCGTCGACTTCCCGGACCCCGACAGGCCCATCACCACGAAGACCTCGCCCGGCGCGACCTCGAACGACACGTCCTTGACGCCCGCGACGCAGCCGGTCCTGCGCTTCAGCTCGGCCCGCGGCAGGTCCGCCTCGGGCGTGCCGATGATCCGGTCGGCGCGGGGGCCGAAGATCTTCCAGAGCGAGTCCACCGTGAGCGCTGCGGTCATTGCCGCACCTCTTCCTCGTCGTTGCGGGCGACGCCGTTGCGGGGGTCCCCCGGAGGGTGCAGCGGCATGCCGTCCCGATACCGGTAGTAAGGCACGTCGGCGGCGGGAAGCGGCGCATTTCCGGCGATCAGGTCGGCGGCCTTCTCCGCCACCATCATCACCGGGGCGTAGATGTTGCCGTTGGGAACGTAGGGGAACACCGACGCGTCGACGACCCGCAGCCCCTGGGTCCCGTGCACCCGCATCGTGGCCGGATCGACCACGGACATCTCGTCGACGCCCATCCTCGCGGTGCACGACGGGTGCAGCGCGGTCTCGGCGTCCCGCGCCACCCAGTCGAGGATCTCCTCGTCGGTCGACACCGACGGCCCCGGCGAGAGCTCGCCGTCGTTGTACGGCGCGAACGCCGGCTGGTTGAGGATGTCGCGCGCCGCCCGGACCACCTCCACCCACTCCTTGCGGTCGGTGGCGGTCGACAGGTAGTTGAACTGCAGGGACGGGTGCTGGCGCGGGTCCTTCGACCGGATCCGGACCCAGCCGCGGGTGTCGGCGTACATCGGCCCGATGTGGACCTGGTAGCCGTGGCCCTGGGTGGGCGCCGAGCCGTCGTACCGGATCGCGAGCGGGAGGAAGTGGAACATCAGGTTGGGGTAGTCGACCTCGTCGTTGCTGCGCGCGAACCCGCCGCCCTCGAAGTGGTTGGTCGCGCCGAGCCCGCGGCGGTGGACCAGCCAGTCGTAGGCGATCCTGGGCCGGGAGCGCCAGCGCAGGCCGGGAGCGATCGACACCGGTTGTTTCGAGGCGTACTGGATGTAGACCTCGAGGTGGTCCTGGAGGTTCTCCCCGACGCCCGGCAGGTGGTGGACGACGTCGATGCCGTGCCGGGCGAGGAGCGCGGCGTCGCCGACTCCGGAGAGCTGGAGGAGCTGGGGGGTGTTGATCGCGCCGCCGCAGAGGATCACCTCGCCGCAGTCGACGTGGCGGCGCAGCCGGCCGGCCTTGAGGTAGTCGACGCCGGTGGCCCGGTCGCCGGAGAACCGGACCCCGGTCGCGAGGGCGCTCGTCTCGACGTGGAGGTTCTTCCGGTGCCGCACCGGGTGGAGGTACGCCCGGGCGGCGGAGAGCCGCCGGCCCCGGTGGACGTTGCGGTCGAACTTCGCGAACCCCTCCTGGCGGTAGCCGTTGACGTCGTCGGTGAGGGGGTGGCCCGCCTGCTGGGCCGCCTCGAAGAAGGCGCCGAAGAGCGGGTTCGTGGCCGGCCCGCGCTCGAGCTTGAGCGGCCCGGTTCCGCCGCGCCAGGCGTCCGGGGCCGGCGTACCGTCGTCGCGAAGCAGGGTCTCCATCTTCTTGAAGTACGGCAGGCAGTGCAGGTAGTCCCACTCCGCCATGCCGGGCTCGGCACCCCAGCGCTCGTAGTCCAGCGGGTTGCCGCGCTGGAAGATCATCCCGTTGATGCTGCTGGAGCCGCCCAGGAGCTTGCCGCGGGCGTGGAAGACCCGCCGGCCGTGCATGTGCGGCTCCGGGTCGGTGCGGTACTTCCAGTCGTAGAGCCGGTTGCCGATCGGGAAGGGCAGCGCCGCCGGCATGTGGATGAACGGGTCCCACCGCAGGTCCGAGCGGCCGGCCTCCAGCACGAGCACGCTGGTGCCGGCGTCAGCGGAGAGCCGGTTGGCGAGGGCGCAGCCTGCCGAGCCACCTCCGACGATCACGACGTCGTAGCGATCCCGCTCTGCGCTCATGCACTCGTCTCCCGTCTACCCGCCGAACCAGCCCTGGACGGCCGGCCGGATGTTGTGCCAGACGTGCTTGGTCTCGCGGTACTCGTCGAGGCCGGCGCTCCCGAGCTCGCGCCCGATGCCGGACTGCTTGTAGCCGCCCCACTCGGCCTGCGGCACGTAGGGGTGGTAGTCGTTGATCCAGACCGTGCCCATCCGGAGCCGGGCCGCGACCCGCTGTCCCCGGCCCGCGTCCTGCGTCCACACGCCGCCCGCGAGCCCGTAGATGCTGTCGTTGGCGATCCGGACCGCCTGGTCCTCGTCGGTGAAGGTCTCCACGGTCAGCACCGGGCCGAACGACTCGTCCTGGGCGACCGACATGGCGCTGGTGCAGCCGTCGAGCACGGTGGGCAGGTAGTAGAAGCCGTCGGCCAGCGCCGGGTCGTCGGGGCGGGCCCCACCGCAGCGCAGCACGGCGCCCTCGGCGAGCCCGGCGGCGACGTACGCCTCCACCTTGTCGCGGTGCGCGGCGCTGGTGAGCGGGCCGGTCTCGGCCTTCTCGTCGAACGGTCCTCCGAGCCTGATCCGACCGGCCCGGGCGACCAGCGCGTCGACGAACTCGTCGTGGATCGACTCCTCGACGAGCAGGCGGGCACCGGCGGAGCAGACCTGGCCGGAGTGCAGGAAGACCGCGGTCAGGGCGTAGTCGAGGGCGACCTCGAGGTCGGCGTCCGCGAAGACGAGATTGGGGTTCTTGCCACCGAGCTCGAGCGCGACCTTCTTCACGGTGCCGGCCGCCGCGGCCATGATCGACCGGCCGGTGGCCAGTCCGCCGGTGAACGACACCAGGTCGACGCGGGGGTCGGTGGACAGCGGCGCGCCGGCCTCGGCCCCGCTGCCGAGGACGAGGTTGCCGACCCCGGCGGGCAGTCCGGCCTCCTCCAGCAGCTTCATCAGGTGGATCGCGGTGTGCGGGGTCAGCTCGCTGGGCTTGAGGACGAAGGTGCTGCCGGCGGCCAGGCAGGGGGCGACCTTCCAGGACACCTGGAGCAGCGGGTAGTTCCACGGCGTGATCAGGCCGCAGACCCCGATCGGCTCGTGCACGATCCGGCTGACCACGTCCGGGTTGCCGGTGTCGACCACCCGTCCGGCCTCCTCCGCGGCCACCTTGCCGAAGTGGCGGAAGACGGAGACGACGTCGGTGACGTCGTACTCGCTCTCGACGAGCCGCTTGCCGGTGTCCAGCGACTCGAGCCGGGCGACGGTGGCCGCGTCCCGCTCGAGCAGGTCGGCGACCCGGAGCAGCAGGTCGCCCCGCTCCCGGGCCGGCGTGCCGGGCCAGGCCCCTTGGAAGGCGTCGTGCGCCGCGCCGATCGCGGCCTCGGTGTCCTCGGGCCCCGCCTCGTCGATCTCCTCGACCAGCGAGCCGTCGGCCGGACACCGGATCTCGCGGCGCCTGCCCGCGCGGGCGGCCACCCACCGCCCGTTGATGTAGAGCTCCGCCACGGCTTGCCCCACTCTCCGTTCCGGTGTGTTGCGCATTCCGCAACCGGATGCTTCTTTCGCAACCGTTTCTGCCCTTGACAATGCTGCGGTCGGCGCGTCGCGTCAAGGACGACTGGACGGATGTGACCTAACGTTGACCCCAGCCGAGGCGGTGCGAGACCTCGAGCGCGGCTTCCACGAGCTGCTTGACGACCG
>Ga0307415_100001831_pt1 | contig 10426 bp, 10 predicted proteins | sample DK1Cmetagenome_FD_204524 | JGI IMG/M metagenome (GOLD analysis project Ga0307415, IMG submission 204524) | Maize rhizosphere microbial communities from greenhouse at UC Davis, California, United States - DK15-C-2 | ecosystem: Host-associated > Plants > Roots > Rhizosphere > Soil | place: USA...
CTCGCTGCGGGGCTCGCAAGCTCACTCCTCACTCGCTGAAAGGGGTTCCACCTATGACGAGCACCGGTGTCACACGGCGAGGCCTGCTCCGGGTCACCGCGTTGGGCGCTGGGGCGGCGGTCGCCGGCGGGATGGTGGGCCAGCAGGGACCGCTCGCGGCGTACGGGGCGGTGCCGAACCTGGTCGGCAAGACCGCCGTGGTGATCGGGAGCGGCTTCGGCGGCGCCGTCGCCGCGTACCGGCTCGGGCAGGCGGGTGTGGTGACCACCGTGCTGGAACGCGGGCGACGCTGGGACGTGGACGGCTCCGGCACCACGTTCTGCACCATCGCCAACCCCGACTGGCGGTGCGCCTGGTTCAACAACCGGCCACCGCTGGGGATCGACGTGAGCAAGACCATCGAGCGCCGGGCCGGGCTGATTGCCACCCACGCCGGCGACGGCATCAAGGTGCTCAGCGGCGCCGGTGTCGGCGGCGGTTCCCTGGTGATCGGGATGTTCTTCCCGCAGCCCCGGCGCAGCGAGTGGAACCAGGTCTACCCGACCGAGGTCGGCTACGACGAGATGAACAACATCTACTGGCCCCGGGCCAGGCAGAACCTTGGCGCCACAACGCTTCCCGCCGACATCCAGAGCACAGCGCAGTTCAAGGGTGCCCGCGCCTGGTTGCAGTACATCGCGGAGTTCGGCCAGACGCCGGTACCGATCCCGTTCGCGGTGAACTGGGACGTGATCCGCAGGGAACTCGCCGGCCAGGCACCGGCCTGCCACACGATCGGCGAGGGCCCGTACGGCAGCAACTCCGGTGCGAAGAACAGCGTCGACCGCAACTACCTGGCCTGGGCCGGCGCCACCGGCAACGTCACGACGCTGGCCCTGCACGAGGTGACCGAGATCCGTGAGGTCTCCGGGCAGAACAGGTTCGAGGTGCGGTGCCGGCAGATCGACGACTACGGCACGGTTCTCGCCACCAGGACGTTCGTCTGCGACTTCCTGTTCATGGCCGCCGGGTCCGTCTACACCACCTCGTTGCTGCTCGCGTCGCGGGCCAGGGGCGGGCTGCCCCGGCTGGTCAACACCCACGTGGGCAAGGGCTGGGGCAACAACGGCGACTTCCTGGTGGCCCGGCTGAACCTGCGCAAGGACGTCGGCTTCGCCCAGGGCGGACCGGGCAACGTGAAGTTCATCGACGACCAGAACCCGTACGCGACGGCGTCGATGGCGTGGGAGAGCGCGCCGATACCGAGTTGGCTGACGCCGACCACCGCCCACCTGGTGACCAGCCTCGCATCCGAGCGCGGCGAGATCCGCTACGACGCGGCCAGCGGTGCCGGCCGGGTGTACTGGCCGTACGGCGTGATGGGGACGTCATCGGAGAAGGCCGGCCGGGACCTGGTCACCCGGTTGTGGTGGCGGACCGAGGGCAGCAAGGGCTTCCTGTTCAACGGGCTGCCCGACTACGACCGCGGCACTGGCTCCGGGCTCGGTTCGGCGAACACCTGGCATCCGTTGGGCGGCATGGTGATGGGCAAGGCCACCGACTTCGGTGGCAGGGTCGTGGATTACCCCAACCTGTACTGCGTGGATGGATCGGTGCTCCCGGGCTCCACGTGCCTGTCCAACCCGTCGCTGACCATCACCGCCAACGCGGAGCGGTGCATGGACCGGTTCATCGCCGCGAACGCGTAGTCAGCGGTAGTGCACCGTCAGTTCCTTGATGCCGTTGAGCCAGCCGGAGCGCAGCCGCTCCGGCTCGGCCGCCAGGCGGATGTCCGGCATCCGGTCGGCGATCGCGTTGAAGATCAGCTCGATCTCCAGGCGGGCGAGGTTGGCGCCGAGGCAGAAGTGCGCGCCGCTGCCGCCGAAACCCAGGTGCGGGTTGGGAACCCGGGTGATGTCGAACCGGTGGGGCTGCTCGAACACCGTCTCGTCGAAGTTCGCCGACCCGTAGAAGATGCCCACCCGCTGACCGGCCTTGATCTCCTGACCGGCGAGTGTGGTGTCGACCTTCGCGGTGCGCTGGAACACGTTCACCGGCGTGGCCCAGCGGATGATCTCCTCGACCGCGCTCTTGGGTCGTTCGGCCTTGAACAATTCCCACTGGTCGGGGTGCTGGAGGAAGGCGAGCATCCCGTGCGAGATGGCGTTGCGGGTGGTCTCGTTGCCGGCCACCGCCAGCAGCAGCACGAAGAAGCCGAACTCGTCGGACGAGAGGTGGTGCCCGTCGAGCTCGGCGTTCACCAGCTTCGTGACGATGTCGTCGGCCGGGGCGTCCTGCCGCTCCTCGGCCATCTTCATCGCGTACGCGAGCAGCTGGGCGGCCGCGACCATCGGGTCGACGTCGCCGTACTCCGGATCGTCGTACCCGATCATCTCGTTCGACCAGTCGAAGATCTGGCGGCGGTCGTCCTGGGGGATGCCGAGCAGCTCGGCGATCGCCTGCAACGGCAGCTCGCAGGCGACGTCGGTGACGAAGTTGCCGGTGCCCGCCTCCAGCGCGTCGGTCACGATGCGTTCGGCCCGCGCGGCGAGCGCCGCCCGCAAGGCGTTGATGGCCCGGGGCGTGAACCCCCGGGAGACGATCGCCCGCATCTTGGTGTGCTGCGGCGGGTCGATGTTCAGCATGACGAACCGCTGCATCTCGATGCCCTCGCGGGTGATGTCCCGGTTGAACCGGACGATCGCCGTGTTCTCCCACGTCGAGTACGTTTCGGAGTCGCGGGACACGGCCATCACGTCGGCGTAGCGGGTCACCGCCCAGAACCCGTCGTCGTCGAAGCCGGCGGTGCCGCGAGGGTATCCGTTCCACCAGACGGGTGCGACGCGTCGCAGCTCCGCGAACTCCTCGTGCGGTAACCGTTGAACGAGGACATCGGGATCGGTGAAGTCGAACCCGTCCGGGATACGCGGCGTGTTCACGGGCTCCTCCTGACGCAACATGTTCTAACGCAACAAGCACGGAGGTGCTCGCTAACAGGCTATCGTGCGTGCTTCCATATAGGAACACGTTCTACTTCTCAAGCAGACGATGGCGGAGGACGCGGTGGGTACACCAGTGATCGTCGATGCGGTGCGCACGCCGATCGGCAAGCGGGGCGGCTGGCTCGCCGGGCTGCACGCGGCCGAACTGCTCGGCGCGGCGCAGCGCGCGCTCGTCGACCGGGCCGGCATCGAGCCGGACTCGGTCGAACAGGTCATCGGCGGCTGCGTGACCCAGGGCGGGGAACAGTCGAACAACATCACGCGAACCGCGTGGCTGCACGCCGGCCTGCCGTACGGGGCCGGCTGCCTCACCCTTGACGCGCAGTGCGGTTCGGCGCAGCAGGCGGCCCACCTCGCCGCCGGGCTCATCGCCGCCGACGCGATCGCGATCGGGGTTGCCTGCGGCGTGGAGTCGATGAGCCGGGTGCCGCTGCGGGCGAACCTCGGCGTCGACGCCGGTATGCCGCGCCCCGACTCGTGGAGCATCGACCTACCGAACCAGTACGTCGCCGCCGAACGGATCGCCACGCTGCGCGGGCTGTCCCGCACCGACGTCGACGCCTTCGGGGTGCGTTCGCAGGCGAACGCGGCGCTCGCGTGGTCGCAGGGACGGTTCGGCCGCGAGGTGACACCCGTCGAGGCGCCGGTGCTCGACGCGGAGGGCCGACCGACCGGCGAGACCCGCACGGTCACCCGCGACCAGGGCCTGCGGGACACGACGATGGACGGGCTGTCGCGGTTGCGGCCCGTCGTGGACGGCGGGGTGCACACCGCCGGGACGTCGTCCCAGATCTCCGACGGCGCCGCGGCGATCCTCCTCATGGACGCCGACCGGGCGCGCGCCCTCGGCCTGCGGCCCCGGGCCAGGATCGTCGCGCAGTGCCTCGTCGGCGCCGAGCCGTACTACCACCTGGACGGCCCGGTCGCGGCGACCGACCGGGTGCTCGCCCGCAGCGGCATGAAGATCGACGACGTCGATCGCTTCGAGGTCAACGAGGCCTTCGCGTCCGTGGTGCTGTCGTGGCTGGGCGTGCACCGGGCGGATCCGGCGAAGGTGAACGTCAACGGCGGCGCGATCGCGCTGGGCCACCCGGTGGGCAGCACCGGCGCCCGCCTGCTGACCACCGTGCTGCACGAGCTCGAGCGCAGCGACTCGACCACCGCGCTGGTGACGATGTGCGCCGGTGGAGCGATGTCCACCGCGACCATCCTCGAACGCCTGTGACAGACGCCGGCCTTGCCGGCGCTCAGATCCAGTCGGTGTGCCTCGGCCACGCCAGTAGCGTGTCGGCCACCTCGGGTTCATCGTGGGGCGAGGTGGCCGCCGTGCCCGTGTACCGTCCTTTGTAGAACAACAGCGGACGGACGTCACGGACGGGGCCCAGCTCGGTCACCAGCCCGATGACGACCCGGTGGTCTCCGGCCGGGTGGACGGCCTCGACGCGGCAAACGGCCCAGGTGAGCACGTCGTCCAGGATCGGCGCGCCGGCCGGTGACGGGGACCAGCCCACGCCGGCGAACTTGTCCGCGCCGCTGGTGCCGAAGGTGCGCGACACGTTCCGCTGGTCCTCGGCGAGCACGTTGACGCAGAAATGACCGGCGCCCTCGATGCGCCGCCCGGCGCCCGATCCGTTGCCCGCGCAGTACAGCACCAGCGGAGGATCGAGCGACAGCGCCGCGAACGCCTGGCACGCAAAGCCCACCGGGACACCGTCGTCGACGCCGGTGACCACCGTGACGCCGGTGCAGAAGTGGCCGAACACGCGGCGGAACCGGAGCGCGTCGACCACCTGCGGCAGGACCATGCCCTCAGTGTGCCCCACGGAGGAAGCGGTGTCCCCACACGCTGTGCGCGGTCGTCTCCCGTGCCACCCAGGTCGCAGAGTCGACGAGCAGGCCGCCGGTGCCGTACTCGATGTCGAAGCCGCTCGGCGTGCGCAGATAGAACGAGACCATGAAGTCGTTGGCGTGCCGGCCCATCGTGGCGACGAGGGGCGCCCCGTTCTTCTGGCACCGGTCGATCGCCCGGCCGACGTCGTCCAGCGCGTCCACCTCGAGCATGATGTGGACGATGCCGGTCTTCGCCGGGATCGGTGCGAACGCCACGCTGTGGTGGCGCGGGCCGCAGCCGAGGAAGCGCATCCACAGTGGACCGCCACCGGGCGGCAGCCCGATCGTCTCCGGGATCAGGCGCATCGAGTCGCGTAGTTGGAAGCCGAGCAGCCCGGTGTAGAAGTGCATCCCGGCCGCGTCGTCGTCGGCGGAGAGCACGACGTGGCCGAGGCCGCCGTCGCCGGTGACGAACCGGTTCCCGTAGTGGCTGATCGCCGGCCGGTTGTCCAGGGCGGCACCGCAGAACAGTTCCAGGGTGTTGCCGAACGGATCATCGACGCGGATCAGGTCGGCGACCCGGCGCTCTGCCAACTCCGCCGTGCTGGCCTGTTTCGTCGCCACGCCCGCCTCGTCGAGCGTGCGGGCCAGCTGCGCCAGCGACGCCGCGTCGGTCACCTCGTAGCCGCAGACGAGCAGCCGGTCGCGATCGCCGGGGACGATCACCAGGCGGGCCGGAAAGTCGTCCATCCGGAGGTACAGCGCGTCCGGGTCGGGCCCGCGTCCCTGCACCATGCCGAGCACCTTGACGCCGAACGCCCGCCACGCCTCGACGTCGGTGGCCTCGATGCGCAGGTAGCCCAGAGAGCGAATCACCGCTCGTCCCCTTCCAGGAAGTCGATGGCCAGGCGGTTGAACTCGTCGAACTTCTCCAGCTGCGCCCAGTGCCCGCAGCCGCCGAAGACGTGGAGCCGGGCGCGCCGGATGAGCTTGAGCGCCACGAGCGCACCGTCGAGCGGGTTGACCCGGTCCTCGCGACCCCAGACCAGCAGCACCTCGTTGCGCAGGTGATGCGCCTCGCGCCAGAGCATCCCGTCCTCGAACAGCTTGGGATCGCGGAAAGAGGCACCCATCGCGGCCATGGCGCGCAGCGCCGCCGGGTCGCCGGCAACGGCGAACCGCTCCTCCACCAGTTCGTCGGTGACGAGCTTCTGGTTGTACACCAACGTCCGCAGGAACGCGGCCAGCTTCTCGCGGCTCGGCCCGGGCGGCGCACCGAACTCCATCAGGCGCTTGACGCCCTCGGTCGGGTCGGCCGCGAACACGTTGAGGCTCAACCCGCCCGGTCCCATCAGCACCAGCCGGCCGGCGCGGTCGGGGTAGCGCAGGGCGAACCGGACCGCGGTACCGCCGCCCAGCGAGTTGCCGAGCAGGTGGACGCGCTCGATGCCCAGCCCGTCGAGGAGGCCGGCGAGTGCGTCGGCCGCGTGCGTGAAGTAATGGCGGACGACCGGGCCGCTGACCGACCGGCCGTAGCCCGGCTGGTCGACTGCGAGGGTACGGAACCGGTCCGCGAACACGGGCACGTTCGGCCCGAAGTTGCTCCACGCCGACGCGCCCGGCCCGCCGCCGTGCAGCATGACCAGAGGGGTGCCGCCCGCGGTGCCCGCCTCGTGGTAGTGCACCTGACCCTCGTCGACCTGCAGCGTCCGGCTGGTGGACGCGAAGTCTGGCGCGCTCACAGTAGTCATCGGACTCCTTACAGCATCGCGTCTTGGATCGGCAGGCCGAACTCGCCGCGGCCGAACATGACCAGGGCCCGCTCGGGGTCGTTGATCGCGTGCACCCGGCCGGAGTGCGCGTCGCGCCAGAACCGCTGGATCGGCGTCCCGACGGCGAGCGCCCGCCCGCCGGAGTTCTCGAAGAGCAGGTCGATCGCGTTGATCGCCTGGCCGGTGCCGCGCACCTGATCGCGGCGGATCCGCAGCCGCAGCCGCATCGGGATCTTCTCCCCCGCGGTGACATGGCCCATCAGGTCACGCATGTTGTGGTCCAGGGCGCGCCACGCGGCGTCCAGGTCGATCGCGGCCTCAGCGACGCGCACCTGAGCGAACGGGTCCTCGGCCGCCTTCACTCCGACGTACGAGGCGCGCACGCGCTCGCGCGTGTACGCCACGTGCGCCTCGTAGGCACCGTCCGCCATCCCGATGATCGGTGTCGTGATCGCGTACGAGAAGAGCGATCCGTAGGGGATCCGGTACAGCGGCGCGGGATTGCTCTGCTGCCCGGGACACAGGCACCGGGCGGTGTCGCTGAAGCTGAGCGACCGGTACTCGGGCACGAAGGCATCCTCGATGACGATGTCGTTACTCCCGGTTCCCCGTAGCCCCACGGTGTTCCAGACATCGTCAATGACGTAGTCGCCGATCGGCACCAGGAACGTCCGGAAGTCCGGCGGCCCGCCGTCTTCGCCGGGCACGATCCCGCCCAGCAGCACCCACGTGGCATGGTCGCATCCCGAGGAGAAGCTCCACTTGCCGCTGAGCCGGTACCCGCCGTCGACGGCCTTCACCTTGCCGGTCGGCGCGTACGACGAGGACATCCGCACTCCGGTGTCCTCACCCCAGACGTCGGCCTGCGCCTGGTCGGGGAAGAGCGCGAGCTGCCAGTTGTGCACGCCGATCACCGAAGCCACCCAGCCGGTGGAGCCGCACGCACCGGCGATCAGCCGCACGGCGGTCAGGAACGTCATCGGATCGGACTCGAGCCCGCCGAACCTGGCCGGCTGCAACAGCCGGAAGAATCCTGTCTCGGTGAGCGACTTGACCGACTCCGCCGACAGGACCCGGCGGTCCTCGGTCTCCTGCGCGCGTTCACGCAACACCGGAAGCAGCTCGCGAACAGCGGCGATGACCGCGTCTGGGGTGATTCCGTTCATCGGATGTCCTTCCACGACGCCTGCGCGAGCCACTATACTAGAACACGTTCTACTTGGACATGGTTCGGGATCCGGGCGGTTCCTGCTTGGCCCGCCGTTCGACCCATAACCTGTTGCAGCCGGAGCGGAGGCTCGGAATGAACGACCGCGATACCGTGCGGACCATCGATGCCGGCGAGCCACCGACCAGGTTCGCGCGCGGGTGGCACTGTCTCGGGCTCGCCGACAACTTCCGGACCGGCGGCCCGCACGCGATCGAGGCGTTCGGTACGAAGCTGGTCGTCTTCGCGGACTCCCACGGCACGCTGCACGTGCTCGACTCCTACTGCCGTCACATGGGTGGCGACCTGAGCATGGGCACGGTCAAGGGCGACGCCGTCGCCTGCCCGTTCCACGACTGGCGGTGGGGCGGCGACGGGCGCTGCGTCCAGGTCCCGTATGCCCACCGGGTACCGCCGCGGGCGCGGACCCGGGCGTGGCTGACGCACGAGGAGAACCGGCAGCTGTTCGTCTGGAACGACCCGCAGGGTGCGCCGCCACCGGCCGAGGTCACCATCCCGCGCATCGAAGGCGCGTTCTCCGACGAGTGGAGCGACTGGACCTGGGACTCGGTGCGCATCGACGGCGCGAACTGCCGCGAGGTCGTCGACAACGTCGTGGACATGGCGCACTTCTTCTACATCCACTTCGCGTTCCCGACCCGGTTCAAGAACGTCCTCGAAGGACACGTCGCCTCCCAGTACCTGGAGACGAGGGCCCGCCCGGACATGGTCGGAGCGTCCGCCTACACCGCGAGCACCGACATCACGCTGCGCTCGGACTCCTCGTACTTCGGGCCGTCCTACATGATCGACTACCTGTGGCACGACTACCACGGGTTGACCGTGGAGTCGGTGCTGATCAACTGCCACTACCCGGTGAGCCCGACGTCGTTCGTGCTCCAGTGGGGCATCATCGTCAAGCGCCTGCCCGGCCTCGACACCGAACAGGCCGACAAGGTCGCCCGGAAGATGGCCAAGGGGATCGGCGTCGGGTTCCTCCAGGACGTGGAGATCTGGAAGCACAAGAGCCGGATCGACAACCCGTTGCTGTGCGCCGAGGACGGCCCGGTCTACCAGTTGCGCCGCTGGTACGAACAGTTCTATGTGGACGTCGAGGACGTCACCGAGGACATGGTGGCGCGCTTCGAGTTCGAAGTGGACACCAGCCGTGCGATCGAGACCTGGGAGGCCGAGGTCGCCGCGAACCTGGCCCGCAGGCAGGCCGCGGAGCAGTCATGAGACCGGATACCGTCGCCGACCAGCGCTCGTATCTCGAGGGCGGGCTCCGGGAGTTGGCATGCGACGGCTGCGGTGCCCTCGTCCGGGTGCGGAAGGGCAGCCCGCAGCACACCAGCATCCAGTGGACCACCCGGGCCGTGCGCGAGTGTGCCGAGTTCACCACAAGGGTCGCACTCGGCGAGACCACGGCACTGGTCGAGACCTGCGCGACGCTGCGCGAAACCATCGACCGGGCCGTCCGGGAAGGCCGGCTGGAAGCCCACGCGGCAACGAGCCAGGCATGATCACGACGAATGTGCAGTTGCGTACCTCTCCCGGCATTCATGACGTCCGTAGCTGCACATTCCTGCCGGTGCGCGGGGCGGTGCCGTGACTGCGCGGCGGCCGTACCACCGGATCCGGATCGCCGACGTCGTCACCGAGACAGCCGACGCGCTCTCGCTGGTGCTGGAGGTGCCACCGGAACTGGCTGCCGAGTTCGCCTACCGGCCCGGGCAGTTTCTCACCGTGCGGGTCCCGCACGAGACCGGGGCGTCGGTCGCCCGGTGCTACTCGCTGTCCAGCGCACCACGGATCGACGACCACCTGAAGATCACCGTCAAGCGGGTGGCCGACGGGCACGCGTCCAACTGGATCTGCGACCACGTCACACCGGGCGCCATCCTGGAGGTGCTCCCGCCGGCCGGTCTGTTCACCCCGAACGCGCTCGACGGCGACCTGCTGCTGCTGGCCGCCGGGAGCGGCATCACCCCGGTGATGTCCATCCTCAAGTCGGCGCTGGCCGAGGGGAACGGCCGGATCGCCCTCGTCTACGCCAACCGCGACGCCGACTCGGTGATCTTCGCGGCCGAGTTGCGACGGCTCGAATCCCTGCACCCGGACCGTCTCGAGGTTCACCACTGGCTCGATGCGGCGCAGGGGCCGCCGACCGTGACCGGGTTGAGTCCGTTGTTGCGGCCGTATGCGGATCGCGACGTCTTCATCTGCGGCCCCGAAGCGTTCCTCGCAATGGTCCGCGATGCGCTCACGGACCTGGTGGTCCCCAGCCGGCGCATCCACGTCGAGCGGTTCTCGTCGTTGCTGGACAACCCCTTCGAGCCGGAGCCGGAAGACGGTGAGCGCACCGCCACCGCCGAGGTGGAGCTCGACGGGCAGACCCACCGCCTTCCGTGGCCGGCGAAGACGCGCCTGCTCGACCTGCTCATCGAGGCGGGGCTCAACCCGCCGTTCTCCTGCCGTCAAGGGATCTGCGGCGCGTGCGCCTGCCGGATCGTGCGGGGTGAGGTCGAGCTGCTGAACAACGAGGTGCTGGAGGACGAGGACTTCGCCGAGGGGTACACGCTCGCGTGCCAGGCGCTACCCGTCACCGATTCGGTGAGCGTCACGTACTCGTGAAA
>Ga0307415_100001833_pt1 | contig 10420 bp, 7 predicted proteins | sample DK1Cmetagenome_FD_204524 | JGI IMG/M metagenome (GOLD analysis project Ga0307415, IMG submission 204524) | Maize rhizosphere microbial communities from greenhouse at UC Davis, California, United States - DK15-C-2 | ecosystem: Host-associated > Plants > Roots > Rhizosphere > Soil | place: USA...
TGCCAACGTCACCGAAAAGGGCGAGTATCGCGCGGCCTGCGCAAGCCAAGGCCTGATCTTCGTGGCGCCCGACACCAGTCCGCGCGGCGACGACGTCCCCGATGCCGAGGGCTATGATTTCGGGCAGGGCGCGGGCTTCTACGTCGATGCCACCGAACAGCCCTGGGCTCAGCATTACCGCATGTGGAGCTACGTGACCGAAGAGCTTCCAGCGCTCGTCGCGGCCGAATTCCCCATCGACATCGGGCGGCAGGGCATCACCGGCCATTCGATGGGCGGCCACGGCGCGCTGACCGTCGCGCTCAACTTTCCGGACCGTTTCCGGACTGTCTCCGCTTTCGCGCCGATCGTCGCGCCGGGGCAGGTGCCGTGGGGACAGCAGGCGCTGACCGGCTATCTCGGCAACGACCGTGCCGGTTGGCGGCGGCATGACGCGGTCGCGTTGATCGAAGACGGTGCGCGTCTGCCCGATCTGCTGGTCGACGTCGGCGATGCGGACCCGTTCATCGAAAAGGAATTGCGGCCCGAGCTTCTCGAACGAGCATGCGCGGCGGCCGGAATCCCGCTGACGCTCCGCCGCCAGCCGGGCTACGACCATAGCTATTATTTCATCTCGACGTTCATGGCCGAGCACCTCGGCTGGCACGCGGAGAAATTGCTGAAGGATTAGCCGATGAGGATCAGTCGCCGCGCTTTCATCCAGACTGCGGCGGCGATGGGCGCGTCGCTGGCCTGGGGCGGAGAGGCCCGCGCTTCCATGGTCAAATGGACCGAGAAGCGCGACCTCTATCCGGAAGGCGTTGCGTCGGGCGATCCCGATCCCAACAGCGTGATCCTGTGGACGCGTCGGCCATTCGGCGAGCCCAGACGCCATGTCCTCACCGTCGAAGTCGCCGAGGACGACACGTTCCGCCGCGTCGTGGCGCAGGCAAAGGCGCCGGTCCTCGCTTCGGCGGACTGGACGACGCGCGTCCTGGTCGGGGGGCTCAAGCCCGCACATGTCTACTGGTATCGCTTCACCGATGCCAAAGGTAACGGCAGCCGTATCGGCCGGACGATCACGGCGCCCGCGGCGGACGATCCGCGTCCCGTCAATTTCGCCTTCGTCAGCTGCCAGAGCGTCAACGAGGGCAAGCTCAACGCCTACCGCCGGATGATCTTCGAGGATGAGCACGCTGCGCCCGAAGAGCAGCTCGGCTTCGTCCATCACCTGGGCGACTTCATCTACGAGGTCGTCGAATATCCCGACGAAGTGAAGACCCGTTATGACCGCACGATCTACGAAGTCGCGCGAATCCCGGACGGGGGGAAGAGCGGCAACCTTCATTACCCGCTGACGGTCGACGGCTATCGCGCCGTCTACCGCGGCTACCTCGCCGATCCCGACCTGCAGGATGCTCGCGCCCGCTGGCCGTTCGTCGCCATGTGGGACAATCACGAATTCTCCTGGCAGGGGTGGCAGAGCATCCAGCAGGCGGGCGGCCCGCCGCGGCCGGGGCAGAGCATCAAGGTCGCCGCCAACCAGGCCTGGTTCGAATATATGCCAGCGCGCGTGAAGGCGCCGAGCGGAACCTTCGAGACCTTCGGCCCGCCGCCGGTGAAGGACGTCAAGATCGAGAAATGGGATGCGAACGGGCTGGGTGACGAGCCCAATAACCTCAAGGCGATCAACAGCCTGATCGCCTACCGCGCGCTCCGCTACGGGAAGCACCTCGACCTCATCATCACCGACCAGCACAGTTATCGCAGCCCCGATCCATTCAGCGACCACTCGCTCGGCAGGCTCGGCGACTGGAAGGACTACAACGGCATGTTCCCCGACGACGCGATGCAGATCCTCGACGGGGGACGCGCGTTCAGCGGCGGCAATCCGCCCGCCGAGATCCGCTTCCAGGAGCAGAGCATCCCGAACCCCCAGCGCAACGCGCCCCCACAGACGATCCTCGGTGCGACGCAGAAGGCGTGGTTCAAGGACAAGCTGCGGAAATCGACTGCGACTTGGAAGATCTGGGGCTGCTCGCTCGGCTGCCTCGACTGGCGCGCCGACCCTGAGAACCTGCCGGCGGGGCTCACCAAGAAGCCGTGGCCGAAAGGCCGCTTCGCCAACCTCGGCGGCGGCGATCACGGCAGCGCCTGGGTGGAGCGGAAGGAAATCTACGAACTGGTCCGCGACGCGAAGATCACCGGCTTCGCGATCGTCTCGGGCGACCGCCACAGCTTCTGGGCCGGCTATGCAGCCGCGGAATTGCCGCCGGGCAATTTCGAGCCGGTCGGCCTGAGCTTCGTCGGCGCCTCGCTCGCCAGCCCCGGGGTGATGGAGGCCTATGAGCATAGGCTGGCCAAGGACCTTCCGCTGCGGCCCCTGTACCTCGCCGATCGCCCCGGTGGCGCGAAACCGGACTGGACGTTCAACATGCTGCTCAAGCACGGCGTCCGCTCTTGCCTCGACTATGCCAGGAACTTCGACCTCGAGCAGGCGCGGAAGCTTTCGAACCCGGCGCTCTCGCCGCACCTCGAATTCGTCGATATGGGCGGGCACGGTTATGCGAAGGTCCGGCTCAGCGGCGATGAAATGCGGACCGAATTCGTCTGCATCCCGCGCCCGATCACGCGCTCCGAGCGCCCGGACGGCGGCCCGCTTCGCTACCGCGTTGTGCACACTGCGCCGCTGTGGCGGGTCGGCGAGCATCCCCTGCTCGAGCAGCAAGTCCTCGAAGGCGACATCGGCCTGTCAAGCTAGGGCCATTTGGTGAGCCTCGGCTTCGCGGCGCTGAGCGTCGTCACCGCGCTCGCCGTTGGCTTGTTGATCGGGATCGAGCGCGGCTTTGACCTTCGCGCACTCCGTGCCGGAACGCGGGTTGCCGGCGTCCGGACGTTCACGCTGCTGGGCCTCGCTTCCGGCCTCGCCGGCCTGGCCGGACGTTTTGGTCAGCCCTTCGCTGCCGGCGCGCTCGTCGCCGGCGCGGTCGCGGTGCTCGCGATCGGTTACGCCAACCGGCCGGGCCTCAAGCGAAAGCCCGACGCGACAACCCCGGTCGCGGCGCTGACGACGGTCGGTCTCGGCTTCATCGCCGGCTTCGGGCAGCCCGGCTTCTCCATTGCCGGCGCCGCGGTCGTGACGCTGCTGCTCGCGCTCAAGGCCGAGCTTCACGGGCTGCTCGACAAGCTCGATGAAGAGGATGTGAAGGCGCTTGCGCGCTACGCTGTGATCGCGGGCGCAGTCCTCCCGTTCCTGCCAAGCGGAGCTTACGGCCCGCTCGGCGCTTGGAACCCGCAGAGGTTGTGGCTGGTGGTGGTGCTGGTCACCGGCTTCTCGTTCCTCGGCTACGTCGCCAACCGCATGTTCGGCGAACGCCACGGGACGATTGCGACCGCCTTGATCGGCGGCGCCTACAGCTCCACCGCGGTCACCCAGTCGCTCGCGCAGCGGCTCGGCAGCGAGGGCAAGGTCGGTGCGGAAAATGCGGGCATCGCGCTTGCGACGGCGGTCATGTACCTGCGCGTGCCCCTGCTCATGGCGTTCTTCGCGACCCGCGCGCTCCCGGCGATCGCGCTCTTGCTGTTGCCCGCAATCACGGTCGCATGGGCTGCTGGCTTCTGGCTGTATCGCCAGGCGCCGAAGTCCGATGCTCCGACGGCGCCCGGCAATCCGATCGCCGTCGTGCCGGCGCTCGGTTTCGCGGCATTCGTCGCGGCCGCAGCGGTCGTTGCCGCCTGGGCCGAAGGGCGGTTCGGGCAGAGCGGAATTGCCGTCCTTCTGCTGATCATCGGGAGCATGAGCGTCGACACTGCGATCATCACGCTTGGCGGCCTGCCGGGCGGGGCGATCACGCCACTGCTCGCCGCGATCGCAGTCGCCGGCACGATCATCGTCAACATGGCGGTCAAGATCGGGATCACACTGGTTTACGCGGGGCGCAAGGGGCTTCCCGCAGCGTTGGCGATGAGCGCGAGCATCATCGTGCTCGCCGGATCGATCGCGCTCGCCTGGATGCGTTTGTGATGCACCGCAACATCTGCAATTAGCGCGGGGATGGCCGACCGCATCTCGACGCTGGTGATGTTCGGCGCGACCGGCGACCTCGCCCGGCGCATGCTGCTCCCGTCATTATACGGCCTCGATTCCGACGGGCTGCTGCCCGACAACCTTCGCATCATCGGTACTGCGCGCACCGAGCTCGACGATGCCGGTTTCCGCGAGCGCGGGAATTCCGCGCTGCAGGAGCATCTCCCGGAAGATTTCTACGCCGCCGGCATCGCCGAGCGGTTCCTCTCGCGGCTTCATTATGTGCCGCTCGACATCACCCAGCCCGCCGGCTTCGAGGGATTGGCGAAAGCCATCGGCGATCCGTGCCACGGCGTGGCGATCTTCCTTTCCACCGCGCCGTCGCTGTTCAAGCCGACCATCGACGGCCTCGCCGCGGCCGGCCTCGCCTGCCCGACGGTGCGCATGGCGTTGGAAAAGCCCCTCGGCACCGACCTCGAATCCAGCCGCGAGATCAACGATGCGGTCGCAGCCCACTTTCCCGAGGACCGTACCTTCCGGATCGACCATTATCTCGGCAAGGAGACGGTCCAGAATCTGATCGCGCTGCGCTTCGCCAACCTGATGTTCGAGCCGCTGTGGAACTCGACCCACATCGACCATGTCCAGATTACCGTCGCCGAGACGGTCGGGCTTGAGGGCCGCGGCGATTACTACGACGGCGCGGGCGCGCTGCGCGACATGGTGCAGAACCACATGCTGCAGCTGCTCGCATTGGTCGCGATGGAGCCGCCGAGCGACTTCAACGCGACCGCGGTGCGCGATGAGAAGGTGAAGGTGCTGCGCGCGCTTCGCCCGATCGGCGCGGCGGATGCGGAACTGGCGACCGTCACCGGCCAATATGCACGCGGCGCGATCGATGGCGAGCCGGTGCCCGGCTACGACGAAGAGATTGGGCGCGACAGCGCGACGGAGACCTTCGTCGCCTTGAAGGCGCATATCGACAACTGGCGCTGGAAAGGGGTCCCCTTCTATCTTCGCACCGGCAAGCGCATGCCGATGCGCGACACTGAGATCTTCATCCAGTTCAAGGACGTGCCCTATTCGATCTTCGCATCGCGCGGAGCGACGACCCGGCCAAACAAGCTGGTCATCGGCCTCCAGCCGGAGGAGACGATCAGCCTCCACCTGATGGCCAAGGCGCCGGGCCTCGACCGGCAGGGGGTGCGCCTGCGCGAGATCCCGCTCGACATCGGCCTCGCCAACGCCTTCAGCGAATACCGCCGCCGGATCGCCTACGAGCGGCTGCTGCTCGACCTGATCGAGGGCGACCCGACCCTGTTCGTCCGCCGGGACGAAGTCGAAGCGCAATGGGCGTGGATCGATCGCATCCGCGCCGCCTGGGCCGAGAAGGGGATGAGCCCGAAGCCCTATCCAGCGGGGACCTGGGGTCCGTCGGCCGCAATCGCGCTGACCGAGCGCGACGGCATCAGCTGGAACGAATAGGCTGTGCCTATTGGGGCACTTCGACGTGCCCGCCGAAGCCGAACCGCATCGCCGACAACAATTTGTCCGCAAAACTATGATCCATCCGGCTGCGGTATCGGGCGAACAGAGCGGCGGCGAGCACGTTCGCGGGGATCGCCTCCTCCATCGCTGCATCCATCGTCCACTGGCCCTCGCCGCTGTCCGCCACGGTTCCCGAAAACCCCTCGAGGCCAGGATCGCGGGCGAGCCCCAGCGCGCACAGGTCGAGCAGCCATGACGAGATGACCGATCCCCGCCGCCACACCTCGGCTATGTCGGGCAGGTTGAGCTCGAACCGCTCCTCCTCCGGCAGCCGCGGGTTCGCCCGGCCTTTGAGGATGTCGAAGCCCTCGGCGTAGGCCTGCATCAGGCCATATTCGATGCCGTTGTGGACCATCTTGACGAAATGGCCGGCGCCCGCAGGGCCGGCGTGGATATAGCCGCGCTCGGCCCGATCGTCGGTGCCTGAACGGTTGGCGGTGCGAGGGATCGTTCCCAATCCCGGCGCGAGGGTGTTGAAGATGGGATCGAGCATTTCCACGATCTCGCGGTCACCGCCGATCATCAGGCAATAACCCCGTTCCAGCCCCCAGACGCCCCCGGAGGTTCCGACATCGACATAGTGGATGCCGCGCTCGGCACATTCCCGGGCTCGGCGGACATCGTCCTTGAAGAAGCTGTTGCCGCCGTCGATCACCACGTCGCCGGCCTGCGCGATCGTCCGCAGCGCCGTGACAGTATCCTCTGTCGGCGCGCCAGCCGGAACCATCACCCAGAATATGCGCGGACCCTGCAGCTTCGACGCGGCGTCTTCGAGGGAATTGGCGGCGATGATGCCTTCGCGTGTCAGTTGGCGCACATTCTCCGGATCGCGGTCGAACCCGACGACCTCATGGCCGCTGCCGATCAGCCTGCGGGAGATGTTCGCGCCCATGCGTCCGAGGCCGATCACTGCAATCCGCATCCGGCTGGCATCCTTGTGATGCATCTGTGGTGACCCCAACGGGACTCGAACCCGTGTTTTCGCCGTGAAAGGGCGACGTCCTAGACCGCTAGACGATGGGGCCGCTCCGAGAAGCCGCCCGCCGTTAGGCGAGGGGTTTTGCAGCGTCAAGCAAGCGCCGCGTCCTCGAGGTGCATCTCGGCGGCATTGCCGCCGTTCCACTCGTCGCGCTTGATCGTCCCGGCCAGCCACCAGCGGACGTCGCCGGATGAGGAGAGCAGCGCCTGGCCGAGCTCGGTCGCGGCGCTTCGGAAGGCGATCCACTTGAAGCTCTTGCCGTCGTCGCCGCAGCCGAGGCCGCGCACATGGCCGTCGCCGACAATCCCGGTCTTGAGTAGCCGCACCGGTCCCGCGGCGACCCGCGGGCTGGGCCATCCGGCGCCATAGGGTCCGGCGGCATCGAGCGCGTCGCACAAGGCGCCGGCGACCCCGCCTGGCGCGAGCAGGGCGTCGAGCAGCAGCGCCCGGTCGCTGCGCGCTTTCTCGACATCGGCCGCCAGCCGCTCGTCGATGAATTCGCGGAAGGCCTCGAGCCCACCCGGCGGCAAGGTGAGGCCAGCGGCCATCGCATGGCCGCCGCCGGCGATGAGCAAGCCGCTGTCCTTGGCGGCGAGCACGGCAGCGCCGAGATCGACCCCGGAGATTGACCGCCCCGAGCCCTTGCCGGTCCCGTCCTCGGTCTCGGCGATGACGATCGCCGGTCGCCCGAAGCGCTCTTTGATTCTTCCGGCGACGATGCCGATCACACCCTGGTGCCAGCCGGCGCTCATCACGGTGATTACCGGCGAATCCGCCTGCGCTTTCGCTTGTTCTTCGGCCTGTTCGCAGACTAGCATTTCGATCGCGCGCCGCTCTTCGTTGAGGCGGTCGAGCTCGGCGGCGATCCCGCGCGCTTCCTCGGGATCGGTCGAGGTCAGCAGGCGAACCCCGAGGTCGGATTTGCCGACGCGGCCGCCGGCGTTGATCCGCGGGCCCAGCGCGAAGCCGAGGTCGCGGCAGCTTGGTGCCTTCACGAGCCGTGCTGCCTCGGCCAAGGCGCCGAGCCCAATGTTCTGCCGCGCCGCCATCACCCGAAGTCCCTGCGTCACGAACGCGCGGTTGAGGCTCTTGAGGCGCGCAACGTCGGCGACAGTTCCAAGCGCGACGAGGTCGAGCAGGTCGATGATCTTGGGTTCTTCCAGCGCCTCGAAGGCACCGCGCCCGCGCAGCTCACGCAGCAGTGCGACGCCGAGCAGGAAGGCCATGCCGACGGCGGCGAGGTGGCCGTGTGCGGCGCCGTCCTCGCTCTCGTCGAGCCGGTTGGGGTTGATCAGCGCAAAAGCCACCGGCAGCAGGCTCGCGCACTGGTGGTGATCGACGACGATCACGTCGAGCCCGGCCGCCTTGGCTTCCTCGATCGCGTCGAACGCCTGCGCGCCGCAGTCGACGCACACCGCGACACTCGCGCCTTTTGTCTTGAGTTCGACCAGCGCTTTTCCCGATGGGCCGTAGCCTTCCATCAGGCGATCCGGGATATAGACCATCGGCTTTGCCCCGAGCCGCCGCAGCAGCAACACCAACAGCGCTGCGCTGGTCGCGCCGTCGACGTCATAATCGCCGAAGATGGCGATCGCCTCGCCCCGCTGGACCGCGTCGGCGAGCCGCGTGGCACCCTTGTCCATGTCCTGGAAGCAGCTCGGGTCGGGCAGGAAATCGCGGATCCGGGGCTCGCGGTGACGCGCAAGATCCTCGCGGGCGACGCCACGGGCGAGCAGCAGCTCGTCGACCAGCGCGTCCATGCCCAGCCCGGCATCGGGCGGCCGCCGCCAGCGCCACGGCTGGCCGGTCACCGATCGGTCGATGTTGAGCGCCGCATCCATCGCGGCGAACCTATGGCGCGCCGATTCGCGGGTCTAGAGTCCGCGGTGCTTAAGGTCGTGATATTCTGTGGATACCCGGCGGACGGTCCCGGTGCTCGCCCGCATCACCACGCTTTCAGTCGAGACGTACCTGGCGCGCCGATGGACGCCCTTCAGCAGCGACCCGTCGGTGACCCCAGTCGCCGCGAATATGCAGTCGCCACTCGCCATGTCCTGAAGCGTGTAGACGCGGTCCAGGTCCTCGATCCCCCATCGGTGCGCACGCGCCACTTCGTCGTCGTTGCGGAACAGCAGCTGGCCCTGCATTTGCCCGCCGACGCAGCGCAACGCCGCCGCCGCCAGTACGCCCTCGGGCGCGCCGCCGCTTCCCATGTAGATGTCGATGCCGGTCTCGGGGTCGGCGGTTGCGATCACGCCGGCGACGTCTCCGTCCGGGATCAGCTTGATGCCGCAGCCCAGCTCCCGAAGCTCGGCGATGATCCCAGCGTGCCGGTCGCGCTCGAGCACGCAGGCGATGATTTCCCTCGGTTCCACGCCCTTGGCCGCGGCAAGCGCGCGGACATTGTCGGCCGGCGATTTGCGAAGATCGATCGTGCCTTCGGGATAGCCGGGGCCGATCGCCAGCTTCTGCATGTAGACGTCGGGCGCGTTGAGCAGGCAGCCGTTCTCAGCAATGGCGAGGACCGCGAGCGCGTTCGGCCCGGCACTCGCGGTCAGCGTCGTGCCTTCCAGCGGATCGAGCGCAATGTCGATCTTGGGGCCGTCGTCCTGCGCCGATCCGACCTTCTCGCCGATGTAGAGCATCGGCGCTTCGTCGCGCTCGCCCTCGCCGATCACGACCGTCCCGTCCATCGGCAGCTCGTTCAATGCGGCACGCATCGCTTCGACCGCGGCGGCGTCGGCGGAGTCATTGTCGCCCCGGCCGATCCAGGCGGACGCGGCGATCGCGGCGGCTTCGGTGACCCGCACCATTTCGAGGACGAGGACTCGGTCGAGGACCTGGCTGCCGGCAGCGCGGTTCATGGTGATGGAAACTCCGAATGGAAACTGGTCGCGGGCAGGCGATAAGGGTCCTAGTCCGCCTCGTCCACCGTGTGCTGCAACAGTTCCGAGCGCACGCGGACCGCGCGCGCCGCGACCGTCGTTTCAAGCAGAAAGACGGCGAATCCACCGCCGATGGTCAGCATCGAAGCGATGAACAGCCAGGCGATCTCCGTCCCAAGCCTGGTGCGCACCAGGTTTGCCCCGAACAGCAAAACGACCACCAGGCAGGTGAGGATCGCCGACGAGACCGACAATCCGGTTGCCCAGCTGATCAGCCGCATCCGGCGGTCGAGGATCCTGAGGTCGGCGATCCAGCGCTCGTGTTCGGCTCCGCGGCTGGCGAGCAGCCGCGGCTCGATCTGCCGCGACCGGTCGACAATCCGCGACAGCCGCGAAGCGAGCACGTTGAGGAACGCTCCGATGCCGCTCAGCAGGAACACCGGCGCAAGCGCCAGCCGCACGATCTCCGCGACGGTGTTGACCGAAAGGTTCGGCGCGCTTTCGAACATCCGCCGCTTCTAGGCGGCTTCGTCCCGTTCGCAACTCGCGACCTCGAGCAGCATCATTCCGTTGACGACGAAGCTTGCCGCCAGGATCCACGCGAAGCTCGCGACCAGCTCCCGCGTCGGCCCGAACAGGCTGATAACGATGGTCGAGATCGACAGGCCGGCGATGAGCAGCACGCCCAACAGGAAATCCAGCCCGGCGGAGATCGCGGTCCACCGCCGCACGCTGCCCCGCGTTTCGGTCAATGCTCCGACCAGAATCAGGCTTCGGACCAATAGCCAGCCGACGATCGGCACCACGCGCGGGAAGAAATGGGTCTCCGGGTCGACGATGAACAGCAGTCCCGCGAGCGCGGTGACGATCCCCGCCGCCATTGCGAACGGGCGGGCTTCGCGCCTCACGGACCCGGCGACCGTCTCGATCAACCCGGCGGCGACCAAAAGTCCGCCGATCATGTCCGAGGAAATGGTCTTGCCGGCGGGAAGCAAGGCGGCG
>Ga0307415_100001836_pt1 | contig 10411 bp, 9 predicted proteins | sample DK1Cmetagenome_FD_204524 | JGI IMG/M metagenome (GOLD analysis project Ga0307415, IMG submission 204524) | Maize rhizosphere microbial communities from greenhouse at UC Davis, California, United States - DK15-C-2 | ecosystem: Host-associated > Plants > Roots > Rhizosphere > Soil | place: USA...
CGCGACGAGCGCGGCGAGAGTGTCGCGCCGGTTCACGCGATCACGACGGCTGGCTCGAGCCCGGCACGCCGGCCCGCTAGAGCATCTCCAGCGCGAGCGCGGTCGCCTCGCCGCCGCCGATGCAGAGCGCCGCAACGCCCCTTTTCTTGCCGTTCTTCTTCAGGGCACCGAGCAGCGTGACGACGATGCGGGCGCCGCTGGCGCCGATCGGATGGCCGAGCGCGACGGCGCCGCCGTGCACGTTGACGATGTCGTGCGGGAGCTTGAACTCGGTCATCGCCGCCATCGTCACCGCGGCGAACGCCTCGTTGACCTCCCAGAGATCGACGTCCTTCGCGCTCCAGCCGGTCTTCTCGAGGAGCTTCTGGATCGCGCCGACCGGCGCCGTCGTGAACCAGTTCGGCGCCTGCGCGTGGACGCTGTGAACGACGATGCGGGCGATCGGCTTGCTGCCGAGCCGCGCCGCGGTCGACTCGCGCATCAGGACGAGCGCCGCGGCGCCGTCGGAGATGCTCGACGACGTCGCCGCGGTGATCGTGCCGTCCTTCTTGAACGCGGGCTTCAGGCCCGGGATCTTGTCGAGCTTGGCCTTGAACGGCTGCTCGTCGAACTTCACCACCGTTTCGCCCGACTTGCCGGGGATCGAGACCGGTGCGATCTCCCAGGCGAAGCTGCCGTCCTCGTTGGCCTTCTTCGACCGCTCGGTCGAGCTGATCGCGAACTGGTCCATCGCCTCGCGCGTGAAGCTGTACTTGGCGACGCACTCCTCGGCGAAGACGCCCATCGCGCGGCCGCGCTCGTAGGCATCCTCGAGCCCGTCGATCGCCATGTGGTCGAACATCTGCGTCGCGCCGTAGCGCACGCCCTTCCTCGCGAAGACCAGGTGCGGCGCGTTGGTCATGCTCTCCATGCCGCCGGCGACGACGATCTCCGCGCTCTCGGCCTTGAGCATGTCGTTGGCGAACATCATCGCCCGCATCCCCGAGCCGCACATCTTCGACAGCGTCACCGCGCCCGCCGACTGCGGCAGGCCGGCGCCGAGCGCGGCCTGGCGCGCCGGTGCCTGGCCCTGGCCGGCCATCAGGCAGTTGCCCATCAGCACCTCGTCGACGGCGTCGCCGGTGATGCCGGCGCGCTCGACCGCCGCCTTGATCGCGACGCTGCCGAGCTGGTGCGCGGCGAGCGCGCTGAAGTCGCCGAGCATGCCGCCGATCGGCGTGCGCGCGGCGGAGACGATGACGATCGATTCGGCCATGGAAAGCTCCTCTCGTGGGTCAAGCGGACGTCGGCGACGGCGCGGCGCGCTGCCGCCGCGCCTCGAAGCGCTTCTGCGCTTCGTAAGGGAAGACATCATGCACGTAGCCGGCCAGGATTTCCTGCTTGTGGCCTTGCCAGAATGCCGGGTCGAGCAGGTCGGCGTGGTGCGCCAGGAAGACCTCGCGCACGGCCGGATTGCCGAGCAGGAAGGGCGCGAAGGTCTCGGGGAAGACGTCCTTCGGGCCGACCTTGTACCAGACGTCGCCCGAGAGCTCTTCTTCCTCGTTGCGTGCCTCGGGGATCTTCCTGAAGCTGCAGTCGGTCAGGTATTCGATCTCGTCGTAGTCGTAGAAGACGACCTTGCCGTGGCGGGTGACGCCGAAGTTCTTCCACAGCATGTCGCCCGGGAAGATGTTGGCGCGCACCAGGTCCTTGATCGCGTTGCCGTACTCGACGACGACCGCCGCGATCTGCTCGGGCGTCGCCTCCTGCAGGTAGATGTTGAGCGGGATCATGCGCCGCTCGATGTAGACGTGCCGGATCACGAGCACCTCGCGCTCCTCCTCGAGCAGGCTCGGGCAATGGTGGCGCAGCTCGGCGAGGAGCTCGTCGTCGAGGCGCGCGAGCGGCAGCGCGACGTCGCTGTACTCGAGCGTGTCGGCCATGCGGCCGACCCGGTCGTGGCGCTTGACGAGCAGGTACTTGCCCTGGATCTGCTCGCGCGTCGTCTCCTTGGGCGGCGGGTAGAAGTCCTTGATCACCTTGAAGACGTAAGGAAAGCTCGGCAGGTCGAAGACCAGCATCACCATGCCCTTGATGCCTGGGGCGATGCGGAACTTGTCCGACGAGTGCCGCATGTGCATCAGCAGGTCGCGATAGAACAGGCTCTTGCCCTGCTTCTGCAGGCCGAGCGCGCTGTAGAGCTCGGAGCTCGGCTTTCTGGGCATCAGCGAGCGCAGGAACTGGACGTACGCGGACGGCACCTCCATCGTCACCATGAAGTAGGCCCGCGCGAAGCTGAAGACGAGCTCGAGGTCGTCCTCGCCGAACAGCGCCGCGTCGATGATGAGGCCGCCGCGCTCGCCGTGCAGGATCGGCAGCGCGAACGGCGTCTCGCTGAAGCCGTTGATGATCTTGCCGACGACGTAGGCGCCCTTGTTGCGGAAGAACAGCGACGACAGCACCTGGATCTGGAAGTTCGCCTGCATGCGGAACTCGCCGAGCTGATCGTCGATCGCCGCCATCACGGCGGCGACGTCGCGGCCGAGGTCCTCGAAGTCGCGCTCGAGCTGGAAGTTGGTGACGACGCGGTGCCAGGTCTCGACCAGCGTCTCCCGCGTCGGGTAGTAGGCGCGGTAGGTCGGCAGCGCCGCCGGCTCGTCGTTCTCGAGGTGGTCGGTCGAGACCGCCGAGCGGACGAAGATGAAGTCGTTGTGGAAATAGCTGCGGTGCAGGATCTTGGTCGTCACCGAGTTGAAGAAAGTCTCGGCGCACTCGGGCTGGTAGTGGTTGATGAGCAGGCCGATGTAGTGCAGCTTGACCTGCTGCCAGACCTCCATCGGCAGCGTCGCCGCCGCGAACTCGCTCTGCAGCCGCTCGGTCGCCTCCTCGACGCGCTTGTCGTAGTACTCGATCCGCTGCGCTTGCGCGCGCTGCTGGCCGTGCCAGTCGGCGGCCTCGAAGCGCGCCTTCGCCGCGGTGCTCGCCTGGCGGAACAGCCGGTAGTGGCGATCGAAGCCGTCGAGCATCGCGCGCGCGATCGCGAACGCGCGCGCGTCGGTCAGCGCGGCCGGGAATGCAGGCGCGCCGGTCACGCCACCCCCCAGACGCTTCGCGTCGGCTCCCCGAGGGCGCGCAAGCGCCTTCGGAACAGCCTGGCGGCGCTCATGCCTTCGCCCTCGCCCGGGCGCGCAGGATCTGCCGCGCCGCGGCCTCCTGGGCGACGACCTCGTCGAGCGTCGCGCGCAGTTCGGCGAGGCGCGCCTCGAGCTGGGCGCGCTGACGCGCGAGGACGTCGACGAAGCGGCGCAGCTGTGCGTCGCTGCCCTTGCGCGTCTCGTACATGTCGACCAGCTCCTTGACCTCGGCCAGCTTCAGGCCGAGCCGCTTGCCGCGCAGCGTCAGCGTCAGCCGCGCCCGGTCGCGCGCGGTGTAGACGCGGTTCTTGCCGGCGCGCGCCGGCTGCAGCAGGCCGCAATCCTCGTAGAAGCGGATCGCCCGCGTCGTCAGGCCGAACTCGCGCGCGAGCTCGCCGATCGAGAACGTCGGCGCCGGCGGCGCGGCCGCTGCGATGCGGGGGCTTGCGGAGCGCGAAGCGACGGCACGCGGCATGAGGAACTAAACTCCGACTTGACGTTTACGTAAAGTGCAGGAAGTTTAAAGCGAAGGAACGCGTGCCGATGAACGCTCTCGAGAGCCAGCTCGACTACTGCCTCGGCACGGCGACCCCCGAGCCCGGCCGCGCGGTCGAGGCCGCGCCCGGCGTGCTCTGGGCGCGCATGACGCTGCCGTTCGCGCTCAATCACATCAACGTCTGGCTGCTGCGCGACGTCATGGCAGCCGGGCCGGGCGCGCCGGCGCGGGAAGGCTGGAGCATCGTCGACTGCGGCATCGACAACGCGGCGACGCGCGCCGCCTGGGAAGAGCTGTTCGCGACCGCGCTCGGCGGGCTGCCGGTGCTGCGCGTCATCGTCACCCACATGCACCCCGACCACATCGGCTGCGCGCACTGGCTGTGCGAGCGCTGGGACGCGCGGCTCTGGATCAGCGCCACCGACTACGGCATCGCCAGGATGGCGACGCGCGCGAGCGCCGGCTTCGGCGGGCCGCTCTCGGCGGCGTTCATGGCGCAGCACGGCATGGCCGCCGACCGCGAGAAGGTCGGCGGCGTCGCCGCGCGCAGCAATTACTACAAGAGCCTCGTCCCCGACGTGCCGGCGGCGTACCGGCGCCTGCTCGGCGGCGGCCGCGTCGCCGTCGGCAGCGGCGCGGCGCGCGCCGACTGGACCTGCCACGCCGGCTACGGCCATGCGCCCGAGCACATCGCCCTCCACAACGAGAGCGCGCGCATCCTGATCAGCGGCGACATGGTGCTGCCGCGCATCTCGACCAACGTCAGCGTCATCGACGTCGAGCCCGAGGCCGATCCGCTGACGCTGTATCTCGACTCCATCGAGAAGATGCGTGCGATCGACGCCGGCGTCCTCGTCCTGCCGTCGCACGGGCTGCCCTTCAAGGGCCTGCACACGCGCATCGACCAGCTGCAGGCGCACCACGCCGAGCGCTTCGTCGAAACGCTCGAGGCCTGCGCGGCGGCGCCGCAGAGCGCGTTCGAGCTCGTCCCGGTGCTCTTCAAGCGCCCGCTCGACCTCCACCAGATGACCTTCGCGATCGGCGAGTCGATCGCGCACCTGCACGCGCTCTGGTACAGAGGCAAGCTGGAGCGCTCGATCGGCGACGACGGGGTGATCCGCTTCCGGACAGTCTGAGCTCCTCCAGCGACGCGCGGACGCGGACCCCTCGATACGAGAGAGCGACGCACGGCCGGCGAGCGGCGGGTCGCTCATTCGCTCGCCGCATGATGTTCTGCGATGCGCAACCCGCGCCGGACCTCCCGGTAGTCGGGAAGGATCGACTCGACGATCCTCCAGAAGCGGGGACTGTGGTTCATCTCGCGCAGATGCGCGAGCTCGTGGACGACGACGTAGTCGATCGTCGCCGGCGGCTGCTCGATGAGCCGCCAGTGCAGGCGCACCGAGCCGTTGGCGTTGGCGCTGCCCCAGCGCGTCGTCGCCGACGACAGCGACAGGCGCCGGACGCGGACGCCGAGCCGCTCCGCGAAGTGCGCGACCCGCCCGGCGAAGACGCGGCGCGCCTCGCGCTGCAGCCAGCCCTGCACCGCGTCGCGGATGCGCTCGGACGAGGCATCGCGGGGCAAGCCGACGACGAGGCGCCGCGCCGCTGCCGGGGCAGCGTCCTCGAGGCGTGCCGCACCGTCGACGGCGAGCACGCACGGCGGTGCGAGGACGATCGTGAGCTTGTCGCCGAGGTAGTCGATCGCCGCCCCGTCGCGCCAGACGACCTGCGCCGCTGCGGCGCGCGCGGCACGCTGGCGCTGCTCGGCGAGGCGGGCGACGATCCAGGCGCGCTTCTCGTGCACGGCGGCCTCGATCTCGCGCAGCGGCACCCGGCTCGCGGCGCGCACCGTCAGGCCGTTCGCGTCGACGACGAAGCCGATGCTGCGCCGGCGCACGCGGACGAGACGATAGGCGACGAGGCTGCCCTCGAGCAGCGCCTCGCGCGTCGCTTCGGGATGGCGGAGGGGCCCGTCGATCGGCGGCAGCGGCGGGAGCCGCCGCGGCGATGCCTCGGGCGCATCGAACAGGCCGAGCTGCAGCGCGTCGACGATCCGCCGCAGCGCGCGTCGCGACGCCGGCGTCATCGCTTGCGCCTCACCGGTACGCCTCCGGGTCGAGCCTTCGCATCTCGGCCTCGATCCAGCCCTCGACCTTGCGCATCAGCGCCTCGGCGCTGTGCCCGGCGGGATCGATCGGCGTGCCGATCGAGACGTCGATCACGCCCGGCCGAAGGAGAAAGCTCTTGCGCGGCCAGCAGCGGGCCGACGTCACTGCGATCGGCACGACCGGCCTGCCCGTCTCGACCGCGAGGCGCGTGCCGCCGACCTTGTACGTGCCCTGCGAGCCGCGCGGCGTCCGCGTTCCCTCGGGAAACATGATCACCCAGTTGCCCTGGGCCATGTAGCGGCGGCCCTGCTCGGCGACCTTCGCCCAGGCCTCGGCGCGCTTGCTGCGATCGATGTGGATCAGGTCCATGCGCGCCATCGCCCAGCCGAAGAAGGGGATGAACAGCAGCTCGCGCTTGAACACGTAGCAGAGCGGCCGCGGCATCAGGGTCGGGAACGCGAAGGTCTCCCAGGTCGACTGGTGCTTGGGCAGGAGGATCACCGACGAGCCGGGCAGGTTCTCGCGCCCCTGCACGCGGCAGCGCACGCCGCAGAACACGCGGGCGCCCCAGATCGCCAGCCGCAGCCAGCCGACGAACACCCAGTAGAGCCGCTCGCCGCGAACGAAGATCGAATAGACGAGGCCGACGATCGCCCACGGCGCGACCGTCACGATCATGAAGAGAAGGAAGATCGCCGAGCGGACGGCGGCCAGCGCGCGCGTCATCGCTCGAGCGGGACGAACACCGAGTCCGCTTCGTCGACGTCGCCGCGCGCGTGCCGCTCGCGCTGGATCAGCTGCTGCGCGAAGGCGGCGAGGTCGGCGTGGACGACGGCGTGCGGCACCACCTTCTTCAGCGCGCGCAGCGCCGCTTCGTCGAGGAGCGCACCCTTGCCGGTGCGAACGAGGTGCGGCGCGCAGCCGGCGGCGACGCCGGCCTGGAGGTCGCGCAACGAGTCGCCGATCGCATAGGTCTCGCGCAGCGGCACGCCGTAGCGCTCGCCGATCTTCGTCAACAGCCCGGGCAAGGGCTTGCGGCAGCTGCAGCCGTCGTCGGGGCCGTGCGGGCAGAAGAAGACCGCGTCGATGCGGCCGCCGAGCTCGGCCAGCGCCCGGTTCATCTTGGCGTGGATCGCGTTCAGCGTCGCGACGTCGAGCAGCCCGCGCGCCAAGCCCGACTGGTTGGTCGCGACCACCGTGTGCCAGCCGGCGTGGTTGAGACGGGCGATCGCCTCGAGCGAGCCGGGGATCGGCAGCCATTCCTCCGGCGACTTGACGAAGTCGTCGCGATCCTCGTTGATCGTGCCGTCGCGGTCGAGGATGATCAGCTTCATCGCTCAGCTCGCCATGCGGGTGAGGTCCGCGACCAGGTTCATGTACGCGCGCGCGTGCTTCAGCAGCATGACCCTGTTCTGACGCGTCGCCGCATCGTCGACATTGACCATGACCTTGTCGAAGAATGCCTTGGTCGGCCCGCTGAGCGGAATGAGCGCCGACAGCGCCTGCGCGTAGTGCCGGCCTTCGCGCAAGGCCAGGGACGCTTCGCCCGCAGAGCGCAGGCTGGCGTAGAGGCTGCGCTCTTCTTCTTGCGCGAACAGTCGCTCGTCGGGCGGTGCAAGCGCCCTCGGCGACATGCCGAAGGGCACGTCTTCTCCCGACTTCTTCAGGATGTTGGTGATTCGCTTGTTCGCTTCTGCGAGGAGCTGCCCATCGGTCGTCGCGATGAACGCGGTCGCTTCCCCGACCATCGCCGGAAGCTCGCCGAGAGGGAGCAGGTCGCCGTGCGGCTCGAGGACCGAATCGACGGCACGCCGGTCGAAACCCTGGTCGTAGAAATATCCCTTCGCTCGTTCTTTGACGAATTGCGCCAGAACGGGGGTGTCCGCTCGCACGCCGTCGGGCATCGCAGCGTTGGTCAGGTCGATCAGGGGAACGAGGCCGATGGAAACCCTGCGCTCGATCAGCAAACGCACGACGCCGAGCGCGTGGCGCCGAAGTGCATACGGATCCTTGTCGCCGCTGGGCACTTGACCGATCGCGAACATGCCGACGAGCGCTTCCATCTTGTCGGCAAGCGCGACCACGACGCCGACGTCGTTGCGCGGCAGGTCATCGCCAGCGAAGCGCGGCCGGTAGTGGTCCTCGATCGCCCACGCGACGGCCGCGCTCTCGCCGTCGTGGAGCGCGTAGTAACGCCCCATGACGCCCTGCAGCTCCGGAAACTCTCCGACCATGTCGGTCGTCAGGTCGGCCTTGGCGAGAACGGCCGCTCTCCTGACATCTCGCGGATCGCGGCCACCCCGTTTCAGCTCGATCTCCTCAGCGATGACGCACAGCCGGGAGACGCGACCGCCCTGGCTGCCGAGCTTCGCGTGATAGACGACCTTGTCCAGCGCCGCAACCCGCTCTTCCAGCTTTTCCTTGCGATCCTTGTCGAAGAAGAACTTGGCGTCGGCGAGGCGAGGCCGGACGACGCGCTCGTTGCCCTCGACGATGCGCGCAGGGTCGGAGGGGCCGATGTTGCTGACGACGAGAAAGCGGTTCGTCAGGCCGCCTTTCGCATCGAGCAGCGGGAAGTACTTCTGGTTCGCCTTCATCGTCAGGACGAGGCACTCCGGCGGCACCGCGAGGAATGCGTCGTCGAACCGGCAGAGCAGCACGTTCGGGCGCTCGACGAGTGCGGTGACCTCGTCGCGCAGGTCCTCGTCGTCGATCGGGCGCAGGCCCTCCTTCGCCGCCGCAGCCGCGAGCTGGGCATCGATCTCGGCGCGCCGCTCGCCGAAGCTCGCGAGCACCGCGCCGTCGTCGCGCAGCTGCGCGTCGTAACTGTCGGCGTCGCGCAGCTCGATCGCCGGCAGCCGCGCCTCGAAGCGATGGCCGTGCGTCGCGCGGCCGGCGGCGAGGCCGAGGACGCTCACCGGCACGACATCGGCGCCGTGCAGCGCGACCAGGCCGTGCGCCGGCCGGACGAACTCGACCGAGGTCCAGCCGTCGTCGAGCTGGTACTGCATCCGCTTCGGGGTCGGCAAGTTGCGCACGGCGTCGTCGAGCGCCGCCTGCAAGCCGAACGCCAGCATCGTTCCCGGAATCAGGCTGTCGAAAAAGAGGACTTCCTGCTTGCCCTCGGTCCGCCGGCGCAAGCGCGCCAGCGCGGATTCGCCACCGTGTCCGGCAAGCTTCTTCAGCAGCGCCGGTGTTGCCCGCCCGTCGCCATCCAGGCCGACGCTGACCGGCATCAGCTTGACCTGTTCGTGGCGATCCTCGCTCTTGCCGGCGACCTCCGGCACCCAAACCGCCAGGCGGCGCGGGCTGGCGAACCATTTCCAGTCAGGAACGCGCTGCTTGAGTTGGTGACGCACCAGGCCGCTGACGAGGCGCTCGGCGAACGCGATGCCGAGCGCCTTCAACGCCTTCGGCGGCAGCTCTTCGACGAGGAGCTCGACGAGCAGGTTCCTCGCGGCCGTCATGCCGCTTTCTTCTGCAGTTGCGCGATCGTCTCTTCGGCCCAGGCCCTCGGCGCCATCGGAAAGCCGAGCCGCTCTCGACTGGCGAGATAGCTCTGCGCGACGCTGCGCGCGAGGTTGCGGATGCGGCCGATGTAGGCGGCGCGCTCGGTGACGCTGATCGCGCCGCGCGCGTCGAGCAGGTTGAAGCTGTGCGCCGCCTTCAGGACCTGCTCGTACGCCGGCAGCGCGAGCTGCTCGCCCATCAGCGCCTTGGCCTGCCGCTCGTGCGCAGCGAACGCCGCGAGCAGGAACTCGACGTCGCTCTTCTCGAAGTTGTAGGTGCTCTGCTCGACCTCGTTCTGGTGGTAGACGTCGCGGTAGCTGAGCCCCTCGGTCCATTGCAGGTCGAAGACGTTGTCGACGCCCTGCAGGTACATCGCGAGGCGCTCGAGCCCGTAGGTGATCTCGCCCGTGATCGGCCTGCAGTCGATGCCGCCGACCTGCTGGAAGTAGGTGAACTGCGTCACCTCCATGCCGTTCAGCCAGACCTCCCAGCCGAGTCCCCAGGCGCCGAGCGTCGGGTTCTCCCAATCGTCCTCGACGAAGCGCACGTCGTTCGTCTTGAGGTCGAAGCCGAGCGCCGCGAGCGAGCCGAGGTAGAGGTCGAGGATGTCGGCCGGCGCCGGCTTCAGCACCACCTGGTACTGGTAGTAGTGCTGGAGGCGGTTCGGGTTCTCGCCGTAGCGGCCGTCCTTCGGCCGCCGGCTCGGCTGCACGTAGGCGGCCTTCCACGGCTCGGGGCCGAGCGCGCGCAGGAAGGTCGCGGTGTGGCTCGTGCCGGCGCCGACCTCCATGTCGTACGGCTGCAGCAGCGCGCAGCCGCGTTCGCCCCAGTACGATTGCAGGCGCAGGATGAGTTGCTGGAACGAGAGCATCGCGGGCGCCCGGTGGTCGTCGACGGCGGCGGCCGCGCCGCCGAACGCGCGATTTTAGGGGTCGCTGCGGCGGCGAAAGACGAGCAGCAGCGCGAGCGCCAGCAGCCAGAGCGGCCAGAGGCCGAGGTGGCCGGCCCAGCTCGCGAACGGCGTCAGGCCCTGCCGCCCTTCGACGCTGCCTTCCAGAATGCCGACCGAAAACGGCGCGAGCGAGTGGGTGACGACGCCGCGATGGTCGATGACGACGGTCGCGCCGGTGTTGGTCGCGCGGATCATCGGCCGCTGCAGCTCGAGTGAGCGCATGCGCGAG
>Ga0307415_100001837_pt1 | contig 10407 bp, 10 predicted proteins | sample DK1Cmetagenome_FD_204524 | JGI IMG/M metagenome (GOLD analysis project Ga0307415, IMG submission 204524) | Maize rhizosphere microbial communities from greenhouse at UC Davis, California, United States - DK15-C-2 | ecosystem: Host-associated > Plants > Roots > Rhizosphere > Soil | place: USA...
AGATCCTCGACCTCCCACACAAGGACCTGCGGCGTGCCCGTGCCGCGGCCATCAACCTGATCCCGACGTCCACCGGCGCCGCGAAGGCGATCGGGCTCGTCATCCCCGAGCTCCAGGGCAAGGTGGACGGCATCTCGATCCGTGCGCCGGTTGCGGACGGTTCGATCGTCGACCTCGTTGTCCACCTCGCGAGCGAAGTGGACGTAGATCAGCTGAACTCCAAGTTTGCCGAGGTTGCAGATTCGGGGGCGCTCGAAGGCATTCTCAGATACACGGACGAGCCGCTCGTGTCGACGGACATCGTCGGAAATCCGTACTCGTGCACCTTCGACAGCGACTTGACGATGGCGAACGGCCATGAGGTCAAGGTCTTCGGCTGGTACGACAACGAATGGGGCTATAGCTGCCGATTGGTCGACCTCGTGCAGAGGCTTCTTTGACGCGCGGGGCATGCCCCGCCCCTACAGGTTGAGAACGCCGAGGTCGGTTCGCAACGCGGACGTCCCCGGCAAGCGCGTTCTCGTGCGCGTCGACTTCAACGTCCCCCTAGAAGACGGCCGCGTTGCCGACGACACGCGCATTCGCGCAGCGCTTCCCACGATCCGGCTGCTCCTCGAACGGGAGGCGGAGGACATCGTGCTGGCCTCCCATCTCGGACGGCCGAAAGGCGAGGATCCTGCCTTCTCGATGGAACCGGTGCGGCGGCGGCTGCGTGAGCTGTTGGACGACGCGCGGATCCGCCTGCTCGAGAACACGCGCTTCCACCCGGGGGAGACGAAGAATGATCCGGAGTTCGCGCGCGTGCTGGCGGACGATTGCGACCTGTTCGTCAACGACGCGTTCGGGGCGGCCCACCGCGCGCACGCCTCGACGGTCGGGGTGGCACAGCTCCTGCCCGCGTACGCCGGGCTCCTTTTGGAGCGCGAGCTCGAGGAGCTCGGGTCGCTGCTCGAGAATCCCGCCAGGGCGTTCGTCGCCGTCCTCGGGGGCGCGAAGGTCGAGGATAAGATCGGCGTCCTCGAATCGCTCTCCGAGCGGGCGGATTCCGTGCTCGTGGGCGGCAAGATGGCGGAGCAGATTCGTGAGGACAAAGAGCATTCCCACCTGCAGCTGGAACTGCCGTGGGATGTCGTGGCGGCGGCGGCGTTCGAGCCCGAGGCCGAGGCGAAGGTCGTGCCCGCGAACGACGTCCCGGACGGGTGGCTCGGCCTCGACATCGGGCCCGACACCAGGGCTGCCTTCGCAGAGCGCATCACCGCGGCCAGGACGGTCTTCTGGAACGGGCCGATGGGCGTCTTCGAGTGGCCTCGCTTCGCGGAGGGGACGAAGGCGGTCGCCGAGGCCGTCGCATCCGCGGACGCTCACACGGTCGTCGGGGGTGGCGATTCCGTCCGTGCGGTCGAGGAGCTCGGGCTCGCCGACCGTATCGACTGGATCTCGACGGGAGGAGGCGCCGCGCTCGAGCTCCTCGAGGGCAAGGAGCTGCCCGGTGTGGCCGCGATCCCCGAAGCGTGACAAAGTTGGGCTTGTGTTTCACAAGCACAAACTCCTGCCCGCGTGAGGGAACGGGTCGTGGCTCGAGAAGGGAGGTCGTCGTGAAACACAATCCCGGCATCAGCGGGTCTTCTCACGCCGGCGAGTGGCAGTGCTGATCGCAGGCAACTGGAAGATGTTCAAATGGCCGTCCGAGACGGGGGATTTCTGCACGCGCCTGAGCGCACGACCCGGCGTCGACGTCGTCATCTGCCCGCCCTACACCTCGCTCGCGATGGCCGTGGCCAGCGGGGTCACCGTCTACGCCCAGAACGTCCACTGGGCCTCCGAAGGCGCGTTCACGGGCGAGGTCTCCGCGGAGATGCTTCTCGACCTCGGCGTGAAGGGATCCATCGTCGGCCACTCGGAACGGCGCCAGCATTTCTGCGAGACGGACGAGACCGCCTGGAGTCGCGCCGAGCACGCTCTCGAGGCCGGCCTCCGGGTCATCTATTGCGTCGGCGAGCAGGAGGAGGAACGGGAGGCCGGCCATACGGAAGAGGTGCTCCGCCGCCAGGTCTCCGCGCTCCAGCCCCGCGAGGGGCTCGTCGTCGCGTACGAACCGGTCTGGGCGATCGGTACCGGCAGGACCGCCACCGCAGAGCAAGCGCAGGACGCGCACGCCTTCATCAAGAGCCTCGTCAAGGTGCCGGTTCTCTACGGTGGGTCCGTCAAGCCCGAGAACGCGGAGGAGCTTCTCTCCCAGCCGGACGTTGACGGCGCGCTCGTCGGCGGCGCTTCCCTCGAAGTCGAATCGTTCAGGGCGATTTGCGAGACAGCGGCACGACTTATCCCCTCGTAGCACTGATCATCCTCGACGGCTGGGGCTGCGCGCCGCCAGGGCCGGGCAACGCGGTGGAGCTGGCGGAGACACCGGTCTTCGACGGGCTCTGGGTGCGGTTCCCCCACACGACGCTCGAGGCCTCGGGCGAGGCAGTCGGCCTCCCTCACGGCCAGATGGGCAATTCGGAGGTCGGTCACCTCACGATCGGGGCGGGTCGCGTCGTCTACCAGGATCTCGTGCGGATCAACAAGGCGATCACGGACGGCTCCTTCTTCGAGAACGAGGCTCTTGTCGCCGCCTTCGACCGGGCACGGGAGCGGGAAGGTGACGTCCACCTCCTCGGGCTCGCCAGCTACGGCGGCGTTCATTCCCACATCGACCACCTGCGTGCCCTGCTCGAGCTCGCCCGCAGGCAGGGCATGGAGCAGCGCACGCACGTGCACGCGTTCACGGACGGGCGCGATGTCTCTCCGACCTCTGCGACGAACGATCTCGCTGAGCTGGTCTCCGAGGGCGCCGACATCGTCACCGTCTGCGGCCGCTACTACGCCATGGACCGTGACGGCCGCTGGGAGCGGACGGAGCAGGCTTTCAACGCCATCCGCTCGGGGGACGGCGAGCCTGCGGACGACCCCATCGCGGCGCTGCGGGCGAGCTACGAGCGAGGCGTCACGGACGAGTTCATCGAGCCGGTCGTCCTGCCCGGCCCTCGCCTCGGCGGCGAGGACGCCGCCGTCTTCTTCAACTTCCGGCCCGACCGCGCGCGCCAGCTCACGCAGCGTCTGCTCGAGGCCGGCTGCGATCTGACCACGATGACTCGCTACCGGGATGATTTCGCTTGCCCGGTCGCCTTCGAGGAGCAGGACGTCCGCGGGACGATGGCTGAGGTGCTCGCGGAGCACAACACTCGCCAGCTGCACCTGGCCGAGACAGAGAAGTACGCGCACGTGACCTACTTCTTCAACGGGGGCCGGGAGGACGAGTGGCCGGGCGAGAAGCGCATCCTCGTGCCGTCGCCGCGTGACGTCCCGACCTACGACCAGAAGCCGGAGATGTCCGCGCACGAGGTGGCGAGCCGCTTCGAGGAGGAGATCGGCAACGGCTACGGCTTCGCGGTGGTTAACTTCGCCAACCCTGACATGGTCGGGCACACTGGTTCGATCCCGGCGGTGGTCGAGGCCGTGGAGACAGTGGACGGGTGTCTCGGACGCGTTGCGGCTGCCGTGGAAGGGCTCGGGGGCGTCTGCGTCGTGACCGCCGACCACGGGAACGCGGAGCAGATGCTCGAGGAGGACGGGGTCAGCCCGTTCACGGCCCACACCGTGAACCCGGTGCCTCTCGTCGTCACGATTCCCGGCGCGCAATTGGCCGCCGGAGGCTCATTGGCCGACCTCGTACCGACATGCCTCGGCTTGCTGGGAATCCCCCCAGCGCGGGGGATGGTCGGAAGGGAACTGGTTACTAGTCTGTAAAGGCGTAGCTATAATCCCGCCACCCGCGGCCCAGGCGGACACCTTTAGTGCCACTTCCTCAGCCCGATCTCGAAGTTCTGCGCAAGGCACAGCGCGGGGACGAGCACGCGTTCCGGCTGATCCTCACGGCCTACGAGACGCCGGTCTACAACTACGTGCTCCGCATGGTCGGCGACCGGGCACTGGCCGAAGATCTCTGCCAGGAGATCTTCCTGCGCATCTACCAGGGACTGCCGGGGTTCTCGCTCCGTTGCATGTTCACGACCTGGCTCTTCCAGGTGGCGAAGAACCGCGTGCTCGACGAACTTCGGGCACGAGAGCGCAAGCCGCAGAGCGTGCTGACGCTGGACGACCTGCCGCCGCTCGAGGTCGTCGACGCGCCGCCGGAGCGTGTGGAGGCGATCGACGCCGTCTGGCGCGCAGTCGCGGCTCTGAACCCGGATCTGAAGATGGCGCTGCTTCTGCGCGACGTCGTCGGCCTCTCCTACAGCGAGATCGCCGACTCGCTCGAGATCACCCTCGCCACGGTCAAGTGGCGGATCTTCAAGGCTCGCGAGGAAGTTCAGCTCGCGCTCGTCCGCGAGGGAGTTGCCCTCGAGTTCGGCGAGCAAGCCGCCTCTTAACGACCGATCAGATTCCCAGGGCGAGCCGCTCGGCGAGCGGCTCCGGGAGGCCGCGCTCGCGGATTTCCTCCTGCGTACGCCCGACTGGGTATTCGACACGCAAGTACCTCGCGCGCTGGCTCTCCAGGTCGAGCAGCAGGTAGGCGGCGCGGGCGTCGCCGTCTCGCGGCTGGCCGACCGAGCCGGGGTTGAGGATCCAGCGGCTCTCGCCTGAGAGGTCGAGCTCGGTCCCAGCCGGCGCGATCGTGGTCTCCAGGCGCTGCTCCGCCAGGGCGAACGCGAGGGCGACGTGGCTGTGCCCGACGAGCAGGATGCGAGCCTCCGAGGCCGCAAACGAGGCGAGCGCGGCAAACGGAGTGAGGATGTACTCCCAGACCGGATCCCGCGCGCTTGCGTGGTACAGCGCCACGTCGTCCTGCACCGACTGAGGCTCGAGGGACTCCAGGTACCGGCGTGGCTCGTCCTCCAGAACGGTCGCGGTCCAACGGGCACTGGCGGCCGCGTCCACAGAGAAGTCGTCGAGGTCGAGCCGACCGAGGACGCCGAGGTCGTGGTTTCCTATCAGGCAGACATCGACGCGTTCCGCGACGAGCGTGCAGCAGCGATTCGGGCGAGGTCCGTAGCCCACCAGATCGCCGAGGCACCAGACGGCGTCGGGCGCGTCGTCGGTGATCGAATTCAGGACAGCATCCAGCGCATGCAGATTTCCGTGAATGTCAGAGATGACGGCGATGCGCACAGGAGCCGCGCAACGTTAGCGAAGCGGGGCGCCTTTCTCCTGGCGGCCGCTGTATGGATCGTTTCCGGGGCGCTCCTCTGGCGCACCGAGGTGCCGTCCCTGCAGCTCGCCGAACTCAATCCGCGGTCGTTCTTCGCCGGCGAACAGCTGGCCCGGATCGCCGACTACCGTCGCGTGACGCGTGCGCTGTTCGTCGGCTCGCTCGTCGTCCAGGGGGCTGTCCTTGCCGTCTTCGCCTGGAAGGCTGCGGGCCTCGCCGAGGCGGTCAGCGGGTTCTTCCGGGGACGGATCCTGATCGGCGTCGCGCTGGGTGCCCTAGTCTCCTTAACGGTCTGGCTGGCCTTGCTTCCCCTCTCGGGCGTTTCGCACTGGTGGCGCCACCGCTACGGCCTTTCGCACCAAGGGTACGACGGATGGCTCCGTGACCAGGCCGTGTCTCTTGCGGTCCAGGTCGTCCTCGTCACGCTTGCCGTCGGTGCGTTCATGGCGCTGGCCACCTGGCTCGGGCGGTCCTGGTGGCTCGCGGGCGGGCCTGCCCTCGCCCTCGCGGGCACGGTGTTCCTCGCTGCCTATCCGCTCGTCGTCCAGCCGCTCTTCAACCGCTCGGAGCCGCTGCCGGACCGCGAGCTCGCCGCGAAGATCGAGGTACTCGCACACGAGGAGGGCGTGACGGTGAAGTCCGTGGAGGTGACGGACGCGAGTCGGCAAACGACGGCGGCGAACGCCTACGTCGCTGGAATCGGCCCGACACGGCGGGTCGTCTTCTTCGACACCCTTCTCGATGGCCGCTTCACCCAGCCCGAGATCCTCTCGGTCTCCGCGCACGAGCTAGCGCACGTGGGCCGGCGTCACCTCTGGAAGGGGCTCGGCTGGTTCGCACTGATCGTCATCCCCTGCGTCGCCGTACTCGCCCGGGTCACGGAGCGGGAGGGAGGCCTCGCCGAGCCCGCCACCGTCCCTCTGGCGCTGGCCGTCGCGTTCGCGCTCTTCGTGGTGACGCTTCCGCTCTCGAACGTGGTGTCGCGCCGCTACGAGGCGGAAGCAGACTGGATCGCCCTACGAACCACGGACGATCCCGCCTCGTTCGTTCAGCTCGAGCGGAAGCTCGTGCTCTCCGGGCTGGGCGACCCCGCGCCACCAGGCTGGTTCTCGTTCCCGTTCGCGACGCATCCGAGCGCAATGAAGCGGATCGCGATGGCCGAGGCCTTTATTAGGTATCGGTCTCGGGCAGGTTCCTGATTCCCTCGCGCGCGGTCCATTTCGACCAGCTGTCGTTCATCGCGTCGATGAGCTCGCGCATGAAGCGAGGAGCCATGTTCACGCGGGTGACGACGACCCCCGGGACGTCTCCCTCCTCGACCTCGTGGTCGATGCGAGCGAACGTGACCGTGAACTCGTAGTCGGAGAAGCTGACGTTCGCGAAGTTGGCGTAGACGCCGGCGAGGTTGTCCGGATCCAAATGGATGTTGAGTTGGCGCTCCCGGCCCTCGTCTTCCACGGCCCTACGATATAGCCCCATGCCGGCCGAAGCGATTGCGCGAATCGAGCGGAGCCTCCACGAGGGCCTCGACGTTCCCGTCACCCTTGAGCGGCCTGGCCAGGCCGAGCACGGCGACTACGCCACGAACGCGGCCCTGCGCGCCGCGCCGACGCTTCGACGCGCGCCGGTGGAGATTGCGGAGGAGCTCCGCGCCGCTGCGCTCAAGGTTGAGGGCGTGGCCGACGCTCAGGTCGCTCCGCCGGGCTTCCTCAACCTCTGGATGTCTCCGGCGTGGTTCGGCGAGGCTCTCGAGGAGATTGTGGCCGCGGGCATGGACTACGGTGCCGGCACGGCCTCGACCACCGAGCAGGTGCAGGTCGAGCTCGTCTCGCCCAATCCAACCGGGCCGCTCACCGTGGCTTCGGCCCGAAACGGCGCCTATGGCGACTCGGTTGCCCGCTTGCTCCGGTTTGCGGGCCAGGCTGTCTCCCGCGAGTGCTACTTCAACGACGCTGGAGCCCAGGCCGACATCTTTCGCGCATCCGTCGAGGCGCGCGCGCGTGGGGAAGAACCGCCGGAGGGCGGCTACGCGGGCGAGTACGTCACGCGGCTGGCGGGCGAGTCGGGCGATCCGATCGAGCACATGATCGAGGAGATCAGGGAGACTCTCGCGCGCTTCCGCGTCCCCGTGGACGACTGGGTGCGCGAGACGGAGCTCGACGTCGGAGCCGCCCTGAAGGCTCTCGAAGCCCATACGTTCGAGCAGGACGGCGCCGTCTGGCTGCGCACGACGGCCTTCGGTGACGACAAGGACCGCGTGCTCGTGCGGGCGGACGGGCGGCCTACTTACCTGGCCGGGGACGCGGCTCACACTCTGTGGAAGTACGACCGCGGCTTAGAGCGGCTCATCTATGTCCTAGGCGCCGACCACCACGGGTACATCTCGCGCCTCAAGGCCCTCGCGGGCGCATTCGGCCACGACCCGGAGTCCGTCGAGGTGCTGATCTACCAGCTCGTGCACTTGACGGAGGGGGGAGAGGCCCGGCAGATGTCGAAGCGACGCGGCGACGTCGTATTCCTCGACGAGCTCATCGACGAGATCGGTGTCGACGCCGCCCGGTGGTACCTCGTGCGGTCGAGCCACGAGCAGCCGATGGAGATCGACGTCGACCTGGCCAGGGAGAAGACGGACAAGAACCCCGTCTACTACGTCCAGTACGCGCACGCGCGGATCGCGGGCATCCTCCGGAAGGCCGGCTCGGCCAAGCGGTCGCCCGAGCCGCCCAGCGAGCTCGCGCCGGAGGAGCGCGACCTCGTGAAGAGGCTCGCCGAGTTCCCCGAGACCATCGCGCAGGCGACCGACCGCCGCGGCCCGCACGCACTTCCGGTCTACGCAATCCGCCTCGCCGATGACTTCCACCGCTTCTACCATCACCATCGCGTGCTCGAAAGCGAAGCCGAACCCTTCAGGCTTTCGCTCTCCGAGGCGACGAAGAGCGTCGTCGCGCGCAGCCTCGACCTCATCGGAGTCGAAGCCCCCGAGCGCATGTGAAGTTGAGAGCTCGTTTCAAGATGGGGCCTCGTCGCTGGGGTGCGATGGGCGGCGCGAGGCAAGGACGCAGGGAACGCGCGTATCGACTCTAGATACGCGTGCGACCGAGGACGCCGCATCGCCGCGGCTAGCGCGGCCCAGCGACTCAGGTCCCTATTTTGAGACGGGCTCCAAATCGATGGAATCTCGCCGTCGCCGGAATCGCGGCGTCGTGGGGCTTCGTGTCCGTGATCGCCGCCGGTGTCGACCTGCCCGCGGCTGCGCTCGTCTTCTGGCGCTGCGTCATAGCCGCCGTGACCGTTCCCGCACTCGTGCTGGTCGTCCGCCGCTTGCCGCTCCTCGTCGTGGAGCAGCGGCGCCACCAAGTCATGGGGCTCGCTTTCCTCGTCGCCGTCCACTGGGCGCTCCTCTTCGAGACGCTCAAGCTCGCGTCGGTCGCAGTCGCGATCCTGACCGTGTATACGGCTCCGATCTTCCTGGCGGTGCTGGCGCCGCTCCTGCTGCCGGAAGCCCGGAGCAGGATCGGTCTCATCGCACTCGCCATTTCGGCTCCGGGCATCGCGCTGATCGCGCTCGGAGGGGAGGGAGGCGCCGCCACCGACCCAGTCGCCGTCGGAACGGGGCTCGGCGCCGCGATCACCTACGCCCTCATCGTCATCTGGACGAAGAGCCTCGTCCGGAACATCGCCCCTGTCGCCGTCGCCTTCTGGAGCTACGCGATCGTTGCGGTGCTCCTCCTCCCGTTCGCCCTCGCCGGCGGACGGTTCCTCCCGCACGGCGTCGACTGGGTCTACGTGATCGCGCTCGGCGCGCTCCTTACGGCGGCGGCGGGAGTCCTGTACATGCGAGCGCTTAAGGACGTGACGGCCCAGTCCGCCGGGCTACTCGCCTACCTCGATCCGCTCTCGGCGTCGCTCCTCGCGTGGGCGATCCTCGGCCAGGACCTCGGGTGGCAAGTCGTCGTCGGGGGTGTCGCCGTGCTCGCCGGGGGGGCGCTCGTCGTGGTGTACGAGGAGGCGCCGGTAGCCTCGCCCGAGGCTCCGGCCCTTTAAGATCGCGCCATGGAAGGCGGGAACGGCTCCGTCCCCGACCGCAACCTCGCGCTCGAGCTCGTGCGAGTGACCGAGGCGGCGGCGCTCGGGTGCGCCCGGTGGATCGGCCGTGGCGACAAAGAAGCGGCCGACCAGGCGGCAGTCGACGCCATGCGCGCGATGCTCGACACCGTGGCCATGGACGGCGTAGTCGTCATCGGCGAGGGGGAGAAGGACAAGGCCCCGATGCTCTTCAACGGGGAGGAGGTCGGCAACGGCGAGCCTCCGGAGGTGGACGTCGCGGTCGACCCGCTCGAAGGGACACGACTCACTTCGGTCGGGCAGCCAAACGCGATCTCGGTGATCGCCCTCGCCGAGCGCGGGACGATGTTCTTCCCGGGAGCGGCGGTCTACATGGACAAGATCGCGGCTGGCGCGGAGATCGCGGACGTGATCAACATCGACGCGTCTCCCCAGGACAACGTGCGGCGAGCGGCCGAGGTCAAGGGCGGGAAGCCGACGGACATTACGGTCGTGGTCCTGGACCGGGAGCGCAACCAGGAGCTCATCGACGGCCTGCGCGACGTGGGGGCGAAGGTGAATCTGATCACGGACGGCGATGTGGCTCCCGCGATCGCGGCAGCCCGTCAGGGATCGACTGTCGATCTCATGATGGGCATCGGCGGCACGCCCGAGGGCGTGATTGCCGCGTCGGCGGTGAAGTGCCTGGGCGGAGCGGTGCAGGGACGCCTGTGGCCGAGGGACGACGACGAGCGGGCGAAGCTGATCGAGGCCGGCTTCGAACCGGATCGCGTGCTCACCACCGACGACCTCGTGGGCGGCGAGAACATCTTCGTCGCCGCGACCGGAGTCACGGACGGCGCGCTGCTCAACGGCGTGCGGTTTACAAAGGACGGGGCCGTCACCGACTCCATCGTGATGCGGTCACGCTCCGGCACCGTCCGGCGCGTGGAGGCGTATCACCACCTGGAGAAGCTCTCCCGCTTGTCGGGGAGGGAGTACCGCTAGGAGACCCCCACGAGCTCTTTCTCCATCTCGGGGGAGTAGGAGCCGAACCGGGCGAGGCCGTTCATCTTCGCGCGGTGCGCGAAGGCGGTCTGCGCCGCCTGGACGTTTGCCTCTTCGCCGCGCCATGCCTTGAGCGCGGCCGCCTGTAGAGCGCGGCCGTATGA
>Ga0307415_100001838_pt1 | contig 10404 bp, 6 predicted proteins | sample DK1Cmetagenome_FD_204524 | JGI IMG/M metagenome (GOLD analysis project Ga0307415, IMG submission 204524) | Maize rhizosphere microbial communities from greenhouse at UC Davis, California, United States - DK15-C-2 | ecosystem: Host-associated > Plants > Roots > Rhizosphere > Soil | place: USA...
ATACACCGCCTGCACGATCGGCATCTCCACGCCCTGCCGCTCCGCCAGCGCGTACGCGCTCTGCGCGTTGAGCACCCCCTCGGCGACGGTCTCCTTTCCGGCGAGCACGTCGTCGAGCGCGCGCCCCTTCCCCACCTCGACGCCGACGGCACGGTTCCGGCTCAGCGCGCCAGTGCAGGTCAGCACGAGGTCGCCGATGCCGGCGAGCCCCGCGAACGTGGCCGGCTTGGCGCCGAGCGACACGCCGAGCCGCGTCATCTCGGCCAGCCCGCGGGTGATGAGCGCCGCGCGCGAGTTGAAGCCGAGGCCCAGCCCTTCGACCATGCCGCTCGCGACCGCCATCACGTTCTTGAGCGCCCCGCCGAGCTCGACGCCCGTCACGTCGTCGTGGGTGTAGACGCGGAACGCCGAGGAGCTGAGCGCCCGCTGCGCGAGCAGCGCCGCCGCCTCGCGCGCGGACGCGGCGACCACCGCCGTCGGCTGGCCGGCGGCGACCTCCGCGGCGAAGCTCGGGCCGGAGACGGCGACGACGCCCGGATCGCCGAGCTCGTCGGCGATCACGTCGGTCATCAGCGCGAAGGTGTCGCGTTCGATCCCCTTGCTCGCCACCGCGAGGGTGGCGCCCGGCGCCACCGACGCCGCCGCGGACTTCGCCACCGTGCGCAGCACGTGCGACGGGGCGGCGAAGATGACGAGCTCCGCGCCGTCGACGGCCTCGCCGAGCTCCCCGCTCGCCCGCAGGACCGGCGAGAGCGGCGCTCCCGCGAGGAAGCGCTCGTTGACGTGCCGGGCGTTGATCGAGTCCACCACGTCCGACTCGCGCGCCCAGAGCAGCGTCCGATGTCCGTTGCGAGCCAGGAGGTCCGCGAGGGCGGTCCCCCACGCCCCGGCGCCCACGACGGCGCAGTGCATCAGGGCTGCGCGCGCGGCTCTCGCCGGCGCTCGCGCTCGTCCAGCCGCTGACGCACGCGTCGGTCGGCGGCAGCATCGTCCTCCGCGTCCGGTTCGCCCGCAGCGGCGGGCGGTGCCGCGCGCGATCCGAAGCGGTTCTCCTCGCCGCGGCGCAGCCGGCCGATGTTCGCGCGGTGCGTCCAGAAGACGAAGACGGCGATGACGAGGCTGACGAGGAAGACCGGCGATTGGGCCCCCTTCGTCAGGAGCAGGCCGAGCGGCAGGACGATCGCGGAGGTGAGCGACCCGAGCGAGACGTACCCCGTCGCGTATACGACGAGGGCGAAGACGACCAGGCTGACGAGCATGGGGATCGGCGCGAGGGCGAGGAATACGCCTCCCGCCGTCGCGACCCCCTTTCCTCCACCGCGCCAGAGGAGGAAGATCGGGCGCACGTGACCGACGATGGCGGCGACGCCGAACGCGACGGCCCAGAGCTCGGGTCGAGCGGTGCGTACGGTCTCGGGGAGCAGGGCGACCGGCAGCGCACCCTTCGCGAGGTCGAAGGCGAACACGAGCAGGCCGATCTTCGCGCCGAGCACCCTGAAGACGTTGGTGGCGCCGAGGTTGCCGGATCCCTGCTTTCGCAGGTCCACGCCCTTCAGGCGGCCCGCGATGTACGCCGCGGGAATCGAGCCGGCGAGGTACGAGACGAGCAGGCCGAGCGCCGGGTGCACGGTCAGCCCGCCTTGCTACGCAGGAGGATCTGCAGCGGGTTGCCGGTGAAGCCCCACGCGGCTCGAAAGCCGTTGTGCAGGTAGCGCACGTAGTGCTCCTGAACGAGGTCCGGGTTGTTGCCGAAGATCGCGATGGCGGGCGGTGCGGTCTCGACCTGCGTGGCGTAGTTGAGCTTCACCTCGCGCCCCGCGGCCTGCGGAGGCTGCCGGCGCGCGAGGAGCTCCTCGAGCGTGGTGTTGATCTGCGACGTGGACACGCGCTTGTGCCGCTCGGCGTCCACCTGGAGGATGAGCTCGAGCACCCGCGTGACGCGCTGTCCGGTGAGCGCGGAGCTGAAGAGGAACGGCACGAAGCGGAGGTACGGGGCCTTCTCCTGGCACTCCTTCTCGAACTTGGCCGCCGTCTTGTCGTCCTTGTCCTTGAGGTCCCACTTGTTCACGACGATGATCAGCCCGCGGCCCGCCTCCCAGGCGAGCGTCGCGATCTTCAGGTCCTGGTTCTCCAGTCCCTGCGTCGCGTCGAGCATCAGGATGCAGATGTCCGAGCGCTCGATCGCGCGCCGCGTGCGGAGCGCCGAGTAGAACTCCACGCCCTCGTCGACCTTCGACTGGCGCCGCAGCCCCGCCGTGTCGATGAAGATCATCTCGCGGCCGTGATAGAGCATCGGCGTGTCGATCGCGTCGCGGGTGGTGCCGGCGACGTCGCTCACGACCAGGCGGTCCTCGCCGAGCAGCCGGTTCACGAACGACGACTTGCCGACGTTCGGCCGGCCGATCACCGCCACCTTGAGCGCCGTCGACTCCTCTTGCTGCGCCTCGCCGATCCGCTCGACCACGGCGTCGAGAAGGTCGCCAGACCCCTTGCCGTTGGTTGCGGAGACGGGGACCGGGTCGCCCGCGCCCAGGTTGTAGAACTCGTAGAAGTCGTGGCTCTGTGGGTCGTCCACCTTGTTGGCGACGAGGACCCACGGCTTCTGCGCGTCCCGGAGCAGCTCCACGACGCGCTGGTCGCTGGGGTGCAGCCCCGCCTTCGCGTCGACCACGAGCATGAGCAGGTCCGCTTCCTCGATGGCCTGCAGCACCTGCTTGCGGATCTCCACGTCCATCGGAATGGACGCGTCGTCCGTCAGGCCGCCGGTGTCGACGAGCCAGAACTGCCGCCCCGCCCACTCGGCGCGGCCGAAGTGCCGGTCGCGCGTGGTGCCCGCGACCTCGCTGACGATGGCGGTGTTCTCGCCGATGAGGCGGTTGAAGAGGGCCGACTTGCCCACGTTCGGGCGGCCGACGAGCGCGACTACTGGGATGTTCATGCTACGGCACCATGCGGAGAGACGCCGGCGCCTTCGAGCTCCAGCACGTCGATGAAGTCGTACGACGGGTAGACCGGCATCGGGAAGGACTCGCGCACCTCGACGAACGACGACTCGTCGAGGAACAGCCCGTTGTCGTTGATGGACTCCGCCGGGATGAGCGCCATGTCGAGGTCACGGCGCCCGTCGAGCGCACGGCGGATGTCCGCGCCCACGAGGAGGCCGGCCGTCGTCGTGGTGGGCCCGAACAGCGAGTTCTCGACGGGGATCAGCTCGAAGTGCGCGCCGGTCACGCGCGTGAGCTGCTCGAGCAGCGGCGGCATGAGCGCACCCATCGACGCGCCGGTGACCACGCCGATGCGCCGGCCGTCGAGCCGCGGCAGCCGATCGAGTCCGGCGCGCACGCGCTCGCGAAGCGACGTGACGGCGCCGACGCCGTTCTCGATCTGCGCGAAGTCCCCGTAGTGCGCGGCGTCGGGCAGCTCGTGGCCGGCGAGGAGGTAGAGCTCGTCGGAGCCGAACACCCAGCGATCACCGCGCTCGGCCAGACCCCGCGCCTCCCAGGCGTGGACGCGCGCGAGGATGCGTGCGGCATTCCCGGCATCCATGGGGCTGCCCGTGTACAGGTGGGAGAACTGCGTCACGCCCACCGGCACCAGCGCCACCGAGATGACGGCCTCGCCGAGCGCCCAGAGGTCGGCCAGCGACTGCTCGAGCACCTCGCCGTCGTTGAGGCCCGGCACCACCACCATCTGGCAGTGGAACTGGATGCCCCCCTCGGCGAGCAGGGTGAGCTGCTCGACGATGTTCGGCACGCGCGGGTTGTTGAGCAGCTTCTTGCGCGCCTCCCAGGGCGTCGCGTGCACGGACACGTACAGGGGGGAGAGCCTGTACTCGAGGATCCGCGCGATGTCGCGCTCCTTCACGTTGGAGAGCGTCGCGAAGTTGCCGTAGGCGAACGAGAGGCGGTAGTCGTCGTCGCGGATGTAGAGCGGCTTGCGCAGCCCCTTCGGGAGCCCCTCGATGAAGCAGAACTCGCACCGGTTCGCACAGCGGCGGACCGTGGGCGGCTCCAGCTCGACGCCCATCGTCTCGCCCTCGGGGCGCTCGATCTCGTAGACGACCTCCTCGCCATCGGGGAGTCGCGCCTCCACGACCAGCTCGTCGTCGGCGGTGAGGAACTCCCAGTCCAGGAAGTCGGCGAGCTCACGGCCGTTCACCGAACGAAGCTCGGTTCCCCGGACGATGCCGAGCTCCTCGGCGATGCTGCCCGGGAGCACTCGAGCGACACGAACCATGACACTCCACTATCGAAATGGGGGAAGCGCGACGTTCGCGACCTCCCCCGAGATGATGCGAGAACGATACCGTTTCGGTGCTCACGCAACGTACGAGACCCAGGGGCCGAAATCAAGGCACCGATTGCACTTCGGCGCTCCGCAAAGGCGTCGAAGGGCCGACGTCCAGAGGAGGACGTCGGCCCTTCGAGAGTCGGCCGCCGCGTGCCGATCAGCTACCGCTGATCGGCGCGTAGCGGTAGGCGACGACGCCCGCCTGCTCGGCCTCCACACGGAAGCTCTGAGCCGCTTTCGGCGCGACCTCGGGGACCGTCGCGGTCTGAGTGGCCACCACGTTCCCCGTCGCGTCGAGGAACTCGATCTTCAGCGCCACGTTGGACATCGGCTTGTCGCCGAGGTTCTCGACCATGCCGCCGAGCGTGTGCTTGGCGCCCGCGTGCGTGAACTCACGCACCGTGACCCGCACCGGCATCTTCTCCGACTTCTGGAGGTTCTGGAGCAGCGAGTCGGTGTACGCCTTCTTGGCCGCCGTGCCCGCCTTCGCCGCCTTCTGCTTCAGCTGGTAGCTGCCCGCCAGCAGGCGCCAGTTCTCGGGGCTGTTCGGGTCCACCTCGACGAGCCGCTTCACCACCGGCGCCATCTTGTCGGAGTCCTCCATCGCGAAGTAGACGTTCGCGAGGTTGAACAGGGCGTCGCGGTAGTACGGGTTCTTCTTCAGGCCGGCCTCGAGGAGCGTGGCCGCGTCCTTGTTCTGGTTCGCGCGCGCGGCGTTCGACCCGGCCTCGAAGAGCTGGATGTCCGTGTAGCCCGCCGGGTTCTCCAGCATCTTCGCGTAGATCCCGGCCACCGCGGCCGTGTCGCCCGCGGCGCCAAGCGCCCGCGCGAGGCCCGACTGGGCGTTCGCGTCGTTCGGGACTTCCTTCAGGTAGGCCTGGAAGAGCTCCGCCGCCTCCTTGTTCAGCGCCGCCTTCTCCGCCTCCGGCGCCGCGTCGGACATCTGCTGCGTGAGCACCGCGACGTTGTACATCGAGACCTGGCGCATCTTCGTGAACGCCGTGTCCGTGCCGGCGGCCTCGATGGCCTTCTTGTAGTGCTCGCGCGCGCCCGCGAAGTCGTTCTTCTGCTGGGCGATGGTGGCCAGCGTGTTGTGCGCGTGCGGGCCCTTGTCGTAGATGGCCATCGCCTGGCGCGCGTACACCTCGGCGGTGTCCATCTTCCCCGCGTTCAGCGCCTCGATCGACTGATTCACGAGCTTCGACCACGGCTGCCGACGGTAGACGCTCACCGAGTCGGCGCACTCCGGCTTCGCCGCCTCGACGGCGTCGAAGGCGCTGTCCGCGGCCGCGAGGAGGTCGACCGTGGCGTCCGGGTTCTGCGCGTAGCCGACGGCGCCGCGCTTGGCGACGTAGCTCACGTTCGGCTGCTGCGTCCACACGATGAGCGTCTTTCCGAGCAGCCAGTTGCGCCCCACCGCGTTGCTGATCTTCTCGGGGTTTTCGGTGAGCACCTTCACGCTGTTCTGGAGGTGCTTGACCTTCTCGTCCGGCTTGCCGCCCGCCGACTGCGCCTTGTTCAGATAGATCTTGGCGCTGTTGAGCTGGAAGGGACTGCCCTGATTGATGTCACACTTCGCCTGCGCACCGGCCTGAGCCGTAACGGCACAGGCGGCCACGGCGACGAGCGCGCTGGTCCGCAAAACGTTCATCACGGTTCTCCTCGATGGTGGCGCCCGGGCGCGAGGCAAACGGGCTTAACAGTAATACCCCACGGCGACTACAGCTGTTCCGCCGCCTGGGCAGCCAAGAAAAATACATCCCTGGCCGCCCTACCTGTAGCGTCCGCCACCCGGCGGACGTCGTCGAACTCCGGCTTCGCGTGACGTGCTCCTCCCGGCCCCACCGCCACTTTCACGCCAATCTCGTGGCCGAGGACCGTGACGGTACGCCGCTCGCGCGCGAGGGCGTGGCGTCGGGCGGTGGTGCGCCGGACGCCCAGCGTCGTGGTATGCCTGAAGAGCGCCAGCTCGAGCGCCATCGCGTCACCCGCCCGGGCGAGCACCTCGACTCGCACGCCGGGGCGTCCCTTCTTCATCGTCACCGGCAGGGTGACCACGTCCAGCGCGCCGAGCTCCCGCAGCGCGTCGGCGGCGGCGGCGACGTACTCGGGCGAGAGGTCGTCGACGTCGGCGGCGAGGAGAATGATCTCCTCGGTGACGAGCTCGGGCGCGTCGGGCAGGTCGTCCGCCACGATCAGACGGAGGGCGTTCGCCCGCCCCTTCGGATCGCGCGTGCCGGCGCCGTAGCCGCTCCGCCGCGGGACGTACTGGTCCGGGGGCGGGCCCGAGGAGAGCACCCGCACCAGCGCGGCGCCCGTAGGCGTGACCAGCTCGCCGCTGCTCTCCGGGCCGGGGCGCACCGGGTGGCCCTCGAGCAGCTTGAGCGTGGCGGGCGCGGGCACGGGCAAACGCCCGTGGGCCGCCACGACCGACCCGTCGCCGAGCGCCAGGGCGCCGCAGAACACGCGATCGAGCCCGAGCTGCTCAAAGCCCCAGATCGCGCCGACGACGTCGAGGATCGCGTCCACGGCCCCCACCTCGTGCAGGTGGACGCTCTCCGCCGGCACGCCGTGCATTTCACCCTCCGCCTCGGCGATCGCCGTGAAGGCGGCGTCGGCGCGCCGCCGGACCGTATCCGGCACGCCGGCCGCCGCGACCAGGGCGCGGATCTCCCTGATGTGCCGCCCGTGAGGCTGTGGCGGGATGTCGAAGTCCACCTTCTTGCACGCCAGCTCGCCGCGCAGGACGTCCTGCACCCGCACCTCCACCCCGTGCAGGCCGAGTCGCGTGGGCAGTCCCCGCAGCCAGTCGGCGTCGAGCCCGACGTCCACGAGGGCGCCCAGGGTCATGTCACCCGAGATGCCGCTGAAGGGATCGAGAATGGCGATGGGCATGAGCGTGGGGAGCGGGAGGCGGCTCGTCAGTCGAGCCGGTCGGACGGGTGCGGTAGTGCTCCGCGCAGGATAAGCCGGGGCCCCGCGGGAGGTGAAGCGCTCACCGCGGCGCCCGGCACCCGACCCGTACGGTCACTCCCCGCCCGCGCGCGCCGGCGCCGCGCCTCCGCCCGCGGGCGGAGGCGCGGCGCGGTTCAGGCCGTCGAGCACCTTGCGGGCGCTGGTGCGCGTGAACCCGGGCAGCTTCGCGATCCCTTCCTCGCCCGCGTCGCGCACGCCCTGCACGCTGCCGAACGCCTGGAGAAGCTGCTGGCGCTTCACCGGTCCCACGCCGGGAATGGTGAGCAGCTCCGAGGTGACGGTGCGCACGGAGCGCCGGTGGCGCTGGAAGGTGACGGCGAAGCGGTGCGCCTCGTCGCGCGCCTGCTGCAGCAGCCGCAGCGCCGGCGACCGGCGCGGCAGGCGGAGAGACTCGGAGCGGCCGACGACGAAGACCTCCTCCTCCCGCTTGGCGAGGCTCACGAGCGGGTGCTCGGCGAGACCGAGCTCGCGCAGCGCCTCCCAGGCCGCGTTGAGCTGCCCCTTCCCGCCGTCGATGACGACGAGGTCCGGCAGCGGCTTTCCCTCGTCGATCCGCCGCCGGAAGTAGCGCCCGACCACCTCGCGCATGGACGCGAAGTCGTCGATCCCCTGCACCGTCTGCACCTTGAACTTCCGGTACTCGCCGCGCCGCGGGCGGCCGTTCTCGAACCAGACCATCGAGGCGACGGTGTCGGTGCCCTGCGCGTGGGAGATGTCGAAGCAGACCAGCGAGCGCGGGACCACGCGCAGCCCGAGCTCGCGCTGCAGCTCGTAGACCGGTCCCCCGGCGCGCTCGTCGCTCTCCAGCGCCGCGAGCTTGAACTCCTCGAGCAGGTGCCGTGCGTTCTGCTGCGCGAGCTCGACGAGCTCGCGCTTCGCGCCGCGCTGCGGGACGAGCACCTGCGTGGCCGCGAGCGACTGCTCCAGCAGCTCACGGTCCGCGAAGTCGAACGGCACGAGGAGCTCCGGCGCCTTGGCCTCGGCGGACACGTAGCTGCGGGCGAGAAAGGCGGAGAGCACCGTCTCGTCGGCGTCGCCCTCGATGTTCTGCAGGAAGCGGTGGTCGCGCGCGAGCAGCTTGCCGCCGCGCACGCGGAGGACCGCGACGCACGCGTCGTCGCCGTCGCGCGCGTAGCCGATCACGTCGCGGTCGCCGCCCTCGAGCTCGAAGACGACCGTGGGCTCCTCGATCCGCTCCAGCTTGGCGAGCACGTCGCGAAGCTCGGCCGCGCGCTCGAAGTCGAGGTTCTGCGCGGCGAGCGCCATGCGCTCCTTCACCCGGCGCACCACCTCGCTCGTGCGCCCGTCGAGGAAGTGGACCACCTCCGCGATCATCGCCTGGTAGTCCGCCTGCGTCTGGTTGCCGATGCACGGCGCCTTGCACCGGCCGATCGCGAAGTCGAGGCAGGCGCGCTCCGGCATCTCCCGCGGCATGTCGTAGTTGCACGACCGCACGGTGAAGAGGCGCTTCACGACGTTGAGCGCCCGCCGCATGGCGCCGACGTCGGTGTACGGGCCGAAGTAGCGCGCGCCGTCGCTCTGCAGGCGCCGCGTCACGTACACGCGCGGGTAAGGCTCCTGCAGCGTGACCTTGATGTACGGATACGACTTGTCGTCCCGAAGCGCGATGTTGAACTTCGGCTTGTACTCCTTGATCAGGTTCGCCTCGAGCACGAGCGCGTGCGCCTCGCTCGGCACCACGATCGTCTCGAGGTCCGCGATCTGGCGCACCAGGTGCCGCGTCTTCACGCTCGTCGGGTGGTCGCTGGCGAAGTAGCTGCGCGCGCGCGAGCGCAGCCGCTTCGCCTTGCCCACGTACAGCACGGTTCCGCCGGCGTCCTTCCAGAGGTAGACGCCCGGCGACTCCGGGAGGTGGGGCAGCTTGCCGGCGACGGCTTCGGGGAGCGCGATCATCGATCTAATGATACCGCGACGGGCGGCGCGAGTTCGACGGCTGAGGCAGTGCGGCGCTACGGCACCTCTCGGGCCACGCGCGCCCGCGTCAGCGGCGAAGGACGCGTCGCACCAGACCACGCGCCTCCGGCACCCGAAGGGCGAGCGCGGCCAGCCCGTAGGCCGCGCCGAAGGCGACCAGTACCAGCAGCGCGGTGACCTTCGGGTGGAGCGGCGGGGCGGCGATGCGCAGCCCCCACGCGGCCAGGGCGGCGAGCCCGGCCGCGCCCCACACCCGCGCGGCGTAGCCCAGGCGCAGCCCGGTGTGGCCGATGCGGGCGTTGAGCGCGCGGCGCAGCAGCGCGTACTCCAGCCAGGCGACGACGCCGGACGCGAGCGTCAGACCGGCGGCACCCCACGCGGGGTCGAGGCCGAGCGCCCGCGGCGCCGGCACGGCGAGCAGGTAGCCGGCCGCGCTGCCGAGGGCCACGCGGACCGCCGCGAAGCGCAGCGGCGTGCGCGTGTCGCGCAGCGCGTAGTAGGTGGAGGAGTACAGCCGCCCCATGGTGGCGGCGAGCAGGCCCACGGCGGAGCCGGCGAGGATGCCCCAGACCCAGAGAGCGTCGGCGCGGCCGAAGCGGCCGCCCTGGAAGAGCGCCGCGGCGATCAGGTCGCCCAGCGCCGCGAACGCGACCGCGGAGGGCACGACGAAGAAGGCGATGCGCTGAAGCCCGGCGTCCAGCCGCCCCCGGAGGTACGCGCCGATCTCGGCCGCGCTGCCGACCGCGCTCGACATGGCCGGGAGCTCGGCCGCGGAGACGGCCATGCCGAAGAGGCTCACCGGCAGCGTGTAGATGGATTGAGCGTAGCCCAGCGCGGCGACCGCCGCGGCGGAGATGAGCGACCCGATGATGGAGTCCACGAAGGCGCTGATCTGCACGATGCCGCGGCTCACGAAGGAGGGGAGGAAGTTGCGCACCACCACGCGCACGTCCGCCCCCGCAGCGTGCAGCGCCGGCCGGAGCGGGCCCGCGAGCCGGAACACCGACGGCAGCTGGATGGCGAACTGCAGCGCACTGCCGACCACGGCGCCCCACGCGAGCCTCACCGCCAGGGCACCCTCGCCCTCTCGCCCGCCGAACCAGAGCAGCACGCCGATCATCGCCGCGTTCCAGACCACGGGCGCGGCGTACGACAGGAAGAATCGGCGGTGACTGTTGAGGATCCCCAGGCACCAGGCGGAGA
>Ga0307415_100001839_pt1 | contig 10403 bp, 9 predicted proteins | sample DK1Cmetagenome_FD_204524 | JGI IMG/M metagenome (GOLD analysis project Ga0307415, IMG submission 204524) | Maize rhizosphere microbial communities from greenhouse at UC Davis, California, United States - DK15-C-2 | ecosystem: Host-associated > Plants > Roots > Rhizosphere > Soil | place: USA...
TGAAGACGGTCTGCCCGTGCTGCGCCGACGAATCGGTGGGGGGCGCGGACGGCGCGAGCTGGCTCTCGTACCAGCGAGCGAATTCGGCCGGCGACTCGGCGATTACGTCGAACGCCATGTGCGCATGCTGGTGGCCGCAGTACTCCGCGCACTGGCCCCGGTACACGCCCGGCCGGTCGGCCCGCAGCCAGAGCACGTTCTTGTAGCCGGGGATCATGTCCTGCTTGCCGTGGAGCTTCGGCACCCAGAAGCTGTGGATCACGTCGTACGACTGGGTGACGATCCGCACCGGCCGGCCGACCGGGATGTGCAGCTCGTTGGCGGTCGTCAGCATGCGCGACGGCGTGGGGTCGTCATACTTCATCTCCCACCACCACTGCCGCCCGGTGACCTCGACGGTGAGCGGGGCTCCTCCGGGGAAGGGGCCGCGCTCCGGTGGGAGGCCCGGCGGGGCGCCCGGTGGGCCGGCCCGCTCGGTCGGGCCGCCCTCGGCGGTCCACGCGAGCGCGCGCCCCGTGCGCACGGCCGCCACGAGGTAGACGAACAGCACCACGGTTGTTGCGGCCGCGGCCAGACCGATCGCGCGCCCCCGCCTCCGCTCGCCGTCAGGCGTCTCGTCCGGCGCCTCACCGCGGTCCGCCCGCCGACGCCCGTTCTGCACGGAGAGCGCGAGGGCGGCGAACACGATTGCGCACACGATGCCCGCCGTGACAAACAGGAAGGTCGCCAGGCGAGCGATGTGCTCGGCCTGCGGTCCGGCCGGGTCGAGCACGCGCTGCGGACCCGAGCACGCCGCGACCGAGGCGGCCACAGCCGCCGCCGCGGCTCGCGCGGCACTCCAGAATGGCCGGGCCGGCCGACGACAGGCGTGATTCACGGCGTCACCGACGCCGGCGGCGCCTCCTGGGCGCGCTTCGCGTCCTCGGGCTTCTTCGACTGCTCCTGCTGCTTGTACTGCATGTGGTCCGTGCGCCCGGGGCGGGCGTCCTTGGGCGTCAGCCCGCTCATCGAGCGGACGTATGCCGCGAGCTGCCAGACCTGCGGGGTCGAGACGCGGCCGCGGAACGACGGCATGCCGTTCGGCCGCCCCTCCAGGATCGTCGCGACGATGTTCTCCGGCTCGCTCCCGTAGATCCACTCGTCATCCATCAGCGGCGGGCCCATGCCGCCGCCGCCGTGCGCGTGGCACCCGGAGCAGTTCCACTGATTGAACAGGCGCTGACCCTCGGAGATGGCGTACGCGTTGTTCTCGTACGTCGTCGTCACGTCCACCTCGGTCGTGCGGGTGCCCGGCTGCAGATCGCTCATCACCACCGCTCCATACGACGTCGCGGTCGGCGGGACCTCCGAGAATCGGCGCTGCTCGCGCTCGCAGGACGAGAGACACGCTACGAGCGCGGCGCCGAGCAACAACGGCGCCGCACGCGGGGAAGGCGTGGGGGTGGGGCGAACGGCTTCAGGAGCGCACGACGCGACCATGGTCACTCTCCCTTGGCTACGCGGGCCGGGCGCGGCACGCGCGGAATCCCGTACGCATCGAGGATGCTGTCCACCGACTGGCGTCGACGAGCGAGGATCCGGTCGAGCGTGTCTCGGAGCGCCCGGTCGGCGCGCCGCACGCCCATGGCAATGTCGAAGGCGAGGGGGAGCCCCGGCGCGTCCACTTGCGGGCTGACGGGCACGACCTCCAGGGGGGGTCGCTCGCGCCGCGCGAAGTAGCCGGCCAGCGGCCCCCACACGACCGCCACGTCGACTTCCCCCCGGGCGACGGCGTGCACGATGCGGGCGGGCGGCGCCGGCTCGCGGTAGTCGCCGTAGACGGTGTAGCCGCGCACGTTGCGCACGATGCCGCGGCGCGCGAGCGCCGCGGCCGGCGGGGTGTTCGCGTAGTCGTCGCCGACGAGCTGCACGCCGATTCGCAGGTCGCGAAGGCGCGGGTCGTCGAACGACTGGATCGGGCGCTCCTGTCCGGGCGTCTGCCGGGCGACGAAGGCGTACGCTGACCGGTAGTACGGCTTAGTGGTCAGCACCGGGTCGAAGCCGCTCGGGACCCCGACGATCACGTCGCACGAGCCGGCATTCAGCGTGTTGCGCACGAAGCCGCGCCGCTGCGCCCACCAGGTGTAGTGCACGGTCGCGTGCAACTCTTTGGCGAGGAGCTCGGCGATAGCGTTCTCGAACCCGCCCCCGTCCCGCTCGGAGAAGGGCATGTTGTTCGGATCGGCACAGACCCGAAGAACGCGAGGGGCGAGGGACGAGGGGCGAGGGACGGAAGTTGCCGCGTAGGCCACCGTGGCGCCGACTCGCGGGGCGGGGGCCGAGCGGAACGCTGCCGCGGTGGCAAGCACCGCCAGCGGGAGCGCCAGCGCCAGGCGTTCTGTGCGCAGCCTCACGCCCCCTCGTCCCTCCTCCCTCGCCCCTCGCCCCTCACGGGAGCGCGAACACATAGAGCATTCCGCCCTTCGTCGTGTACTCCGGGAGGTCGCGCGTGGCGTTGGCGAAGCCGAGGGCGGCGGAGGAGTCGCGGGGGTCGAGGCCCCCGGCGACGATCGCGCCCGCCCAGCCGCCGACGCCGGACATCACGGCCACGTACTGCTTGCCGTCGGGACCGCGGTAGGAGATCGGTTGACCGACGATTCCGGACCCGGTCTTGAACTGCCAGAGCTCCGCGCCGGTGCGAGCGTCGAGGGCCTTGAACCAGCCCTCCATGTTCCCGTAGAACACGACGTCCCCGGCGGTCACGAGGGCGCCGCTCCACACCGGGAAGCGCTCGGTCTTCTTCCAGACCGCGCGGCGGGCGACGGGGTCCCACGCCGTGAACTCGCCGCGGTGGCCGCCGGGCCCCGCGTACATCTTCACGTTCGCGCCGACGTAGGGCGTCCCGGCGATATAGTTCACCTCGACGCCCTCGTAGTCCATGCACAGGTTGTTGTGCGGCAGGTAGAGCAGCCGGGTGCGCGGCGAGTACGCCGACGGCGTCCAGTCCTTCCCGCCGGGTGCCGCCGGGCAGATATCGCGCACGACGCGCCCCGTGCCCGGCTCCTTCGCCTTGTTCTCGATCGGGCGCCCCGTCTTGAGGTCGATGCCGAGCGTGGACGTGATGTGCACGAACGGGTCGGCGGAGAGTGCCTGTCCAGTCGTGCGGTCGATCACATACACGTATCCGTCGCGCTCCGGGCGGATGAGCACCTGGCGCGTGCGCCCCTGCCACGGCAGGTCGACGACGATGCTCTCGTTGATGAGGTCGTAATCGAACAGGTCGTGCGGGCCGATCTGGTACGCCCACGCGGCCTCGCCGGTGTCGGGGTCGCGGGCGAACAGGGTGGCGCTCCACTTGTTGTCACCGGGTCGCATCTCAGGGTTCCACGGGCCGGGGTTCCCCGTGCCGTAGAATACCAGGTCCAGCGCGGGGTCGTACGAGATCCACCCCCACGCGGTCGCGCCGCCCTGCTGCCACGCGCCGGGTGGCCACGACGATACGCCGAGGTCCTTGCCCCGGTCCTGCGCGTAGAACGGCTTGAAGCTCGGGCCGATGAGGACGTCCGTGTCGGGCCCCGTGTGGTACGCCCGCCACGCGATCCGGCCGGTGCTCGCGTCGAGCGCCGTCAGCCACCCGCGCACGCCCATTTCACCGCCGCTGTTGCCGACGAGCACCTTCCCCTTCACGACGATCGGCGCCATGGTGATCGTCTCGCCCATGTTGATGTCGCCGAGCTTCGTCTTCCAGACTTGCTTGCCGGTCTTGGCGTCCACGGCGACCGTGTGCGCGTCGAGCGTGTTGTAGAAGAGCTTGCCGTCGGCGTAGGCGGCGCCGCGGTTCACAACGTCGCAGCACGCCACGCCCTGTGCCGACGCGTCCGGGCGTGGGTCGTACTTCCACTTCGTCGGCGCGCCCGGCTTCGTTAGGTCCAGCGCGTAAAGCAAGTTGGGGTACGGCGTGACGAGGTACATCGTACTGTCGACCACGAGCGGCGCCGCCTCATGTCCGCGCATGACGCCGGGCGAGAACGTCCACGCCACCCGCAGGTTGCGCACGTTGGCGGCGGTGATCTCTCCGAGACCGCTGAAGCGGGTGTTGGCGTAGTCTTTGGCTGCCATCACCCACTGGCCGTCGTCGGCGGCGGCCGTGCCGGAATCCGCGGGCCGGCCGGTCGAGGGCGTCGCGGCGGGCGTCGAGGAGGTGGCCGCAACGTCGCGCGCCGGTGCCTCGCGCGAGCAGCCGAGCGTCGAGACTAGCGTGAGGGCGGTGAACGCAGCGGCGGCGAGCGCGGCACGCGAGGGCGGCGCCTGACGAACGAGCGTACGATGGCGTGCGTGCATGGCTCCCTGGCAATGAGGTCCGCGCACAACGACGAGTTACGAACACCCAGTCCCATGGAAGACACTGGCCACGAGGCCGGTGCGCACGGCGAGATCTACACCCCGCCACCGCAGCGAGGCCTCGCGGCGCACTCAGGGGCGCCGCTTAGCGTCCGGCGGCCGCGCGCCCGAGCAGCAGAGTTGAACGCATGAACCGTTCCGCCGCTACGGACGTTTGTTGCGCTCCCATGCGCCGTGCGTCAGGCGCGACGCTTGACGCAACGCAGGGCGCGCTGGGTGCAAGGGCGGTGCCCCCTTTCAGCTCGGAGGGAAGCATCGCGTAACCCTCTCCAATTATCCCGCGCGCTATTGCGAGGCGCGCCGCTGCCTTGCGCGGCGCGGCGCCGCGGGCACGAGCTGCTCACCGACCCGCTGTCGTGGGACGAGCGGCACGCGGCCGCCGCCTCGACGTCGCCGGCGACGTTGCTCGGGCGGTCCGTCATGCGTCCGATCAGCACGCGGATGGACCCGCCGCTCGCCGTGCCGGTCCCGTAGTACCGTCGGTTGGGGGCCGCCGGAGAAAGCCGCGTGCCGCGAGGCGACCCTCGGTGCCGGGAGCGGCGCCCCCACGCCGGGCGAGCGCCAGCCGCCAGGGGAGCGCGTTGCGTTTCCTGTGGCTTGTTCGTGTCGTCTCAGGAATGAATGGTAGAGAACGCTCACCGTCCGGCCGTCCCCGCCCGAGAGGCGCCGGCCCGATACCGCCTTACGAGCCGAGGCTCCGAGCCAGCATGCAGGGTCCATCAGACACGATCGAGCCGCACGGCGACGCGGATTCAGTCGTCACCCAGGCGCAGCTCCGCCGCGAGCGGCTGCGGTTGGCGAACTTTTCCTTTACTCGCACGCCGAATGGCCAGTGCGCGGCGACGGTAGAGGTCGAGTGGCTGGACGGCGAGCACGTGTCTGGGCGCTCCGGCGGGCAATCCAGCCCGACGTGCGACATGCGCATCTCGGCGGAGGCGACGCTGCACGCGCTGGAGAGCTTCGTCAAGCAGAGAGGCGGCGGCGAGGCCTTCCACTTCGACCTCCTCGGTGTGAAGGCGCTGCGCGCCTTCGACGCCAACGTAGTCATCGTGTCGGTCGGCCTGCGTCGCCCCGAGGGGCAGATTCGGCTGCTGGGCTGCCACCTGGCGGAGGAGGACCAGCTCCGCTCGACGGTGATCGCGATCCTCAACGCGACCAACCGAATCGTCGCCAGCTTCATCGCGTCTGCGTGACGCCGCCCGGCGCGCCATCGCGCCGAGGCTTGCGCCGAGTGCGGGCAGAGCGCCCCGGGGGTACACGCCCCGGGGCGCTCGCTCTTGCTCAACCAAGCGCTACGGGTTAATGAGAGTGCCGAGGCTGTCACGGTTGCGCGGGCGGGGCGGACATTCGTTGCGGGCGGCCGTCGTAATCGTTGTGTCGAAGGAACTCGAAACTCGGGGCCGCGGGGACTGGAACCCGGTGGCTCACTCTCGGACGCTTTGGTCGGACGCGACGCGCAGACGCGTCGCCGGCCCGGAGGAAGCCTTATCGTGAACGCCCGCCTCGTCGCTCCGCTCGCCGCCGCGCTCGCGCTCGCCTGCCAGGGCCCCGCCCGCCCCAAGACCGCTCCTGCCCCTCAGGGTGGAGGCGGCACCGCCGCGGGCTCCGCCTCGGTCACGACGCCCGCGCAAACGCCGGTTGGCGTGAGCGAAGCCGAAGTGGTGCGGCGGGCGATCGAAGTGTTCGGCGAGCCGGTCGCGGTCGCGCCCGACTCGACGGCCCCCGAATCCACGGGGCTGGGGGCAGACACCCTCGAGGCCGCGGACGCCGCGCCGACGTGGGACATCGACGTGCACTCGTACGAGACGCACGCGCGCGTCGAGCATTACGTGAACGCGTTCACGAGTCCCGGGGCGCGCGAGCGCACGGCGCAGCGCCTCGAGCGCGGGACGCGGTACGACGCGATGATTCGCGCGAAGTTCCGCGCCGCCGGACTGCCCGAGGACATGACCTACCTCGCGCTCATCGAGAGCGGCTACAACCCGCACGCCTACTCACGGGCCGCCGCAGTCGGCATGTGGCAGTTCATGGCGTCGACGGCGCGGGGGATGGGGCTGCGGGTGGACTGGTGGGTGGACGAGCGGCGCGATCCCGTGCGCTCCACCGACGGCGCGATCAAGTTCCTCGGGCTGCTGAGGGAGCAGATGGGATCCCTCTACCTCGCCGCGGCGGCGTACAACGGCGGGCCGGGGCGCGTCTCGCGCGGGCTCACGCGCTTTGCCGACGACCTCGAGGGGACCACCGGCGACGCCATGTTCTTCGCCCTCGCCGAGAAGAACTACCTGCCGTCGGAGACGAAGAACTACGTTCCCCAGCTCATCGCGGCGGCGCTGATCGGCAAGGAGCCCGAGAAGTACGGCCTCACCGTCGACCCGCAGCCGCCCTTCGAGTACGACTCGGTGCGCGTCGGGCCGTCCACCCCCCTCGTGGCGGTCGCCCACGCCAGCGGCGCTTCGACGAGCGAGATCACCGACCTGAACGCTTTTCTGCTCCGCGGCGTGACACCGCCGGGTAAGCCGATGTACGTCCGCGTCCCGGTCGGGCGGGCCGACGGCTTCGACTCCGCGTTCGCGGCGCTGCCGAAGGCCGAGCGCTCGGCGTACACCACGGTCGTGTCCAAGAAGCGGCAGTCGCTCGGCGCCATCGCCGCGGCACACGACCTGACGGCGCGGGAGCTCGGGTGGTACAACCCCAACGCGCGGAAGTTGAAGAGCGGCAACCTTCATCCCGGCCAGACGATTCTGGTGCCGTCGCGCGCCGTGGTCTCCATGGCGTTGGACGTGCCGAATCCGGCCGTCGAGCGCTACGGTGGCTCGAAGGGGGTGAAGGTCCACGTCGTGCGGCGCGGCGACAACCTGAGTCGCATCGCGAAGCGGTACGGCACGACGGTCCGGCAGCTCAAGGCACTGAACGGGCTTCGCAAGGACTCGGTCTTCCCCGGTCAGGCACTCGTCGTGAAGGGCTCGGCGCGCCGCGCCAGCACCACGAAGGCGGCCACCAAGGGCAAGCGCTCCGCGCGCCGAAACACGCCCGGCTGAACGGCGAGCGCAGTTCGCGCGCGCGCGAACTGTCGCGAAGGGAATGGAAAGGGAATGGAAGCAGAAGCGCCCCGGGTCCGCTGGACCCGGGGCGCTTCTGCATTGCGCCGCGCGGCACCCGCCGTGCGGCGGGCAAGGGTTAGTCGACCACCCCCCTGCCGCTGTAGCCCTTCGTCACGGCGTGCTCGTACCCGTTCGACGGGCTCATGCCCATGTTGCGGGCCGTCTGCACGGCCACCGGGCCGCGGTTGTAGACGAGGAGCGCCAGCTTGACGTCGCCCTTGTACTCGCGGATCAGGGCGCGCAGGTAGCGGAACCCGACGCGGAGGTTCGTCTCACGGTCGTACAGGCCCTCGCGCGTGATCCCCTTCTCGAAGTAGCGCGCCGTCGGCAGCATGAGCTGCGTGAGGCCCACCGCTCCGACCGGACTCGTCGCGCGTTCGTTGAACTCGCTCTCCACGCGCACGAGCCGGAACGCGAGGTCGGGCTCGATGCCCTCGGCCAGCGCGATGTCGTGGATCGACGCCGCCAAGTCCGCGCCGATGCGATACCGACTCGAGTAGTTGTAGATGCGGTTCCAGCGCTGGAGCTGCGCGTTGGCGAGGTCGAGCGAGCCGCGCGCCGATTCGAGCTCCGCACGCGTCCGGGCGAGCTCGTCGTTGACACCCAACGACGACTGCGCGTACGCGTCCTGCAGGTTACGGCTGTCCCAGAGCCCCAACGCTGCCCCGAACAGACCGGCGCCCAGCAAGCAGCGCTTGATCCGTGTGCGGCGGCGGTCAGAGTCGCCGCGCCGCACGTACGTACCCTGTAAACGCTTCATAGCACTCCGCTGTAACGAAGGGTGACACCACACGCTTTCGGCTGCTACACCCACCTGCGGACCGCCCTGTAAGGGCAACGCACGTGCCACTACTCACGACGCCAGGCCCCGCTTCGACCTCCGGACTTTTCGAGCAACAGGACGTCCGTGATGACCATCTCGCGATCGGTCGCTTTTGCCATATCGTAAATGGTGAGCAGGGTCACGCATACCGCCGTGATCGCTTCCATCTCGACCCCCGTCCGGCCAAAGGTGCGGGCCTGTGCGTCCACACGCACGCCGGGAAGCGCATCGTCCACGGCGACGCTTACTTGCACGTCGGTGAGCGGGAGGGGGTGGCACAATGGGATCAACTCCGCCGTCCGCTTCGCGGCCATAATGCCCGCCACCTTGGCGACGGTCAGAACGTCGCCCTTCGCCAGTTGATTGTCGCGAATTGCAACAGCAGTCTCGCGGCGCATACGAATTGCGCCTGCCGCGCGTGCGACACGCTCGGTGTCGCCCTTGGACGACACGTCGACCATGCGCGCCTCGCCGCGTGACCCGACGTGCGTCAGCTTCGTCATGACAGTTACCGGAGCTCCGCGGCGAGCTCGCGCAGCAGCGCGGCGCTGACGAGCTGCGGGTTCACATTGCCCGCGGCCATCCCCTTCGCGCGCTCCACGCGCTCGACGGCGCGACTCGCCGCGCGCGCGGCGCGCTCGTCGCGCTGCCGCAGGGCGTCGCGGGCGCGCTCGTTCAGCAGGAGCGTGAGCGCGTGCAGCGTGTCGGTGAATCCGCCGCGGGCGCCGGCGGGCTTCTGCGCGAGCGCCAAGCGCAGTCGCGGCCCCTCGCCCGCACGCGTCGCGGCGTCGAGCATCTGGCGGGCCGCGTCGGCGGCCGCCCCCCGGTCCGCGTCGCCCAGCAGCGCGCCCGGCGCGCCGGCGGCGAGGCGCACGCGCTCGGCGCTCCCCTTCACGACGCGCTCACGGTCCAGCGCGGCCGACACGACGGGGTCGTCGACGAAATCGGCGACGTCCTCGTCAGGCAGGCGCGGCACGCGCACGCTCACCACCCGCGAGCGAATCGTGGGCAAGAGCGCGCCGGGCTCGCTCGACGTCACCACGATCGTCGTGTCGGGCAGCGGCTCCTCGAGCAGCTTCAGGAACGCGTTCGCGGCGGCCTCGGCGCCCTCCTGCGGCACCATGCGCTCCGCGTCCCCCACCACGAAGACCTTGCGACGCGCCATGGCCGGCGCCACCGCCGCGATCTGCACGATGGCGCGCACTGTCGCCACGTAGATCGCCTCGCTGCCGCTCGGCGTCGCGTAGAGCCCCCCGGCTTTGACGCGCTCCTGCACGGCGTCGGCGTAATCGTCGCGGACGTCCGACGCCGACGCGTCGGCGTCCTTGAGGCGGGGACGCGGGAAGAACCAGTGGAGGTCCGGGTGACAGAGCTCGAGCGCGTAGCGGCAGGGCTGACACGCGCCACAGGGGCGCGGGGACCCCGTGCACAGCAGCGCTTGGCCCAGCCAGAGCGCCAGGCGCTGCTTCCCCACGCCGCGCGCCCCGTGCAGCAGCAGGCTGGCGGGCAGGGCGTCACGTTCGGCGGCGTCGAGCAGCCGGCGGCGCAGGACGCGGTGGCCGTACAAGGGGACGATAGGCACCGGGGCAATATTACCCGGGCTCAGGCCGAGCGACAGGAGACGACACCGATGAGCCCGCTTGTTCCGCGGCGTGGACAGTGATGGCCGTGTCAACGCGGGTCGGCACGGCCGCGTAGAACGCGAGCGTGGTGAGCGGACCGTGCGTCCACTTCTGGTCGACGTCCGCGTCGATCATCTTCGTCCTCGCTGCTGCTCGCCCCCCGCGGGCTGCGGCTCGATCGCGCGCCCGCGGGGCGCGTCCCTCTCGCCCGGGTGCAACCCGTATGCGCGCTTCCGCCGTTCGCCTGACGCCGACCTTGGCTCCCGTGATGCTCGCCGCGGCCTGGCTCGTCGTGCATCCCCGCAGCGTGCAATCGCAGGCGGTCGCCGGCACGCTGGTGGTGCTCAACAAGGCCGAGGCGACTGCCTCGCTCATCGACCTTGCCACCGGGGCCGTGGCCGCGACGCTCCCCACGGGCCGGGGCCCGCACGAGGTGGCCGTCTCCGCGGACGGACGGTGGGCGGTGGTGAGCAACTA